>Ga0209211_10000331_pt1 | contig 102290 bp, 110 predicted proteins | sample RifGroA2_FD_183992 | JGI IMG/M metagenome (GOLD analysis project Ga0209211, IMG submission 183992) | Groundwater microbial communities from Rifle, Colorado, USA - Groundwater A2 (SPAdes) (version 2) | ecosystem: Environmental > Aquatic > Deep subsurface > Groundwater | place: Rifle, Colorado...
TGTTAATCACGGCTAAATCATTCTGGAGCGTCCCTCCCGTATCCCAATACTTTCCATCGTATGACCGATAGAGCAGGTTAGAAGCGTGAATAGATGTCAGTTGGGTGAGCATATCCCGTTCGTGGGCTTTTTGGACGGATTTGCTGTAATTGGGGATGGCAAACGCGGCGATGATCCCGATGATAATGACCACGACCATCAGCTCCATCAGGGTAAAACCCTTGATCTCTCCTCTATCTTCTATCATCCCTCTTCCCTCTTCTAATTACATGTCCCCCCCGAACAGCCCAATGTCGCGCAAATGTTCGCCGGATTTTCCGTGCCGCCGCAGCTTACGGTACCATCCGCGTCAATGGTCAGTGTGTACTGATAACCGCCGGCGTTACGTTCTATCGAAGCGATGGGATTTGCCGCAGCCGTCGTCGGCGCCAGAAAATTCTTTGACACGGGTATGGTGACATCAAGATCATCAGGTACCGCCGTATACACCCCGTTCTCAAGATTGTAAACTTCCTGGGCATCCCGCAATGTTTGAAGGATATTAACAGCTTCCGCGATTCTGGATTTCTCAATAGTGTGGGAAAGCCGCGGGAGAGCCAAACCGGCGAGGATCCCGATAATAACGATCGCGAAAATCAATTCGATGAACGTAAACGCCCTGTTTCTCTTAAATATGCGCATATCTGCCCAATCTACCCCGACTCGCCCTTAGAAATCGCATCAGCGATTTCAGGGGACGATAATTTCGCCACACTCGTCGCCGAGCAGGCTCCCCTGCGGGGAGGGGTTATCCGCCGACATGTTATTTCGGGCGGATAAACAACAACATCGCGGGGAACGCGCAACCGCGCTCCCCGCGATGTTGTTGGATTTCTAATATACGATCAGCGCCAATTACTTGATGCCTACAAACGCGCCGCTTCCCGCGCGGGTCACGCCGGTGCTGGTCTGGGTAATCGTAATCCAGTTTGTCGTCCCGCCGCCGCCATCAACAGTATTGCGCGCCGCGGTAATGACGTATCCCGTGGTGCTTTGCGAGCCCACGGCATACCCAAAACGGGCGCCAGGCACGACACCCGGGTCCGCGACATCAATGCTCCCCACATCGCAACCAACATATGTGCCGGCGGAAGCGACATAACATCTCTCCAGGGAATCCCGCAGGACACCCAGCGATGTAAGCGCCTCTGTACTCTTGGAGAATTCCACCGTCGCGAAAAACCGCGGCAAGGCCAGGCTGGCCAGGACGCCGACGATGATGATCACGATGATGATTTCCAACAAGGTAAAACCGCTTTTGTTCTGTTTGAGTTTCATTTTTTTCTCCTGTATTTTCCGCTTTCCGTTTTTTGTTTGCGTTGTTTTCCCGGTTGCGAAAATACCTAAGTCGCGGTATATCGACCCCGCCACTCTAATTCGTATATGACCGAACCAGTTTTCGATATTTTATGGCAACTGATTGATTTGCCCCCTGCTGATTTACTTCGGCTTCGCCTTCGTAAATCAAAACGCAGGGGGTTTTTATTTTTATGGCCCCTTTGGCGCCATAAAAATAAAAACCTATTCCACCCTTGTAGAATAGGCCACATGCTCTGTTATTGGCAACTGGCTGCCCTGTACCGCTCTGGTACAGGGCCCTGCTCCGACGTTTCGCCTTTGGCGAAAGTCGGAGTCCCGACTTCCAGCGAAGCTGGAACGTCGGGATAGTTTTGTGCCCTACCCTTACGAGTAGTTTACCCTGATCAATAACACCTGCTTCTATCTCCTACAGAAGGTATAACATACGAAAAAGCGGTTGTCAAATATCGGTCCCTGCCAAGCTTACGTCGTAATTTATACCAAAAACGCTTGCGGATAAAGACAATTTTGATAAATTTTTACCCCTCATTTGGCCCCGCCTAACTGGGCGATATTGAACATCGGCAGGAACATGGCGACAATGATCACCCCGATCACGCCCCCCATAAAAACAAGCATGAACGGCTCGATGATGGTCGCGAACCGTTTCATAAAGGTCTCGACGCCTTCCTGGTAATAGGCCGCCACATGCTTAAGCATTTTGCTTAATTCGCCCGTTTCTTCGCCGACCATGATCATCTGGATACACATCGATGGGAAAAATCCGCTCCGTTCCATGGGGGCCACCAAAAGCTCTCCCTGCTTGACCGCCTCCTTGATCTGGTTAACAACCAGCGCGCAGGTATTGTTGTCCACAAGCCGCTCGGTAATATCCAAAGCGTACAGGATCGGGACCCCGCTGTCAATGAGGATGGACATCTGCGAGGCAAACCGCTCAAGGATAATCTGTTGAAAGACTTCCCCGACCACCGGCAGCCCGAATAAAAACTTTTCAAAGGCCATCTTCCCCTGAAAGGTCCGGATATAATTTTTAAAAAGCATGACCGCCGATACACACCCGCCTAAAATCCAGAAAAATTTGCTTCGGACAAATTTGAATATCATTAACAGCTGGGTGGTAATCCAGGGCAGCTCGGCGTTCATGGACGTGAAGATTTCCTCAAATTTGGGACCGACGAAAAGCGCGAAAAACGCGATCGCGCCGGAGGCGACGAAAAACAAAATCGCGGGGTAAATGATGCCGGAGATGATCGCCGAACTAAACGCGGCCTGCTGTTCGAGATAAAACGAAAGTTTATTAAGGACAGCCGGGATCGTCCCGGAGGCCTCTCCCACCTCCAGCAAACTTACCCAAAACTGGTTAAAGACCTTTGGATGTTTGGCCAGGGCCACGCTCAAAGAAGTCCCCTGCTCAACATCTTGACGGATCCTTTGAACAACCTTGAAAAAAACTTCACTATCGATCTGTGTTTCAATGACATGTAAACTGCGGATAAGCGGCACACCCGCCTCAAGCATCGTGGCCAACTGGCGCGAGAACGCCAAAAGGTCCTGCAGTTTGGCTGATTTATGGGCAAATTTTTTTTGCTTGAGGGGGATTACTGTTCCATGCGGTTTCTTCTGCGGTGCCGCCAAAACCATCTCTGTGATATTGACGATAAAATAACCTTCCTTGTGCAACTTATCCACAAGGGCTTCCTTGTTCGCCATATCGACGACGTTTCGATATGTCTTCCCGGTTTGGTCTTTGACCGTATACGAAAATTTAGCCACGCGCAGCTCCTTTATCCAGGGCCTGACCCGTCATCAGGCGTCGACACTGATACGGCAAACCTCGTCATAACTTGTAAAACCCTTTTCAACCAAACGGATGCCTGATTCAAAGATGGTGGTCATGCCGTTTTTTCTCGCCGTATCTCTGATCTCCGCGTGGCTGGCCGCCCTGGAAATAAGAGCGCGGATCGAATCGTCAACGGGCATAACCTCCGCCACAACGATACGTCCCTTATACCCGGAACCTTTACAAGCCTCACAGCCGCCGGCCCGGTAAATGAGGTCACTTTTAAATTCTATACCGCCGTGCTGCTCGGGGTTCGGCTCATAGGGTTCTTTGCACTTCTGGCAAAGGCGCCGGGCCAAACGCTGCCCCATGACCATCACCAGAGAAGGCGTTAAAAGATAATGCGGGACCCCGATGTCGACCAATCGCGTGATGGCGGAAGCGGCGTCGTTGGTGTGCAATGTGCTTAAAACGAAATGGCCTGTCAGGGCCGCGCGCACGCAAATGGACGCGGTTTCCTGGTCGCGGATCTCCCCGACCATGATCACATCAGGGTCCTGGCGCAAAAATGCCCGCAAGGCCGCGGCAAACGTGAGCCCGATATCGGGCTTTATCGCGACCTGGTTGATCCCGTCAATTTTATATTCAACGGGGTCTTCGACCGTAATAATATTCTTGGCGGGATCAATCGTTTCGCTGACGGCCGCGTAAAGGGTGGTTGATTTTCCGCTGCCCGTCGGCCCCGTGACGAAAAATAACCCGTAAGGGGCGGCCAGGGCCTTGCGCAACAAATCGACCTGTTTGGCGTCAAATCCCAGACCGGCTAATTCCAGAGGGACGGCGCCTTTATCCAGGATACGCATGACGACCTTTTCCCCCCAGACCGTCGGGATCGTCGAAACGCGGATATCCACGGTACGGCTTTCCAGTTTGGCCATAATTGAGCCGTCCTGCGGAAGACGCTTCTCGGCAATGTCCATCTTCGCCAGGATCTTGATGCGGGAAACGATGGGCAAATGCAGGTGCGGGGCCGGCGGCGGAACACTGTATAATTTGCCGTCGATCCGGTAACGCAACGTGATTTTTCCTTCGAAGGGTTCGATATGAATATCGCTGGCCCGTTCATCAATGGACTGACGGATGATCAGGTCAACGAGCTTGACGACCGGCGCTTCCTCCGCCTTGGCAATCAATTTATCCAGACTGAGTTCCGCGGTTTCATTACGTACTTCTTTAGAAATGGAAATCAGATCGTTCCCTTTGCTCTGAACATAGGAACGTTCCACCGCGCGGTCGAGCATCGACGGCGACCCTTCCGCCCCCTGCTTAAAATAAAATTCGTTGATGGCCTCATGGATGGCCGTCGGCGTAGCGATGACCAAATTAATTTCACAACCGGCAATCCTCTTCAAATTATCCAGCAAAAGAAGGTCCAGCGGGTCATAGACGGCGCAGGTCAAAGAATTCAGATGGTGGGATAAAGGCAGCACGCAATTTTTTTTCGCAAACTCGGCGGGGACGGATTTGTCCAAATCCTGATTCTCCTGGGGCTTTAACAATTCCAGGTTCTTCGACGAATAGTAAGGTATCCCGAGCTGTGTCCCCAAGGCGGCGGCCATATTCTCCTCACTGATCATCCCCAGTTTAACGAGGATTTCGCCGATCCGGCCTTTTTCTTTCTTCTGGACGTCAATGGCTTCCTGAAGCTGTTTTTCGGTAATCAAACCCTGCCGGGTCAATATCTCGCCTAATTTTAAATGGCTCATGGGACGGTTGCGCGCACGGCGCAAGGAATGGTGTTTATTGCTTGCCTGGAATCACTGTTGCTCAAAATGCGAAAGCGCTTGGTTGATTTCCTCGCTGCGACCCAGGGGCGTATTTTGCTGATACACCATTTCGGGAAATCGTCCGGCGGATAGCCCCTGCGCATACCCTTCCTGGATGATATGCGGTGTGATGAATATGATCAATTCCCGCTGCGATTCGGCCTTATTCTTGTGCCGGAAGGCGGCGCCCAGGACGGGAATTTTCCCGAGGACCGGTACGCTTGTCCTTGTTTCTTCCGTATTGGTCCTCAATAACCCCCCCAGGATAATCGTGTCGCCGTCCGGGACCCGCAGGATTGATTTAGTCCCGCGCTCCTCCGGGTCTTTAAATGTCTGGCCGGAGAATGTGCCGCCCGTCCTGGCCTGGACAACCTTCGGTTCAATGGCCATGGTGATCTCACTGGTATCCACGTTGACCTGGGGGGTAACTTTCAAAAAAACCCCTGTTACAGAACGTTCGGCCTGGGCGGTGGTGATGGGGTTACCTTGAGAGGACGATGTCACCGACGCCAGTCCGATCGCTTCGTTGGTCTTGATATTGATTTCCGCCGTTTCATTGTTCAGGGTCAAAATCCGCGGGCGGGCCAAATTCCTTGTATCGGATTGTGTCCTTAAAAACTGCAATGTAACGGTAAGGCCCGCGAAGGAGAGTGTGCCGACACGGTACTCATCCCCGACACTGCCGAACTGAAACCCCTGGTTAGCTATTTTTCCCGCGTTGGCCATCGCTCGATTACGGTCGAAAGGGTAAAGGGTATCGCGTTCGCCTCCGGTAAACGTAAACGGGGTATCTCCGAATTGGGCGCCCAATAAATCAGCCGTTGTCTTTGATATGTCCAGCATCTCCACTTCGATGAGGATTTGAGGTATTCTCACGTCAAGACGTTCGATCGTCTGCTCGATGAGGGGAAATTGACCGGGAATATCCGTTACAATAAGGCTGTTTGTCCGGTTATCCTCGATGATTTTGCCCACCCCGCTGAGCATGGCATTGACGGCCGCCGCAATTCCGGATTGTAAATTCCCGGACCCTCCCGAGGCCGCGGATCCTTGACTGGCGGACAAGGTCTGGTTTAGTTTGGAGGACATCACCGTTGCATATTTTAAACGATAAACACGCGTGATCAACTCTTCGGCCGATTTATCCAATGGACGGACAATAAATATATTTTTCCCCGGTTTAAGCTCATAAGTCAAATCATTGCTTGAAAGGATCTGCTCCAGGGCCTCATCGGTGGAGACCTTATCCAGATAGATGCTCACAGTTTTCCCGAACACCTCCTGGGAGGCGATAAAATTCATGCCGGATTGCTGGGAAAGGATCTTCAAGACGTCGTTTAACTGCGCGTTTTTGAAATCCATCGAAATCGTTCTCGTCTCCTCCAGGGATAAATATCCATCGATATTGGTCAAATCTTCCGCACAAGCACTCGGGAGGTGGTTCCACCACCACGCACAAATAAATAAAAACATAAATATCTTTTTTATATTCTTCAGATGCTTTGTCATCTTCTCACGAACATTATTAGCCATGCCGCTCAACGTTCAATTTTCAAAGTTGACGTCTTGTTCCGGAACAAGACGGTGATCCCGGTTTTTTGAATATCTATGATCTTGACCCCCGAGATTATATCTCCTATACCGGTGATTTGTCCGTTGATGATGGCTTGGGGACGGTCCGTATTCCATACTAATCCCGATATGTTCATATTCGGCAGAGGTTCTTCAGGGGGTGGCAAACGCCGGATATCCTCCGGCCTGGGTGGGAGAACCGGAGCCACCTCTACCCTGGCCGCTGGAGGCGGCGGGACAACGGGCGCTTCGATCTTAACGGGCTTGATAGTTTCCACCCGTCGCGTCTGAAGATCTTCTTGAGGCACCTGCGGTGTAAAAGGATTTCGCTCGGAAAGCGTCTCCAGAGAAGAACTGTCAACGATCGAACGAGTTTCTTGCGCGTCAATAGTACCCATTATAAGAAGAAAAAACGAAATACACCAGAATATTAACGAAAAAATTAGTTTATTCATCTTTTAATCTGATAGAACTGATTCCCATGCTGGCTTCCACAGTCTGTTTCTTGAATTCTCCCGTCCCCGTGTTGATTGTCTGCTCTTTCATCTTGGCAGACCATTGCTCCACCCGCAAGGCATAGGGGGCGGCTTCAATATCTCCCATAAATAAAACCATATTTTTGTAACTGTCCGAGGTGACACTGATCTGCACCCCCGTCACTTTAATATAATCATCGCTCTTTTCCTTAACCGGCGAGAACACCATGATCTGGACCTTCCGGTAGGCGGCAAATTCGGAGAGCTTGTTAATCAGCTGGTCCGTTAAAATGGACTTGGGGAAATTTTCAAGAAATACCGAGTGATTTTCCTTGAGACGCCCGGATTCCCTGATAACCTCCACCCGTTCCTGCATTTGCCCAATTTCCCAGGCCAATGTCTGCGATTTTTTGCCGTAACCCTTGAACATATTGGCCATCACGACAATCGTCACCACGACCGGCACGACGGTCAAGATAATATCGATGCGCTGACGCAGCATGTCGCCGAGTTCTCGAGCGTCTATATTCTGCAGATCCTTGATATTGATATTCCGCAGCGCGTTCACTATATTTTTAATTTTATCCGCGTTCATCATTTATCTGCATTTTAAATAAAAAAACGTTACCGGGTATTTCCCGTAAGACTTGGCCTGAATGGACTCAAAATCCATATTGTCAAAAAAGGCAGAAAACTCTTTATTCCCCTTGAAGTTTGCCAGCAAGTCGTTGACCAATTTGAATTGATCGCTAGGATCGCTCGCATAAGCATAGCCTTTGATATCGACCGTCGGCTTGCCGCGTGTTTGCGTCGTCACATCGGCCTTCCCCGAAACCGCGCGGCCATCTTTTTTCTTATCCTTGTCAGATGACAAAACATCCGGATAAACAATGTCGATCTGATCCACCCAGACGCCGTCAGGAAGCAAATCGGGGATCGCGACAAGAACCGCCGCGATATCGCTTCCCACCTGGATATTCTTAAGATAATTCAATTTCTTGTCCAGGGATTCGTTCTCCTGGCGCACCTTTGGAACGGATATTTCTTTCGACGATTTTAATTCCTGGCCCAGCGCCGCACTACGGGCTTCCTGCTTTTGGACCATGGCACGCGTCACGAAAAATGAGAGGAAGACAACCGCCAGACAAAGCAAAATTGTCACGGCAGCGACCTTGAAATTAAGCGCCCTTGGAGCTGACGGAGCAGCCAGTTTGACCGTTTTTACCCTTGTTTCGGACAAATTAAGGTCCACAGGAAGATTAATGGCATGATACAAAGCGGCGCCGTACGCCTTAAGAAAATTGACATCCGAAGACGGCGCATTCACCAGCACAGAATCGGTTGTTACAGGAACGACGGGCATGTGAAGGTCCTCCTCCAGGCGACGGATAATATCAGCCGGATCAGACGACGACAAAAGCACCATCTTCTTGACCTTAAACCGGTCTTCCTGGCGATTGAAATAATTCAAAGAAATTCTGACCTCATTCATCATCCGTGCCATTAACGCCGGGGGCTCTACGTCCTTTTGGGCAGGGCCGGGGATACGCAGCTGGAATTCCCGCACAAACTGCGGCATCTGATGATCGACGACAATAATGTTGCCTGTCTCATCGCCGATCTCAACAAGCGCGACAGTCTCTTCCCTGGGCAGCAATTCTTTCGCGGCCATGGTCCGGATAAGACTTAATGTCGCCGGTTCAGCGATGTGGACGCGCAACGCCGCCTGTTCGAAAATCTGCCGATAACTTTCAAGGACCACTTTTTTAATGGCGACAAATATAATGCGGATACGCCGCAGGTTTCCTTCCGTGACCGTCATTGGATAAAACGAATAAGATAAATCATGGAGCGCGAACGGCACATATTTACTGGCCTCAAAATCCACCACCCCCTTAACTTCATTGGGCTGCATCCAGGGGATTATAAATGAACGGAAGATGATATCTCTCGTCGGCAAGGAGACAGTAACGGTCCCCGGGGCGACCTTGTTTTGATGGAACGTATTTTGGATAAGGGAAATGATCTCCATCCCCAGGGGGCTAAACGGCCCCGCCTCCAGGGAGCCGCTGCCGGTCTCCCGCGGCAAAGGCACGCCAAAAATCGCGGTCGGTTTCCCGGATTCCGTTGCCACAAAACAGAGATTATTTCTTCCCCAAAATACGCCTAATTGTTTATTTTCGCCCATATCCGGTGGATATTACGATTTTGAACTAGCTGCGCCTGTCGGCCTTCCGGTACTGCGATTTCAACCACTTGTCAATTTCTTTTTTGTCAAAACGCCACACGCCCCCCAGCTTGATCCCTGTGATCTTCCGTTGGTTCAACCAGTTATAGATCGTCTGCTTGCGCAGCTTCAAGTATTTGGCCAAATCTTCTACATCTAATAAATTTTTCATAGCCTGGAAGTTCGACAGCTCCCCGTCAGATGTTCCCTAGTGTTAACTAATTTTCATTAGACTATAATACATTTACTTTGTCAAACGATTTGCCAGTAATTTTGCCGTGAAGAATTAAAATCATGTCAGGGAAGGGAAAACTGCAGAAATTTCAGGAGACCCTAATAAGTAACATTAACGAAAAGACTGGTGGTGTTATATCCCCCGAGACCCGGCCCGCCAAGGTTCGCGACAACCGTGAACGGGACACCACCAAGGGTCTCTGTGTAGGTGATTGTGTTGTCCGGCGAGACCGTCCATTGGTTGGCGTATAAATAAGGGATCGCGCCCAGGGCGAGATATTCCGCTTGCACATGTTTGACTTCGCCTGAAGTGCGCAGGACCTGTGTCACGTTCAAGCTGACGATGCTGACCGTAAGGATCATCATGACGATGATGACCATCAAAACGGTCACGAACACAATACCCTGATTATTTGCTTTCAGCTGGCGCAACATAATACTTTCTCCTATCCCGGGACAGGTGTATTCCCGATATAACTTTTGCATCGGGGACACACAAGAACATCCCACCGCTTATAGCTTACGAAAACATATGTACAGTAAGGACACTGTTGCACCTGTTCAACGGTATCTGCCGGCGTCTTTATTTTGCTTCCACGAAAATTATAAAATATCCATAACACAAAAACAACCGCCAGGGAAACAGACAAAATAATAGCTATGGCCAGAACGACGTCAACCTGGATCATCGTGGTTCCCGAGGGAACAGCCCCAGAGGCCTGTAAGGCGCTATCTCGAAATCTGCTTCTATCGAATCAGCAACGGATTCCGCCTGATCTTGCTTTACATCAGCCGGCATATCGAAAAGCGTTTTCATCACGATCTTCTCCCGCGTCCCGACGGAGTCATGAGAGACGGGTTCGCGGGACGCCCCCTGGATAAACCGGCGCCCGGCACTTGCGGAGGAATGCAGAAAATTCTCTGCGCCCTCACTGAAAAAATCATTGGCGACCGGCAGAAATTCGTCCGTCCTTTCTCCTGACGGCGAAATATCACCCACGTCCTGCTGCTTCAAAATCGACCCAAGGAAAATGAACGCCGGCTTGAAAGTCTCGCGCGACAAAGGAACAGTAAATATAAAAACATTCAAGACAGCAAGATGGATAACCAGCGAAATGAAAAGCGCTTTTAACGGAAGGTATCGCACGGATACACAAAGCTGATTCATTGATCCTGGTTAGTGGCTATATGGATGCGTTCAATCCCCAAATTCCGGCACAGATCCCACACGTCAACAACGCGCCCGACCGAGGCCCTGCGGTCGGATCTGATCAGCAAAGGCTTGGTTTTATAGCCGGATTCTTTCAATTTCTGGCTCAACTCTTTAAGCGTGATGACTGCCCCGTTGAGATAAATAACGTTTTCGCTGGTAATAGTCACAATGACATTCTGGTCCTGGATCACGTCGCTGGTCACCGCCTTGGGCAACTTCACATTAATACCGGACTGGAACGTAAATGATGAGGTGAGCATAAAAAAGATAAGGAGCAAAAAAAGACAATCGATCATCGGGGCGATATCGATCTGCCGTAACCCGTGTTCAAGCTTGTTATGCCTTTTAAATTTCATGTCTGGCAACCTCTTAGACTGTTTGCTCGCAAGTGCCGGCTTCGGCCATATGGCACATAAAATTCACCAGCTCGGTCGCGGCCCGTTCCATCTCCAGCGTAAACCGGCTGATGCGGCTCACGCAATAGTTATACGCCACGAACGTCGGGATGGCCACCATCAAGCCGGCCACCGTGGTAATCAAGGCTTCTCCTATCCCTCCGGCCAAATCCCCCGGCGTGACCGGGTTAAGAGATGCCGCCCTCACCTGAATCGTATGAAAACAGGTCGTCATCCCGGTCACGGTCCCCAAAAGTCCCAACAGCGGCGAAATATGCGCGATCGTCCCCAGAGCCCCCAGCCGGTTTTCCAGTTTGGGAATTTCAAAGAGGCTGGCGTCCTCCATGCTTTCCTTGATCTCTTCCCGCGGCGTGCCGAATTTCAGCACGCCTGCCTTCAAAATCCTGGCAACAGGGGATGGATTGGCGTCACATAACTGGACGGCCTCTTTAATTTTGTTGTTCTTGATAAGACCGAAAACATTTGCTTTTAATTGGGCCGCGTTTGTCTGGATCGTTGAAAAATGGATTAATTTCTCAATGACGATCCCTAAAGCGAATAAAGAACATAACAAAATAGGGACCATGAGCGGTCCGCCCATTTTGACAAGCTCCCACGCGTTCATTCCCCATATACCGCCCATACCGACCTCCCCGTTTTTATTTTACGTTATGGCTGTTTAAAAATATGTTCGTTAATCCAGTCCGTCCGCTCCTGCGCGAATTTCAATTCATCGGTTTTATACTGGATGATCTTTTGATAAACCATTTTTGCATCATCCCATTTCTCGGTGTCCTCAAAGATGCGTCCCGCCCGCAGGTATGCCTTGACGATCCAGACCGTTTCTTTCGGGTACAAATACGCCAGTTTCAGATATTCTTCGACGGCCTTGTCCGGTTTGTTGGAAAGTTCCTGCAGATCGCCTATGGCAAATTGCACCTCGACATCTTTGATTTCCCCAAATCCTTCAGGAGCACTTAAAGCGCTTTGATAGGCCTCAATGGCTTTCGCATTGTCCTGATCTTTCTGATACACCACGGCCATCTTGATGAAGGCGTCGCGCCTGAATTCCGGTGAAGTCTTAATGATATCCTGATATGTTTCCAGGGCGGATGCCGAATCAAGCTCCCTGGAAAAGATATCGGCGATGGCCAGCCGGGCCTTGGTATACAATTCCCCGTCACCGGGATTATTTACCCGTTTGTACACCCCAACGGCTTGATCGTATTCCCCCTTGGCCTGATAGGTCTGGCCCAGCTCGTAGAAAACCAAACTTAATTTTGGACTTCCCGGGAAACGTTCGATGAATTGCCGGTAATGAACAATCGCGGAGTCATAATCGGCCGATTCCAGGTAATGATCGCCCACCCAGATCATCGCTTCCTGGGCGATCACCGTCTGCGGATACGCGGCGATAAGGTCGGTAAAGCGCCTGATGGCTTCCTTAACATCACCAACTTTATAATAACATTTGGCCATACTCATCTCAACGTTTTTTATCATTGCCGTCTCGTCGGGATAATCTTTGACGATAATTTGAAAAGTTTTCAGGGCGTTCGCGTAATCCTGCAGGTTAAAATAAGACAGCCCGAGGATATACCTGGCCTCGGCCAGGAACGGATTTTCTTTGGCAACGGCGCCGATAAACTGGACGATCTGGTCACGGGTGGCGCTCCAATCCCCTTTTTTAAAATACGCGAGCGCGAGATAATAATCGACGTCGGTAAGATATTTGCTTTTCGGAAAATTAGTTTTCAGGCTGCGCAATGACAGCGTAGCGGCATCGATTTTTTTGTTCTTCAATAACGCGATGCCCTGCCGGTACTGAACATAATCGGTATAAGGACTTTCAGGGTAATCGCGGAGGATCTCGTCATAAATCTCCACCGCCTTGTCCAGCTGTCCAACGTCCTGATAGGCGTCACCAACCTGGGTCAGGGCGCTGATCTTCACGGTCTTGTTGGTCGTCGTATTCTTGATAAGTTCGAAATTCTTGATCGACTCGTCGATGTTGCCCCTCTTGAGATACGACCAGGCCAGTCCAAAATGGGCCTTTTCCAGGATATCGACATAATCTTTTTGCGCGGCGAACCGGCTGATGATGCTCTGATAAGAGTCGATGGCATTGCCGTAATCTTCCCGTAAATAATAAATATTCGCCTGCCCCAGATAAGCGTCGCTCAACTTTTTGCTGTCAGGGAATCTTTCGATCATCTCGGCGTACGACTTAAGCGCCTCTTGATATTCCTCCATCGCGGAGTAAAGACTTGCCCGGCCCAAAAGGACATCATCGGAAAGGATCCCTTTTTCCCGGGCGTAAGAATAGGCCTGATCAAAATATTGCTGGGCCAGTTTAAGCTTTTCCAGCTTCAGATAACTCCATCCAAGGCTCACTTTGGCCATAAGAGTCAACTTATGATCGTAAGCCAGCTCTTCCGCCTTGGCATAATATGTCACCGCCGTCAAAAAGTCTTCCAGATAATACGCCGACTCACCCATATAAAAATAAGCCTCGGCCTGGTGGGTCGATTGCGGATAACGTCCAATATAATCCTTGAAATAACCGCTGCAGTCTTCGTATTGTTGCCGCTGAAACGCGATCTCGCCGATCTTGAAACGGGCTTCTTCCGCCAGCTGATGCTCCGGAAATTTCTGAATAAGTTCTATGAATATTTTTTGGGCTTTCTCCAGCCGGCTTTGTTCAAAATGAACCCACCCCAAAGCATAATACGCTTGAGACGTATAGATAGAATCTGCGTACAGCTTGATCAATTGATTATATTGCTCCTCGGCCTGGACGTAATCACCGCCTTTAAGGTAAGTCTCCCCCAGCCAAAACAACGTAGCATCCTTGAACGCGGATTCCTTGAGCAGGTCATGAAAAATATTGTAGGCCTTAAGGTATTGTCCCTTGAAAAAATAGCATTGGCCCAGCAAAAGGTTGGATTCCACGCGCCGGTCGGTTTGGGGGAATTGTTCCTGAAGCTGCTGGATGTAACGCATGGCGACGTCGTAAAAGCCGTCTTCAAAAGCTTTCTGCGCGACGAGAAACAGTTCCTTTTCACTGGGCTGGGCCAGCCCCGAACCGGCCATCGCCGCCCAAAAGAAGATTCCGGCAGAAAAGAGGATAAGAATACGCATATAACGATGAGAACGTTTCAACATTAAGCTGCATTATAACAGGTTTATGTCAGATATTCTTTCAAATATTTCGCCGTATACGATTCCTTATGCCTGATTAATTCTTCGGGCACGCCGCCAAAAATCAGCCTCCCTCCTTTATCCCCGCCTTCGGGGCCGAGGTCAATGATGTAATCGGCGTTTTTGATGACTTCCATATTATGCTCGATGACCAGGACGGTATTGCCTTTCTCCACCAACCGCTGCAGGACCTGCAGCAATTTATCAACATCGGCAAAATGTAACCCCGTGGTCGGCTCATCCAGAATATAAAACGTGTTTCCCGTGGAGACCTTGCACAATTCACTGGCCAGTTTGACCCGTTGCGCCTCACCGCCGGAAAGCGTTGTGGCGGATTGTCCCAGGCGCACGTACCCCAGGCCGACATCGTTGAGCGTTTGCAGGGTTTTCCGTATCCGGGGAATATTCTCAAATAATTTCATACTCTCTTCCACGGATAGATTCAAGACGTCTGCAATATTCTTGCCTTTGAATTCAATGGCGAGCGTCTGCTCGGTGAAGCGTTTGCCCTGGCAGGCTTCGCACGTCACGTACACATCGGGCAAGAAATGCATCTCGATCTTTAATATGCCGTCGCCCTGGCAGGCCTCGCAGCGGCCGCCTTTGACGTTAAAACTGAACCGCCCGGATTTATACCCGCGGATCTTCGCCTCGGGCAACCGGCTGAAAATATCCCGAATATGGCTGAAAACCCCCGTATAGGTCGCCGGATTCGACCGCGGCGTCCGGCCGATCGGCGACTGGTCCACGACGATCACCTTGTCGATATGCTCGATGCCCTCGATCCGTTTATGTTTCCCCGGTTTCTCCCTGGCGCGATAAATTCTCTGAGCAAGGGCATTGAACAAAACATCGTTGACCAGTGTGGATTTGCCCGACCCCGAAACACCGGTCACGCAAACAAACCTCCCCAGTGGAATGCGCACGTCGATATTTTTCAAATTATTTTCCCGGGCCCCCGCAACTTTTAAATACTTCGCTCCCTCCAGACTGCGCCGGCGGGAAGGCGTATGGATTTGAAAACTTCCGCTTAAATACTGGCCCGTAAGCGATCTTGTGGATTTCAGCAACCCCGCCACATTCCCGGCATAAACGACCTCACCGCCATGTTCGCCCGCCCCAGGCCCCAGGTCGATAATATAATCCGCGTTACGGATGGTGGCCTCATCGTGCTCAACGACGATCAAGGTATTGCCGATATCCCGCAAGGCATGCAACGTCGACAAAAGGCGCTCATTGTCTCTCTGGTGAAGCCCGATGCTTGGTTCATCCAGAATATAAACGACACCCACCAGCCCCGATCCGACCTGCGTGGCCAACCGGATCCGCTCGGCCTCTCCACCCGAGAGCGTGGAGCTCTTGCGGTCAAGCGTCAAATATTCCAGCCCGACATCGATACAAAAATCCAGCCGCCGCCGGATTTCTTTAAGAATCGCTTCGCTGATCAAAATCTTTTCCTTTGACAACTTTAAGGAAGAAAAAAATGCTTTCGCCTGGGTGATAGACAACGCCGTTGCCTGCGCGATATTTTGCCCGTTGATCTTCACGGCCAGGGATTCATCTTTGAGCCGCGCGCCTTTGCAGGCCGGACACGGCAGCACGGACATATACCGGGAGATCTCGTCTTTGAGCCAATCGCTGTCCGTTTCCCGGAACATCCGCTCGAGGTACCGGACAACGCCTTCATAGGGCTTGCCCCAAATATCGTCGTTGGAGCCGTAGAAAATAATATCCCGCATTTTTTTGTTCAGTTGCGCGAATGGCTCGTAGGCATCGATACGATGACGGCCGGCCAGCTCGCGCATGACGGCACGGTAATACATAAGATATCCTCGACGCCCCTTTTGCGCAGGGGCGATCGCGTTGACCCACGGCTTGCTCTGATCCGGGACAAGAAGTTCGGCGTCGATTTCCATGCGCGTACCCAACCCGTTACAGGTCGGACACGCTCCATACGGCGAATTAAAAGAAAAATTCCGCGGTTCGATCTCGGGAATACTTATACCGCAATCGATGCACGCGTAATTTTCACTGAATATCCTTTCAGGGTGTTTCGCAAGACTTCCACGGGAGCCCTGCGAACCCTGGAAATCCACGGTCAAAAGGCCTTGACCGATCCCAAGGGCGGTCTCCACCGAATCGGTCAGCCGTTTCTTGATATCTGTCCGCACGCTCAAACGGTCGATCACCACCTCAATATGATGGACCCTGTATTTATCCAGCTTGATCGAATCCTCCACGGCGTAAATCTTTCCGTCAATACGCAAACGCGCGAACCCCGCCTTGGCCACCTTGGCACCGATGTCACGATATTCGCCCTTACGTCCACGGATCAATGGCGCCAGAAGCGTAATGGACGTCCCTTCTTCCATATCCATGATCTGCCCGACGATCTCGGGGACCGTCTGGCGTTCGATGGGCTTATTGCACTTATAACAATACGGCGTTCCCACGCGGGCGAAAAGAAGCCGCAGATAATCGTAAATCTCCGTCTGGGTGGCGACGGTGGAGCGAGGGTTACGGCTGGTCGTCTTTTGTTCGATGGAGATCGTTGGAGAAAGCCCGGAGATGTGCTCAACATCGGGCTTCTGGAGCTGTTCGAGGAACTGCCGGGCGTAGGCCGAGAGGCTCTCGACATAACGACGTTGGCCCTCGGCATAGATCGTGTCAAAGGCCAAAGAAGATTTTCCGGAACCGCTTAATCCCGTGACCACGATAAATTTGTTACGGGGGATCTTCAGGTCGATGTTCTTAAGGTTGTGCTCTTTGGCGCCGCGGATGATGATATATTCGGATTGCATAGGGTGGATAAAAATGTCGCCATGCCCCGGGAGGTTTTCCCGAAACATGGCGACGCTGAAGGGAACGTTACACTATTTTCTTTTTGCCGCTTTCTTCTTTTTGCCTCCACGGACCATCTTGGCGCAAGAAATGTCACCGTGCTTGTCGATGAAGTAGAGGTATCCCCCCACCTTCTTGATGCCGACCTTGGCGACCTTCTTTGCCTGCCCGCCTTTTTTGCTGCCGCGGGCCATCTTCGCGCACGACACATCGCCGCGCTTGTCCACGAAGTAGAGGTATCCCTTTTCCTTCTTGATGCCTACTTTCGCTACTTTCTGAGCCATTGACTCACCTCCTTTTATTGAACTACGGTTTGATTAAGTTTAAGTCCCTATCCCTGTCCCCTGACAGAATTGCTTCAAGGTCTGCATCCCGGAAAGGACCGCCAGATAACTTGTCCTGGGGTTCTCCGGAGAGACCACATTGTCGGTGCGCGTCACGATGCGCCCGAAATCACCGACGATCTCTATCTCATGCGAATTAACCTTATATCCCGGTGAGGTCATGATGCAAACGGTGATCTTGTTTTTCGCCCGCGAAGCAAGCGCGAGCGTGGCGGCGACATTGATATTCTGCGGAAAAAATTTCACCGCGGAATCCACGTTCCCCGTAAAAAGGACCGTTTCTTTCCTGATCGCGGCAAGATCAACCCCCCTTCGTGAAAGATAGACATTATTGGAGAATCCGCTTAATGGTTTTCTGGTCGTCAGACTGATCTTGCGGATACGCGCGAGGCTGGCGGATTTGATGGCGTCAATGCCGGCGATGGCGCCGGAGGGGATCAGCAGATGACAGCCACGCTTGCGGGCCAGATCAAAAAGGTCTTGAGCATCAAGAAGTTTTCCAACGCTCATCGCGATGACATTTCGTTTCTGCAGGAGAGCCCCCCGGACGATTTCTCGGGTACTATTGGCGTTAACGGCTTCGATCATCAGATCGCAACTTTTCAAAAGCGCTTGTAATGAACTCTTTCCTATCGGGCCAGCGGAAAGTTCTCGTCGTAACCTCTCAACCCTTCCATATTCAATATCATAAAGACCCGTCAATTGGCAATCTTTTTTTAATCCTTTTAAAATATAACGCGCGATCCCTCCGCCGATGGCGCCGCAGCCCACAATCCCGATTTTCAACCTGCGCTTTCGATAAGACATCACGCGTGCACGATAATATTATCGATCAGCCGCGTTTTGCCGAACCATACGGCGAGCGCGATCATTGTTTTACCCTGAATTTTCTTAAGCGGCATGACCGTACCCGCGTCCACGCATTCAACGTAATCGATCCGCCCCGAACTCTCCCTCGTGATACGCGAACGTATTTTACAGATGATCGCCGTTACCGAATGATTCCCCGCGATCACACTTTGCCGCCCCTCCTTTAAGGAACGATACAACACGGCGGCCTCCCCGCGCGCGCGCTCCGTCAAATATTGATTGCGCGAACTCATGGCCAGCCCATCGGCCTCGCGGACCGTCGGACATATCTTCACGATGACGGGAAAATTCAAATCACGAGTCATCCGCGTCAAGGCCGCCGCCTGCTGGGCGTCTTTCTGCCCCAGGTACAGGGTATCCGGCATCACGATATTCAGCAACTTCCCGACAACCGTCGTGACCCCCTTAAAATGCCCCGGGCGGGATTTTCCGCACAACACGCGCGTCATCTTCTCCACATCAATATATGTCAAATACCCTCCGGGATACATCTCTTTTACCGACGGTAAAAACATTATATCAACCTTTTCTTTCTTTGCCAGCTTTTTATCGGTCTGCTCCCGACGGGGATATTTCGCGAAATCTTCCTTTGGGCCGAATTGCCCGGGGTTCACAAAGACGCTCAACACGACAATGTCATTTTCCCGCCGGCAACGGCGCAAAAGCGAGCGATGGCCGTCGTGCAACGCCCCCATGGTGGGGACAAACCCGACGGTCTTGCCGGCCAATTTCGCTTTCTTAATGAATTGTTGGATGGACCTAACGGACCTTATGACGCGCATCGAGTGATTCCAGTAAACCGGGTTCAATTTCCCTTAAAGGATCCAGGACAAACGCCCGCTCAAACATGCGCGGGTGCGGAATTTGCAATTGCGGCGTATCAATGGTGAGACGGTCATACAAAAGGATATCCAGATCGACCGTGCGCGGGCCGTTGACAACATCCCTGACCCGCCCCAGCTCCCTTTCGATGGACTGACACAAGGAAAATAGTTCCAACGGAGATAACTCAGTAGAGATCTTTACAACCGCGTTTAAGAATTTATTTTGCGGCGGGCCGCCGACCGGAGCGGTTTCAATGACGGCGGATGTTTTCAGAACCTTGATGCCATTTGTCCGCAACAAACCGATGGCCTGTCCAATGTTCCCGGCCCGGTCGCCGAGGTTCGAACCCAATCCAATATACGCAATGGCCAATGACAATATTCTCCAAAAAACTAAGGCTTCTCTGTCACCTTGATGGTGATGGTGTTGGAAGTAATGACGCTTTGCCGGATACTTGTTCCTTTATTCGCGTCTTGGACATGCTCAAGGTACAATTCCCACTCCCTACTGAGACTGCTTGCAAGGTATATGTCGTAAACATCCGGCGAAAATTCAAAATAACGCGAAATAACAAAAGATTTTGAATATTCTTCGCTGGGCTTGAGAATGAGCGCCATTTGATTGGCACCGACAGGCGCATACCTTTGGATATCGTGACCTTCCATATGTCCTTTCGGCTTACTTTGGACAATGATATCTTCGCCATTCTGAAAGAAAATTCGTCCATGGCCGTCATATTCCGGTTGTTCCATAACTGGATACAACCCATAAATAACATCGAGATTACTGACATTTTTAATGTGTAATGTTATTGTTATTTGCCCCCCTGCCTCGTATCCCTCCTTATCCGCTGTGATGGTCAGTGTAAGCGGTGAGTGTGCCGGAGGCTCCTGAGCGTGAGAATAACAGGAAAGTATCGTTAAGAAAAGGATTAGCGGTATGATTTTTTTCATTGAAATGCTGCTGTTTGACCAATTTCTTTACAAAACCTTTTTAAGACGCTCCACCGCTTCGTGCAAGCGCTCTTTAGGCACGGTCAGGGCCATGCGGATATACCCTTCGCCCGCTTCGCCGAAACCATTGCCTGGCGTCACCACGATGTCCGCCTTGTCCAAAAACGCCTTGGCCGTGTCCATGGAACCGGAAAATCCCTTCGGGATCTTCGCCCAGACATAGTACGCGGCCTTCGGCGGCGTGATCTTCCAGCCGATGGCGCGCAGGCCGTTGATCAACAGATCCCGGCGCTCCTGATAAAGGCTGCGCATTTCTTCCACGACCAGCGGCTGGAGCTTCAGCGCGGCGATCGCGGCGACCTGGATCGCCTGAAAGATACCGGAATCAAAATTAGTTTTGACTTTACCCAGCGCGGCAATCAGCGTCGGGTTCCCGCACGCCCAGCCGATCCGCCAGCCGGTCATATAATATGTTTTCGAAAAAGAATGGAATTCAACGGCCACGTCCTTCGCGCCTTCGATCTCCAGGATGCTCACCGGCCTTTCATTGTCAAAATACACCTCTGAATACGCCATGTCGGAGACGATGATGAATCCTTTGTTGCGCGCCAGCTCGACCAGGCCCTGATAGAATCCCCGGGGGGCGGTGACCGCGGTCGGGTTATTCGGATAGTTAATGAGGACCATCTTGAGATCTTTGATCTTCTCAATCTTCGCCAAATCGGGGACAAATCCTTGGCCCGCTTTCAGCGGCACAGGGACGATCTTCGCGCCGGCAAACAAAAGCGCCGGACGATACGCGGGGTATGCCGGATCGGTTAAAGCCACTCTATCTTTGGGGTTTATAGTTCCTAGCGGTAAATGAGCGAGTCCTTCCTTGGAACCAATCAGCGGATAAATTTCCGTGTCCGGGTTCAAGGAAACACTGAACCGGCACTGGAACCACTTTGCGATCTCCTGGCGCAGCGCCGGCAATCCTGCATCGAGCGCGTAATGGTGGTTATTCCCGTCATCCAGCGCCTTTTTCATCGCGTCGATGATCGGCTGATGCGTCGGGTAATCGGGGTCGCCGATGCCGAGATTGATCACATCCCGCCCCTGGGCCACCGCCGCCCTTTTGGCTCTGTCGATCTCAACGAACAAATACGGCGGCAATTCCTTCAACCGCTCGGCAAATTCGATGTTGATGGACATAAATGTCTGATCCCCTTCTTCATGGCAGGGGCGACCTTTATGGTCGCCCGAATTTTATCGGGCAGACACAAGGTCTGCCCCTACATTTTAATTTGAATCCAAAACATCCTGCATATTGTACAAACCTTTTTTCTTTTTCTCGAGGAATTTGGCGGCGACAAGGGATCCCTTGGCGAAGATGTCGCGGTTTTTGGCGTGGTGGGAAATGGTGATCACATCCTCCGCGCTTTCAAAAAAGACGGAATGGTCGCCCACGATCTCGCCTTCGCGGATCGATTTGATGTCCGCGACCTTGACGCCCGAGGCGGCCTCCACGATCTCGGCCAGGGTCTTTGCCGTGCCCGAAGGCGCGTCTTTCTTGTGGATATGATGCGCCTCTGTCATTTTGACCGTGTAACCTTTGACGGCTTTTTGAGCCGCGAGCTCTACCAACTTAAAGACAATATTGACCCCCACGGACATATTGGAGGAGAAAACGATCGCGATCTTCTTGGCCGCTTTCTTGATCTGCCGCACCTGGGCCGGCGTGAACCCCGTCGTGCCGATGACCATTTTCACCTTGTGCTGGACGCAGGCCTTCAGATGTTCGATCGTGGCTTCGGGAGTCGTGAATTCAATCAAAACGTCACAGCCCTTAAGCCCCGCCGGCTGTGTTTGAATAGGGATCCCGTTGATCGTTTCATGGACCTTCGGGTTTTCCGCGTGTTCCAGAAGCGTTTTAACGGTAAATTTGCGGTCGGCGAACGCCAGCTGCGCGATACGCGCGCCCATCCGGCCCTGGCATCCGCTGATGGCTAACTTGATCATACGAGCTGTCCTTTCAACAATCCGTAATTCTGAAGCGCCGCCTTAAGTTTCTCGATATTGGCGTCCTCCATGTCACACAATGGAAGCCGCAGTTCGGATGAACACATCCCCATCAACTCCATCGCCTTTTTGACGGGGATGGGGTTGGTCTCGATGAACATCGCCTTAATGAGCGGGATCATTTTATCGTTGATCTCGGAGGCCTTCGCCTTGTCGCCGATGTTAAAGGCAGTAACCAGAGCCGCCACATCTTTGGGGATAATGTTGGCGACCACGGAAATGACTCCCACGCCGCCGATCTCCAGGACCGGGAGCGTCAACGCGTCGTCTCCGGAGAAAATAAGGAACCTCTCCCCGCAGGCGCGCCGGACATCCTTGACCTGTTGTAAATTCCCGGAAGCCTCTTTGACCCCGACAATGTTCTTGCAATCGCGGGCCAGGCGGGCGACCGTGTCGGTCTCGATATTGCGGGCCGTTCTTCCTTCGATATTATAGAGGATGACCGGGATCTTCACGCTGTCGGCGACCGCTTTAAAATGAAGGTAGAGCCCCTTCTGCGTCGGCTTATTATAGTAAGGCGTGACGACCAGCGCGCCGTCCGCGCCGGATTTTTCCGCGTGCCGGGTGAGCGCGACCGCCTCGGCGGTCGCATTCGAACCTGTTCCCGCGATGACGAAAACCCGCTTCTTGACCGTCGCGACACAAGTTTCCACCACAAGATTATGTTCCTCGTGAGTCAGGGTGGGTGATTCGCCGGTGGTGCCGCAAGGAACGATCCCCTGGGTCCCGCTTTTGATCTGAAATTCAATGAGCTCTTTGAACTTAGGGATATCGACCTGACCATTTTTAAAGGGTGTCACGATCGCGACGATGGAACCTCTAAACATAATATTCCCCCTTTTTAGTAAAATCCGAAGCACGAAGCACGAAATTCGAAACAATATCAAAATTCGAACACTTAACAATCATTTTGAATATTTGAATTTTGATATTCGGGTTTGTTTCGAGTTTCGGATTTCGATTTTCGAATTTAAACATAGTATTCTCCGCGCGCAATAAAACGGGCGCTGCCTTTAAGCCAGACGTTCGAAACCACACCCTCTTTGATATCAAAGCGCACTTCCAAAATCTCTCCGCTGGCCGTGCGGATGTTCATGCCCGCCGCCTTTTTATCGCTCACGCCGGGGTTGGCCTTCAAATACGCGACAATGGCGACCGCGACACTCCCCGTCCCGCAAGCTTTTGTTTCATCCTCCACGCCGCGCTCGTACGTACGCGCGTTGACCAGACGCTCATTGACCTGTTCCACAAAATTGACATTGGTTCCCCGCGGCTCGAACCGTTCATGATGACGGATGACCCGGCCAATCTCGGCCACATCAATGCCTTCAAGTCCGTCCACGAACACGATCACGTGCGGCACGCCGGTATCGATATAGCTGACGCGCATCCCGCGGTCGTTGACCGTGAGCGGAATGTCGGGCTGATAGCCGGTCGGCGCGCTTAACTGGACGCGCGCGGTCTCTCCGGTCGCGGTCGCGCAAATGTCCCCCGCCAGCGTTTCGACAGTGAACAACTTCTTCCGTGGCTTTTTGTTGCGGACGATGTACGCGGCGACGCAGCGCGCGCCGTTGCCGCACATCTCGGCCTCAGACCCGTCGCGGTTGATGATCCGCATCTTGTAATCGGCCTTCGCGGATTTATCCAGGATCAAAAGCCCGTCAGCGCCGATCCCCTCCGTGCGGTCGCAGACTTTCATGGCGAGCTTTTTATAATTTAATCCAGGCGCGGCGTCAATGACGATAAAATCATTCCCCGCCCCGACCATTTTTGTAAAATTTATTTTCTTCATGAAGCCCCTCGATCGAACCTTGCCCCCTGCTGATTCACTTCGTGAATCAAAACGCTGGGGGTTATCCGCCTTCGCCGACCCTCTGGCGAAATCCGACATAGCGCCACGGATTTTTGCGTCACATTCATCCACAATGCGGCGAAAAGCCGTGGCATTATGCGAAGTCGGATAAAAATGAGGGAACTGTCTCCCCACGCATTAAATCTTCGAATGTTTCCCGTTGTTTGACGATCTCAAACTTGTCTTCTTTGACCATGACCTCCGGCGGGCGGCCGCGCACATTATAATTGCTGGCCATCACATAGCCGTAAGCGCCCGCGCTCATGACCGCGACCAAGCCCCCTTTGCTCAAAACGGGAAATTGTCGATCTTTACCGAAAAAATCCGCGCTTTCGCAAATCGGCCCGACGATATCCATCTTTGTTTTACGGCTCCTTGTTTCAATGACCGGGACGATTTCATGATAAGCATCGTAAAGCGCCGGACGGATCAGGTCGTTCATCCCGGCATCAACGATCAAGAATTTCTTGAAACCGTTATCCTTCAGATACAAAACGCGAGTGACCAAAATCCCGGCGTTACCTACAATGAATCGACCCGGTTCCATGATAATCTTTAAACCGGTTTTGCGCAAGTACGGCAAAACCGCGTCAGCAAAATCCTGGGCCGTCTGCGGCTGCTCGTCCTTGTAGATGATCCCCATCCCGCCGCCAATGTCGAGATATTCCAGGACAACACCATCTTTTTTCAAGACATCCAGAAATTCCACGACCTTGGCCATCGCCTTGAGAAATGGCGCGCGTGTGGTGATCTGCGAGCCGATATGGATGTGCAGGCCGCTTAACTGCACACTCGGATACCTGGCGGCGGACCGCAAAATCTTGCGCGCCGTCTGCAAATCAATGCCGAACTTATTTTTCAGCGTGCCGGTCGTGATCTTCGCGTGCGTCAGGGCCTTCACGTCGGGGTTGATCCGCAACGCGACCTTTGGTTTCCTGTTCATCTTTTGGGCAATGCGGTGGATCTCTTCCAGCTCCGGCAGAGATTCCACGTTAAACAAAAGGATCCCCGCGTTGATCGCGTCGGTGATTTCCTCCTCGGTTTTTCCAACCGAGGCAAAAACGATCTTGTTGGCGGGAACGCCGGTGCGCAGCGCCTTTTTCAACTCGCCGACGGAAACGATGTCAAAGCCCGCGCCAAGGTTGGCCAAGGTCTTGAGTACGGCCAGGTTGTCATTAGACTTCATCGCGAAACAGATCAGCGGCTCGACCGGCGCAAAGGCCTTCTGGATCTTCGTGAAATGATCTCTTAGCGTATTATGGCTGTAAAGGTAGAACGGCGTGCCGACTTTTTCGGCAACATCTCTTACCTTCACGTCCTCACAATACAATTCCCCGTTTTTAAATTTAAAATCGTGCATCTCTTATGCCGTCATTTCTTCCTGCGGACTGATTTTTTAGACTCTACCGAAGTCTTCGGGTCAATCAACTTTTTTATGACCTTTGCCGTCAAAAGCGGATGAAACGTTTTTAACGTCATGTCACCCAGGAAACGAAGTTCAACATTGTTTTGAAGCTTATATTGGATCAACTTCCCGATGATCGCGTGTGCTTCCTTAAACGGCACTTTATTCTGAACCAGATAATCGGCAATGTCGGTCGCGTAAAGGCATTCGTCATCGAGCTGCTTTTTGATGTTCTCTTTCTTGAATTTCACGTTTCTGAAAAGTTCAGCGAGGACGTTGAGTTCTTTCTGCACGATCTCAAAAGAATCAAAAAGCGGCTCCTTGTCATGCTGCATGTCGCGGTTGTAGCTTAACGGCAACCCCTTCATCATCACCAAAACATTGACCAGATTCCCGTACAGCCGCCCGGCATATCCCCGCACCAGCTCAAGGACATCCGGGTTCTTCTTCTGCGGCATCAATGAGCTGCCGGTACAGAAGGCGTCATCGATATCGACAAAGTCGAATTCTTTCGTGGACCAGAGGATCATGTCCTCGGCCGTCCTAGAGAGGTGCATGCCCATCATGGCTAAAGCGCTTAAGACCTCAATGACAAAATCCCGGTCGCTGACGGTATCAATCGAGTTTTCCGTGGGGCGGATGGCATCGTGATGATATTTTTCCGATTGGATAAAAGTCCCGGCTATCGCTCCGGAGCCCATCGTCAGATGTGACGCCAGGCTATTTTCATAAATCGCGGCAAGCCGCTGGCCATCACGATGGAGCATTTGCGAATAAGCGGACAAGTGGTCATAAAGCCTCACCGGGATAGCATGCTGAAGATGAGTGTAGCCAGGGACGTAAATATCCTTATTTTTTTCCGCCAAATCAAACAAGCTCTTATTGATATTAAGTATCGCCAGGACTGTTGACCAAATCTGATCAATACAATACAGCTTTACATCAAAGACGACCTGATCATTGCGCGAACGGCAGGTATGCAATTTAAAAGCGGCCTTCCCCGCCTTTTGCTCAAGCACGTGCTGGATATACGAATGAACATCCTCAAACGACGGATCGACCTTAAAGGACCCATCTTCGATGGATTTCAATATCGCCTTAAGGCCTTTGGCAAGCTTGTTGTGCTCGGTAATACTCAATAATTTGGCGCGCTTTAAGGTCGCGATATGATTGAGCGAACCAATACAGTCATGCTTGGCCAATTTTTGGTCAAAATGGATCGAACTTGTAAATTCTTCGACCAGTTTATTGGTCTTTTTGCTAAATCGTCCGCCCCAGAGTTTAGTCATTTGACATTCCTTTTTTTGCTTACCTCTTACCTCTCTACCTCTTATCTCTTTTATCTCTTTTCAAAACGGCAGGCCCCATAATTTAATGAATCCTTCCGCCAATTTTTGATCAAAGATATCCTTTTTACCGTAGGTCGCCAGTTCTTCCTTGTACCGTGAATATTTCGACTTGCGTCCCACCACCGTGCAGTTGCCTTTATACAGTTTTAACCGCACCGTGCCGCTGACCCGATCCTGGGTTTTGTTAAAATAAGCGTCCAGCTGTTTCTTCATCGGCGTTTCCCACAATCCGTAATAGATCAATTCGGCATATTTTTGAGAGACCGGATTTTTATAATGCGACGTCTCACGGTCCAGGACCAAAGCCTCAAGTTCCTGACGCGCCGCATGGATCAGCGTCGCGGCCGGGTTCTCGTAAATCTCCCGGGATTTAATCCCCACGAGCCGGTTCTCCACCACATCCACGCGGCCGATGCCGTTCTTACCGCCGAGCTTATTGAGCTGTTCAATCAATGCCAGTGGTTTCAACGTCTTGCCGCTAATCTTCACCGGGACCCCTTTCGCGAACTCCACCTCGACATACGTTGGTTTATTCGGCGCCTTCTGAGGGCTTACCGTCAATTTGTAAATTTCCTCCGGCGGCTCGATCCACGGGTCTTCCAACACGCCGCATTCGATGCTGCGGCCGTACAAATTGATATCCACGCTATACGGACTTTTCTTCGTGACATCCACGGGGATCTTGTTCTCCTGCGCGTACTCAATCTCTTCTTCCCGCGTCTTGAATTCCCAGACGCGCACCGGCGCGATGATCTCCAGGCGTGGATTCAAGAGCCGCGCCGTCACTTCAAATCGCACCTGATCGTTGCCTTTGCCCGTACAGCCGTGGGCGATCGCGGTCGCCTTTTCCAAATGGGCGATGCGCACCTGATGCTTGGCGATCAACGGCCTGGAAAGCGCGGTCGCCAAATAATATTTATTTTCGTAAACCGCGCCCGCCTTGATCGCGGGAAACACATAATCCCGGATGAACTCTTCCTTGAGATCCACCACATGGACTTTGGACGCGCCGGTTTTCAGCGCGCGCTTTTTGATGACGTCGAAATCTTCATTCTGTCCGATATCCGCCATAAAGGCGATAACATCATAGTCGCGGTCCTGCAGCCATTTAATAATACAGGATGTATCCAGCCCGCCTGAATATGCCAACACAACTTTTTTCATGAAACACTCCTCTTGAATTAACTGCCGCTTTTGGGGATTAAAAACGCCATGATCGCTTTTTGCACGTGCAGCCGGTTCTCGGCCTGGTCAAAGACGATGGAATGGCTGCCGTCGATGACTTCCGCCGTCACTTCCTGGCCGCGGTGCGCCGGCAGACAATGCATGAAAATAAAATCTTTCTTGGCTCCTTTGACGAGATTGCCGTTGATCTGGAACCCCTTAAAATCCTTCAACCGCTTCTTGGCCTCCTTCTCCTGCCCCATACTCACCCAGACATCCGAATAGATGACATCCGCTCCCGCGACCGCCTCCTTGGGCGAACGCGTCAAAAAAATCCGGGCCGCGGTTTCCTGCGCGAACACTTTGGTTTTTTTCAGAACTTCCCTGTCCGGCGCGTACTTCCCGGGTGTCGCGATATGCATGTGGACCCCCATCTTGGCGCAGCCGATCAAAAGCGAATGGCAGACGTTGTTATCCCCGTCGCCCACGTACGCCAGGACAATCCCCTTTGTCTTCCCTAACTTTTCCTCAATGGAAAAAATATCGGTCAACGCCTGGCAGGGGTGATGCATGTCGGACAACCCGTTAATCACCGGCACGGACGCGTGCCGCGCCAGATCCGCAATATCCTGATGCGTGAAGGTGCGGGCGACGACCGCGTCAAGATAGCGGGAAAGTGTTTTGGCCACGTCGGAGGTCGACTCGCGCACACCCAGGTTAATTTCATCGGGCCCCAGATAAACACAGTTTCCGCCTAATTGGGAAACTCCCACCTCGAAGGAAACGCGGGTGCGGTTCGACGGCTTCTGAAAAACCAGCCCCACCGACTTGCCGCGCAGATGGTCCCCCCAATAACCCCGGTCGCGTTTTAATCTGGCGGCCAGCTCAAAGAGCACGACCATCTCCGCCCGCGTCCAGTCATCTAAACTGATAAAATCCTTTTTCATGAGGCCACCTCAGTTATAGATTTTTCCAAAATATGGACCGCTTTATCAATCTGCTTTTTAGTGACATTGAGCGCCGGCATGATCCGCAAAATATTGCCCTGGGTACAATTGATGATCAGGCCATGACGTAGACAGGCTTCGAATATCCCTTTACCTTCGATATTCAGCTGGATGCCGATCATCAATCCCAGACCACGCACTTCCTGGATACACTTGAATTTCCCTTTAAGCTCGTTGAGCCGCCCGATCAAATACGGCCCCATTTTCCTGGCGTTGCCGAGCATCTTGTCCGCGAAGATCGCCTTGAACGTTCCCAAGGACGCCTTGCACACCAGCGGGCTTCCGCCGAAAGTTGAAGCGTGCATCCCCGGCTTAAACACATCCGCGATGGAACGCTTGACGACCAGCGCCCCAACAGGAAGTCCGCCGCCGAGCGCTTTGGCCAGGACCATCAAATCCGGCTCGATCCCGTAATGTTTGAACCCGAATATCTCGCCGGTACGCCCCATCCCGGTCTGGACTTCATCGAGGATGAGCAAAATATCCTTTTGCGTGCACAGTTCACGGATCTGACGGATGTATTCTTTGCCGGCAATGTTGATGCCGCCCTCACCCTGGACCAATTCCAGCAGGATCGCGACCGTCTGATCACTGACCGCCGTCTTTACCGCGTCGATGTCGTTAAAAGGAATCGTTTTAAACCCCGGAGGAAGCGGATGAAACCCATCCTGATACTTCGCCTGTCCCGTCGCGGCCAAGGCGCCGAGCGTGCGGCCGTGGAATGAATTGGTCATCGTGATGATCTCATGCCGCTTGCTCTTGCTGCCATAGGCGCGCGCGAATTTGATCGCCGCCTCGCAACCTTCCGCGCCGCTGTTGCAAAAGAATACCTTGCCCGGAAAAGACAAGCGGATAATTTCCCTGGCCAGCTTCGCCTGATGGGGATGATAAAAATTATTCGGGATATGGATCAACGTGCCGATCTGGTCACGCACCGCGGACATCACTTTCGGATGACAGTGCCCGACATTATTGACCCCCCAGCCCGGGAAGAAATCGAGATACTTCTTGCCCGTTATATCCACGAGCGTCATCCCCTTGCCCTTGACGAAAATCACAGGTGTACGGGAATAGGTCGAGAGGATATATTGATCGTAAGCTTGAAAAACTTCAGTTTTATTCATGTCGTCGTTCGTATCTCGTATCTCGCATTTTGTTACGAGCGGCGAAATACGAGATACAAGATACTATTTTTTAACGATCTGCGTCCCAATACCGCGATCCGTAAAAATCTCCAGTAACAGCGCGTGTTGAATGCGCGCGTCGATAATGTGCGCCTTGCGCACCCCGCCGGCCAGCGCGGCTACGCATGAGTTCACCTTGGGGATCATCCCCCCTTCAATGATCTTCTGCTCAATAAGGCTCGTCACCTCATCCGACGTCAGCGTGGAAAGCAGCGACGCGGAGTCTTCGATGTTACGCATAACGCCCTGCACATTCGTCAGCAGGACAAATTTTTCGGCCCTTAACGACCCGGCGATGGCGCTGGCCACCTCATCGGCGTTGATGTTGTGCGGCTGTTTCTCCAGCGAAATTCCCATCGGAGAAACGACCGTGATATATTCCTTATGCAAATGTTCCTCAAGAACTTCTTTCTCGATGTTGGTAATAGTCCCCACGTATCCGAGGTCCCTGGAAGCCTTCTTTTTCTCGACGTACACGATATTTTCTTCGCCCTTAAGGCCCGTCACGGCGCCTTTGAGGTCTTTGATCTCCTGAACAATGCGCTTGTTTAATTTGTCGAGCTCCTCCTGGACAATCTTCAGGGTAGCCTTGTCCGTCACCCGGATGCCTTCGTGAAACTCCGGCTTGATGCCTTCGTCCTTCAGCCGGCTGCTGATGTGCGGGCCGCCGCCGTGGACGATCACGGTGCGGATCCCGACGTAACTTAAGAAAATAATGTCCTGGAAAATGTTCTTCCGGATCACCGGGTCATCGAGGATGCTCCCGCCATATTTAATGACAAAGACCTTGCGTCGGAAGGCGTGGATATAGGGGATCGCCTCGATCAGGACCGCCGCTTTCTTGATAAAATTTTCCATCAGTTGTAAGCCCCGTTGATCTTCACGTAGTCGTAGGAAAGGTCGCACGTGTACACCGTGGCCGTGGCGCGGCCCTTGTTCAAATTGACGGTGATCGTGATATCCTTGCGCGCGAAATCGCTGAACTTAATTTTCAAAGTATCTTCCGTGACGCCGGAGATCCCCAACGACCCCACGGCGGCAGCCACGCGTCCCCAGTTCGGGTTACTGCCAAAGGCGGCCGTCTTGACCAGAACGGAATTGGCGATCGCCAGTCCCGCCTTCTGCGCCTGCGCGTGCGTTTTACCTCCTGAAATCCGGATGTCAATGAACTTGGTCGCTCCCTCGCCATCGATAACGATCTTCCTGGCCAGGTCAAGGCACACATGCGTCAACGCGTTCGTAAAAACATCAAAATCCTTGCCCGTGCCGACAATCTTTTTATTTTGCGCGACTCCGTTCGCCAAAACCACCGCCATGTCGTTGGTGCTCATGCACCCGTCGACCGTGATGCTGTTGAAAGAACGCTCGTTGGCATAACGAAGCGCTTTTTGCAGCATTGCCGCGCTGATCGCCGCGTCGGTTGTGATAAACGCCAGCATGGTCGCCATATCGGGGGCAATCATCCCCGAGCCCTTGGCGCAGGCGCCGATTGTCACCGTCTTGCCCCCTAAATTGACCTGCACCGCGATCACTTTTTCTTTCAGATCCGTCGTCAAGATCGCCTCGGCCGCTTTCGTTGCGCCTTGAGCGCTCAACCCGTCCACTAAATCTTTAGCGGCATTTTGTATCTTTTTAAATGGCAACGGCCGGCCGATGATCCCCGTTGAGGCAACGACAACTTTTTGGGGGGGAAGGCCCAACAATTTGCCGATCATCTCCGTCGTGCGCAAGGCGCAAGCCATTCCGGCCTTGCCGGTGAAACAATTCGCGTTGCCGCTATTGGCAACGATCGCCTGCGCCTTGTGATCCCGCAGATGCTTTTGACTAACCAGTAACGGCGCGGCCTTGACGGAATTCTTCGTATAAACCGCGGCACTCACCGCGGGGACTTCGCTGACAATAAGCGCCAGATCGCGCTTGCCCGAACGTTTGATCCCTGCCGCGACACCATTGGCCTTAAATCCCCTGGGTGCGGTCACGCCGCCATTTTTCAAAATCTTCACTGAAATCCTTTCCAACTCTTTAGTCGTAAGTCGTAAGCGTTAAGTCGTAAGCAAAACTTTGATATTTTTCGGCTTACCACTTACGACTTACCACTTACCACTAAGTAAGTCCTTCCTTCTCATCGAACCCGCACATAATGTTCATGTTCTGCACCGCTTGTCCGGACGCGCCTTTGTATAAATTGTCGATCGCGCTGGTCACGACCACCAGACGGCCATCCCGGCTGACGGCGAAACCGATATCGCAGTAATTCGTCCCAACGACGTTTTTTAATTCCGGCTGTTGTCCCGGATCGAGGATACGCACGAAAATTTCCTTTTTATAAAAGCGCGTATACGTTTTATGGACGGCGGCCGGCGTGGTTTTCACGCGCAAACGCACATAAATAGTTTCCAGAATCCCGTAATTAACCGGCAGTAAATGCGGGACAAAATCCAGCGTAATTTTTTTCCCCGCGATCTTCGATAAATACAGTTCCATCTCGGGGACGTGCTGGTGATAAAGCGGCTTGTAGGCCTTGAAGTTCTCGTTCACTTCCCCAAAGCTCAACGGCAGTTTGGCCTTGCGTCCCGCGCCGGTCACGCCGGATTTGGCGTCGATGGCGATCGATTCAATGGACTTGGCCGAGGTGGTCGTCAGTGGCGCCAAGGCCAGGAGCGCCGCCGTCGGATAACAGCCCGGGTTGGAAATTAATTTCGCTTTGCGGATATCTTCGCGATAGAATTCCGGAAGCCCGTAAACGGCTTTCGCAAGATTAGGAACGTCCGCGTGATCGGCGCCGTACCACTTTTTGTATCCGGCTGCCCTTTTCAAACGATAATCGCCGCTTAGATCAATAACCCGCACGCCCGCGGCGAGCAATTTCGGCGTGATCTGCATCGACACTGTGTGCGGGACGGCGAGGAAGATCACTTCACAAAATTTGACCGCTTTGGCCGCGTCAAAAGGTTCACACACCAATCGCGTGCGGCCGGCTAGTTTCGGCCAGATTTCGCTTACCTTCCCCCGCGTATTATTGGCGCTGACATAGCTGACGCACACTTTGGGGTGATTTAAAAGCAGTTCCAGCGCCACCCCACCGGAATACCCGCTGATCCCCACGATCCCGACATTGACTGTGCTAACTTCGCTAACCATAATGTCCTAACCTGCTTTCCTCGTTAAACTTAGAATCTCCCGTCGAAGGACAGAGATGTATAGTAAAATAAAAAACCTATCTCGTCAACTCTTTTATAGAGGGAGATAGGTTCGAAATTACCTTAAAATTGTTTACGGCCTGCTTACCGCTTGACCCACTGGAATTTCTTACGCGCTCCCTTTTGGCCCGGCTTTTTTCTTTCCTTCATTCTGGGGTCTCTGCTCAAAAAGTTCGACTTTTTGAGCACAGTTTTCGTTTCCGGGTCGCAAAGGGCCAGAGCGCGGGAGAGCGCCAGACGTAAAGCGCCCACCTGTCCGGTCATTCCACCGCCGTTGACTTGGACGGCAAGGTCAAATTTACCCAACGTATTGGTAGATTTCAAAGGTTCCACAACAATAAGGCGGTCCGTTTCGCGGGCAAAGTATTGCTCAAAGGGACGGTTGTTGACCGTGATCGTTCCCGGCCCCGGGATCAACTGCACGCGGGCGACCGAGGTCTTGCGCCTTCCTGTTGCCGAATATTTTACGACTTCTACCATTTTTTATTACTCCTTAATGTCACCGAGACACCCGTCACCCGTTTTGACGTGTGACGTGTGACCTTGTGTCTTTGTGTCTTATATTGCTAAAGGTATCGGTTTCTGCGCCTGATGCGGATGTTTGTCCCCGGCGTAAATCCATAGTTTCGTCTTGATCTTGTTGCCCAGCGCGCCGGAGGGGATCATCCGGGTGATCGCCAACTGCAAGACTTTCGCCGGCCTGGTCGCGATCAACTCCTCAAAACGCACGACCCTGCGTCCGCCGTGAAACCCGGTATAATACTGGTATTCTTTGTCCTTATATTTTTTGCCCGTAACGCGCACCTTTTCGGCATTGATGATGATAACCTGGTCACCCGTGTCCACGTGAGGCGTGTAAATGGCCTTATGTTTACCACGCAATACTGAAGCGGCCTTGGTGGCGATTTTCCCGAGGGTCTTGTCCGCGGCGTCGATCACGTAACATTTACGCGTGATCTTTTCCGGGTTGGCCATATATGTTGTCTGTGACATTGCTGTAATCTCCAAGAAATTTTCCGCCACCCCGGCTGCGGCCAGGGGTTTTCATCCACCTTTCTATCAATAGAAACTACTGTCGGTGGATGAAAAAGTATAGCATTTCATATTTAGATGTCAATGATAAATTTTAGTGTAGCGGTCCACCAGCTCACGGATCATTTTTTGGTATTTGGTACCCTGTTTCCGGGCCTTGCGCTTGAAGAAATCGAGGCTGGACCTTGTTAAAGAAATGGTCACCTTGACAGTCTCTTCGGGCATGACCAGCTGTTCCGGAGGCGGGAGAAAATCTTCAACACGCGTGAGTTTGCCAACGGGCATGTCGCTCTTATTTTTCGTCTTCATAATAACAGGCTCCTTTTCGCCAATACCCTGCGCCGATAATACGGATAACTCCCTCGCGATAAACAAAGCGTACCGTTAGGATCCTGCCGGCCACCTTTCCGATGCAAAAATACCGTTCTTCGCTTTGGCTGTGTTTGCTGTCGGTAAAAACCTTACGGCGCGGGTCAAGGAAGGCCAAAGACGCCGCACGAAAATCCACGCCATGTTTCTGAATATTGACTCGCTCCTTACGCGGGTCCCAGGCAAAACCGCTTGTCCTTCTTTGGATCATTTTAAGGATACCCCATTAATGGTTATATGTCAATATAATAAGCCATATTATTATATGGCCATAGAATAAAGACAACTTCCGGCAGGGGGAATCGGGCGGAGGTTGAAACTGGAATTACCGAGGGGGATTGAAAACGTGTTTATTCTATCAAGGCCAACGCGTTTGTCAACATCCAAAATCAAGCAACGACGTTCCAGGTTACAACTTAAAATGTCCGCAAGTGAGGTTTGGGGCGGAGGATATGCGCGCGAAGACTTTATGCACGCTATCAAGGAACTTCAGATAGGCATCAAAGGAAGGCAGGGAATCACCCGCCCGCGCTTGGCGGAAGGCGTCCCTTCTTTGCGCGTTGCGGGCGTCCTGAAGTATCTCTTGTTTTTCTGTGGAACTAAGCATGCCTGATCTTTTCTAACATCTGATCTAACTCATCCTGTCGGTTGAACAACGAAAAATATTCGCGTAAAAGCTTCAAGTCCAAATTGTCCGCGTGGCGCTTCAATAGCTCTTCAATATCCGCTAAATCCCGCGTGCCGCGACCGGGGTCATTGGCGCTCGCCTGGATCTTGAGCCCGATAATGTCTTCGGGCATGATGACCCTGACCTTGAATTGCCCGTTTAATATGTCACATTCCTGGGCCCTTTTCAACATATTTTTGGTGTAGCTGCGGTGCGCCAGCAGAAAGTCGATCTGCCCCAGCTCCTTAAGGGCGCCTTTGAAGTTGACGACATCTTCGCTTTCGTGCAGGACTTCATAGCCGATACTCAAGAGCAATTTCTTCGCTTTAGGCATATCTTCTTTAAGGATCAGGATGTCGATGTCCTGGGTCGCCCGGCTGTAGCCGGCGGCGTGGAGCGCGAACCCGCCCATCAGGGCGTAGCGGACCCCGTATTTCTTGAAATTCTCCAGAAGGAATGTCAAAACTTTCGCGAAATCCATAAATTTTACCTCCTACCTTCTTTTTAGGAAGGGAGGTGAAATTTATCCCAAAGTATGCGCCGAAAATTTCTGAACGACGTGAGTGAAGAAATTTTCAAGCGCTTATACGAGGGATAACCGCTAAAAATGTGATGCCTCCTTCATTCCCCATCAGCGCGTTCTCTTCGAGCGGTCCTTCGGCCCCGCCTTTGGCGAAGACGGCGGGCGGTCAGGATCCCGGGTTTGCTTCTGCAAATCAGACAATTTCCCGCAATACTGGCAGGCAATGGCGTATTTATCGATTTCCTGTTCGCATCCCGGACATTTTTTCATCGGATCTCCCCCTTAAAGGGACATCATACTTAATTCAACGAATTGAGTATTGTGTCCTCCTATTTCTCATCCACGCCCTGGGATATTCGTGCGAGGATTGTTTATATAAACCCTCGCGGGACCTCTGGCAGCCTGATAAATACCCCAGCCGATATCAATCACGATAAGCACTGACAGAAATAATGTTGCAACAAGATGCCAACCTATGATTATTCTGCTAAATCTAAACAACCCATCCAAAAAACTAAGAACAAACATCGCGCTTACAAAATTTATACTGACCAATACGATAGAACGTATAATCCCATTCCACACATTATTTTTATATGTCTCTAAATTTTGAATATGTGTACGATAATCTGTGTATGCTTTCAACAAAACCTTATCACGAGTTCCTTTTTCTTTGTCGATTAAAAAGTCCAAGTGGTCAATGAAATCCTTGCCTAGCCACATCCTTGCATCGGAATGACCGCCATAACTATGAATACGGGATCTATAAAAGCTCGCAAATTCTGCAAAAGCATTCTTAGTGTTATTAATTTCGTTATCAGCGGTTTGAAATCCGTAAACACCAAATATACCATAAACGGCAAATAATGCCGCCATAGATTGAACAATTGTTGAATAAAAATAGAGCAATACTTGTGAATGCTCAAGCATATTGGAACCTTGCCAATTCAGCTGATTCCGTGCGTTATTCCTGCGTCATTACTCCACCGTTCTTCCGCGCTCTTCCGGGGCCGCATGACGTAACCTTATTTATCCAGTGTCCGCTATTCCTTATACGCCTTCGCCAAGCCTACGTCCAACAATCTCTGGTTCAAGTATTCCCCGATGGCTGCCACGACGACAGCGGCGGGTTCAGGCCATTCAATATGGCCATCGTAACACCTAGCATTACTGCGGTCAATATTTGACTTCCACCAGCGTAAGCCCATGCGCTTTGGCTGGTGCGGGGGCGACCGTACGGTCTTTGCGAGACAGTATCCGGCGCATACTGCCTTTGGGCAATTTGCCGTTGCCGACCTGGAGCAACGTCCCCACAATATTGCGGACCATCTTGTAGAGAAAGCCGTCGGCTTCGATGTCGATATGGACAAAATCACCCTTTTTCGTGATCTCAACCCCGCGGACCGTGCGTACCGTGGTGGCCTTTTCATCCCGCGACGGGTTCGCGGTCTGGAAGGACTTAAAATCGTGCCGGCCGACCAAGGCCCTGGCCTCGGCCCTCATCGAACGCAGGTTCAACGGATAAGGATAAAAAAAACAGAACCGTCGCTGAAGCGCGCAGCGCGCCGGGCGGTTTAAAATCGTGTAACGGTAGGTCTTGGATTTGACGCTAAAGCGCGCATGAAAACGCGGCCCCACTTCTTCTATATCGACAACCGCGATGTCTTTGGGGAGATTGGCATTGAGGGCGGTTTGAATGGTGGCGATGGGAAGTTTGGTTGCGGCGTGAAAATTGGCCGCCTGCCCCAGCGCGTGGACGCCGCTGTCCGTGCGTCCGGAACCAAAGAGCGTGACGTGCTTCTTGAATATCTTTTTTAAAGCCTTTTCGATCTCCGCCTGGACTGTGCGCTGGCTTTTAATCTGGACTTGCCAGCCGTAAAAGTCGGTGCCGTCGTATTCTATTGTGAGCTTGATATTCCGCATTTGGGGCAAGTAGCAAGGAACAAGGGTCAAGGAAGAAAAACCTTGTTCCCTGACCCTTGCCCCTTGACCCTACACTAATTCTTGCCGGATGAGTTCTTCCGCGATCTGCACGGCATTGGTCGCCGCGCCTTTACGCAGGTTGTCGGCAACGACCCAAAGCCAAAGGCCGTTTTTAACCGCCGGGTCGCGGCGGATGCGCCCGACGAACGTCTCGTCTTTGCCTTCCACATCGACCGGCATGGGATACAGTTTATTTTTGGGATCATCGATGACACAAATGCCGGGAGATTTTCTCAACAGCGCGCGCACCTTTTCCGGGGAGATCGGTTTGGCGGTTTCGATGTACACCGCTTCGCTGTGCCCGGTTTTGACCGGCACGCGCACGACCGTAGCCGAAATTTTGATCTTGTTATCGTGAAGGATTTTATGGGTCTCGTTGACGAGCTTCATCTCTTCGCTCGTGTACCCCTCATCGTCAAAACTTCCGATATGCGGGAACACATTGAACGCGATCCGCTGGTCCATATGTTTGGGGACATCCTTGCCGGATTGGCTCGCCCACGCGCGAAATTCCTCTTCGGTCTGGACAACGCCGCCGCGTCCGCTCCCCGAGACCGCCTGATAAGTCGAGACGATAATACGCTTTAAGCCGGCTTTCTTCTTGATCGGCGCCAAAGCCACGACCATCTGGACCGTTGAGCAGTTCGGGTTGGCGATGATCCCCTTATGCTTTTTGACGTCCGCGGCGTTGGCCTCAGGGACAACCAAAGGCACGTCGGGACGCATCCGAAAATCCGCGCCGTTATCGATGACCACGCACCCGGCTTTGATCGCGTGCGGGGCATACGTGACCGCGGCGCCTTTGTCGCCTTCGGTACCCGCGAAAAGGGCGATATCCATCCCCTTGAAAGAATTTTCGTTGAGCGTTTCAACCTGATAACTTTGACCGTCGACCACAACCGTGCGCGCGCTGCGGGCAAAGACCTTTAATTGATCGACCGGAAAATCGCGCTGGCGCAAGACGCGCAGCATTTCTTCACCCACAGCCCCGACGCCGATGACGGCGACATTGTATTTACGCATGTGAAAACCTCACATTTCAGTGGTCAGAGGTCAGTGTCCAGTGGTCAGATTTTTCTGAACACTGTCCACTGATCACTGAGCAGTTACAAATTCTTTACAACCAAGTCACCCACTTCGCTCGTCGAATACCCCATCTTCCCGGCGGCGAGGTCTTTGAGTTTCTCGCGCACGACGGCAATGACGGAATTTTCAACGGCCGTGCCCGCCTTCTCTTCGCCGATCTGGCTCAAGAGCATCGACACGGCGCAAATGGCCGCCAGCGGATTGATCACATTTTTCCCGGTATACTTCGGCGCCGAACCGCCGATGGGCTCGAACATCGAAACTCCCTCGGGGTTGATATTGCCTCCGGCGGCGATCCCCATTCCGCCCTGGATCATCGCGCCAAGATCGGTGATGATATCGCCGAACATATTGTCAGTGACGATCACGTCAAACCATTCGGGGTTTTTGACAAACCACATCGTGGTCGCGTCGACGTGGGTGTATTGCGTTTTGACGTCCGGATATTCTTTAGCCACTTCATAAAAAGTCCGCTCCCAGAGATCAAACGCGTAAGTGAGGACATTTGTTTTGCCGCACAAGGTGAGCTCTTTTCGCTTGCGGTTTTTACGGGTGTACTCGAAGGCGTAACGGATACAACGCTCGACGCCTTTACGGGTATTGTGCGAGACCTGCAAGGCCACTTCGTCCTTCGTCCCCTTCTTCTGGAATTCACCCAACCCCTTGTAAAGCCCCTCGGAATTCTCACGGACAACGACGAAATCAATATCTTTCGGTGTTTTATTCTTTAAAGGACAAAACCGCTCGTCGTAAAGCTTGACCGGGCGCAGGTTGATGTACTGGTCCAGGTCAAAGCGCAGTTTCAGGAGGATCCCCTTCTCCAATATGCCTGGCTTCACGTCCGGGTGGCCGATGGCGCCAAGATATATCGCGTCGAACGTTTTCAGTTCCTTGACAGCCGTCGGGGGCAGGACTTCTTTCGTTTTCAGGTAACGTTCGCCGCCGAAATCGTAATGCACGGTTTCATACTTAAAGCCGCTCTTTTGCGCCGCGGCCTGCAGAACCTTCAACCCTTCCCGGACCACTTCAGGGCCGGTCCCATCACCGGGGATGACGGCTATCTTATAAGTTTTCATAAATGTTCCTCGTTGTTCGCTCAAAGGTTATTCCCTGAATTTCTTCACGACGACCGTGGCGTTGTGGCCGCCGAAGCCCAGGGAATTGGACATGACCACATCGACCCTGGCCTTACGCGCCGTGTTGGGCACATAATCCAGGTCGCAATCGGGGTCAGGCGTTTCATGGTTGATGGTGGGAGGAATAATACTGTCGCGGATCGTCATCACGCCGGCGGCAAATTCAACCCCGCCGGCGGCCCCGAGCAAATGTCCGGTCATGGACTTGGTGGAACTCATCGGGACCTTCCTGGCGTATTCGCCGAATACTTTCTTGACCGCCAGAGTTTCGACCTTGTCATTGAGTTCGGTCGAGGTACCGTGGGCGTTGATATAGGAAATGTCTCTGGGGGTGAGTCCGGCGTCTTTGATCGCCAACTCCATCGCCTTGGCGGCCCCGGCGCCCGAAGATTCCGGAGCGGTGATATGATATGCGTCTGAAGTGCGTCCATAGCCGATCATTTCGGCCAGGATCGGCGCGCCGCGCTTTTTAGCATGCTCCAAAGTCTCCAAAATCACGATCCCCGCGCCTTCGGCCATGACAAAGCCGTCGCGATGCAGGTCGAACGGACGCGAGGCCTTTTCCGGCGCGTCGTTGCGCCGGCTTAACGCTTTTAACGCGCAGAATCCGCCGACGCCCATAACAGTTGTGGCACTTTCCGTGCCGCCGGCGATCATCACGTCCGCGTCGCCGTACTGGATAAACCGAAACGCGTCGCCGATGGCGTTCGTTGCCGTGGAACAGGCGGTCGCTACACAAGTGACGGGGCCGCGCGCGCCGGTTTCAATAGAGACCTGGCCCGCGGCTTCGTTGATAATAATCTTCGGGATAAAGTGTGGGGTGATCCTCGAGGGACCTTTTTCCAGAAACTTCTGATGCTCATGTTCAAGGGTGTCAATACTGCCGATACCGGACCCGATCAAAACGCCGACGCGGTCCAAATCGGTCTTTTGCAGGTCAAGGCGGGCGTTACGGACGGCCTCGCGGCTGGCAACCGACGCGAACTGAACGAACCGCGACAGATGGCGGGCCTCTTTGGAATTGAAATGATCCAAAGGATTGTAATCAATGACATCGCCGCTGATGCGGCAATCAAACAGGGCGGGGTCAAAGTGGGTGATGGGTCGTATACCGCTTTTGCCTTCGATGAGGGACTTCCAGAATTTTTCGATCCCGGACCCGACCGGCGAGATAACGCCCAGCCCGGTGACGACGACTCTTCGTTTTGTCATGGCGTATTAAAACAACACCCCGGCAGGATACCGAGGTGTGCGTGAAACCAAAATGGCAGGATTGTGCGTTAAGTTACTTCTTGGCCGCTTTTTCGTCGATATATCTGACGGCATCGCCGACGGTGGTCATCTTTTCCGCGTCTTCATCGGGAATTTCGATATTGAATTCCTCTTCCAACGCCATAATCAGCTCAACTGTATCGAGCGAATCCGCTCCCAGGTCATCAATGAATGATGCCTCCGGCGTTACCTCTTCCGGTTTAACGCCAAGCTGTTCGGCAATAATTGACTTAACTTTTTCTTGGACTGCCATGGATTCGCCTCCTTTTTGTACTCATTAAAAAATCTTAAATCGCCATTCCGCCGTCCACGCACAAAGTTTGTCCCGTGATGTAATCGGCCTCGGGGGAGGCCAGAAAGAGACAAACGTTGGCAACATCGGTGGCGGTACCTAAACGCCCTAAAGGAACATTGTTGAGTATCGCGTTGCGGACTTCTTCCTTTAATTGGGCGGTCATATCGGTTTGGATATATCCTGGAGCAACGGCGTTGACGGTGATCTGCCGTGACGCCAGCTCGCGGGCAACGGCCTTGGTGAAGCCGATAATGCCGGCCTTGCTGGCCGCATAATTGGCCTGTCCCGCGTTACCCATGATTCCAATGATCGAAGAGATATTGATAATCTTGCCGCTTGCCCCACCGCTGGCGGGGCTTGCACCCTTCGCGGCGGCTTTGAGCATTACCTTGGCGATAATCTTGGTGCAATTGAACGCTCCCTTCAGATTGACGTTCATGACCTCATCCCAGTCATTTTCGCTCATCCGAAGCAGCAGATTATCTTTCGTAATGCCGGCGTTGTTAACTAATATATCAATGGTCTTATATTTGTCAAGAATTTTATTGACGATTTCGAGCACATTTTCCGGATTTGTCACGTCGCAGCCGAAACTTTCGGCTTTCAAACCCTTGCGCGCCAGCTCGTCGCGGACTTCAGCCGCGGCGGCGGCGCTGCGGCCTAGAATAACGGCCACCGCGCCCTCTCGCGCGAAGGCGTGGGCGATCTCCCGGCCGATGCCGCGCGTGGATCCGGTCACCACAACCACTTTATCCTTGAATTTCATACGTGTGCAATAATACCAACGCACCCGGGAATTGCAAGAAAAACTTTATCCAATATCAATATCGTCGTAACCATTGGAACGCCGCGATGTTGCACCAAAGGATCCAAACTGGACGACCTGCCCCCGCGCGATCATGGACTGAAATTTGCGCCGCAGCACCCATTTGACCCCGGCACGGGTGACAGGAAACAGCAAAAACAGCCCCAGAACATCCGTGATAAACCCCGGCGTCAACAACGCTATCCCGCCCGCCAGGACCATGAAGCCATCGAGGATTTCGGCATCAGGCATTATCCCCCGTTGCAAGCTATCCTGGACTTTCATCAGAACGCGAAACCCCTCATACCTGGCCAGGGCCGCCCCAACCACTCCGATCCCGATAACGATCAAAATCGTATTGAGGGCACCGATATGACTGCCTACCTTGATAAGGAGCGCCAGTTCGAGAGCCGGCAGAATTGTGAAAAGAAGAATGAGATAACCCATATTTTATGGAGGGGCAAGTAGCAAGGAACAAGGGTCAAGAATTTTATTCCCTGTTCCTTGACCCATGCCCCTTGACCCTTCATTCAGTATTTAAGATTTGGTTCCAGCTCCAGAACCGCCTTTTTTAAATATTCCCGCTCGTAAAAATCCGGGTCCAACAGCTTGCCGTTCCAGACAACGATGTCCAGATCCACGGTTCGGGGGCCGAACGTCAGGACACCCCGTCGCCGGCCAAGGGTATCTTCAATTCTCTTAAGATGCCGGCGCAGTGGTTCCAACTTCAGGTCCGTCCGGATCGAGACCGCGCCATTGAGAAAATCGGGCTGTTGCGTATACCCGACCGGTTTAGTTGAGACAAAATCCGTTTCGGCAATAACCTCAAAACCCCTGGCCAGAATCTCCCTGGCCCTGGCGATATTCGTATCCGGATCAATATTAGATCCCACGGCGATAATGGCCTGGTTCATTTCTTTGATGCGGCTTTGGCTTTTCTGGACCAATTGAGCTCAACGGACACCGAATCGGCGAAGCGCAACGCCTGCGGCTTGTCCACCCGGACAACGGCCTCCAAAACAGCCGGATGCGCGGTCACGACATCAAGAACACGGCCGGCGAGTTTTTCCAGAAGAAAGAATTGCGAGGCTTCAACTTCCCTAATGATCTGTTTGGTTAACGCCTTGTAATCGATCGTCTTACGCAGATCATCGCTGGCGATCGCCTTGGCAACGTCGTAATCAAGGGTAATATTGATGACAACATTCTGCTGAACCTCGCGCTCCCAGTCATGGGTGCCGATGATCGTGCGCAAGCGCAAATTGGTTATTCGTATTTTAGCCATGCAGGTGTTCCCCCCCGTCTTCAAAGATCACTTGGCCAGTTACATAATCATTCTCCAGCAGGAATAAGACGGCGTGAGCGATATTTTCAACATTGCCCCTGCGTTGCAATGGAATTTGTTTGGCCAGGCGTTCCAGGTATCCACTTTTTTGCGAAACCGGCGGCAGGATAAGCCCCGGGGCGACCGCGTTGACGCGGACGCGCGGCGCAAATTCGACCGCGGCCATTTTTGTCAACTCGGCCAGCGTTTTCTTGGATAACAAATACGCCGCGTTCGCGGTTTTATTCCGGACAATATGGGTGTCCAGGATATTAATGATGTTCCCCTCCTTCGCGCAACGCGCGAAAGAACGCATCAAAATATACGGCGCTTTGAAATTAACGGCGAAGTGCCGGTCCCAAGATTCTAAACTGCCCGATTCCAGCGAAGATTTCTCAAAAATTGAAGCATTGTTGACAAGGACATCCAGACGGCCGAATTCTTCCAGCACGGCCGGCACAAGGTCTCCCGTGGCGTGGCCGTCGACCAGGTCACACGCGAACGTCGCGCAAACACCGCCGTCTTTGGAAATGCGCCCGGCCGTTTGTTCCGCCGCGGCGCCCGAGGTGCCGTAATGCAAGGCGATGGAATAACCCGAACGCGCCAGCGCGCGGCAAACCGCCTCGCCGATGCGCCTGGCACCGCCGGTCACAAGCGCTACTTTTCGTACTGAATTTTCTTTGACCATTATTTTCAGGCAGGAATTAACGGATCAGGCTCAGGAACTCGGCCCGTGTGGAGCTCTCTTTACGGAACAACCCCAGCATGCACGAGGTTGTCATGATGGAATTCTGTTTCTCCACCCCGCGCATCATCATGCACAAATGCCGCGCCTCGATGACGACCCCGATACCTTTGGCGCCGATCTGGTCCATCAACGTTTCGGCGATCTGCCGGGTCAGGTTCTCCTGCACCTGCAGGCGGCGTGAGAAAATATCGACCACCCGCGCGACCTTGGAAAGGCCGATGATCTTGCCATCTGGCAGATAACCGACATGGCATTTACCGAAAAACGGCAGCAAGTGGTGCTCGCACAGGGAATACATTTCGATGTCCTTGACGATGATCATCTCATCGTTGTCGGACGGAAAAATGGCGTTGTTGATGACCTTGCGGACGTCCTGCTTGTAGCCGCCGGTCAAATATTCAAAAGCCAGGGCGGCGCGGCGGGGTGTTTCCTTTAATCCGGGACGGTTAACGTTTTCACCGATGGACTTGATCAATTTTCTGTAACAGGCTTCCATATAGAGTCCAGAGAAATTAAAGCCCGTGATACACTTGAACCCCGACTCGCAAGATATGGTGAAATTCTCTTCGATAATTTCACCATGCTCGTCGGGGTTATCCGCCGAAGGTCCTCTCGCGAGCGGATAAACGGCATGATAGCATAGGGGTTTAGACGTGTCAAACAACAATAATGGGATTTAGCCATATTATCATTCGCTCAAGCAGTCCTCGCACCTCAGCCTTTCCTAAATCCCCACTAAGGAAAGCTTCGGGCTGCGGAACTCGCTCGGTGATAATATGGCTGAACCTCAATGATCGCGATCAGAAAGTGGTAGGTCAACCCTGAGCGAAGTCGAATGGGTTGACAACGATGGCGAATCTGGGAACAAAAGGATTAATCTCCGGTATGATTTGACCGAGAGAAAGGGCTTTTCGAAATGAACAAACATGCTATAATCGAAACCATGATTTGCGGCCTAAGACCCACCCGTCGTAAACCCATCTCCGATTACCACATGCACACGCCGCTGTGCGGCCACGCGTCGGGTCAACCCGAGGAATACGCCGACCACGCGCTTAAAATGGGCCTCAAAGAGATCGGGTTCTCCGACCACGCCCCCTTTGTCGTCAAACCCTTGCCAGGCATCACCATGAAAATGGAAGAACTTCCCCTCTACCATAAAATGATCGAAGACGCGCGCGCGGGATTCAAGGGCCGGCTCGAAATCCGCGTCGGTATCGAAGCGGATTTCATCCCCGGCTACGAGAAAAAAACGAAAACTATTCTCGACGCGTATCCCTACGACTACGTGATCGGATCGGTGCACTTTATCAAGGACTGGGGCTTCGACAACCCCGAAGAACGGGAAAAGTGGAGCGAACACGACGTCAATGCCGTGTACCGGGATTATTTCGAGCTCCTGCGCGCCAGCGCCGAATCAAAACTCTATGACATCATCGCCCATCCCGACCTCGTCAAAAAGTTCGGCAACCGGGCAACCGCCGACATGACTGCCGAGACCGAAGAAACCGCGCGGGTTTTCAAAAAAGCCGGTGTGGCCGTTGAGATCAACACCTCCGGACGGCGCAAGACGGTCGGCGAAATGTACCCGGCGCTCAAAGACCTCACAATTTACTGCAAGGCCGGGGTGCCCCTGACCTTCGGCTCCGACGCGCACAAGCCCGAAGAAGTCGGCTGCGATTTTGACAAGGCCGTTGACCTCGCGAAAAAAGCGGGGTATAAAGAATACGTTATGTTTAAAAACCGTAAAGTTTATCGAACGGTTCAACTGTAATGTTTTGGATATCCGATCATCCGGATATCCGGGTATCCGGATTCCCAAGTCCCTGATCACCGGATCACCGGATTGCCTAAAGGAGGAACATATATGCTCAATTTTAAAATTGGCACTCAAGCACCCGCCCTCAATCTTCCCGCCAGCAACGGCAAGAACGTGTCGCTGGAGGAATTCAAGGACGAGAAAAACGTGGTCCTCTATTTCTACCCCAAGGACGACACCCCCGGCTGCACGGCAGAGGCTTGCGGGTTGCGTGACCGTATCAAAGATATCCAAAATCAAGGCGCCGTTGTTCTCGGTGTGAGCCCTGATTCCGTTGCCAGCCACCAGAAGTTCATCGAAAAATTCAAGCTCCCCTTTATCCTCTTAAGCGATGAACAGAAAAAAACCTGCACCGATTACGGCGTGTGGGTCGAAAAGAGCATGTACGGCAAGAAATATATGGGTGTCGCGCGCAGCACATTCATCATCAACAAGGAAGGCAAAATCGCGAAGGTCTTCGAAAAGGTCACACCGCAGGGACATGAGGATGAAATTCTCGACGCTTTGAAGGAGATCCGGACATCCGGGAATCCGGGACTTGGAAATCCGGATATCCGGAGACCCGGATCTTCTAGTCACGGATAACCGGATTACCGGATCGTCTAACAATTCAAATAAGGAGGGAACAAATGGCCACATTCTTGATGTTCGGGAAGTACAACGCGCAGTCCGTCCAAGGCATCAGCGCCCAGCGCACCCAAAAGGTCGGCGAGGTCGCCAAAAAGCTCGGCGGCAAAGTCCTCGCCTCCTACGCTCTTTTGGGCTGCCACGACCTGGTATTTATTCTGGACCTGCCTGATACCGGCAAAGCGATGAAAGCCTCCATCGAGCTCGCGAAAGCGACCGGGATCGGCTTCACCACTTCACCAGCGGTTACGGTGGACGAATTCGATAAGATCGTGGCTTAATTCTCAAATCACCACGTCGCTGCAATTTAAACGGGGCAATCCAAACAATCGGATTGCCCCTTTCTCTTGCAGGCGTTGACTGCCAAGAAGGCCGTGCTCATTCGCCCTTGAAGATAATCCCCGGCGTGCCGGAGTCGGCGCGGGTATCCAGCGCCTGGGCCTTGCCGACGAGCTCGATGAATTCTTCGCGGTAACCGTAAGTGTCCTTGCCTTTCGATACCGCCGCCCCTTTCGTGACATGCTCATAGGAGGCGCTTCCCTTGAATTTGGAATCGCGCAGAATGAGCCCGAACTCGGCGACAACGGAGGCGAATTGAAAATCTCCCGCGGGTTCAGCAGAGACATCTTCGGCTTTGACCGTTTGCTGGATTAACTTGCTCATCTCCCCGTCCGGATCTTTATAGCGCAACTTGACCGTCATCAAGTCATCGCTGGGGAGGACCTCCGTCTTTTGATAAGCCAGCTTGTCTACGGAAGAAAACGTCTCCGCGGAATCCACAGGAACAATTTCATACATGGCCGTGACCGTGTGGCCGGCACCTAACTCGCCCGCGTCCTTGGTGTCGTCGTTGAAGTCTTCCTTGGCCAGGATGCGGTTTTCATAACCGACGAGCCGATACGCCTTGACCTGGGACGGATTGAATTCAATCTGGATCTTCACGTCTTTGGCAATCGTAAACAAAGTCGATCCGAGTTCGCTCACCAGGACCTTCTTGCCTTCCTTCAGGGTATCGATATAGTAATAATTTCCGTTCCCTTTATCGGCCAGCTGTTCCATTTTAGAATCTTTATAATTGCCGGTGCCGAAGCCCAGGACCGTCAGGAAAATGCCATCCTTCCGCTTTTCCTCAATAATACGGGTCAGCTCGCCATCACTGCTGACGCCGACGTTGAAGTCTCCGTCTGTCGCCAAGACCACGCGGTTATTTCCGCCTTTGATAAAATTCTCCTTGGCGATCTTGTAGGCCAATTGGATCCCGGCGCCGCCGGCTGTCGAGCCGCCGGCCTTCAAGTTATCAATGGCCTCTAAAATCCTTTGTTTATCCGATCCGGGGGTCGACTCCAGAACCAGCCCCGCGTTGCCCGCGTAAACAACGATCGCGACACGCTCTTCATTCCGCAACTGATTGACCAAAAGCCGGAAAGAGGACTTCAATAACGGCAGTTTGTCCGGCTGGTCCATTGAACCGGAGACGTCGACAAGAAATACCAGATTGCTCGGCGGGATATTCTGCGCTTCCAGGGTCTTGCCCTGCAGCCCGACCAATACTAATTGATTTTCCGGCTTCCACGGACACACCGCGGCCTTCGTTGTAATGGAGAATGGATGTTCCCCCGCGGGCTTGGGATAATCGTAGCTAAAATAGTTGATCATCTCTTCGATGCGCACCGCGTCTTGCGGCGGCATCTGGTTGTTATTCAGGAAGCGGCGCACGTTGCTGTAGGAGGCCGTATCGACATCGATGGAAAACGTGGAAAGCGGATTCTGCGCCGCTTCCAGAAATTCATTTTCGTAAATACGGCTGTACTGCTCCGTATTAAATTGCAGGTTGTAGCGCAAATCCACCTCAACTGAGCTTTGTGATGCGGCATAGTTTGTAGTCAAATAATACGGCTCATACTGAACTCCCTTTGCCAAGTTCGTGTTCCCAATACTAAATTGATTGCCGATATCATCCGCGGCTCCCTTTAACCTGCCTTGTATACCCCTTTTCGCATACATCTGCATCGACACAACAAGCACTAAAAAGGCGACGATCAATCCTCCGCCACCAACGGTAATAAATCGGGATTTGGTTTTCATTTGTGAACCCTCCTTTGTTTGGGCCGCGGGAAGGCTCCTCCTGATCTTTCGTTCCAGATCAGGTGACAGATCTTCGTCCGGCCAAACGTGCAGCGCGGCGGAGAGCTTGGAAAGTCCCTCGGCATATTTGCGGCAGTCGGCGCACCCTTGAAGGTGTTCCTCGATCATCCGCCGTTCTTCGGCGCTTGCCTGTCCGTCGTAATCCGCCGAAATAAGCTCCTGTGTTTTGATATGCTCTATCATCGCTGGTCCTCCTTGATGAGGGACGACAATGCTGTTTTCAAGCGCTCCCGGCCGCGAAAGATAAGTATTTTCACGTTTTCCAGTGAACAACTGACGACTTGACTGATTTCTTCGTAACTAAGCTCGTGATACTCCCGCAAGACAATCACTTCTCTTTGTTCGTACGGAAGCTGGTCAATGGCGCGGCGCACCGAAGCGGCCGCTTCCTTTTTCTCCAGTTCCCGGCCGGCTGTGTCCCGGGGATCTTCAGCTTCCATCTCCTCATAATCCCCGCCTCTTTGGGAAGAAAACCATACCGAAACCAGGTTCTTCCTTTTCCGGATCTGGCTGATACACTGGTTGCGCGCGACCGTGTAAAGCCAGGTGGAAAATTTTGCCGCGGGATTAAACGCGTACCTGCGGGCGAACAGGGCCAGAAAGACCTCGGCGGTCACGTCTTCGGCGTCGGCGCGGTTGCCCAACATCCGCAGGCAAAAGTTCAAGAGACGCGTTTTGTAACGAAGGAAGATCATTTCCGCCGCCTTTTCATCGTTGCCGGTTAAGTAATCCCTCAGGACTTCTTCATCGGGTTGTTCCATAGGTCTTATCGGCCCTTTCACTCGGTTAAACGCACGAGAACCAAAAAAGTTACAAAAAATCTTAATGCCTGATGGTCTTAATTATCTTTAAGAACTGTTTATAATGCGCGCCTTGCCAGTAGATTTTGTCGCAGCGCGGACAATGGTAAAACCGGGTGTAGTGCTCCCTGGTCAACGGCGGCAGACGGTTCTCAATCCTTGATTTGGCGATCCGGCGGATCCGGCCGTTGCACTCCAGACAAAGCCGGAAAGGACGCATCTTTGCGGCAAGGTCAAAACGGCGCACAATTTCCCTGATCTGTTTCTTGGGATCAGTCGCGCGGACGAAATAGCCGTGGCGCACAATCTTATTCTTCAAAAGTCCGATGTCCCGCGTCAGGATAATACGCCGGCTTTTGCCTCCCATGCAGACGATCGCGGCATCCTCCATGTCCTTCTGATAAATCACGTCAAATCCCAGAAGCCGCAAATGCCGGGCCAATTTACCAAGATGGACGTCGAGGACAAACTTCGGGTTCGCCGGCGGCTTTGGTTTCAGGCTCCTTCGGATGATCTTCTTGAGCTTGACCTTGCCGGCATCCGGATAAACCTGAATGCGTTCCCCGCCGCGGATCTGATACAAAAACCGCACGCACCGGCCGTTGACAACAATGCAATCAATTTCCGTGTGCGGGACACCTAAAGCTTCCAGAGTATCCTTGATGGCTGGAATTCCTTTGACGGCGCGGGAAAAGCCGCGGTGCCGTTGTTCCGGTCTCAGAAATCGATTTAAGGCGCCGTAAAAACGACACTGGATGGTCCGAATGAGGGACATTGGGATGGGATAACAGAGGAGAGCGCCACCTTCAAATCAAGGGGCGCTGTCCTCTTTATAGAATTACGACTTTTTACAACAGGGGCATTCCTTAAAACAACTGGCCAGCTTCATAATCCCCGCCAGCCCAACCAGGACGTAGATCACGCGCGACAGCCCTGAACCCGCTCCAAAGATCTGGTCCACCAGGTTAAGCTGCAGAGCCCCGACCAAACCCCAATTCAAGGCTCCGATAATAACCAGGATCCCTGCGATGTTGCACACAACACATCCTTGTTTACCCATGAACGCCTCCTTTGGTTAAAGTTGTTGATGAACTTTACGCCATTTACCCCGACTCGAAAGCAACTCTCTGACCCCGTTTCTGTCCTGGACGTAAACTTCAGGTAAAAACTCCATGGTGTTCGGGATCTGCTGTTCAATCACCTGGCTGAGGCGTTCCTGCTGCAGCGCGTCTCGTGGGTCAAAAAGCGGGTTCTGGCTAAGGTCGTTAAGGAGCAATATGCCCGGCTCGTGGGCGAATTCAAAATTCCTGATAAGCTGTTTAACCAGAAGATCGAGATAACTCGATTTGTCCTTAAACACTTCCATCGAGGTCTTGAGGCTCATCTTGCCCCAATCCTGGTGGGAAAGTTTTTGCAATAATCCGTAAACGGAAGAATATTTGACCAGACGCGTTTCACCCGGCATCAATGTTTGCGCGTTCTTGAGGATCGTTTGGGATAATTCCGCGAGGCTGAAGGTCTTGACTTCTTTATGAATATCTACCGTCAGCAGATCAAAGGTATAAACCCCGCGCACGCGCGCCGCGGCATCGATGACGCAGCGCTTGAACAAATCTTCCAGCGCGTCCCAGATAATATCCTCGTCTTTGCGGATAACGTTCAAGACCAGGATCCGGCAGGGCTGGTCTTCCCTGACAGCTCTGTATTTTCTGACCTTGCCCTCAAGGTAGCCTTCATAAAAAATCTCATCGAACAAAGGCATATGCAAGAAGAGATTCGAATGCTGGATGCCGCCGCTGATGAGGTTTAACATAATAGTGGGGTCAAGGGGCAAGGAACAAGGGTCAAGGGATAAAAACTTGACCCTTGACCCTTGCTACTTGACCCTTTATTAAAATTTCATTTACCGGCCTGGGCCACCGCCGCCGCGGGGTCCACCACCGCCTCCACCTCGCGGACCACCACCGCCACCACCTTTGGGACCCGGAGGATTGCCGCCTTTTTGTTTCATTCCAGGTCCACCACCGCTTGGGCCGCCACCTTGCTTCATACCAGGACCACCACCTGCGCCACCTCGTGGCCCCGGAGGATTACCACCACCTTGTTTCATCCCCGGTCCGCCACCCGCGCCGCCTTTAGGTCCAGGCGGATTGCCACCACCTATACCAGGACCTTGTCCCTGACCACCGCCAGGGCCGCCCTGAAACTTTTGCCCACCACCAGGACCACCCATCGGGCCAGGAGGATTACCGCCGCGGTTATCACGGAAATCTTCGCGACGGTCCATACGGTCTTCACGGCGATCCATTTTGTCTTCCATCTTATCCATGCGATCTTCCATGCGGTCGCGTTTATCTTCCATGCGGTCCCTCATGTCCTCACGCTTGTCCATCCGGTCTTCGATTTTATCCTTAATGCCGCCGTCGTGCTGCGCGTCCCACACATCTTCGCGCTTGTCCATCATGTCCTCCCTGCGGTCCATCCGATCTTCCATGCGGTCCATTTTATCTTCCATACGATCGCGCCGATCTTCCATCTTGTCGCGCATATCTTCGCGCCGATCCATGCGGTCTTCCATGCGGTCCATCATGCCGCCTTCCTTAAAGGCCGGACCGGCGCCGGGACCACCCAATGGCCCGGGAGGATTCATATTCGTACCCGGTCCGCCCATCGGTCCCGGGGGATTAATCCCTTGTCCTTGGCCCTCTTGTTGCCCGGGAGGATTAAATTGCCCCTCGCCCGGGCGCGGTCCTGGGGGATTACCCCCCGGCCCACCCATTGGCCCCGGCGGATTTAACTGGCCGCCTCCAGGACGGGGGCCTATTTTCTGACCTTCGCCGACATCCATCCTGGGGCCAGGCGGCTGAAATCCTTCTTCACCAACACGGGAACCTCTGCCTTCACCACCTCTGGATCCCGGCGGATTAAATTGGCCACCTCCCGGACGCGGCCCCGGAGGATTACCTCCACCGCCCGGGCCACCCGTCGGCCCTGGAGGATTCGGCTGGGCAAACGCCAACCCCGCCGCGCCGATCACACAGATTGTCATTAACAAAATCTTTCGCACGAACATATTTTCTCCTTTTCTATTCCTTAAATTTGGAATAAAAATATTGTATCCCCATGATAATACGATGTATATATTTTTTTTGGAAAAAATTACGCGAATTTTTTGCGCAGGTAATCTTCGAGGATGGCGGTGAATTCTTCCTTGATATGGTCACCTTTAAGGATGGTCAACTGCTTGCCGTCGGCATAAACAGGGGCGATGGGCTGTTCCGAGGCGCCGGGGAGGCTGATGCCGATATCCGCGTGGCGGCTTTCCCCTGGGCCGTTGACCACACAGCCCATGACCGCGATCTTCAGCCGTTCCACACCAGGGTACCGTTTTTTCCAGACCGGCATGTTGTGCTGGATGTGCTCATTAATATCCTTGGCCAAATATTGGAAATAATCGCTGGCCGTGCGCCCGCAGCCCGGGCAACTGGTCACGCTCGGCGCGAAATAACGCAGGCCCATCGACTGCAGGATAGCTTTGCAAACCTCAACCTCGCGGGCGCGGGAAACGTTCGGCCGCGGCGTGAGCGAAACGCGGATCGTGTCGCCGATGCCTTGCTGTAAAAGGATCGCCAGCGCGGCGGCGCTTGAGGTTATCCCCTGCACGTCGGAACCGGCTTCGGTCAAGCCCAGATGAAGCGCGTAATCGCATTCCTTCGCCAATCGCGAATAAACGCTGACCATGTCCTGCACCACGGACATCTTGACGCTCAGGACAATCTGATCTTCCCTCAACCCGCATTTGCGGGCCAGCGCGGCGCTGGAGAGCGCACTTTGGACCATCGCCTCCAGCGTCACTCCCCTGGCACTTTCCGGATTCTTGCGTTTGGCGTTTTCCTCCATCAGCGCGGTCAAAAGTTCCTGGTCCAGCGACCCCCAATTCACACCGATACGCACCGGCTTGTTATGCCCGACGGCGATCTTGATGATTTGAGTAAAATTTTCATCGTGACGTTCGCCGCGGCCCACGTTGCCGGGATTGATGCGGTATTTGTCCAGAGACCGGGCGCAAGCGGGGTGTTTGGCAAGCAGCGTGTGGCCGTTGAAGTGAAAATCGCCGATAACCGGGGCGGTGTATCCTTGCGCGCGCAAGGCTTTGACGATTTCCGGCACCGCGCGGGCGGCATCGTCGTCGTTGACGGTGACGCGGACCATCTCCGAACCGGCGTCGATCAGTTCAATGACCTGCTTAAGCGTGCGTTCCACATCCGCCGTAGGCGTGTCCGTCATAGACTGGATAACAACGGGGTGCCCGCCGCCTAAAAGGACATTGCCGACACCAACAGGAGGAGTTTTTCTTCTGGATTGAATTTTCATGTCAGGATGATATAATTAACCAAAATTATAGTTAATATGCATCAGGAATTCAACATGGAAATCTATTTAGCCAAAACTCAAGGGTTCTGCGCCGGGGTGTCGTTCGCCATCGACATTGTCGACCAAGCGCTGCGCAAATACGGCGCGCCTCTCTACGTTTACCATGAGATCGTGCACAATACTTACGTGGTCAATGACTTTCGTAACCGCGGGGTCATTTTTGTCGAAGACCTTAATGACGTGCCGCAAGGTGAGCGGGTCATCTTCAGCGCCCACGGCGTGCCACCTGCGGTCATCCAATCGGCCCAAAACCGCAAGCTCAAATACGTAGACGCCACGTGTCCTCTGGTCACCAAAGTCCACAATGAAGCGACCAAGTTCTCCGCCCAACGCCACGCGACCGTCCTGATCGGCCACAAAGGCCACCAGGAGTTGATCGGCACCTCCGGATATGTCGATCCCGGATTACTCTACATCGTGGAGAACGGAACCGACATCGACAACCTCGATATCGGCCCTGGCGCGGAAGTCGCCTTCATCACGCAAACGACGCTTTCCGTCGATGAAACGACCGCGATGATCGACAAATTGCGCAAAAAATTCCCGAATTTGATCGGCCCGCCGCGCTCGGATTTGTGTTACGCGACCCAAAACCGCCAGGACGCGGTCAAGGACCTCGCGCGGATCTGTGATATCATCATCATCTGCGGCTCTCCCAAGAGTTCCAACAGCAACCGTCTGCGTGAGACGGGTGAAAAGCAAGGTGTGGCCAGCCACATCATTGACTCGGCGGAAGAGCTGGATATGAAACTTTTGCAAGGCAAAAAAAAAGCGGGCATCAGTTCAGGGGCTTCGGTCCCGCGGGTCATCGTGGACCAGCTGGTACAGCGTATCCAGGAACATTTCCCTGGAACGCGCGTGAATGCTTTTGAAAATCCCGAAAAAAATATCGTTTTTGCGCTTCCGAGAATATGATATAAAAGGAACGACGACGCACAAGATATGGCTAAATTAATCATTGACGGTCAAGAACATGAATTGCCCGACGGCACGAAGATCGACGCCCTCTGCGAAAAGGCCGGAATTCCTTTTAGCTGCAATTCGGGAGTGTGCGCGACCTGCCAGATCGAAGTCAAGGAAGGCGCCGAAAACTTAAGCGAACTGAATACGGAAGAAACCGATCTTGGAATGGACCGCAACCATCGCTTGAGCTGCCAGTGCAGCATTAAAGGCGGGACGGTGAAAATAACGTATTAAGCACAAATTGAATATGGGGTCAAGGGGCAAGGAACAAGGGTCAAGGAATAAAAAACCTTGACCCCTGCCCCTTGTTGCTTGCCCCTAACCATTAATGATGACCTTTGAACTCTCTCCAACCCCTCTCGATTCTTTTAAGCTCTCGCAAGATTTCACCGCGCCCGGAGCCGGGGCCTTCAACTGCTTCGAAGGCCGCGTGCGCGACCATAACGACGGCAAACCGGTCGTCGCGCTGGACTACGAAGCTTATGAACCGCTCTGCCGCGCGGAAATGGAGAAAATATTGCGGGAAGCCGGGAACCGTTTTGCGACGATCGACATCAAGGCGGCCCATCGTACCGGCACATTAAAGGTCGGCGAGCCGGCCGTCTGGGTCGGGGTCCTGGCAGTCCATCGTGATGAAGCCTTTACCGCTTGCCGTTACGTGATCGATGAACTTAAAAAACGCCTCCCCATCTGGAAAAAAGAATATTACGCGGACGGAAGCTCCCAATGGAGTTACTGCGCCGACCACTCTCATGCCCACTAACCCCGAGGCGCCGCCTTTGACCATCGACATCGATGCGCTGACGGAGGAACAGATCCGGCAATACACCTTTGTGGACGTGCGCGAAGACGCCGAGCGCGTGATCAAGCCCTGCCGTGAACTCGCGCACGAACATTTTCCCTTAAGCCGTTTCCAGCCAGCCGATGGTTTTTCCGCTGATCCGGGCAAGCAATACATTTTTTTCTGCGCCAAAGGACAGCGTAGTCTTATGCTGGCGGAATATCTGCGCGAGCAGGGAATAAATAATGTTTGTTCTCTCGATGGCGGTATCGACGCGATCAAGGCACATTTTAAGAACCCATGACGCTCAAGAATCCCGACATCCGGGTTGAACAGGACACGCCATTAGCGAAATACACCACCTTTCGCCTGGGCGCCCGCTGCCAGGGCATCTTCCACTGCCAGAGCCCGCAACAGCTTGAAGAGACCATCCATACTCTCATTAAAGAAAAGAAAACATTTATTTTGATCGGCGGGGGTTCAAACCTCGTGGTTTCCGATGAGCCGCTGGATTGTTACGTGGTGCGCTATTGTACCGACAAGCCCATCATTGAACAAAATGGTGTCACGCTCACCGTTTCCGGCAGTACCAAGCTTGACCACCTCGCCTTGTTTGCCGCGCAGCGCGGCCTCGAAGGGATCAGTTACACGACCGGGATACCGGGTACCGTCGGCGGCGCGGTCGTGGGCAACGCCGGCGCCTGGGGCAAACAGACCGGCGATATCTTAACCTCCGTTGACCTCATCAGTCCTAAAGGCGTAAAAAAAACAGCTCCGGCCGCCGACCTGCATTTTACCTACCGCGATTCAATCCTGAAAAAAACCGGAGACATTGTTGTTTCAGCTGTCTTGTCGCTGCAAAAGGGCGACGTAAAGGCGTTGTTGGAAGAACGGGAAAAGATCCTGGCCGAACGTAAATCAAAACATCCTGATTTACGCTACGAACCATGCGCGGGGAGTTTTTTCCGAAATATCGAACCGACCTCAAAGGCGGGCAAACGCCAGGCGGCCGGATGGTTTCTGGAAGAGGCCGGCGGAAAGAAGCTGAAAGTCGGCGGGGCCGTCATTTATCCCAAGCACGCGAACGTCATCGTTAAATCCGAGGGCTGTCACAGCCAGGACGTTTACGAGCTCTCCCTGCAGATGGCCCGCGTCGTGAAAGAAAAATTCAATCTGAATCTGGTGCGCGAAGTACGCTTCGTTGGAAAATTCCGCGGCATGCCTGCCGACGTGCGGGAGATTATTTGGTAAATTCTATCCATTCCCTTCCGTTACTTCGCCACCCACTGTCCGTTGTCCTCCTGGACCATTTCGCCGGGTTTGGCCTTGTCCCGCTGAACCTCGGCAAAAACCTTTTCGATAGTACCCATTTCACCGGCAAGATTATTTTGCGCCGCAATAGTCGTGTAAAGAACCCGCCGGTCATTGTTTTCCTCAGCAACGACAACTTCCACCTCCGGCGCGGAGACCAACGCCTTGGCATACCCCTGGTTATCTTCGCCCACCATGCCTTTAGCCTTCAAATCCGCGAGGTTGTCAAAACGGGCCCGCCGCGCGTCCAAAGCGGCGCTGACCCCGGGCGTCATTTCTTTCAAGGCATATTTCGCCTCGGCCCTGACTGACAATGGGGTCATGGCCGCTGCTAAAATCATCGTGAGGGACAATATTTTTAAGGCGCGCATTATTTTCCTCCTTGATCGATCGGTAAACTTTCCTTTGGTTTGGCTCCACTGACATAATCTTCGATGTCGGTGGCCGTGTCTTTTAGGCCCCGGATATCCACCGTGACATGGGCGTTGATCGTGATCGGCCGGTTCGGGTCACCAACGGCCTTGACCGTGCAGCCACTGGTCGCCCAGAGACCAGCGGCCAACATCCCGAACAAAAAAATTATTCGTTTAAACCTCATGCTCCCTCCTGTCCTGGTGCCAGTTGCGGCAGGCGATCCAAAAGACTTTTCAGACCGCCTTCCACGTTAAGGTCAACCGTGACTGCCAGATCCAGATTCAACTTCTTGCTGTCCATTTTGATCAAAAGGTTCAAGGAATCGCTGCGCGCACTTTTTACGCGCACATTCGCGTGGTCAAAAAAAACGTCCGTGCCTGCGGCGATCAATTTTTCCAGAATATCGCGCTGGGTGCTGGCCGGGATGTACGAAACAACAGGCTGCAAAAATGCCGCCGGGATCTGCGCGCCCTGCGGCGCGTCAAAACGCCCGTTCATCGCGGTAACAGCGTTGTCCACGCTTTGGATCTCTATGTCGGCATTCCCGTCGATGCGGCCACGCATGCCGGGCGCGACTTCGCCCAGCTCGACCTGCGCGATATCGGCGTGTATTGTATAATCTCGCGGCGTGACCGTCAACCGTCCCTTTAAATTTCCCCGCGCCCACCTCGCGCGACAGGGGTCCGCGATCAACAAACTGTCGTTGCCGCTAAAATATGCTTCAAGCGAGCTTAACGCGATCCCGGGCGCGGCCAAAGAGTCGGCCTGCATACTCGCGCCGGAAATGTTCCATTTAGCGCCGGTCAACAGGAGCGTCACTTTTGAAGAGACGTTTTTAAGCCGCACTTCGCGCGTGGCGACATCGGCTCGCGCGACAGACACGATGATTTTCGGCGATTTTGCCAGCGACCGGAGGTTATCCAGATAAACGGCCGGGATCTGTCCGTGCCATTCCTGGTCCTTTTGTTGCGCAAGGACAAATGAAAAACGCACGTCTTTGATCGCTAACGACCCCGCGGGATCGATGGTGAGCTTTTTGAAGCTTAGATCACGCAGCTGGAAACCCTCGCCCTGCGCGTTGACGGCGGATTTGACGATCCTGGCCACACACCACGGCCGTGTAACAACATATATCCCCGTCGCTGCCAGACACAGCAGTGCAAACAGCGGAATGATGAATTTTCGATAAGCAAACCCGGTCTTTACCATGTATCGCCTGGAGGACTACCCTCCAATTTGTTCCAAATTGGTTTTAGATCAAACTATCCGCCAATTTGGAACATCTCCACTTTATGCGCGTGTTCCGGGCTGGAACGGATTTTGGTACGCAATTCAGAATAGCGGTCGGTTCGTTTCTGCCAGACATTTTGAATGAGCGCCGACAACTCCACGTCGGCGGCGCCTGCGCGTAACGGCGCGCGCAGATCCACTCCGTCACCCGCAAAAAGACACGCATACATTCTCCCCTCCGCCGAAATACGCCCGCGTGTACAGGTGCCGCAAAAAGGCTGCGTTACGGAGGAGATAAATCCAATCTCGCCGCTGCCGTCGGCAAATTCGTAACGCGCGGCGACCTCGCCGAATTCTTTGGCCGCCAGCGGCCGTAACGGAAAGTGTCCATTAATCAGATCCACGAGCTCGCGCGTGGGGACAACATAGCGCAGGTCCCAGTGGTTGCAGTTCCCCACGTCCATATATTCGATAAAGCGTAAAACCGGCTTGCGGCCCTTAAAATACCGCACCAGGTCCATGACGCTGTGGTCATTGACGCCTTTTTGAAGGACCACGTTGATCTTGATCAACGGAAAGTCCAGCTCTTCACAGATGTGGATCCCCTCCAAGACTTTTTTCAGGTCTCCCTTATTCCCGTTCATCTGGTGGAACAACCGGGCGTCCATGGTGTCCAGGCTGACCGTGATGCGGTCCAATCCCGCATCTTTTAGATCGGGGGCGTAGCGCGACAGCAAAGAACCGTTCGTTGTGAGGGCCAGGTCCTTGACACCCTCAATCGCGCGCAGCTTGCCAACGAGCTCGACTAAATTCGGACGCAGTAAAGGCTCACCTCCGGTCAAACGGATCTTGGTCACCCCAAGCCCGACGAAAACTTTCGTCAAACGGATGACCTCTTCGAACGTAAGCCAATCGTTGGATTTTAAAAAAGAATAATGCCGGGAATCTTCCTTGTCCGGCATGCAGTAGGTGCACCGGAAATTACAACGGTCGATGACGGAGATGCGCAGATCTTTTAAAGGGCGGAGGAACGTGTCGTGAATGGAATTTGCTTTTTGCATTTTGATAAGGGTTAAGGTTACGATGCCCGTATCGATCACGTCTTGGGGTAACGCAATGGAACATTACCGTTACCGAACAACGAAACGGGCCTCGTTGCCCTAACCGATTTATTACTCCGTTGTCACAGTTTTTACTTTCTCCAGCGCCCCCTTCATCGTGTGCCAGCAAAGGCTCGCGCATTTGACGCGTGCCGGGAAATGCCAGATACCGGAGAAAACCGAAAGCTTGCCCAAAACATTGGGATCTTTGTCGGGACGCAGTTCGCCCTTGATCAACCGGTGGAACTGGTCGAATAAAACCTCCGTCTCCTGGCGCGTTTTGCCCTTAAGGCTGGCCGTCATCAGCGAGGCCGACGCTTTGGATATCGCGCAACCGTCGCCTTCAAAAGAAACGTCCTCAATCACGCCGCCCGGTTCCTTCACGTGCAGATAAATGTGCAGGTGGTCGCCGCAGAGCGGATTATACCCTTCGGCTTCGTGGGTCGGGCTGGGAATCTTGCGAAAATTTTTCGGGTTTTTATTGTGTTCGATGATGACCTGTTGATAGAGTTCACTGCGGCTGTCGTGGCTCACGGGAATACTTCTCTCACTTTCAAGAGCGCCTCGACTAAACGGTCGATCTCGGCAGTCGTATTATAAAAAGATAATGAGGCGCGCGAGCTGGCCGGCACACCGAAATGCTGCATGACCGGCTGCGTGCAATGGTGCCCGGTGCGGATGGCGATCCCTTCGTCGTTGACCAGGGTCCCGATATCGTGCGCGTGCACACCGGGCAGGATAAATGACAATACCGCGACTTTTTCTTTGGCCGTGCCGATCAATCTTAACCCGGGCACCTTTTGCAGCGCGCGGGTCCCGTATTCCAGAAGACCTTGCTCGCAGGCCTCAATGCGATCGAACCCGATGGAGAGGACATAATCGATCGCCGCGCCCAGGCCGATCACTTCGGCGACCGCTGGTGTCCCGGCTTCGAATTTATAAGGCAGCGTGTTGTAGGTCGTTTTCTCGAAGGTGACGGAGCTGATCATATCGCCTCCGCCGTGAAACGGCGGCATTTTATTGAGCAGTCCCGCCTTACCGTAGAGAACACCGACCCCTGTGGGGCCGAAAAGCTTGTGCCCGGAGAAAGCCAAGAAATCGCAATCCAGGTCCTGCACATCGATCCGGCGGTGGCCGACGGCCTGCGCCGCGTCAACGAGAATGAGCGCGCCGCGGCCGTGCGCCGCCTTGATCATCTTTTGGACCGGATTGATCGTGCCCAAAGAATTAGAAATGTAAACAATGGAAAGCAGTTTAGTCTTCGCCGTTAAAAGCTTCTCAAATTCGCTGTAGATCAATTCGCCTTGATCGTTAAAAGGGATGACCTTAAGGACACACCCTTTTTCTTCGCGAAGCATCTGCCAAGGCACGATGTTGGAATGGTGCTCCATCTCGGAAATGAGAACCTCGTCGCCGGGTTTGAGGGAATGCCTGCCGTAGCTGTACGCGACGAGGTTGATCGACTCCGTCGTCCCGCGGGTGAAAATAATCTCTTTGGCGTCGCGCGCGTTGAGGAATTTCTGCACTTTGCCGCGCGCCCCTTCATAAGCGGCGGTCGCCTTCTCGCTCAGCTCGTGAACGCCGCGGTGCACGTTGGAGGTGTACTTCTGGTAATACCCGTCCATCGCCTCCAAAACTACGCGCGGCTTGAATGTGGTGGCGGCATTATCGAAGTAAACCAGGGGCTTGCCGTGCACGCTGACGTGAAGGTTAGGAAAATCCTGCCGGATTCTTTGAATATCAAGGTCCATGACGACCTCCCGTCATTTTTCCTCATTTCCTGTTCTGGAACGAAATGACCTGCCTCGCCTTGCTCGGCAAGGCGGGCGAGGCTCGCCCTTTCAAAACTGACGGGGCGGCCTTCATCCTTCCAGAACCTCAAGGCTGGGCGCGACCATCCGGGCGGCTTGTTCCCGGACGGAGTCGCGCGTCAAACGGTTTAAAATGTCATCGACGAAACCCTGGGTGAGAAGCCGTGCCGCGATTTTGCGCGGCACGCCCCGCGCCTGCAGGTAAAAGATCTCGTCTTCGTTAAGCTGGCCGATGGTGGCGCCGTGCGTGCATTTGACGTCGTCGGCAAAGATCTCCAGCTGTGGCTTGGTGTCCACCTGACACTCCTTGCCCAGCACCAAATTCTTATTAAGCTGATAGGAATTGGTCTGCTGCGCGATCGGCTGAACGAAGATCTTGCCGTTAAAAACCGCCCGCGCCGCGTCATTGAGCACTCCCTTATAAAGCTGATTGCTTGTCGCGTTCGGCACGCGGTGGTCGACCGAAGTGTGATTGTCCACGTGCTGGTCTTTGTACACGCTGTAAAGGCCGTTTAAAAACGCCGCGGCCCCTTCGCCGTTGATGACAACGTCCAGATTATTGCGCGCGATCGACGCCCCGGCGGCCAGCGAAAAGCCGTTGAACGTTGAATCTCTCTTTTGCCAAACACGCGTGGTCCCGACGTGATACGCCCTGAGACTTTCCTTTTGAGCTTTGGAATAATGCAGCGTCGCGTTCTCTTCCAGGAACACATCGGTCAGCGGATCGGCGAGATAAATATTTTCGTCGTTTAATCCAACGTGGGTTTCCAGGATGCTCGCTTCGCTCGATTTACCCAATCGGATGAACGCGTGCGGGAAGGTGGCGATCTGTTCGCCGTCGGCCTGTGTTACGTGCAAAATATGGACCAACTGGTTCGCGATGATCTTGTCCTTGATATGAATGTAGATCCCTTCCCGCGTGAGCGCCTTGTTCAAGGCCACGAACGCGGAATCTTTTTGCGGGTCGTAATGCGCCCAAATCTCCTGGACCGCCGCCGCGTTATTGGTCAGCGCGTCGCTCAGTGTCATGATCTCAACGCCCGTGGGAGGTTTTCCAAAATTCGACAATTCTTTGTCGGGCGTGCCGTTGACGAAAACGATGTTCACGTCCGCCTCGCCGCAATACCGCGCACGGACGTCTTTACGTTGCGCGGGGCTTAGCGCGGATTTACCAGCCGGCGTATAGCGGTGTCCGGCCAGGGCGGAAAGGTTGGTGTACTTCCATTCCTCGTCTTTGACCGTCGGGATCCCCGTTTTACGAAAACGCGTCAGCCCTTCTTCCCGTAACCGGGCGACCCATCCCGGGGACTTTTCACCTTTGAGCGGCCCGGCGAGCGTGTCGAGCTGTTCCATAAACAGGCTGTTTTTTTCTGTTGGTGCGATCATCGTATCTGTCATTTCCCGCTCAACCAGTCGTACCCTTTATCTTCGACCTCCAGGGCCAGCTCTTTCCCGGATGACTTGACGATCTTGCCGTCGACCAGGATATGGACAAAATCCGGAATGATATAATTCAAAAGCCGCTGATAATGGGTGATGACCAGCCTGGCGTTGTTCTTGTTCTTGAGCTTGTTGACCCCGTCGGCAACAATACGCATCGAATCGATATCAAGCCCTGAATCCGTTTCATCCAGCACGGCAAAACGCGGGTTCAAGACGGCCATTTGCATGATTTCGTTACGTTTCTTCTCGCCGCCGGAGAAATCCACGTTGACCGGACGGTTGATGAACTTCTCATCCATGTCCAGCAGTTTCATTTTCGTGCGCAAGAATACGTCGAAATCCATCGGGTCCATTTCCTCGGCGCCCTGATGACGGCACAAGGCGTTAAAGGACGCACGCAAGAACGCCGACATGCTCACCCCCGGGATCTCCACCGGATACTGGAACGCGAGGAATATCCCTTCCTGGGCGCGCTCTTCCGGCTCCATATCGAGGACGTTGATCTTTTTGAAGTTCACCTCATAAAGGATCTCGCCCTCGGTCACTTCATAATCGGGATGCCCGGCAATGACCTTGGCCAGCGTCGATTTGCCGGAACCGTTGGGCCCCATGATCGCGTGAACCTCGCCGGTATTGATCGTTAAGTCGATCCCTTTTAAAATTTCCGTATCGTTGATTTTGACGTGCAGATTTCTTATTTCGAACATTTAAGGTACCTTTCTAGAATTAGTGGTCAGGGGTCAGTGCCCAGTGGTCAGCAATTATTCTGATCACTGGTCACTGATCACTGTTATCCAACACTCCCCTCCAGCTTCATTTGCAGGAGCCGCACAGCCTCAACGGCAAATTCCATCGGGAGCTCGTTAAAAACCTCTTTGCAAAATCCGTTGATGATCAGCGAAATCGCGGCCTCCATGTCCAGCCCGCGCGACTTGAGGTAGAACACCTGCTCGGCGTTGATCCTGGAGGTCGAGGCCTCATGCTCCAGTGTGGCGGTCGAGTTCCTGACCTCGATATACGGGAACGTGTTGGCGCTGCATTTGTTGCCGACCAGCATGGAGTCGCACTGGGAAAAATTCCGGGCCCGCTCCGCCGACGGCATGATCTTCACCAGCCCCCGGTAATTATTGTTGGACTCATCCGTGGAGATCCCCTTGGAGATGATGGTGCTCGTCGTCCTTTTCCCGATATGGATCATCTTCGTCCCCGTGTCCGCCTGCATCCGGTGGTTGGTCAGGGCCACCGAATAAAATTCTCCGACCGAATCATCGCCCTGCAGGATACAGCTCGGGTATTTCCAGGTGATCGCGGCCCCGGCCTCGACCTGTGTCCAGGAAATTTTGGAACGCCGGCCCAGGCACTTGCCTCGCTTGGTCACAAAATTATAGATCCCGCCGCGGCCTTCCTTGTCGCCGGAATACCAGTTCTGGACGGTCGAATATTTGATCTGGGCGTTGTCCAAAGCGATCAGCTCAACAACCGCCGCGTGCAATTGGTTCTCATCACGCATCGGCGCGGTGCACCCTTCGAGATAACTGACGCAGCTCCCCTCTTCGGCCACAATGAGCGTACGCTCGAACTGTCCTGATTCGGCCGCGTTGATCCGGAAATACGTCGATAATTCCAGGGGACATTTCACGCCTTTGGGGATGTAACAGAATGACCCGTCGCTAAAGACCGCCGCGTTGAGCGCCGCAAAAAAATTATCCGAATACGGCACGACGGAGCCCATATATTTCTTGACCAGATCGCCGTGACGGGCGATGGCCTCCGACATCGAGCAGAAAATGATCCCCTGTTTGGCCAGCTCCGTCTGGTGGGTCGTCCCGACAGAGACGCTGTCAAAGACCGCGTCGACCGCGACCCCGGTCAGGCGCTTTTGCTCGCCCAGCGGGATGCCCAATTTTTCAAAGGCCTTGCGCAGTTCGGGATCAACCTCTTCAATGCTTTTGGGCCCTTGTCCCGCCTTTTTGGGCGCGCTGTAGTAGCTGACCCCCTGATAATCAATCGGGCCATATCTAAAATTCGCCCAATGGGGCTCTTTCATCGTCAACCAATGCCGGTACGCCTTCAGCCTCCACTCGAGCATCCAGCCGGGTTCATTCTTTTTTTGGGAAATGGTCCGGATCGTGTCCTCGTTTAAACCCTTCGGGATACGGTCGGTCTCAATCTCCGTATAAAAACCGTACTTATAGTCGCGGCTGGTGAGGACATTCTCCTCGATGGTCTTTTCATTCAGCAATTTTGTTTCTTCTTTACGCATGGTTTCCTTTAAACAACGTCACTCGCTGCGCGCGCCCGCTTCTTTAACGATCGTTTTCTGCCGGATACCTTTTTCCCCATGATGTTTGGACTCGATCAAGTCCGTTACCATGATCTCGGCAAACAATTTGTTGAGCTTCTCATTAAGATTCAACATCGGCGCGATGATGTGACACGTCGCCGTGATCCCGCAGTTGGAATAATCGCCGTGAAAACAGTTGGTAATCTCGATGGGCCCGATGATCATATCAGAGAGTTCGCGCATCGAGACCTTCGAAAGGTCTTTGATCACCTGATACCCGCCCTTGGCCCCCTGCTCGGCCTGCACGATACCGTGTTGCGCCATGATCTGCAGAACGCGCGAGGTCGGGTCAAAGGGGATGTTATACAGATCACATATCTCCTTCGCGGAGGTGATCTGCCCCGGCGCCTTGTGGCTCATATATTTCAAGGCGATGAGCGCGTATTCGATCTTTCTATTGATTTTGAACATATTTTTCACAAGAGAAGCAAGAAACAAGAAGCAAAGAAAATACTTTGGGCCTTCAATACCCGTTTAACTTATTTTTTCTTTGCTTCCTGATTCTCTGCTTCTTATTTCTTGCCTCCCTCTGCCTTCAATTCAAACGTCAGCTCGTTGATCTTCGCCGCCACGATAAAATCATTTTCCGACAACCCGCCCAGCGCGTGGGTGGTCAAACAGATCTTCAATTTGCGATAGCCGGTCAAATGGATATCAGGGTGATGACCCTCGCCCTCGGCAATTTCAGCGATTCTTTCAATGGCCCGCACTGCCGCCAGAAAATTCTTCATCACAAATTCGCGCACAATGCCTTTGCCATCCGCCTCCACCGTCCATCCCGGTGTCAAGGGAAGGTATTCCCGGATCCTGACCGCGTCGAGCGCCTTGCCGATCCCTTCGCAATGCTGACATTTTTTCTCTGTCAACGTATTTACCTTCATAGCCGCCACCTCCTCCTTCCAGGCCGCGCGTCATCCGGTTAGAACGCATCGGCTAATTCAACGACCACATCAGGATTGAATTGGTCTTTCAGGATATTTTCAATGGCCTTGAGCGTGCCCATCGCGGCGCTCGGACATGAACCGCACGCCCCCTGGTAAAATACGCGCAAGACGTTGTCTTTATAATCAATCAGCTCAATGTCGCCGCCGTCCATCTGCAACGCGGGGCGCACCGTCTGGTCGAGGATTGCGTTGATCTGCGCCATTTCCGGCGAATCGTTACCCGCCGGCGCCGCTTTCTTCTGCGGTTCCGGCGTGGCAAAATCGGGATTATGGTCATTGATCCTATCCAGGATCGTCTTGCGGATCCGCTCTTCCAGAGCGTCCCAATTCACACTGCCGTCCTGCGTGACCGTAATATAATTATCAAAGAAATAAACTTCTTTAATCTGCGGGTCTAATGCGAAGACCGCCCCGGCCAGCGGGTTCGCCGCGCATTCCCCGGCGGACTTGTAGGTCCAGTTCCCGGCCGTTTTGACCGGCGTATTTAAGACAAATTTTAGCGCATTTGGATTGGGCGTACTTTGGATCGTCAATTGCGTTTTCATCATATTCTCCTTTAAAAATGCCACTTCCGGCAACCCTTTGTCGGGAAGTATCTCCCGCCCATTTAAAGTTTATCATAAAATACTCTAATAAACGACGTATTTATCATAATACGCCCGGTAGAAAATGCAAGAAAGAACTCGCCTGCGCTCGCGCTAGACGATAACGTCATATTTCTCAAGAAGATACAAGGCGAAAGGAAAAGCGCAGGTAAAGGCGGGTGAAACGGCGTTCAAAACGTGGATACTGCGGTGGTCGCCTTCCACGACAAAATCCTGGACCAGTTGGCGATGGCGGGTATCCAGAAGCTGGGCCCGGATACCGGGCAAGGTACGCTCCGTGAAACCTTCGGGATCAATGTGGCGCACCATGTGACTGGCCAGATCGACCATGTAACGCTTGTTGTACTTCTTCATTTCTTCCAAAGCCAGGTCGCGGAATCCGAAACTGTTGGCGGCGAACAGTTGCGCTTCCCGCGCGCAGATTTCCACAAATTCTTCCAACGAAAAATTCGCCAGCCGTTCGTAATTTTCCCGCCAGAACGCGGGGATCGCCGTCGGGCCGATCTTGATCTCGCCGGAGGCCGTCTTGGTAAAATGCACGCCGAGAAACGGGTTCTTCAGATTGGGCACTGGATAAATGTTCGTCCGCACGTCCGTCTTGTTTTTGGTGTATTTCCAGTAGATCCCTTTAAACGGGATGATCGTATATTTCCTTCCAAAACCAAAATCCTTCGCGATTTTATCCGCGTACAGCCCGGCGCAGTTGATGACCTTGCTGGCGACGAATTCCCCCCCCGTCGTACGGGCCACATTTTCCGCATGTCCCAGGTATTTCGTTCCGAAGAAAAATTCCACTCCCTGCGCCGACAAATCCTTGCGCAAGGCGGCGCACACCAGTTTGGGATCGACGCTCGCCGTATCAGGGGAATACAGCGCCTTTTTAAACGTACGGACGTTCGGCTCGATCTCCGACGCATTATATTCATCGACGATCTCAACTTTGGCGCCGTTACGTTTGCCGCGGCGCTCCAGTTCGTAGAGTTGTTCCAGTTCCTTTTCATTTTGCGCGACGACAAGCTTACCGCAAAGATTGACCGGGATGCTGTGCTGACAGCAATACTGCTTCATCAAACGGTTTCCAGTCACGGTGAACTGCGCCTTGAGGCTATCGGCGGTGTAATAGAACCCGGCGTGCAAAACCCCGCTGTTACGCCCCGAGGCGTGCGCGGCTTCGCTTTGTTCCTTATCGATAATGCAGACGCGGGCGGCGGGATTTTCGCGTTTGATCTCAAATGCGACCGCCATGCCGATGATGCCGGAGCCGATAATGAGGTAATCGTAGTGTTGGGACATGACTTGACGAAGTTTCCGGATATCCGGATCAATTTTTTTCTTTATCTGCCCACTTCTTATGTGTCCCGTCGCAGTACGGCTTTTTCTCACTGCTCTTGCAGCCGCACCAGGCCACGGTTTTCGTTTCGGTGATCACTTCAATGATGGGGCGCATGCCGACTTTTTCGTGGGAACCGTCGCAAAAGGGTTGTTTTTGGGATTCGCCGCAGGAACACCAGGCGTAGCGGCCCGGTTTCATTTCCATAACAAAAGGGGCGTTTTGGGCGTGGGGGAATTTCTTAGACATAAATTAAAATTCTGTTTAGTGTTTCAGTGATCAGTGGCCAGTGGTCAGATTTACTGAACACTGAGCACTAACCACTGACCACCACACTCATTTTTCCAACAAATACAGCCCCGTATGCGCGAAAAGATTCGGCCGCGCGCCCACGCGCTTGCTGCCGCTGATGCCGACCTCATCGAGGATCTTGATGCCGTTATTTTTGCAGAAGTAACGAAAATCCTTCAAGCTCAAAAATCGCAAGTTCGGCGTGTCGTACCATTCGTAGGGCAATTCTTTGGTAACGGGAACGCGGCCCTGGAAAAAGATCTGCAAACGGGCGCGCACGTGACAAAAATTCGGGATACCGACGATGACTTTCTTGCCCACCCGCAGAGCTTCCAGGATCACCTTGCGCGGCTGCAAGACCTCCTGCAAGCTTTCGTTGAGGATCACGTAATCGAAGCGTTTATTGGAGTAATCCGCCAGCCCCGCGTCGATGTCGATGTGCGAGACCGTGAGGCCTTTGGCCATACAGCTATAAATGGCCTTCTCGTCGATCTCAACGCCGGTGCCGTGACAGCCGCGGTTTTTGATCAACAACTCCAGCAAAACGCCGTCGCCGCAGCCCAGGTCCAGTACGCGGGACCCCTTGTCCACCCACTTGATGATGATCTGATGATCAAAACGGATACTCTTGCCGGCTTCAGACATGCGCGACGCCTTTCTGCATACGGGCGAGAAAATGTGAAATGAGCTTCGTCTGGCCTTCCACTTCGACCAAAAACGCGTCGTGGCCGTAGGATGAATTGATCTCAATGTCGGAAACGTCGAGATCGTTGGCCTTCAAAGCACGCACCATTTCCTTGGACTGATACGACGGGTACAGCCAGTCCGAGGTAAAGGAAATGACCAGAAAGTGCGCCCTGGCCTTCGCGAAGACGTCCGTCAATTTTCCTTCCGCGGCCATGTCAAAATAATCGAGCGACTTTAAAATATACAAATACGAATTGGCGTCGAAGCGCTGGACGAAATTACCGCCGCGGTATTTAAGATAATTTTCGACCTCAAAATCGTGCGAGAAGTCATACCCCAGGCGTTCTTTGGCGATGAGCTTGCGGCCGAATTTCTCGTCCATCGACTTGTCGCTCATGTAGGTGATATGCCCGATCATCCGCGCCAGCGCGAGCCCGCGCGCGGGGATGGATTTGCCGTAATAGTCGCCCCCCTGCCAATCCGGATCGCCCATGATGGCCTGGCGCGCCACTTCGTGCAGGGCGATCTGCTGGGCGGTGTGACGGGTATTGGTGGCAATGGCGATGACCGACTCAACGTAGTCGGGATATTGCGTCGCCCAGATCAGCGCCTGCAGTCCGCCCATCGAACCGCCGGAGACGCACAGCAATTTCTTGATGCCCAAATGATCGATGAGATGTCTTTGCGCGGCGACCATATCGTCGATGGTGACAAAAGGGAAACTTAAGCCGAACGGTTTTCCGGTCTTGGGGTTGATCGACGCCGGACCGGTACTTCCTTTGCATCCGCCGATCACGTTCGAGCAAATGACGAAATATTTGTCCGTGTCAAAGCCCTTGCCGGGCCCGATCATCGTGTCCCACCATCCGGGCTTCTCCTCGCCCTTGTGGAAAAACGCCGCGTGCGCGTCGCCGGTCAGAGAATGGAACACCATAATGGCGTTGGACTTGTCTTTATTGAGCGTGCCGTAGGTTTCGTAGGCGAGGGTGACCGGTCCAAGGCTCACACCGCTTTTGAGCTTCAGTTCATGCGGCGGCGCGCAACACGTATGATATTGGGTTTCAACGATATGCATATGGTGAGGATATTAACACAGGGCTTCCAACGTGTCAATTCTACTGCCGTGTGTAATGAAACATCGCCTCGATCGTGCGCGCGGCGCGCCGGCGCACGGCTTCATCGAGGACCACGCGGTCGCGGGGCGCGGGGTTTTTCATCACCCGCAGGATATCTTCGAGGGTATTGGACTTCATGTAGCGGCACAGCGTGCAGGTGCCCACCAGTTTTTTCTCGGGGAACTCTTTCTGCAGACGCGAAGAAAGCCCGCATTCGGTGAGCATTAAGAATTCTTTGGATTCGGTCTCGCGCATGTATCCCAGCATCTCGGCGGTGGAACCGACAAAATCCGAATGGGCGACGACCGCGGGGCTGCATTCCGGGTGGCTGACGACCTTCACGTTGGGATATTCAGTGCGGATGCGGAAGATCTGGTCCTGGCCGTATTCCTCATGCACATAACAGGCGCCGGTGTAGTAGCTGATCGTTTTATGCACGCCGCGGGCATACATTTCGTTGACCAGGTTCTGGCCCATCAGTTTGTCGGGCAGAAAGTAGATCTTGTCGCTGGGGACGCGCTCGACGATCTTGTAGACGTTCGAGGACGTGACGCACACGTCGCATTCCGCCTTGACCTCGGCGGTCGTGTTGATGTAACAGACAAAGGTGTAGCCGGGGAACTGCCGGCGCAGGCGCCGGACTTCGGCGGCGTTGATCGAATCCGCCAGCGTGCAGCCGTCCAGGGCCGTGGGGATCAACACCTCTTTCCCGGGGTTCATGATCTTGGCCGTTTCCCCCATAAAACGCACCGCGGCGAAGACAATCACATCCGCCTTCGTTTCCATCGCGTTCTTGCTCAGGGCGTAGGAATCGCCCACGTAATCCCCGACACCGTAGACGATCTCGGGACTGACGTACGAGTGGACGAGGATGACGGCGTTGAGTTCCTCTTTTAATTCATTGATTTCGTTGATGACCGGGACCAGTTCAGCGCATTTCTTGAGGGAATAATGGCAGACCGTTCCGCCGACCCTGATATTTTTCAGGGATTCGTGAAGCTGCTCGGGAGTTATTTGGCGCTGTTTGGTTAACATATTTGTTCAGTGGTAAGTGATAAGTCGTAAGTGGTAAGCTAAAAACATCAAAACTTTCTGCTTACGACTTACAACTTACGACTTACGACTCCAAAGGGAATTACGATAAGATACAACATTTTCTACAAAATTGCAACCCCTTTTAAGACATTGGGGGAGGCGTCAATGACGCGGACTTTGACGGACTCGCCCAAGGCCCAGCCGCCTCCATCGAGGGTGACCAGCTGGTTGCCGTCGGCGCGCCCGTAAAGGACCTCCGGCGAACGCTTGCTGCCCTTGTTCTCGAGGAGGATCTCAAAGGTTTTGCCGATATGCGCGCGGTTCTTCTTAAGCGAAATTTCCTTCTGAAGCTCGTTCAAGCGGACTATCCGTTCGGTCTTGACCGCCTCGGGCACGTCATCCTTGAATTTGCGCTCCGCGATCGTGCCTTTGCGCTGAGAATATTTAAAGGTAAAGGCCGAATCAAAGCCCACCCGCTCCATCACATCGAGTGTTTGCGCGAAGTCGGCATCGGTTTCGGAGCAAAAGCCCACAATCACGTCCGTGGAGAGCGCCACACCGGGGATAAGGCCCCGGACCTTTTCGACCAGCGCCAGGAACTCTTCTTTGGTGTACGTACGGTCCATCAATTCCAGAATGCGGTTACTGCCGGATTGCAGGGGCAGATGAACATGTTTGCAGACTTTTGGGTTGCGGGCCACGGCCTCCAGCAGCTTGTCCGGGAAATCTTTGGGATGCGGCGAGGTAAAGCGGACGCGCTCGATACCCTTCACTTCGCTGACCGCTTCCAACAGATCGGCAAAATCTTTGCCCTCGGCATAGTAAGAGTTGACATTTTGTCCCAACAAAGTGACTTGCTTGAAACCGTCGTTGGCAAGATGGCGCGTTTCTTCGACCACATTTTCGATGGTCCGGCTGCGCTCGCGCCCGCGAGTATAGGGCACGACACAGAACGTGCAAAAATTATTGCACCCGCGCATGACCGCCAGCCACGCGTTGACCCCGCGCTCGCGCCGCGGATACACGTCCGAATACGTCTCAAATTCGCTCAATGTGATGTCAAAAACTCTTCTTACCTCTTGCTTCTTACCTCTTACCTCTCTACCTCTTACCTCTGTTTTCGCGGCTTCGTCGATCAACTGGGGCAGCCGCTTATAAGAATCCGGCCCGGCGATAAAATCAATTTTCAATCTTCGATTTTCCAATAAATCAGTTCTTAAATTCGTCGCCATGCAACCGAGAATCCCGATCATCACCGGGCTTCCATTGTGCCCGCGCTTGATCTCGTGGATCCGATTATAAACCTTCTGATGCGCGTGCTCCCGGACGGCGCAAGTGTTCAGCAACACCACATCCGCTTCCTCCTCGCTGGGCACCAACGCATACTTCGCCTTGGCCAAAATTGAGCGCACGAGCTCGGTGTCGTATTCGTTCATCTGACAACCGTAAGTTTCAATAAAAACTTTTTTAGAAAACGTACGGTTGTCAGCCCCCATGCTTAAATTTCGAGTGTTTTCGGCGAGAAATCTGAGGGGGTTGACATCGTCCCGCTTAGGGGTCGATGCAACCTTGCTATTTTGAACCTTATTAATCATATTAAGTACGTGTCCACGGAATTCCCACCCAAAAAATTATTTTATAAATTTTTAGTCTTATCGACCAACACGTCAATGAAACCTTTCACCAATTGAACTCTTTCTTGCAATACCCCTAATTCACCAGAGTCAACCAAACATCTCACAACTATTTTTTTAACATCTAGTTTAATCTTATCATTCCATGGTTTACCTTGCTGTAAGAAGCAGTATTGGACGCGCTCAGTCCATTTCTTTTTATCAGATCTGAATTTAGTATTATTCAAATCTACATCACATTCTTTCTGTATTGCGTTTATATAAATCTTTGGGTCTATTAAATCTTCTATCTCTGATTCTTTCATCCTAGGCACAGAAGCCATATGCACTTCCTGATGGGAAAGTATACTCTTTTCGACTGCTTTAGCATATGCACCTTGAGCTATTGAGTCATTATCTATAAATGCGTGTACTTGAAAGGCTTGTTCTTTATAGTGCGAACTATGATAGGACAAATTTGTAACCCCTACCATGGGATAAATCATGACAGAACCGTTTACTATTTTCTTGCTTAAATTAGGTGATAATATTTTTATCCAATGCTGCAATATAAGCTGGTCTTCCCCACCTTCAGCTAATATTATAAAACTTGCGCTTGCTAAATTATCCGATACCTGAACACCTAGGATTTCACGCACTCGATTAATATTTTTAGCAGGCCGAGCTTTATTATCAGAAACAAGTATGTTGTTTGCGGGGTCCATTCTATCTACAAAGATGGGGGAATGAGTAGTAACAATAATCTGCATATTATTTGAGACATTATCCAACACAGCCTTTAATTGATGAACTGCATTGGGATGCAGATGCGATTCCGGTTCTTCTAATGCGAGAATAATTGACTTCTTGACCTTTGCCTGTTCCGAAAGATACTTTACTAACGAAATGGCAACAAGGCTTTTAATGCCATCGCCCTTCCTTTGTAATTCGGTCTTAACACCATCATCAACTAAAACATTAAAAGATCTCCTTAAATAACGTGCACGGTCTTCTTTTACAATAAAATCGAGGCTTTTTACAGTTGGAATAAAACCTTGTATAGAACGAGAAAGTTGTGCTCCAAGTTTATCGAGAGTTGGCTTTTGAGTGTCTTCAATTTGTTTTAATGCCTTAATATAATCAGCGTTGCTTTCAACAGACTCTAATTCCGCTTCAATCAAATCACGAATGATATCATTAATAAAAGACACTCCCCGAATTGCTGGGATATACTGAAAATAAAAACGTTCCTTTAAAAAAGATATAATTAATAGTTTTTTATCATTTGCAACTTTTTTAGCCTTACCTTTTGTGATGATATCAAAATCGGGTGTTTCCTTTTGATTGTATTTTATTAAAATTTTAAGTGACTTTGCCCAGTGACTTTTTGTTAGTTTGTTAAATTCAATTAACTCCAGATCATTAAATTCAAACTCAAGAACAAGTTCAGTAGAAACATTTACCTTTTCATCGCGTAGTTGTATCGGATAATCTCTTTCCCATCGATAGTTATCTCGTCGACCAATACCTAAAAATATTTTTCTTCCACTAGGCGTAGGAATCGTAGTAACCTGATTAATTGTCTTAAATGCTAAATCTAAAGCCGATAAAATATTAGACTTCCCTTCATTATTAGGACCAATAAGAATAGTTTTTCCTTTAACAGGTATGTTGTAGGCATCCGTAATTGAACGATAATTCTTTATAGTAAACGATATAAGTTTCATAAATTTTCCCTGCGAAAAAGTTAACGTTAGCTAACTCGTTAATATTCAATCGATTATAAATCTAGAAGTCATCCCAAAACCCTCCGAAGAGCAATGAGGGCGCAGGCCATATGAACAAGACCAGTATAAATGTCAGCAGAACGCTCGTAGCGGACAACCAGCCGACGGAAATTTTGTATCCAGGCGTTGGTGCCGTTCGACAATCCAGCGTTTGCGGTATTTTCTCAGCAATCTCCAAATCTCCAGACACATACCTGAACCTTAATTAATTCGAAGTTTCTCCGGGCAAGTCCACATGCACCTAATTGCCCCGCACCATTCCCTCCGGCCTGCGCCATGCTTGCCCGGAGGCGAAAAGGCAATTCCGCGGAACGGCGGAAACTTACACTACAAATAAATTTTCACACATCAGGTCGGATAACGCGGCCGCCACAGCTTCAGGGTCCCATCGTAGACGACATCAAAGGGGGGCACACCGGCAACCAGGCCATAGGTTTTCTCCGAACGATAAAAGTAATCGTAGCCAAAGGGCTCCCGCGGTACCTCATCGAGGAACCGTGGCACCAGCTGGTCAAGTTCCCTGGGATAATCGCCGTATTGCCGGTGGTAGCCTTCGAGGGCCCGGACGATGGCGTCGCCCTCGGGCACCATCCGCTTCATGCCGTCGGCGAATTGGATGTTTACCCTGACGGTGCACAAAAGCAAGATAAGGGTAATGACCGCCGGTAAAATAGCCTTGCGGGGATCGCGGGTCAGGAGGATTATCACCCAGCAGACGCCGATCAAAAAGAGGACCTGCATGGACATAAACGACACATCAAAAACAGGGGCGAAGGGAACGAGCAAAAAACAGAATGTCAAAAAAAACGCGAGGGACCATTTGATGCTGAACTCTTCCCGGACGGCCCTGAAGGCCAGCCCCTCCTCTTTCAACTTCTTTTTTAGCGCCCCCCGGCTTTGGGCCTCAAAGACCCTGGCCTCTTGTGTACCATCTTCACGGACAATGGTACAACGAAACTTCTTTATTCCCATCTTCTCCCTCCACATGTTATAGCCGCCGCTTCCAGAAAATCCGTAATCCGTGACCGGGACTAATTATCACCCGGAAATCCGTCCCTGTCACTGTTTTTCTGCCGGAGGCGTCCAGGGACCGATCAGCCTGGTAAAATATTCCGGAACGGGTGCCGTGAAGGTCAGACGCTTGCCGTTAAAAGGGTGCGTAAAGGAGACCGATTGGGAATGGAGCGCCAGGCGTTTGTGCGGGGGATCGCTCTTGCCATATTTGTCGTCGCCGACGACCGGATGCCCGAGGTCGGCCAAATGGACGCGGATCTGGTTTTTCCGCCCGGTCAAAAGGTCGACTTTCAGTAAACTAAACTTCCCGGTTTCTTTGACGACCGTGTAGGCGGTGCGGGCCAGTTTGCCTTTGGCGCGGTCGGTCGTCGAACGCACACAATAATCTTCATCTTCGATGAGATGGTTGGAAATGGTGCCGGACTTTTGCGCGAGCCGGCCGTGGACGACCGCGTAATATATCTTTTTGGTCGTCGCCCAATTGTCTTTTAGAAATGCTTGCGCTTGCCCGGTCTTGGCGAAGATCATGACTCCCGAGGTGGCCTGGTCGAGGCGATGGACGACAAAAACGCATTTTTTCGAGCGCGCATTGCCCTTGCGGACATAGGTGTTGAGCGCGGCGTGGACCGTATCCTCTTTATTCCACAGCGCGGCGACCGCCAGAGACCCGGCGGCCTTGTTGCCGACGATGAGATCTCTGTCTTCATAGAGAATTTCAAAACCTTTAGGCTGATGTTTCCTGGACATTTTTCTAAACTAATCCATCGCCAGGCGTTTGTCAACATGTTTGGAGGCTATATCGGGAGGCCCCGGAAATTCTAAAGATTTTCTTGGCTTTCCGGCAAAGTCATGTATCATGAAATTAAACAGGTGACCGGCGCGAGGCTGTACCGGTGTCCAGCCCGTTCCGGTCCAAAGATCAAGGAGATGATATGAGTTTCGACAGAGAAGGTGGTAGCAGAGGTGGGTTCGGCGGTGGACGTCCGAGGGAATTTCACAAGGCGGTCTGTTCGGACTGCAAACAGGAATGCGAAGTCCCTTTCAAGCCAAGCGGAGATCGTCCGATCTACTGCAAGAGTTGCTATGCCAAGCGCAAAGATAGCGGCCGCTAGCACAAAATGCCGGTTGACAAAAAAGCCCGACAGAATTATTTCTGTCGGGCTTTTCTATTTCAAACAATCGGCCCGGAGATTGCTCCCCGGGCCGATTGTTTTTTACTTACGCCTTTACGACGTTTTGGGCTTGCTCACCTTTAGGTCCTTGAGTAATTTCGAACTCAACTTCCTGTCCTTCAGCTAATGATTTGTAGCCTTCACCCTGGATCGCGCTGTGATGCACGAAAACATCTTTGCCGTTTTCCGGAGTAATGAAGCCGAACCCTTTTTGGTCGCTAAACCATTTTACTTTTCCTCTTGCCATGACTGTGTTACCTCCTTTTTCAAGAATTTGAGTAAAATGGCGGCTTATCATTACCCCAAGAACTTTGGGGGCAAATAAAAAAAGCCGCAAAGTAATTACCTTCTACCTTGCGGTCTAAGATCACTTCTGCTTCTTGAACGTTTTTACTCGAACGCAAGTATGCGCTTTTTGCCTTGTTTTGTCAACTATTATTTTGGGCTATTATTTGTGGCGTCTGCCCTCCGGATGCTCCCGCCCGAATTCCCTCACTGACTCTTGCTCCCCCACGTTGTGCGCGTCATTTTATACGCGTAGATATAACGCGGTCGGAAATCTTTTCCGACCGGTCCGCCCTTGCACCCTTTCTTCAAAAAAATAGTCTCAATATCCCTGGCGCCCGATTCCGAACCGGCCTCCCGAAAAAACCATCCGCCGCCCTGTTCATCGACATTATGGCCCGCGAATAAACGTTCCCGCGGGTCCGTCGCGACCCCGACATACCAGGTGGAATAACCTCCGCCACCTTTGCGGATAAGCCCTTCGATCTCTTCTTCAATACTAATACCCATACGTTTCTCCTCCCATGCGCAGTTGCGTGTTATTATACTCCGAATCACCCTTCATGAGGAAACTATTGCGGAGTTTGCGCGCGGGTGGCCTCGGCGTCCTTGATCGCCTTTTTTGTGCTCTCGAGCATCCCCTTATAACTGGACGTGTCGACACCCGCTTTTTCTATATAATCTTTATGGGAGTTGGTTCCGCCCTTTTTTACGCTTCGTAAAGCGAAAAAGCACATCAGGCCGACAATGGCCAGCGCCACCATGATGGCGAGCAAGCTCATTCCCCGCCGTTCCAGAACTTTTTTCATGATTTGCTTCCCGCCTTCAGGGCGGCGAGGCGGTCTTTTAACGCTGCGCCGTATTCTTGATGGCAATCGGTATAAAATTTTTCTTTGCGCAGCGTCTCGCGCCAGCGGACGATGTTCTTATAAGAAGAAATGTCTATGTTAGCGATCTCGCACGGGTCAAAGAGCGCCAGGAGATTGATGTCCGCCAGCGTGAGCCTGGCGCCGGCGATATATTTATTTTTCACCAACTGCCCATCCACAACCGGTAAAAAACGGTCGAGGAATTTCAGACCTTCCTGGAGAGAATTTTCATCGACCGGGATATTACGTAACGGCGCGAACAGACGATTATAGATCACCTTGCTCAAAGCCGCACCGACGTGCATGCTCCCGAAGTCCAGCCACATGTCCACCACCGCCCGTCTCTCGACGTCTTTCGGGAAAAGCGGGGAATTGTTTTTATCGGCGAGATACCGCATGATGGCGTTGCTCTCGAACATCTTGAAGCCGCCGTCATCGATCGCCGGAACTTTTCCGACCGGGTTGACCGCCAAAAACTCCGGCTTTAAATGCTCGCCGGCGCGCAGGTCAATACGCCTGTATTCATACTTGATGCCCATGGCGTTGGCGGCGAACCTTACTTTGTTCGCCGGCGCCGAAAGGTCGCTTCCATAAATGGTCAACATCAAAACCTCCCTTTCTTATGCCTCATTCTTATTCCTCTTCCCGCGGGGGAGCGTCGTAAAAAAGGACCTCACCCTTGCCCCGCGCGATCTCTTTCCAGGAATCGACGTCGAATCGCAAACAAATGATCCCCCCCGTCGGAAGCTCGTCCGGTTCGCGGCGGCTTAAATACTTCATCAGATCCGACAAGGCCGGATTATGCCCGACCACGACCGCCGCGTCATGGTCGGGCGCGATATCTTTAATGACCCCCAAAATCGCCGGCGCGCCGGACGCATAGACCGCCGGGTCAGTGATGATCTTTTCCAGCGGGTACCGGACCCCTTTGGCCAGGGTTTCGGCCGTGGCCATGGCCCGCCTGGCCGGACTTGAAATGATCACCCCAGGTTGAACACCGGATTCTTTAAGCCGCCGCCCCAGCCACGGCGCCTGTTTTTTACCGCGCGCGTTCAATGGCCGGTCAAAATCCCTTAGCGAGGGATCATCCCTGCCGGCTTTCGCATGTCTTACCAAACACACGGTTTTCATGGGTGGATTATTTTGTTTTTAACGCGTTTTTGTCCAGGAGCGCGTACGTTTTCTGGGACTTGTAAACGACCGCGGCCAACGCGACGCAGGAGGCCAGGACGATGAACGGAAAAACCGCGACGAAGAGCCCGGCACCGAAAACGATCAACGCCGTATTCAGGACGATCAGAAAATAACGGACCTCGGCGACACCGACGCGGTTAAAGCTTATCTTAAAATCACCCGTGATGGAAAGATCCATCAGGGTGTGGACCATAAAGCCCCCCGAGGCCGCCAGACACAACACCACCCAGGGAAGATACACCCACGGCAGAAGGAACGAATACCCGGCGATGACCGCGCACGTGAAAGCGTAGTCGAGAAAATGGTCCATGTAAAATCCCCACTTGATCAGGCCCGTGTTTCTCCGGCGGCCGATCTCCCCGTCGAGCATGTCGGTAATATGCTGCACGAATATACACGCGCTAAAGCCCCATAACCACTGGATATTCCCGGGTATCAGACGGCCGGAAAAGATAACCAAAGCGGCCCACACGAATGTCAGCAGCGTCAACTGGACCGTGCCCATCCATGTAGGAACAAGGGGCAGAAAGGCGCTGAGCAGTTTTGTTTCATAACCGAGCAGGAAATGGTCCAGACGTTTCCGGTCTCCGGTAAGACGGTTTTCCATTTAACTAACCTCCAAGTCAACGATTAACGGTAAATGATCAGAAGCCAGTTTGTTCAATTGTGTTTTCGGGACATCAATGACCAGGACTTTTATCCCGGGGCTGACGAAGACATGATCAATACGGCCGATGGGGTAACGCCCGAACCAGGTCGCCAACGGGCGATGTTCGTCGAGCGAGCGCTGGACATCGCGAAGTTTACCGTTGATCGTGCGCCAGGGGTTGGTGTTGGGCAGAGAATTAAAATCCCCGCAGAGGATAACAGGCTCGGTGCAGCGCGGGTGCGCGAGCCATTCCGGCCCGATCAGCGCCTTTGCCTGATGCCGGCATTCGGGGCCATAGAAACTTAAATGCGCGTTGATGATCTGCAGATGAATATCGCCGATCTTCACCGAAACCCAGACCGCCCCGCGCGGTTCCAGTTTCAATCGACTCTCGAGCTTGGGCAATTTCATCGCGCGGACCAATTCCACGGGATAACGGCTCAAAACAGCGTTCCCGTATCTTTCTTCCGCGACCTCAATGGCCGGATGGAAATGGTAGAGCATTTCCAGTTCTTTGGCGATCAGATGCGGTTGATCGGCTTCGCCGGTGCGCTTGCGCCCGATATCGAGCTCCTGAAGCGCCACGATATCCGGCTGATAGCGTCCGATAACGCGGGCGATGCGTTTGGGCGAATGCCTCCCGTCGATCCCGACGCAGCTATGGACATTGTAGGTCATGATCCGGACGGCCGTCACGCCTTCTTTCGTTTTCTTCGAAGAATGGGAATGACCAAAAAAACTTTTGCCATTTTTGGGATCCTGAAGCAGGTTGAGCGCCGCCGCGCGCAGGTCCGTTGTTTTTAAATACGGCCGCGGCCGGCCGGGCGCGATCGCGTGAAAAGGCAGCAGAGCGAACGCGTCGGTCTCCGCTTTCCCCGGTCCGGCGTGGGCGCCGTTCTCAAACGGAAAACTAAAATTTTTCCCATTGATATTCCATCCGGAAATCGTGAATGTCCCGGCGTTGGGATGATGACACAGCGCGACCAAATCAGCCACGACGTCATCAAAAAATGGATGCCCGGGATCGATGACCTCCCGGGACTGTTCGGGTAAGACAAACTCCCCTTTTTCATTCCAGGCGCGGACCTTATGGTCCCCTTCCGGCATCAGGACCAGCGGGATCTTCGCCGAGGTGACCAACTCCCTGGCAAAGGCGACCTTTTCTCCCGCGCTCAATGGCCGGAAAACGTACACGCCGCCCAAAGGCCCCATCGCGGCCGTCACCACCTCACGCCCCGCGGCGGAGCGCTGTTCCTGGTCCATCGACCACATTTCCTCGACCCATTTGCCCAGATAACGGGCGCGCTGTAATTGAACGCTATCCTGCCGCGTTTTTTTCGGACTTGCAGCGGCCATGGAGGATGGGCCGTCCTTTACAAAGAGATCGCGAAAGACCTCTTCCACGGCTTGATCCACACTCTTGCCATAATGTCCCACATAAGGGACCGTTGCTTCCTGGCCGTGGTCCGAATAAATCCAGACATCATAATGGCGCCGGGTCGAATGGAGCGCCGCGAAATAGATCCGGGAGATCGCCTTGTCAATCCCCTTCAGCGCCCAATGGGCGGTCTTCGAACCGGGCCCGCGGCGGTGCGCCTGCTCATCATACCCAAGGAAGTTGAGATGGATGACCGGCAGTCCCCGGGCAATATCCATGATAGCCCCCAGCACGATCAATTCACGTAAAAGGATGCACAGCAAAACGCGCAAAAAAACAAATTTGAATTCTACGACCGCGTCTTCTTTCTTCAATAACCCGTACACAAAATCCATTAACGCTAAAACGGTTTCCCATAAACAAAGAAAGGTCATCCGCGCGAACGCCGCGAAATGGGTCAATAAAAGCAAAATAAAATTAAACGGGTTGACGTCTTTCCAGATTTGGTCCCACCCCAAAGACCCGGCGCAAAAATGGGCTTCCCGCGCGCCGCCGTTATAAATGTTCGAGTAGGAACTCCCCCCTTCCAGAAGCCCCTTGCCGTGGCCGGCCAACCGCCGCTCGATCGCCCGGACGGATTCGCCATCAAACATGCGGAAGACCTTTTGGGATTCGCGGTCAAAAAAGAAAAAAGACGGGACGGCTTGTTTGACGCCGTAGAACAATTCGCCCTGGACGGCCGGGGTCGTTGAAGGCAGCCCGGGATAAAAGGGATGCGGGTGATATTTTTCTTTCCGGATCAGACTCTTCAAGAACGGCATCTCATTGCGCTCAAAGGCTTTTTCCAGCTCCGATTTTGAAAAGCCGTCGATCTGGACCATGACGAGGCCGGGCCGGTCCTGGGACTCCGGGTCTCTCGAAAGCCCCAAAAGCTTGACGCTCCACTCCCACGCGTTGAACCGTTGCCGGTATCTTCGAGGGATCATTTTCCCGCCGTTTTTTCTGAAGGAGACTTTTCCAGCAAGGCCGCTTCGCCGGCCTCGATCAGGTTTTTGAACATATCCCATTCCGCCTTGAGCCGGTCCTTGAGCATATACCAGGAACTGTCGTTGCGCCGCAGAGGGTCGATCCCTCTCCGGCGCAGATTTTCATAAACTTCAAGCATGCGCTCCGCGCAAAAGCTCATTGCGTACCCTTTCACCGTTTCCTCCGCCTGCTCTTTGAGCGCGCGCGATTCTTCCGGAGAACAATTCAAAATCCACCCCAGGGCATCGATGAATTCTTGCCGGTTTGGATTTTCGATGATCCGGCCGTTCCAACGGTCTTTGACGACTTCCCTGGTTCCCGGCGCGTCCACCGTCACCACCGGAACTCCCGCGGCCATGGCCTCCAGAAGCACAACGCCCTGCGTTTCGCTAAACGACGTGAAGGCAAAAACATCCATGGCGCGATACGCGTCCGCCAGGTCCTCCTTGTATAAAAACCCCGTCAGGTGAAGTCTTTTTCCCAGACCGGCCTGTTCAAACGCCGCTCCGATCGTTTTCTGCGATGGTCCTTGCCCGACCATCAATACGTGAGCGCGGGATTCTTTTTTCAATAATCCGACAAGGCATCCGGCTAAAAAGTCCAGGTTCTTCTCCGGCGCCAACCGTCCGACATGGCCGATGACGAAAGCATCCGGGGGGATACCGTTGCGTTCGCGGAAATCCGCGCCGTCGCCGCTTGAAAACCGTTTCAGGTCAACCCCTGTCGGGACGACCTCGATGGGGCTGGTAACTCTCCGGTGGATCAGGATGTCGCGCACGCTTGGGCTGGGGACGATCACCTGGTCCGCCAGATTCGCGTATCCCGCGGCGATCTCCATGACGAATCTTTTGACCCCCTCATTCTGGATGGGCAGATAATGCACGTATTCTTCCACCATGATGTGATACGTGAAAACCAGCGGCCGGTGATATTGCCGGCTTAAACGCAGCGCGAAATCCCCCATAAAAAATGGATGATGGCTGTGCACGATATCAGGGGAAAATGTTTTCATGATCTTCGGCAAGAGCCCCAGGACAGGCAAGTTGATCGAAAAATCCGTTTTATAAAATTTTTTAAGCGCGGGGACGCGGATGACATGCTCTTCGTCTTCGGCCTTCCCCTCATGCGAGGGGGCGACAATGAGGACTTCATGCCCCAGGCGCCGGAATTCATCACAGAAGGAACGGATCGATTGCTCGATCCCCCCCACCAGCGGGAAATAGGTGTTGGTCATCATCAGGATCTTCATGCTCTTCTCTCGAATTCCACGACGACACAACCGGTTTGCGGGCGGGCCCTGACCTTCGGAAGTCCGGGGAAAGAGACTTCGACGGGCGGTTCCCTGTCGAACCATTGCCCTGTCCACGCGGCAATAACATTTCTGCCGTCCGGCTTGACGGTGATATAGATCGGTCCAAAGGTCGTCGGCGCCGGACCGAAGGAGATCGTCTCGTTTTTTTTAAGCCACCGCAGAGGGATCCCCGAACACAAGATCAAACGGTCATCTTCTTCGCGCACAAAACAATTCCGCATCATTAAAACCCATTCCGCGGCGGCCCAGACGTGCTGGCCATCCCCCATGCACCCGCCTTTGGTCCGGGGATGGACCGCTTCCGGCCACTGCCCCGTCGGGGACGCCAGGTCCGCGACGGCGTTCATCAGGTCAAAATGGCGCCGGTCCCCCGCCCTTAATAAAACCTGGGCAAGATGCAATGTCAAATAGGGGTTGACCCCCGAATGCGTCATGTCATGGAAAAATCCTTTTTCAAACGAGCAGTTCTCCAGAAGGTAATCGACCGTCCCCGTCAGCCGGGGGTCGTCCGGGCTGAAGAGCCGCAGCGGATATCCTGCCGCCAATGACCCGACGGCGCCGGAATCCAGCCGGCGGTACGGGGCCGCCGGCATCGCCTTTGTCCCCAGACGCTTGTCGGCGTGCGCCAAACTGCGCTCCACGCACTCTGAATATCCCCGCGCTTCCTGATCGAAATATTCAGCGCGGCTTTTATTCCCATGCCTTTTTCCCAGATAAGCGGCCGCCTGGAGACCCGCGATCCCCCAAAAGTTATCCCAGTAATAATAATCATTCGGCCCCAGGTGCTCGGCGCTAAACCCCGCCGGGAAAAGGCCCGCGTGAGGAGAAAAAGGCTCTCTGGCCAACCGCTTTCTCAAGATCCATGACCCGGCCCTCTCGACCGCGGCCCATACGTGTTTGGACAGCGGGGTGTTGGTCATTTCACAAAACCGGCGCATGGTCCAGAGGGCTTCGCCGTTGGAATCCCATTCGCCTTCCTGCGAAAGGAAATACCCCGAAGGCAGCTGCCGCGCGGGGAAACCCTCGATCGTCCGGCGCACCCTTTGCGCGAACCCCGCGCAAAGCATGGCATGCAGAATGAACGCGGCGTCCCGGAACCAGAAACGGCGGTAGATATAGGGACCGGGGTAGACATCTTTGGGCGAGAACAAGATCAACGTCCTTAATGCCGCTTCGTAAAGGAATTGAAAATGCTCGTCCGGGATTCTTAACGCGCAATGGTCCCTTAACGGAGAATCCCAATCCGCGGCGGGCGCGGGGAACAAAGGCGGGGACATTTTTTGCGGTCTCTTCCTGTCTAAAGGCACCTGCACCGTGACCTCAAGAGGTTTGCCCGGAGGGAGCTTAAAAAGGGCGGCCGCCGTCGCCATCCCCACCTGGCAGTAAACTTCGCTTTTATCTTCGACGGAGGGCAGGCGGCTGTAAACATCGCCATGCCGGTAATAGGAAAATTCATATTGGTCCGCCGGCTTGTCAAAATAGACGACATCTTTTTTGTCGATTTTCCAGCCCCCGCGTCCTTCGAGGAGTTCAATTTCATTGATAAAACTCACCCCTTCGGGATTATACGGCCTTAAGGAGACGACCAGCCACGCCGGATGATCGGCGCAACCGCTATAACGGATCTGACAATAGGGAGATCCTTTGGTCCCCACCGCCTCGACCCTGGAAACAAGCGATAAAGACTGCAGCCGGGACGCGGTGACGATCGCGAGATTATCGCTAAACAAAAGCTGTTGGGATATCTCCGGCAACCGTGAAGGGATCAACGGATGGCCCGGAGGGGAGGAGTTGAGGATCCACGCGTCGATGGACCAGCCGTCATAAAAAGGTGTGACCAGCCCGCGCGGATCGACGATCGGGAATTCCTCAAGGTCAGGGATCCCCACCGCGGTCCAGTTCCGGTGAGTCAGGTTAATTTGCGTGAGCGAGAACGCGCGCGGGACAAAGGCATCGTCCGTTGGATCGAACTGGCGCTCGACCCAAAAAGGCCAGATCCAGTCCAGGTTATGCTGGATGGCCTGGCTGTTCATCAATCCCCTGGCATGAAGGACCATCCCCTCCCGCAGCAGCTCCTTCGGGGCCAGGACATCGGAGGGCTGGCCAAAATTCTGAAGCCTGGCCAATATGGAGATCGGGTCAGTGAATCCCTGCTGACGGGCGAGGTTGCGGACAATGAATCTCCAGGGGAACCATTTAAACCACTTCATATATTTCCCTTGTCATTTACCGGACCGTTGGATCAACTCATAATATGCTGCAGGCCGAACGCGTTCCCGAGAAACACGCCGAGGACGAAGGTGACCGCGGCGGTGGCCAGCATCAATCCGACGGTTTCCACGAATTCGCGCCAAAAACGGCGGTCAAAGACGACCGCGCTGTAAAATGTCAAAAACGCGATGAGCGTCACGCCGACCAAAATGGAGAACGTGAACGCGCAGCTCATATTATGCGTCAAAAAGTACGGCACGGCCAGCATGATCACAGAAAGGATGTAGGAAACGCCGGTGATCACCGCCGATTTCCACGCGGAACGGTGCGGGTCCTGCTTGGCCTGCAGATAGGCCGCCGAGCCCATGGAGATCGACGCGGAAATTCCCACGATAAGTCCCGAGACCCCCGCGAAAAGCGTTGAGTTGGTGACACCCAGAAACCCGGCGTGGACGCCGGTGATCTCGACGATCGCGTCCGCCAGCCCCAGCGCGACAAACCCGATATATTTGATCACTGTTTCCCGGATCTGGCCGACGAAAAACTTCTCATGCTCATTCTCGTCAGCGATGATCTTTTCCAGCCGGGCTTTGTCCTCTCCGGATAATCCAGCAAGGACACCCTTATATTCCTGGATCGTCGCGTGTTCGTGGCGTTCCAGAAATTTCACGGTGAAGGTCAGCCCGCAAAAACGGCGCATGAACCGGAATCCCGCGAGGAAAAACGGACTCAAGACCGGCTGGTAACCGGGCGCGAACTTTCTCCAAAAAAGATAATGGTCGTACTCGTGCGCGGCGAGTTTGATGAGGGCCTCCTTATTCCCGGAGTCTTTCTCGCGCGCGGCCAGCTCCTTGTAGAGCTGATGGTCGGCGTACTCATCGAGGACGTATCGCCTGGCTTTCATCATTTTAATTCCCTATCTGGCATGGCCGTATTGGGTGTAATCGATGCCCAGTGCATCCATATCCGTTTTCATGGGGCCGTGAAAACCGAAAGGCGTTTCCGCGAAAAAAGCGTCGACGAGATCTTTTTCGGTCACCTGCGACCGGCCCTCGCGGGTGACGATGGCCTCGGCTTTTTTCGAGACCTTTTCGTGCGCTATCCCTCGCAGAAAAACAGGAACCTTCTCAAGCAGCCGGCCGAATTTTTCTTCCGTGGTCTTTTCCCAGCTAATACTCATTGTTTAACAAATCAGTGACAGGGACTAATTTAAAATTAGTCCCTGTCACTGATTTAAGGTATTTTTTCCCCGCGCAAAATGCCCGCTAATGGGGAAGCGTCAATGCGCAGGCCCCCGTCATGCTCGATCTTGATCGTATACAAAATTCCCGGGACAAACATCGTCCCCGGCGCCTCGATCTGGGCGTTCTTGATGCCGGCCGGCCGGGCCGCGCGCGGGTCCAGCGCGTATTCCCAGAAACTCGCCCAGAACCTGGTTTCCACGAAATTCTCTCCGGCCTCAAGCTTATATCCTTCCGGGACTTCGTTGATCCGGGTGACCGGATATTCCTGGGTGTTTTTGCCGTCGAGCATGAAGACCTTCCAGAAAAGATAGACACTTTTTCCCCTCAAACGGTCGGCCTGGCGGACGGACATGTCATCGAAACGGACGACGAGCGACTGGAACTGGATGATGTTGCCCGAAAACGTGAAATATTGCGGCGCCAGCGGATTACCCTTGCTGTCATATTCCAGGAACTTGATCGTCGTATAGGTCTTTTGTTCGGCCTCACTGTAATTGACGCCGGTCACCAGGACTTCCGCGACCCGGGAATCCGCCTCAAGCCGCGTGATGATCCGCTTTAAGACGGCGCTCTCATGGATGTGGCGGGCGACGAGGTTATAGGCCAAATAACCTGCCAGCGCCCAGAACGCAATAAAGATCAGACACTTTAAAAGGCGGGTTTTAGGGGACATCATCCATACGGCGCCGGTGAAGGCCGCCCCTGTTTTTTAAAGAGGTTTGCGGTACGTCTGCAGGGCCTTCATGTAGTTGGCCCGTTCGAAGGCGGCGGGGTCGGCGCAGGATTTCTGGCTCATGCTCCCCCGCATCTGCCGCACGGAGGTATATCCGTGCTCTTGCATCCAGCGTTCCATCCCCTCAAGGATAACGCCGACCTGGTCCACTCCGTTGCGCAAAAGCGTCGAACACAGCATCGTGACATCGGCCCCCACCATCAGCATCTTCAGGACATCCTCGGCGGTGTGGATACCGCCGGTCGCCGCGAGGTCCGCCTTCAGGCGGCCGTGCAGTATGGCGATCCAGCGCATCGGCAACCGCGTCGCCTGGGGCGTGCTCAAAATGACGTTAGGCACGACGTCGAGGGTTTCCAGGTCGATGTCGGGCTGGTAAAAACGGTTGAACAGGACCAGGGCGCCGGCCCCGGCCTCGTCCAGACGTTTGGCCATGTTGGCCATGGAACTGAAAAAAGGGCTCAATTTAACGGCGACAGGGATGTCGACGTTTTGTTTAACCGCTTTGAGGATGCGGATATATTCTTCCTCAACCGCGGCCCCCTCCGTATCGGCCTTGGCGGCCAGGAAATAAATGTTCAATTCCAGGGCGTCGGCCCCGGCCTCCTGGAGGTTGCGCGCGTATTTCGTCCACCCGCCGCTGGAACATCCGTTGAGGCTGGCGATCAGCGGCACCTTCACGCGCCGTTTGGCTTTGCGGATATGGTCCAGATATTCTTCGGGCCCCACGACAAAATGCGATAGTTCAGGAAAATAGGACAGGCTTTCCGCGTAGCTTTCCGTGCCGGCGGTCAAATGGCGGTTCAACTCCCGCGCTTCCAGGACAAGCTGTTCCTCAAAAAGAGAATGCATCACCACGGCGGCGATGCCCTTGTCTTCCAGTTTGGCGATGTTATCGACGGATTCGGACAGAGGAGACGCGGAGGCCACCAGGGGGTTCTTCAGCTTCATGCCCAGATACGTCGTTGTCAGGTCCATACATTCAATCCATTCAGCTCTTCGCCGGCTGGTCAACGGCGGCCGGGGCTTCGGAACCCGCTTGGGCCATAGCCTGGTAGGTCTGCCAGCGCCGCAAGACATCCTCCTGGGCGAGCTGGATCAGGCGCTTGGCCTCCTCGGGATTACTTTTGACCAGCATCTTGAATCTGTTTCCCTTGTACGCATAATCCTTGAGCGGGATCTTCGGGTCCGGGGAATCGAGGACCAGAGGGTTTTTCCCTTCCTTAAAAAGCTGCGGGTTATAGCGGAACAACGGCCAATAGCCGCACATCACGGCGTCCTTCTGGATCTGCATGCCCGCGGTCATATCGATCCCGTGGGCGATGCAATGGCTGTAGGCGATGATCAGCGAGGGCCCTTCGTAGCGCTCGGCCTCGATAAAGGCCTTGAGCGTGTGTTCGTCCCTGGCCCCCATGGCCACGTTGGCCACATAAACGTGTTCATAGGTCATGGCCATCCGGGCCAAATCCTTTTTCCCGAGCTTCTTGCCCGCGGCCGCGAATTTGGCCACCGCCCCCCGGGGGGTCGCCTTCGACATCTGGCCGCCGGTGTTGGAATACACCTCGGTATCCAGGACCAGGATGTTCACGTCGGCCCCGCTGGCCAGGACATGGTCGAGGCCGCCGAACCCGATGTCATAGGCCCAGCCGTCGCCGCCGATGATCCAGACGCTTTTTTTGACGAGCGTATCGGCCACGCTCAAAAGATGCACGGCCTCAGCGGATTTGTTCTTGATAATCTTCGTCTTTAACAACTCGACGCGCTTGCGCTGTTCGAAAATTTCCGCTTCGTCCGTCTGCCGGGCGTCCGCGATCTCCCGGACCAAGGCCGAACCGGCTTCGGGTTCGAGTTTACGCAGTAATTCCAGGGCGTACTGTTTTTGTTTGGTCAGGGCGATGCTGAAGCCCAGCCCGAACTCCGCGTTGTCCTCGAACAACGAATTCGACCAGGCCGGCCCGCGGCCGTCTTTGTTCTTTGTCCACGGCGTCGTCGGAAGATTTCCGCCGTAGATCGAGGAACATCCCGTGGCGTTGGCCACGAGCATGCGGTCGCCGAAGAGCTGGGTCGCCAGCTTGATATACGGCGTTTCGCCGCAACCGGCGCAGGCGCCGGAGAATTCGAATAACGGCTGGAGCGACTGGACCCCCCGGACGGAGGACTGCTTGACCAGGCGCCGGTCGACCTCCGGCAGTGATTCGAAAAATTCCCAGCTCGCCTTTTCCTGTTCCCGGATCGGCGCCAGCGGCATCATGTTGATGGCCTTCAGCCGGGTTTCCATCTTGTTCTTGGCCGGACAGATGTCCACGCAAATGCCGCAGCCCGTGCAGTCTTCCGGGGCGACCTGGATCGTGTAATTTTGTCCGCTGAATTCTTTGTCTTTGCAGGGGATGGAAAGGAACGCGGACGGCGCGTCCTTTAAAAGGCCGGGGGCATAAATTTTGGTGCGGATGACCGCGTGAGGACAGACGACCACGCACTTGCCGCACTGGATACAGACCTGGGGGTCCCAGACGGGGATATCCTCGGCGATATTTCGTTTCTCCCATTTGGTCGTCCCCACCGGATACGTCCCGTCGGCCGGCATCGCGCTCACCGGAAGCTCATCCCCGCAACAGGCCATCATTTTGGCCGTCACGGTCTGGACAAATTCGGGCGCCTTCGGCGAGACAACGGGCTTGCGGGGGATCTGGCTGGTCACCTTCCGCGGATAATCTATCTTGTGCAGGTGCGCCAGGGTATGGTCCACCGCGTCATAGTTCATCCGGACGACCTCTTCCCCTTTTTTGCCGTAGGTCTTCTCGATCATCGTTTTGATCGCCTGGATGGCCTCTTCGCGCGGCAGGACCCCGGAGATGGCGAAGAAACAGGTCTGCATGATCGTGTTGATGCGTCCCTGCATCCCGCTCTCGTGGGCCACCTGATACGCGTCAATGACGTAAAACTGCAATTTCTTCTCGATGATGGTCTGCTGCACGTGCTGGGGAAGATGGTCCCACACTTCGTCCTTGCCGTAATGGGCGTTCAGCAAAAATATCCCGCCTTCGTCCAGTTTTTCCAGGACGTCGTGGCTCTCCAGGAACGTGAACTGGTGGCAGCCGACAAAGTTCGCCCGGGTCACCAGGTACGTGCTGTGGATCGGCTTGGGCCCGAAACGCAAATGGGAAATGGTCATCGAGCCGGCTTTCTTGGAGTCGTAGACAAAATACCCCTGCACGTAATTGTCCGTGTTCTCCCCGATGATCTTGATGGAACTTTTGTTGGCGCTCACCGTCCCGTCCGCGCCCAAGCCGTAGAAAATGGCCCGCACGCCCGAGGCGCTTTCGATCGTGAACTTCGGGTCGTAGGGCAGGCTCGTATGGGTGAGGTCGTCATCGATGCCGACGGTGAAATGGTTGCGCGGCTGTTCTTTTTTCAGCTCATCAAAAATACCCTTGATCATCGCGGGGGTGAATTCCTTGGAGGAAAGGCCGTAGCGGCCTCCGATCACCGTCGGTAGTTCCCGGAAACGGCCCCGCGCGCGCGATTCGTAGATGACGTTCACCACGTCCAGATACAGCGGTTCTCCCGAGCTCCCCGGTTCCTTGGTCCGATCCAGGACCGCGATCTCCCGGACGCTCCCGGGGATGACCTTGAGGAAATGTTCCGCCGAGAACGGCCGGTAAAGACGGACCTTCAGAAGGCCGACCTTTTCGCCGGCCTCGTTCAACTTGTCGACCGTGTCCTGGACGGCCTCCGCGCCGGAGCCGATAATGACGATCAGGCGCCGGGCGTCCGGCGGCCCGTAATAATCAAAGAGCCGGTAGGAACGGCCGGTGAGTTTCTGGAATTTTTCCATGGCCTTGGCCACGATCCCCGGACACCGCTCGTAAAAAGGATTGACCGCCTCCCTGGCCTGGAAAAAGACGTCGGGGTTCTGGGCCGTGCCGCGGATGACCGGGGCGTCGGGCGTCAGGGCCCGTCGCCGGTGGGCCAGGACCAGGTCGTCGTCGATCATGGCCCTGATCTGCCCGCCGCTTAACTGTTCGATCTTGTTGATCTCATGCGAGGTGCGGAACCCGTCGAAGAAATGGAGAAAAGGCACCCGGGACTCCAGCGTGGCGGCCTGCGCAATCAGCGCGAAGTCCATCGTTTCCTGCACGTTGCTGGAGGCCAGAAGGGCGAACCCCGTGGCGCGGGCGGCCATCACGTCCGACTGGTCGCCGAAGATCGACAAGGCCTGGGCGGCCAGGGAACGGGCCGCGACGTGAAAAACGGTCGCTGTCAGCTCCCCGGCGATCTTGTACATGTTGGGGATCATCAACAGCAGTCCCTGGGAGGCGGTGAAGGTCGTCGTCAACGCCCCGCGCTGCAGGGCGCCGTGGACTGTCCCGGCGGCGCCGGCCTCGCTTTGCATTTCCTGGACGAGCGGGACTGTCCCCCAGATGTTCGTCTGGCCGGCCGCGGTCCATTCGTCCAGCAATTCCCCCATCGTCGAGGAAGGGGTAATGGGGTAGATCGCGGCCACTTCGTTGACGCGCAGGGCCACGTACGCGGCCGCTTCGTTACCATCGATTGTCACTCGTGTTTTATTCGTATTGGGCATAAAGGAAGTCCTGGTTAAGTCTGTTTTATCCCGGATTATTTTTTGTCTAATTTAAACCGAAAACCCCTTAAAGTAAACGAAAAAATCGTTTCTCTTTGTCCGGCGCGGTCAGCAGATCCGCGGCAGTTGTTCGCCGCTGAGCGTGTCCAGGACGCGTGTCGCGCCGATGGTGTTTTTCAAAGTCACGACGCCTTCCGGCCGCGCCGCGCACAATCCGATGCACTGGGCCTGCGCGCCCAGAGGATGGTTGCGCAAAATCTCAAGACATCGCCCGGTATCCCGCGCCTCGACAAACGCCACGAAGCGTCCCTCATTGGCCACATACAAAGGGTCCAGTCCCAGCATCTCGCAGGCGGCGGCCACGTCCTGGCGCACCGGGATCCGCGGCTCATCGAGCTCGACGGCCACGCCCGCGGCCGCGGCGATCTCGTTGAGGGCGCTGGAAAGCCCCCCGCGCGTCAGATCACGCAGGCAGTGGACGCGGACCTTTTCCTTCAACAATGTCTGTACGATCTCCGCCAGCGGCGCCGTGTCGCTTTCAATGGAGCTTTCGAACTCCAGGCCCTCGCGCACGGCCATGATCGCCATGCCGTGGCGCGCCAGGTCGCCGTTGAGGATGACCGCGTCGCCGGGCCTCACGCGCCCGGGAGAAATTTCGCTGTTGTGATCGAGGACCCCGATACCGGCCGTCGTGATGAACATCCCGTCGCCCTTGCCTTTGTCAACGACCTTGGTGTCGCCGGTGACGATCGTCACCCCCGCGGCGTCGGCCGCGCGCTTGATGGACTGCGTGATCCGCCAGAGGGTGTCCATGGAAAGCCCTTCTTCCAGAATAAAACTCAAGCTCAAATACAGCGGCCTCGCCCCGGCCATGGCCAGATCGTTGACCGTCCCGTTGACCGCCAATGTCCCGATGTCGCCGCCGGGGAAAATCAGCGGATGAACGACGTAAGAATCCGTGGTAAACGCCATCCTCCCGGAAGCGGCCGGCAGGACGGCCGAGTCGTGGCGGTCCCGCGGTGACTGACGCGAAAAGGTCGAAGTGAACATCTTGTCGATGAGCTGCTGCATCAGCTTGCCGCCGCCGCCGTGGGCCAGCAAAACCTGCGGGTAATCCTGGATCGGCACAGGGCAGGAAAACGTGACGACGCTGTCGGCAGGCTTTAACATGTCCGCGCGCCCTCGGGATGCGGGATATTCCTGTAACGGTAATAGGCCGCGCACGCCCCTTCGGAGGAAACCATGGTCGCTCCCAATGGATGCTCGGGCGCGCAGCGCGAGCCGAACGCGGGACATTCATGGGGCTTTTTGACCCCCTGCAAAACAAGGCCGCTGATACACTCCGCGCTCTCTTCCGCCTTGACGTGCCCCACATCAAATTTGATTTCCGCGTCAAAGGCGCGGAATTCTTCTTTCAGCCGGAGCCCGCTTTGGGCGATCGGCCCGACGCCGCGCCACTTGCGGGAGACGACCTCAAAAACATTCTGGATCATCGCGATGGCCGGGACGTTGCCGTCTTTGGCCACGGAGCGCGCGTACTGGTTCTCCACTTCATAACGGCCTTCTTCCAACTGCTTGACGCACATGTAAACGCCCTGCAGGATATCAACCGGCTCGAACCCCGTCACCACGATGGGGACATTGTATTTCCGGGCGATGGGCCCGTACTCCATGTATCCCATGACCGTGCAGACGTGGCCGGCCGCGAGAAATCCTTGCACACGGTTGACCGGCGACGACAGGATGGCCTCCATGGCCGGCGGAACAAGGACGTGAGAGACCAGCATAGAAAAATTTTTGATGCCCTGCGTCCTGGCCTGGAACACGGCCATGGCGTTGGCCGGGGCCGTTGTCTCGAACCCGACGGCAAAAAACACAACCTCCTTCACCGGGTTCTCTTTGGCGATTTTCAAAGCGTCCAACGGCGAATAGACGATCCGAATATCCCCTCCCCGCGCCTTGACCGAAAAGAGGTCCAGGCTGCTGCCGGGCACGCGCAGCATGTCGCCGAAAGAGACGAAGATGACGTCCTCGCGTGAGGCCAGGGCAATCGCCTTGTCGATCAATTCCAGCGGTGTCACGCACACCGGACATCCCGGGCCGTGGACCAACTCGATCTCCCGCGGCAACAAGGTATCGATGCCGAACTTCACAATCGTATGGGTCTGGCCGCCGCAAATCTCCATGAGGACATGCGGTTTGGTCGTGATGCGGTGAATCTCCCTCGACAATTGTTTCGTTAATTGTGGATCCCGGTATTCATCCAGGTATTTCATTAGATGCTATCCTTGCAAGGATAAATCCGAAATTCGAATACCGAAATCCGAAAAATATCTAAATTCCAATGACCTAAATCCTAAACATTTTTTAAATTGGGATTTATAATTTAGAATTTGTTTCGAATTTCGTGCTTCGGATTTCGAATTTTTGTTATGATATTTCCGTATTCAACTCCTCCAGCTCGCCCATTTCGCGCAGATGTTCGAAGACCTTCCGGGCTTCCTCCTCATGCACCTTGCTGATCGCGAAGCCGACGTGGACAATCACGTACTCGCCCACCCGCGCCTGGGGCACGTACGCCAGCGAAATGTCCTTGATGATCCCGCCGAAGTTAACGCGCGCCCTTTTGAAAAGCGGGTCCTCGTGCTCACTGACGGATTCGATTTTTCCCGGAATGGCCAAACACATATTGGAATACTTTAGCGATTTCTCATTTATTTTGCAACAGGTATGTTGCGGCGAATCATCCGGCAGAAATTCTTAAACTGCATACACTTTAGTAGCGGGCGTCAAGGATAGCCTGACTTAACGAAACACCGGTGGCTTTAAGACGCAGGGCCTCGGGTTCCAAGGCAGGTTCCCTTTTCTTTCTTCGTTTAGAAGGCGTCGGTTCAAAAAATTGAATCTTTGTAATTTGCCCAGTATCGCTGGCGGCAGGTCTCATCGAGTTCTTTTAATCTGGTATTCTGCCACAACCATTCACCTAATGCCAGCCCTCCCAACAACCCCAAAGCGCCGGTATGAAAATAAGCATAAAAAAATTCCTTGCTAAAGTGACCGACATAAGCCAGAACAGAATATCCCAGGATGCTCGCTAAAAGCAAACCCGCCTCGATCAGGTTCCAGTTGATGACGGCGTTGGAGTCCGGCGACCGCGTCGCCCTTCGTTCTTCTCTCAAATAGGCAAGGGCGAACACCACGAAAAAGATTTGCCCGCCCAGCCACAGCCCGTAATGCGGGTTCAAAGGATAATGCGCGGCCAAAATGGCCAACAGGACAACCCCCGCGGCGGCCAAAACCTGCCACATCCGGCTCGTGACGATGATCTTTTTAGATTGACCTTCCATAATGACCGCCGGACGCTCCCGGAGTGTCTTGGCTCAAAACTGAAACAGCCTGCCTGCCCCCTGCCCTCTGTTCCCATTTAAAAGGGCGCCGCCGCCTTTATTCCTTTTTAAGATCATCCGCAATTTCAGCGAACTGATCCAAAGCGGCTTCCAGGTCGGCGGTGATGTCAACGGCGATGACTTCCGGCGCGGGGAGATTCGCGCTGTCTTCGAGGGCTTCGTCCTTCAACCAGAAGATATCGAGGTTCGCCTTATCCCTCTTGGTGAGTTCATCGCAGGTGAAAACCTTGAACCGTTCACTCTCTTTGCGGTTATGCCGGTTTTTCGGGTTGTAGCATTTAACGAAGTCGTCAAGATCCGACCGTTTCAAGGTGCTCTCCTTGAGGGTGAAATGTTTATTCGTGCGCAGGTCGTAAATCCACAGCTTTTCCGTCCAGGGTTTTTCTTGCGCGGGTTTGCGGTCAAAAAAGAGGACGTTCGCCTTCACCCCTTGCGCATAAAAGATGCCCGTGGGCAGACGTAGCAGTGTGTGAACGTCGGCTTGTTTGAGGAGTTCACGACGAATGGTTTCGCCCGCGCCGCCTTCGAAGAGGACATTGTCTGGCAATACGACTGCCGCGCGGCCGTGCTGCTTAAGGATGGTAAAGATGTGCTGGAGGAAATTGAGCTGTTTGTTACTTGTCGTGGCCCAAAAATCATCCCGGTTAATGATGAGCGATTCCCTGGACTGCTCGCCCGCTTCGTTGACGATGGTCACACTGCTCTTTTTGCCAAAGGGCGGATTGGCGAGCACCATATCGTATTCACCGTGCTTCCCTGCCAGGGCATCTTTGGTGATGACGGGTAGATCATCATCCGAATCGCCGCCGATCCCGTGCAGTAACAAATTCATCGCGCATAAACGCGTGACGCTGTCCACCAATTCAATACCCTGAAAAGTACCGCTTTTAAGCGCCTTCTTCTGTGAACGGTCAAGCGGAGAACTCTGCTGGTTAACGAGGTAGGTATAGGCCGCGAGCAAAAACCCGCCGGTGCCGCAGGCCGGATCACAAATCGTCTGCCCCGGCTTTGGCGCCATCACATCCACCATGGCCGCGATCAACGCGCGCGGGGTGAAGTATTGACCCGCGCCGCCTTTGACGTCTTCGGCGTTCTTTTGCAACAGGCCTTCATAAGCATCCCCCTTCACGTCCGCATCGAGACTCGACCATTGTTCTTTGTCGATCAGATCCACGATCAACCGCCGCAGCTTGGCCGGGTCCTGGATCTTGTTCTGCGCCTTGCGAAAGATGACGCCGAGCATGCCCGTCCGCTTGCCCAATTCTTCGAGGGTGTGGCGGTAGTGCGTTTCCAGATCGTCACCGTCAAGTTTGATGAGCACATCCCAGCCAAAACCTTTCGGGATCGGCGACGGCTTTTTGATCGGCGGCCGGCTTTGCTCATCCGCCATCTTGAGAAACAGCAAAAACGTCAACTGCTCGACATAATCGCCGTAGGACAACCCGTCATCGCGGAGGATGCTGCAGTAGTTCCAGAGTTTTTGAATAAGCGCGCTGGGTGTCATAAACTTCTCAAACTCGCCTTGACTATCTAATCATGTCTATTATTAGAGATGCGTGACGAGCGCTTCGATGGCGGAAATACTACTTTTGAGGTAATCTTTCCTAACCTGAACCCGATGTCCGTTAATAGCTTGCTTTCCAGGCTGCAGTTTTGAGAATGGTAGCCCCTTCGCAAAAGCAACGACGCCTGTGGTTTGGAAATCTCGGACGTCCACGAAGGCTGCTTCGATTGTCTTGAACGAAAAAATCTCTGGATTTGATTTCAACAAGCGTTGAATATCTTTTTGAATCGCAGAAAGCACTGCCGCATAGGCTGATGCTGATCCCATGTATTGAGTTATCCGATTCTTTGCAATTAAATGCACCTTTGGAAGCGGGCGTTTTGCTTCCTTGAGTTTTGTGGCAAACGCATAGGATGCGTATATCTCAGAAGGCAGCTTTAAGCCGTAGATCAATGAAAAGGCATTTTGGATTGCTCGCCGCGAAGAATCATCTGCCATCACCGGCAAAATAATATTATCCGTAGTTGCTAGGGCAATCTGCGTATACAATGAAAAGCTCGGATTGCAATCCATAAAAACCGTGTCGTATTCATCACTGACTTGCTCTATAAAAGTCTTCAACCAGTCGATGACGGCAATCCATGCGTTCGTACCTGGAATATTTTGATTCGCCAAGGTATTGATTGCGTTGGCTTGCAGTTCAAGCAACGGATCACCACAAACCAAGTCAATGTTGGAAGAAATCCCATCATTGTATTCGTTCGGCTTGGTAATGAAGTCGCGGGCGTTAAACGTAGGTGGCGCATACGGGGATGGCAGACGAAGCTGAAAATAACCGCCTAAGCTACACCGCGGAGATAACCCATAGCGTTCAAGCAACTTCTCGCTACCCTTGTGGTTTAGTCCTCCCAACATCAGCTCAGACAAATTTGCCTGCGGACAAATATCAATTGCCAAAATCTTCTTTCTGGGATATTTCTCGGCGTACCGAGTAATCGACTGGAATGCCAAACTAGTCTTGCCTGTGCCGCCTTTGTTATTCCAGAATGTGTACTTTACTTTCATGAATGAACCTCCTTATATTTTATGGGACGTTAATATGTCTACAAATGACATATTAACGTCCTTAAATGACTTTGTCAAGTCCGAAATAACGATTCCCCCATAACAAGGTCGCAGCTAATGTGACCACAGCTTCCCCTCAAATGCCTGCTGGAGAATAGACTGACGAAGCCGGGTGGCGCGGTCGAGGTTGAGTTTAACTACTGCCTCCAGCTCTTCGACAACGCTCAATCGCCGCTCCACTTCTGCGACAATTTGCTTCTGTTCAGCCTTTGAAGGAAGAAAAAATGAATAAGCACGAATATCTTTAGGCCGAACGGCCGGATAAAGAGCCCCCTGCACAAGCTTACACATTACATCCACGAAATTATTAGTTTGTACAATATAAAAAAGCCATTTGGGATTAACATCCCGTGCGCGCAGAACATGAAATCCTGTTGAACCAATACTGCCATCTAGTTCAAAAGTCACAAAAGCGATAGCGTTAAGATTTGGTCTGGTCATTGATACCAAAACATCACCGATTGTTAAATTTTGTTTCGCCCGACTAGGTGCATTAACAACAGACAACGTCTTAGGCCGCACAACTCGTTTTGTCATGTTGTCGATACTGCTAATATCAACATAAATAAATTTGCTCTTCCCTTTCGGGCCAGCCTGTAAAACTTTTTCCTCAGTAACTGCGCCAAGAGTAGTCTCTACCCAATTGCTTCTTTTGGGCACGAGTTCGCCTCCGCAAGCCGCCTTGAGGACGGCGGCGCGGTAGCGTTTGAGGTTGGCTTGCACCCGCTTGAGTGCCGCAACCCCCGCCTCCAACCGGGTGAATTGTTTCTCGATCTCTTCCACAATCCGCCGTTGTTCGGCAAGGGGTGCGACGGGAATGGGAATCTGTGCGGCCTTCTTGCCGGAGATTTCGAGGAACGTTGTACCACTCGCGAGCGCAACGGCGATCTCCTTTGCATGCTGAAGATAGTAATAAACAAAATCCGACGTGAGACCGTCACGCAAAACAAAACTCTTGAAGCCTTGGTTGGTGCAGACTGGATTCTGGGCAATAGCGACGTAACCAATCGGCGCACGGGAACTAAATAGTACCGTGCCCGCGGGCATCAGCCTTGCGCCAGAGTTATCCAAGCCTGCACGGGTGATGCTGCGAGCACCTGTCGAGATGAATTTTTCTTTATATCCGGACAAGTCGGCTGGTGTTATCCAGGGGATGTCTCCACCGAAATATTCAGTCTGATCACTCTTCGGAGTTCCGCCTCCGATGATGTCAGCGACATCGCCCATCGTGGACCACTGCCAGTTTGTCGGTATTTGCCAAGCTGCATTCATGCCGCCAGCACCTCGTTAAGTTCATCGAGCAACTTGGGTAATTGTTCGCCGAAGATTTGATGCGCTTTCCCGAGACCGCCGCGCTGACTGAACGGAGCATATTCGAAATCGTCCTGCTTCATTCTTTCTCCTTCTTGCCTGGCAGCCGCGCCCTGGCGGTTACTGCAGTCAAAGTTTCCATCTGGCGGATGGCGATTTGATTGAGGCGTTTGATGCGGTCCCCCTGGGGCAGACCCATGTGGATGAACTCGGCATTCATGCTCTCAATGTTGGCCAGCACAAGCAACTGCTCGACACCAGCGTAGTCGCGCATATTGCCTTCACGTTTCGGGTTGGCATCGCGCCACTGCTTCGCGGTCTGTCCAAACAGGGCGACGTTAAGCAAGTCGGCTTCGTTAGCATAAACCACCGCGGCCTGGGCCGAAGTGACGGCGGCGGGGATGATACGGGCCTTGATGGCATCGGTATGGATATGATAATTGAGCTTGGACAGGGTGCGGTTCAGGTTCCAGGCCAGTGAGAGACGGCGGTTTTCGTCATCCTTAAGGCGCTGAAACTCCTTGATGAGGTAGAGCTTGAATTCCGAAGATATCCACGACGCAAATTCAAAGGCGATATCCTTATGGGCGTATGTGCCTCCGTATCTGCCGGACTTCGAGGTAAGTCCAACGGCACGAGTGGACTCGATCCATCTTTGAGGCGACAGCACAAAATAGTTATTTCCAGCTTCATTTTTAAACCTCTCGAATTCGAGAGGTTTAAAATCGACATTGCTTAATTTTTCCCACAAACCCAGGAATTCAATCGTGCTCCGGCTCCGCATCCAGTTATTGATAATCGCAAAAGGTTCTTGCTTGTCGCGATATTTGGCAATATCGGTCAAAGAAATATAATCCTCATCCTTCTGCGCGAGGATGGTGATGGCCGTCCCCTGGACCTCAATGATGGATTTTCTGCTTTTAATCATAGGGTCAGGATGCGAGGGCTTCATTGAGTTCCTCCAACAGTTCAGGCAAGTGTTCGCCAAAGATTTGATGCGCTTTCCCCAATCCGCCGCGTTGACTAAACGGAGCGTATTCGAAATCCTCCGGCTCAATGCTCAAGCTTGTAGCGATGTGGTCGCGGATGAGGTTGAGCCACGCGAGTTGGTCGGGGGCAAACTTGATCCCTGCCTTGGCCTTGTTCATGAGCCATTCGTTGAACCGTTCGTTGACGGATTCGGCAAAAGGTTTAAGCACGGGCTGTTGTTCCAACGAAAACCGGACCAGAGCGACGAGGTCGGCAAAGCGGCCTGGCTGGGAGCGGCCCTTCACTTTCGTAGGTGTGGTGGCGGCGAAGGCGTCCCAAAGGCGGTCTTCGGTCCACGCGGCGTGGTTCTCGCGGAGTTTCTTCTCCAGCTCTTTAAGCATCTTTTCCGTGAGGCGCTGTTTATAAGGACGGCTGTAAAGGATCTGCAAGGCGGTGATCTCGGCACGGTGCTGTTCGATATAATCGCGGAATGATTTCAAAAGATTCGCGGCTTTTTCCTTTGCCGCGCCATCAAAGCCCTGGCTGGCGACAGCATCTTGAGTGACGGTATCAATGGTCTGCTCGGCGTCTTGCTTGGCCTTGGCGAGGGCATCCCGCAACGCCGGCTGATCGAAAGGCGCGCAAGCGGCAGCGACAAGCGCTTGTCGCGCGGCGTCAAGTTTTTCAGGCGGCACCCCCGTCGGTGTCGCGCCCGATTTGCCCGCCGCTTGTTCCGCGATCGCGTCAGGATCAACGGCGCGAAGCAAATTGGCTGAAAGTTCCGCGAGGGTTTTACCGCCGGCTAAATCCTTGAGACTCCTGGCGTCATCCCGTGAAATTTCCCGATCTAACCTGGCGATGCGTCCGGCCAATGTCGTGAGCGTATCTTCATCACGTTTGCCGAGGGCGACACCGAGCAGGAGTTTGTCAAAGGCCACGCCACGCTTGCGTTCGAGCGGGCGCGAATCGGTTTTATCGCTCTCGCACACGCCCACCGCGTCCACGATGATAAATTGGGTCTTGGCGTGGGCGTCCGCGCCGCTGACGGATTGCAAATCGGTGGACGTAAGGACCCGCGTGCCGCGGCCTTTCATCTGTTCG
>Ga0209211_10000334_pt1 | contig 101353 bp, 90 predicted proteins | sample RifGroA2_FD_183992 | JGI IMG/M metagenome (GOLD analysis project Ga0209211, IMG submission 183992) | Groundwater microbial communities from Rifle, Colorado, USA - Groundwater A2 (SPAdes) (version 2) | ecosystem: Environmental > Aquatic > Deep subsurface > Groundwater | place: Rifle, Colorado...
CCGCTCCCCACCCCCCCCCAAGCCCCACACATCACCACCGGCGCCCGCCCGCGCGTCGCCATCCTGCGCGAGCAGGGCGTCAACAGCCAGGTCGAAATGGCTGCGGCCTTCGACAAGGCTGGCTTCACCGCGGTCGACGTGCACATGACCGACCTGATCGCCGGCCGCGTTCGCCTGGATCAATTCGCCGGCCTGGCGGCCTGCGGCGGCTTCAGCTACGGCGACGTGCTTGGCGCCGGCCGTGGCTGGGCGACCTCGATCCTGGAACGGCCCGCCTTGCGTGAACACTTCGCGGCGTTCTTCGAACGCCCGGACAGTTTCAGCCTGGGCGTCTGCAATGGCTGCCAGATGCTGGCGCAGCTCAAGGGTCTGATCCCCGGTGCGGAGCATTGGCCGCGCTTCCTGCGCAACCGCAGTGAGCAATTCGAAGCCCGCCTGAGCCTGGTCGAAGTGGTCGATTCGCCATCGCTGTTCTTCCGCGGCATGGCCGGGTCGCGCATTCCCATCGTGGTCTCGCACGGCGAAGGCCGCGCGCAGTTCGAGGCGCCCGAACACCAGGCCCTGGCGAAGGTCGCGCTGCGCTTTGTCGACGGCCACGGCCAACTGGCGACGCAGTATCCGGCCAACCCGAGCGGCTCCCCCGATGGCATCACCGGCCTGACCAGCCTGGACGGCCGCAGCACGCTGCTGATGCCGCATCCGGAACGTGTGCACCGCAGCATACAGATGAGTTGGCATCCGGCTGCCTGGGGCGAAGAGTCGCCCTGGATGCAGCTGTTCCACAACGCCCGCGCCTGGGTCTGACCGATCCCGGCGGCAGCGTGCGCGGGCCCGTTCATGAACGGGCGCGCCCACCAGCGCCCGCACAAGCCGAACTGTTAAAGTTAGGGCTTGTGCGGATCGGGAGCGGGACGTAATGACCACAGCGGTCGACAAAGCCAATGTCAGTGAGTCGGAGGAACGCATTGCTGCGGCGTTGCTCGGCCGCGGTCGCCTGAAAGATATCGACCTGGCGCGCGCGCAGCGGCTGCAGGCCGACGCCGGTGGCTCGCTGGCGACCTTGATGGTCCGCCTCGGGCTGGTCTCCGAGCGCGACATGGCCGAAGCAGCGAGCGAAGTGCTCGGCCTGCCCTTGCTGTCGTCCAAGGATTGTCCGGAGGCGCCACCGGAAAACCTGCCGCTGACCTTGCGCTTTCTCAAGCAGCAGGCCGTGTGCCCGGTCGGTGAAGACGAGTGGGGTATCGACCTGCTGGTCGCCGATCCGCAGGACCATTACGCCGCCGATGCGGTCAGCCTGGCGATAGGGCGCGAGGTTCGGGTCAAGGTCGGCCTGCGTTCGGAAATCGCCGACCTGATCGAGCGTTACTACGGCCAGGGCCGCAGTGCGATGGGCACGATCGTGGAAAACATCGGCGACGATTCCGTCGGCGATGAAGACGACGTGGAGCATCTGCGCGACCTCGCCTCGGAAGCGCCGGTGATCCGGCTGGTCAATCTGGTCATCCAGCGCGCGGTCGAGCTGCGCGCCTCGGACATCCACATCGAACCCTTCGAGAACCGCCTGAAAGTGCGCTACCGCGTCGATGGCGTGCTCGAGGAAGCCGAGTCGCCGCCGGCCAACCTGACCGCCGCCGTGATTTCGCGCATCAAGATCATGGCGAAATTGAACATCGCCGAACGCCGGCTACCGCAGGACGGCCGCATCATGGTCCGCGTGCAGGGCAAGGAGCTGGACCTGCGCGTGAGTTCGGTGCCCACCGCGCACGGCGAGAGCGTGGTCATGCGCCTGCTCGATCGCGAATCGGTGGTGCTCGATTTCCGCACGCTCGGCTTCACCGACGATTTCCTGGCCAGCTTCATGCGCGTGCTCGAGCAACCGCATGGCATCCTGCTGGTCACCGGTCCGACCGGTTCCGGCAAGACCACGACCTTGTACGCGGCGTTGTCGCAATTGAACACGCCGGACGTGAAGATCATCACCGTCGAGGACCCGGTCGAATATCAGATCGAAGGCATCAACCAGATCCAGGTCAAACCGCAAATCGGGCTGGATTTCGCCCATGCGCTGCGCAGCATCGTGCGCCAGGATCCGGACATCATCATGATCGGCGAAATGCGCGATCTGGAAACCTCGCGCATCGCCATCCAGTCGGCGTTGACCGGCCACCTGGTGCTGTCGACCCTGCACACCAACAACGCCGCCGGCGGCATCACGCGTCTGATGGACATGGGCGTGGAGGATTACCTGCTGACGTCCACGGTCAACGGCATCCTTGCGCAACGGCTGGTGCGCCGGCTCGAGCCCACGTACGCCGAGCGTTACGAAGCGCCGCCGGAAGTGGTGGCCGAATTCGGCCTGCGCCGGTTCAAGCCGGAGGGTCCGATCCACCTGTACCGCCCGAAGCCATCGCCGCTGTCGCTGACCGGTTACCTGGGCCGCGGCACGATCATGGAGTTCCTGGTCATGAACGACGAACTGCGCCGGCTGATCATGCAACACGCCGGCATGGGCGAGATCGAAGAGGCGGCGCGCGCCAGCGGCATGCGCACGATGTATGAGGACGGACTGGTCAAGGCGATGCAGGGCGTGACCACCATCGAAGAAGTCCTGCGTGTCACTCAGGAAGGCTGAGTAGCATGCCGTTATTCCGCTACAAGGCGCTGTCGGCCAACGGCGAACCGCTGGACGGCCAGATGGAAGCCGGCAATGCCGACGAAGTCATCGTCCGCCTGCAGGACCAGGGCTATCTGCCGGTGGAAGCGCGCCGCGCCGATGAGAGCGTCGAAGGCTTCAGCCTGTTCGCGCTCGGCAAGAAGCGCGAGCTGAGCGCCGACCAGGTGCTGCAATTCACCCAGCAGTTGGCGACCTTGCTCGGCGCCGGGCAACCACTCGACAGGGCGCTCGGCATCCTGCTCGAATTGCCGGAAACCGGCGAAGCGAAAAAAGTTCTGGAGCGCGTGCGCGAGTCGGTGCGCGGCGGCGCGCCGTTGTCGGTGGCGCTGGAACAACAGCACGGTCTGTTCTCGCGCCTGTACGTCAACCTGGTGCGCGCCGGCGAATCCGGCGGCGGCCTGGACGACGCCTTGCGCCGGCTGGCCGATTATCTGGAGCGTAGTCGCGAATTGCGCAGCCGGGTGATCAACGCACTGATCTATCCGGTGATCCTGATCTCGCTGGTACTGCTGTCGGTGGTCTTCCTGCTGTTGGTCGTGGTGCCGCAGTTCGAAGCCCTGTTCGCAAGCCTGAATGCGGAGCTGGCCTGGTATACCAAGGCCGTGCTGTGGACGAGCGCGACGCTGCGCAGCGGCTGGTGGCTGATCCTGGCGGCACTGCTGGTCATCGCGTGGTGGTTGAACAAGAAGATGGCCGATCCGGCATGGCGCCTGCGGCTTGATCAACGCTTACTGAGCACCCGTTACGCCGGCGTGCTGATCGCGCGGCTGGATACGGCGCGCTTGGCGCGCACGCTGGGCACGCTGGTCGGCAACGGCGTGCCGCTGCTCACCGCGTTGAACCTGAGTGGCAACGTGCTGTCCAATCGGGTGCTCGCCAATGCGCTGGAGGCGGCGTCGAGCGAGGTGAAATCCGGTTCCGGACTGGGTTACGCACTCGGGCGGCAGAAGGTTTTTCCGCGGCTGGCGGTGCAGATGATCCAGGTCGGCGAGGAATCCGGCGAACTCGATTCCCTGCTGACCAAGGTTGCCGATACCTTCGACGTCGAGACCCGGGACGCAATCGATCGCTTGCTGGCGCTGCTCGTGCCCACGCTCACCATCGTCATGGCCTTCATCGTGGCCGCGATCATTCTCTCCGTGCTGATGCCCATCTACGACATGACTGGAAACCTAGGCTGATGAAAATCCACTCCACTCCACCCCGCACGAACAAGCGCACCCGCGGCTTCACGCTGATCGAACTGGTGATCGTGATTACCTTGATCGCGGCCGTGCTGGCCGTCGTCGGCGGCAAGGTCATCTCCAACAAGAAGCGTGCCGAGGCCAACCTGGCGAAGACGCAATTGAGCTCGCTGGCGGCCCAGGTCGATCAGTACCAGGCCGATGTCGGCGCCTATCCGGATTCGCTGGCCCAACTGGTCTCGGCGCCGAGTGAGGCCACCGGTTGGCTCGGTCCCTACGCCAAGGACACGGACTTCAAGGATCCCTGGCACAACCCGATCGAATACCAGCGCCCGGGCGACAACGACGCCCCGTACAAACTGCTCAGCCTGGGCGCCGACGGCAAGCCCGGCGGCGACGGCGTGGATAAAGACGTCGTCGCGCCGTAACGGCGGGGCCGGGAATCGTCGTGCATCGCCAGCGCGGGTTCAGCCTGATCGAGCTGATCGTCGTGATCGTGCTGATCGCGGCGACGACCGCATTGGCGGCCTCGGTCATGACCACCGGCCTGCCCGGGCAACAGTTGCGCACGGCCTCGCGCGAACTGGCGGCGCAATTGCGCTACACACGGGCACAGGCCATCGTGACCGGCAAGTCGCAACTGTTTACGCTCGATGCCGGTTCGCGGGAATGGCAGGCGCCCAATCGTCGCCACGGCCAGCTGCCCGGCGAGATCGACATCGTCGCCACCGGGGCGCGTATCGAACAGACAGAACCCGACGTCGCGGCAATCCGTTTTTTTCCGGAAGGCGCCGCCACCGGCGGGCGCATCCTGCTGTCGCGTGAGCAAGCCGCCTGGCAGATCGACGTCGAGTGGCTGACTGGTGAGGTGACAGTCAAACGCGCGCGGGCGCAGCGATGAACAGGCAGCGCGCCGGCCTGGGTCCCTATTTGCATCGTCCCGGCCGCGGCGTCCAATCGGGTTTCACGCTGCTGGAGGTGATGCTGGCGTTCGTGCTGCTGGCCGCCGCGCTGGGCTTGCTGCTTTCCATGCTGTCCAACGGCCTGCGCCAGGTGCAACAGGCGCAGGGCGAAACCGAAGCGACCCTGCACGCGCAATCCTTGCTGGACCAGGTCGGTCTCCTGGAACCTATCGAACCGGGTCGCAGCGATGGCGAATTCGCGCATGGCCGTTACCGTTACGAGCTGGAAATAACCGAAGTCCCGGATCCGGCGCCGCCACCGCAACCGGCGAACAGGCCGGCAGAGGCGCCGATTACGATCGGCGCGCCCCAGCTTTTCCGCGTCGCACTGGCCGTGCATTGGGGCGCTGACGAGCCGGCGCAGCAATTGCATTTCGTCACCTTGCGCGCGCGCGCACCGCAAGCCGATGCGGCAGGGACGAAGTGACTAGTCCTCGCTCCCGGTTTCCCGCCGCCGGTCTTGCGCGTGCCAGCCGCGGTTTCACCCTGATCGAGGTCATCGTCGCGATCAGCCTGCTTGCGTTTGGCCTGGCGCTGGCTTTCGGCGCCATGCGCGGAGCGGTCAAGGCGACCGAGCGGGCCGAGCTGGTCTCGCAACGGGGTGAACGACTACGCGCCGTACAGGGATTCCTGCGTACGCAACTCAATGCCGCATTGCCGATTGCCTACGAGCTCGATCAGGAAACCGGCGAGGCCACGTTCCTGCGCGGAACATCTACCAAACTCGAGTTCGTGGCGCTGATGCCCGGCTACCTGTCCCGCGGCGGCCCCTATCTGCAAACACTCGAGTTGGCGCGCGGCGAGCGCGGTCAGCGCCTGCTGTTCCGCCATCAGCTGTTGACGCCCGATGGCGCACTGGATGCCGAACGCGAGCCCGTGGTGCTGCTCGACGGCATCGCCGAAGGGAGTTTCGAATTCCGCACCCTCGATGCGCAATCCCGCGCCGGCGCGTGGCAACGGGAATGGAATGCGCCGACGCAATTGCCGCCGCTGGTCCGCCTGAAAATCCGCTTCAGCGACGAGCGCCGGCAGTGGCCGGCATTCGTTGTTGCCACGCGGCTGGGCCTGCCCTTCGGAGGTACTCCACCGCTGCCCCTGGCGGCCGAAGCGGTCGGGGGGCAATGATGTTCGCCACCGGAAATCGCCAAACCCGCGGCGCTGCGCTGCTGCTCGTGCTCTGGCTGCTGGTGCTGCTGACCGGACTGATTTCGGTGTTCGCGCTGACCGCGCGCACGGAAGGACTGCAGGGCCGCTACCTGGGCCGCAGCTCGGTGGCGCGCTACGCGGCGGAGGCCGGCATCGAAGTGGCGGCGTTGCATTTGCAGGGCGTCGACCCGACCGGGCGTTGGATACCGGATGGCCGGGCAAACACGTTTGCTTTCGAAGGCCATCAGATCCAGGTGCGCGTGCTCGACGAGTCGGCCAAGGTGGATTTGAATGTTGCCGCGCCCGACCTGCTGATCGGCCTGATGATCGCCGTGGGCGTGGATCAGGATCGGGCCCGTCAACTGGCCGGCGCGATTCAGGATTGGCGCGACGGCGATGACTTGCTCAATGCCGAAGGCGGGGCGGAAGACCCGCAGTACGCCGCCGCCGACTTGCCCTATGGCGCCAAGGATCGCTCGTTCGAAACCGTCTCCGAGCTGCGCCAGGTGCTCGGCATCGACCAGGCCCTGTTCGCGAGGCTGCAGCCGCACGTGACCGTCTACACCGGCCAGGCGCGGCCCAATCCCTCGTTTGCTGCACCTGCGGTGCTGCAGGCGCTGGGCTTGCCGGCCGATCAGGTGGCCCAGATCCTGGCGCAACGCGCCCCGGTTCCGGCGGGCCAGCCGGGTTCGCCGGTCCCGCCCGACAACTCTCTCGCCGCGCAGGGAACAGGAACGTATAGTATTTCCAGCCGAGCTACCCGTCCCGATGGAACGCGGGTCCAAATCCAGGCTGCCGTCAGAATTGGCGGCGGAGGCGGGTTTGGACAGCTTTATTTGCCGCTCTCGTGGCGCGTGGGAGAATCCGACTGATGTCCGCAACCCAATCCCTATCCCAAGCGCTGGAGCCGTTGCGCCTGCGTTATCTCGACAGTCCGTTGCCGGCTTGGCTGCGCTCGGCGGGCGAAGCCATGCTCGCTGTCCTGCCGGTGGCGTTGCGGCGACAGCTCGGCGCGCGTCATCGCCGCTTGCTGCTTGGCTTGAATGGCGGCGGTCTGCAATTGCGCGCATTGGTGGACGATCGCTCGGACCTGATCGGCGTCGTACCGGTGGACGACTCGGATCTGCTCGAGCAATTGCGCGTGCGCCTGGATGAAAACGCCGGCAACGTACCGCGCTGGCTTCTGGTCGACAGCTGGCAGACCTTGCGCCCCGTGCTGACTGTGCCTGCTTCGGCCGAACCGCGACTGCGCGAAGTCATGGCGCACGAAATCGATCGGCAGACGCCGTTCGCGGCCGACCAGGTGAGTTTCGAACCGCGCGTGTTGTCGCGCGACGTGGTTTCGCGGCAGATGCGCGTGGAGCTGGTGGTATTGCCCAAGCAGCAACTGGACGCCGCGCTGGCGCGGCTGGGTCCGATGGCTGCCGGGCTTGCCGGCGTCGATGTCGTCGAGGCCGACGGCTCGCGACTTGGCGTCAACCTGATGCCCTTGATCGGCCGCGTTGCCCGGCCGGACCGGGCACGCAGTCTGAACCGCCTGCTCGCCGTAGTGGCGGTCGCGGCTGTGTTTGCTTCCCTGTGGCTGGCGTTGGCTAACCGGCGCGAAGCCTTCGACGCTTATTCGGCGCAGTTGGCGACCGCAACCAACGAGGCGCGCGAAGTGCGCAAGCTGCGCAATGCCCTCGAGGGCTCAGTGCAGGCCGCCAATTTCCTGGCCAAGCAGCGGGCGCAACAACCGACCATGCTGGAATTGCTCGCGGACCTGACCCGGCGAATTCCAGACACGACGTCGCTGGAAAAAATCGCGGTCAACGGCGGCAGCGTTGTCCTCATCGGTCAGAGCCAGCAGGCGTCGGCGCTGGTCGGGTTGTTGCAGGACTCGCCGCTGATCAAGACACCCACACTGACCGGCTCGGTGCAATCCGATCCCCGCACCGGCAAGGAGCGCTTCACCCTGACCGCTGTGGTGGCCGGCAGCGCCAAGGAAAAGGAGTCGGCCAATGAGTCCGCGCGCAGTCCCTGAGCGTTGGCGCGTGCTCGGCGGCGCGTTCATCGCGTTGGCGATCGCCTATCTGTTGCTCGTGCACTGGTGGTTCACCGCGCCGATGCTGGCCATGGGCGGCGAGATCGAAGCGATGCGCGAACAGGAGCAAGCCCTGCGTAGCGAGGCCGCGCAGCGTCCGCAACTGCAACTCAAGCTGGCGCAGGTGCGCCAGTTCGAAGCCTCCAATCCCGGTTTCCTGCCCGAGACCAGTCGCGAGCTGGCCAGCGCCGGCCTGGTGCAACGCCTGCAGCAGGTCGTGGCCAGCGCCAGCCCGAATCCGAACAGCTGCCAGATCACTGCGCAGACGCCAACCGACATGCCGACCCAGGAACCCTTCCCGCGGGTCATGGTGCAGGTGCGCCTGCGCTGTGGCATGGGCGAACTGGCGGCCGTATTGCATGCGCTGGAAAGTGGCAGCCCGCAATTGTTCATCGACAACCTGGACCTGTTGTCGCGGCGCAGCTACTTGGCATCGGGTACCGAAGGCGGCGGCGGCCTGGACGTCAGCTTCGATCTTTACGGCTACCTGAAGTCGGCGCCGGGAGGTTCCCGTGGCTGACGCGTTTCGCCCGCTTACCCTCCTGCTTGGCGCGCTGTGCCTGTGGGCGCTGTGCCTGCTGATTCTGGCTCTGTCCGGATTGGGCAGCCGTTTCCCCGCAGTCACCAGCGCAGACAAGCCGCCACCGCTGCCCAGCGTCTCGCTCACGCGCAGTGTTTCGCGCCTGAGTGCGATGGCCGACTATCTGGAAGTCGGCGAACGGCCGCTGATGAATCTGACCCGTCGGCCCGTGGCGCAGTCGGCCGTCGATGGCGAGGCCGGCGCCGCGGACCTGGACGTGACCCTCACCAGCGTGCTGATCACGCCGCGACTGCAATTGGCCATCCTTACCGACAACAAGGATGGCGGCACTCGCCGGGTGCGCGTCGGCGAAACCGTGCAGGGCAGCGCTTGGCGGCTGCTGCAGCTGGAGCCACGCAGCGCGGTGATCGAAGGTCCGTCCGGACAACGCACGCTCGAGCTGCGCGTATTCGATGGCCGCAGCGGCGAGGCGCCGACTCCGATGGCCGCCGCGGTCGACAACGACAGCGAAGTGCAACAGCCGATTCAGGCCATCAGGTCGCCGCCTCCGCCGCCCACACCCACGCAGCCGCCAGCCAATGCGGAACCGGCGGCGAAACCGGAAGCGGCCGAGCAGCTCACCCAGGAACAGCAAGTCGAAGCCATCCGTCGTCGCATCGAAGCCCGTCGCGCGCAAATGCGCGCCGAGGCCGAAGCTGCCGGCGCCAAAGACAAATGAAGCAAACAGAAGAATGAACCCATGAAATTTCCGATCCGCATCGCGCTGATTGTCCCCTTGAGCCTGCTCACCCTGCTCGCAGGTTGCGTGACGCCGTCAGCGCCGGTCATGCATAGCAACCCGGAGCGGCTGACGGCGACCGCCATCAACCAGTCGCCATCAACCGGCTCCGAAATCACCCCCGGCGCTGCCGCGGAGGCCGGCCGAAAGGTGGTGCCCAACATCACGCGCGGCACCGGCCAGGTGATCAACCAGCAAGCGGCAGCACAGCCGCCGCCGAACCTGGGCTCCAGCGGCGAGGCAACTTTCAATTTCGAGGGCGAGTCCCTGCACGCAGTGGTCAAGGCCATCCTGGGCGATCTGCTGCAGCAAAACTACGTGATTGCGCCGAACGTGCAGGGCACGGTGACGTTGGCCACGCCGCGTCCGGTCAGCGGATCGCAGGCATTGTCGTTGCTGGAGATGGTGCTCGGCTGGAACAACGCCCGCCTGATCTGGAGCGATGGCCGCTACAACATCGTGCCGGCCGACCAGGCCGTGGCCGGCAACCTGTCGCCGCGCACCGGTTCGCCGGCCAATGCGCGTGGCTATGAAATCCGCGCCGTGCCCCTGAAATTCATCTCCGCCACCGAGATGGAAAAACTGCTCAAGCCCTATGCGCGCGACCGCGCCGTGGTGCAGGTGGACACCTCGCGCAACCTGATCGTGATCGCCGGTAGCCGCGCCGAGCTGCAGAACTACCTGCGCACGATCGAGATCTTCGACGTCGACTGGCTGGCCGGCATGTCGGTCGGCGTGTTCCCGCTGCAATCGGCGGAAGCCTCGAAAGTCGTTGGCGAGCTGGAGAAGGTATTTGGCGAAGGCGGCAAGACGCCGCTCGCCGGCATGTTCCGATTCATGCCCCTGGAAGGCCAGAACGCGGTCATGGTGATCACGCCGCAGCCGAAATACCTGACCCAGATCGAAACCTGGATCGAACGCATGGACGCCGGTGGTGAGGGCGCGCGCCTGTTCGTCTATGAAGTGAAGTACGTCAAGGCGGCGGACCTTGCCGAGCAACTCGGCAACGTCTACGGCAATACGTCGACCACCAAGACCACGGCGCCGTCATTGATGCCGGGCCTGGAGCCGGTCGAGGTGCGCACCACCGACATGCCGCCGGCCGACGCTCCCTTGCCATACAAGAATGGCGGCGACGCAGGCGGTGTGTCCGACCAGACCTTCAGCGTCGGTGGTGGCGATGTCGGCATCAGCGCCGTGGAAGAAAGCAATTCGCTGCTGGTGCGCGCCAGTCCGGCGCAATGGGAATCGATCCGTCGCGCCATCGACCGGCTCGACGCCATGCCGTTGCAGGTGCACATCGAAGCGCAGGTGGTCGAGGTCAAGCTGACCGGCGACCTGAGTTACGGCGTCAGCTGGTTCTTCGGCAGCGCCATCGATGCGGCCACCCAGACGACCACCAACGCGCTCACTCGCTGGCGCAATTCCGGGACCAGCATTCGTCCGGCGCCGAACGGCGCCAGCTTCACTTTCCTCGGCCCAAGCGCGCAGGCGATCATCAGCACGCTCGATTCGGTTTCCGACCTGCGCATCCTGTCGGCGCCTTCGGTGCTGGTGCGCAACAACGTCGAAGCCGATTTCAGTTCCGGCACGCAGATTCCGGTGGCCAGCACCATCCTCAACAACAACGGCAACACCAACGACGACAACACCTACAGCCAGGTGCAGTTCCGGCAGACCGGCGTCAGCCTGAAGGTCAAGCCCCGGATCAGCAGCAACGGCATGGTGTTCATGGAAATCACCCAGGACGTCAGTTCGCCAAGCGCATCGGGTCCGATCATCGGCGGCAACATCAGCGTCGACAATCGCAAGCTGCATACCGAAGTGGCGGTGCAAACCGGCGAGACGATCGTACTGGCGGGCCTGATCAAGACCGATCAGGGCAAGGGTTCTTCCGGCATTCCGTACCTGAGCCGCATTCCGGTGATCGGCGGCCTGTTCGGCAGCCAGAACCGGACCAACAATCGCGAGGAGGTGCTGGTCCTGATCACGCCGACGGTGATTCGCGATCCGACCGAAGCGCGGCGCCTGACCGATGAATACGGCGAGCGTTTCCGCGCCATGGATCCGCTGCGCAAGCCCGCCGGAAAGCCCGCGGCCGGGCAATGACCAGGCGGCATCGATCGGGCGCGGCGCGGCTGCGCGTCCAGACTTCGCCGTGCCGCCGGAGTCTGCGGCCGCGGGGCGCTGCGTGATGCCTGCCAGCCTGCCGACGGTGGTGGTTGCGCTGTTCAATTCCATCGCCGCGCTCGATGCCTGCGTGGCGTCGCTTGAGCGGACGTTGCCGGCTGGAACGAAAGTGCTGATCGCCGATGACGCGTCCAGCGATCCGCAAGTCGAGCCGCTGGCCCGCGGTTGGTGCAAACGCAGCAAGCTGGAAGCGCGTTACGTCCGGCGCGAACGCTCGCTGGGCCTGGCCGCAAATTGCAACGCGGCCATCGAGGAAAGCGGCAGCGATGATCTCGTGCTGCTCGGCGTCGATTCGGTGACTACGCCCGGTTGGCTGCAGCAAGTGGCGCGCTGCGCGGCGGGCGACCGCCGGATCGCCACCGTCGCCACCTGGTCCAATCATGCCGATCTGTGCTCGTTTCCGCGCTTCGGCGAAGCCAATCCGGCGCCGGAATTTCCCGAAGCCATCGCCGAGGCGGCAGCCAGCGTCGCTTGGCCGACCTGTCCCGAACTGCCCGCCGCGGTCGGTTCGTGCTTGTTCCTGCGCCGCGACGCACTGCGCCAGATCGGCAATCTGGATGCCGACACATTTGCCGGCGCCCGGGCGCTCGACGACTTCTGCCGGCGCGCGGCAGCGATGGGTTGGAACAATGTATTGTGTCCCGCAGCATTCGTAGTGCGCGACCAGTACGACGCGCCAGCACATCCGTCGTCCATCGACGGCGACGGCCTGGCAACGCTGGTGGCGCGCTGGCCCGACTTTCAGGAACAGGTGGCAAAATTCATTCTCTCCGATCCACTGCGTCCGCTGCGCGAACGCCTGCTCACCCGCATCGACGAGCTCGCGCGCAGCGGGCCACAGCGCGACCTGTTCAACTGACATGACCGAATCGCGCCACTCCTTCCAAGGCAAACCGATCGGCGCCGGCCGCGCGCAGAAGGCTTCCGACGTCGGTGTCGTGGTGGTCAGCCACCAGTCGGCGCAAACCATTCGCCGCTGCCTGAAGCTGCTGCTCGCCTCGGCGCCGGTGGTGCGCATCGTCGTGGTCGATAACGCTTCCAACGATGGCACGCTGGCGCTGGTCGAAAGACTCGCCAGCGACGAACGGCGCATCACGCTGGTGCGCAATAGCGACAATCGGGGCTTCGCCGCAGCCTGCAACCAGGGCGCCAGCGCGCTGGACACGCCCTGGGTCGCCTTCGTCAATCCCGACTGCTATATCCAGCCCGAGGCTTTGCAGCGCCTGGTGGCCCATGGGCTGGCACGCGCGGGGGCGGGCATGCTCGGTGTGGATTTGGTCGATGAGAACGGCCGCGCCGATCCCGCGGCGCGGCGTCGCGATCCGTCTCTGCGCGAGTTGCTCAAGGAGCACGGCCGTCGTGATGACCTGTACCTGGGTCGCGACCCGAAAGCGGACGTGCAGGAAGTCGAGGCCATCTCCGGCGCGCTGATGCTGGTGCCGCTTGGCCTGTTCCTGCAGTTGGGCGGCTTCGACGAAGCGTTTCGCCTGCATGTGGAAGACCTGGACCTGTGCCGGCGAACGCGCGCAGCCGGCTATGAGGTGCTGGTGGCGAACGACATTACCGCCGTGCATGTCGGCGGTGTTTCCGGCCGCAACCGGCCGCTCTGGGTCGAGTGGCAGAAACACGGCAGCCTGTGGCGATACTTCAAGAAGTTCGAGGCGGACGAAACCCCGTGGTGGCTCAAGCCAGTGTTGTGGGCCGGGCTGTGGGCGCACTTCGTGTCGTCCGCCGCGCGCGCGCTGCTCCGCCCCCGCTGACCCGCGATCGCTCTTGTAGGAGCGGCTTCAGCCGCGATAGCTCGCGAATGAATGTAGGAGCGGCTTCAGCCGCGATAGCTCGCGAATCGGCAAAATGCTCGCGGCTGAAGCCGCTCCTACAGGGGCAGTTCTAGCGGTGGCGGTTGATGCTGTCGCGCAGGTCCTGGGCGGCGGCGCGGGCGGCGTCGGCAAAGTCTTCGCCGCCGCCGGCGTACAGGATTGCCCGTGACGAGCTGATCACCAGGCCGCTGCCATCCGCGGTCTTGCCGTTGGTGACGACCGCCTCGACGTCGCCGCCTTGCGCACCGATCCCGGGCACCAGGAACGGCAGGTCCCCGACCAGCGCACGAACCTGCGCCAGTTCAAGCGGCCAGGTTGCACCCACTACCAGCAAGCAATTGCCGTGGCCGTTCCAGTCGCGAGCCACGGTTTCGGCAACGCGCTGGTAAAGCGGTCGCCCGCTGCAGTCCAGATCCTGGAAATCCGCTGCACCCGGGTTCGAAGTGCGACAGAGCAGCACCACACCCTTGTCGGCGCGATCCAGGAATGGCTGTACCGAATCGCGGCCGAGGTAGGGATTGAGCGTCACCGCGTCGGCGCCGTAACGGTCGAAGGCCTCGATCGCATAGCGTTCGGCCGTGCTGCCGATGTCGCCGCGCTTGGCATCGAGGATGACCGGTACACCGGGATGGTTTTCGTGAATGTGCGCGATGCAGCGCTGCAGGGTGTGTTCGGCTTCGAGCGCGGCAAAGTGCGCGATCTGCGGCTTGAAACAGCAGACGAACTCGGCGGTGGCGTCGATGATGGCGCGACTGAACTCGAAAACAGCGTCCGGGTGCTCGCGCAAATGGGCCGGAAATTTCGCCGGCTCCGGATCCAGCCCGACGCAGACCAGCGAGTTGGCTCCGGTCCACCGCGCACGCAGCGCCTGCATGAAATTCATCAGCCAATCCCCCTTTCCACTATGGATGTAGGAGCGGCTTTAGCCGCGATAGCTGTCGACACCCTTAGAGCCAAGAGCTATCGCGGCTGAAGCCGCTCCTACAAGTGCCGGTTATTTTAGGGCTTTGTAGCGCAGGCGATGGGGCTTGGAGCCTTCTTCGCCCAGGCGACGGCGCTTGTCTTCCTCGTATTCGCGGTAATTGCCCGGGAAGAACTCCACGTGCGAATCGCCTTCGAAAGCCAGGATGTGCGTGGCGATACGGTCGAGGAACCAGCGATCATGGGAGATCACCATCACGCAGCCCGGGAACTCGAGCAGCGCGTCTTCCAGCGCACGCAGCGTTTCGATGTCCAGGTCGTTCGACGGTTCGTCGAGCAGCAGCACGTTGCCGCCCTGCAGCAGGGTCTTGGCCAAGTGCAGGCGACCGCGTTCGCCGCCGGACAGCGTACCGACCAGTTTCTGCTGGTCGGCGCCCTTGAAGTTGAAGCGGCCGATGTAGGCGCGCGACTGGATCTCGACTTTGCCGATGGTCAGGATATCGGAACCGCCCGACACTTCCTGCCAGACGTTCTTGTCGCTGGCCAGCGCATCGCGGCTCTGGTCGACGTAGGCGATGTTCACGGTCTGGCCGATCAGCACTTCGCCCTTGTCGGGCTTTTCCAGGCCGGTGATCATCTTGAAGAAGGTCGACTTGCCGGCGCCGTTCGGGCCAATGATGCCGACGATCGCGCCCGGCGGTACGGTGATGCTCAAATCGTCGATCAACAGGCGATCGCCGAATGACTTCGACACGTGCTTGAACTCGATCACGCGGTCGCCCAGGCGCTCGCCCGGCGGGATGAAGATTTCGTTGGTCTCGTTGCGCTTCTGGTACTCGACCGAATTCATTTCCTCGAAACGCGCCAGGCGCGCCTTGCCCTTGGACTGGCCGCCCCGCGCGTTCGAGCGAACCCACTGCAGTTCGCGGGTGATCGCCTTCTGGCGGGCCTTCTCGGAGGACTCTTCCTGCTTGAGTCGTTCTTCCTTCTGCTCCAACCAGTTGGTGTAGTTGCCCTTCCACGGAATGCCCTTGCCGCGATCCAGTTCCAGGATCCACTCGGCGGCGTTGTCCAGGAAGTAGCGGTCATGGGTGACCGCGACCACGGTGCCCGGGAAGCGGGCCAGGAATTGCTCCAGCCATTCCACCGACTCGGCGTCGAGATGGTTGGTCGGTTCATCGAGCAGCAGCATGTCCGGCTTGGACAGCAGCAGGCGGCACAGGGCGACGCGGCGCTTTTCGCCACCGGACAGTTTGCCGATGACCGCGTCCCAGGGCGGGATGCGCAGCGCGTCGGCGGCCACTTCCAGCTGCTGTTCCAGCGTATGGGCGTCGCCGCTGGCGAGGATCGCCTCCAGCCGCTGCTGCTGCGTGGCCAGCTTGTCGAAATCGGCGCCTTCTTCGGCGTAGGCCTCGTAAATCTTGTCGAGCTCGGCCTGCGCGTGCAGGATTTCGCCGACGCCTTCTTCCACCGCCTCGCGCACGGTCATGTTCGGATCGAGCTTCGGCTCCTGTTCCAGGTAGCCGATCTTGATGCCGGGCTGCGGGCGCGATTCGCCCTGAAAATCGGTGTCGATACCGGCCATGATGCGCAGCACGGTCGATTTGCCCGAGCCATTCAGGCCGAGCAGGCCGATCTTTGCGCCCGGGAAGAAGCTGAGCGAGATGTCCTTGATGATCTGGCGTTTCGGCGGCACGGTCTTGCTGACGCCGATCATGGTGTAGATGTATTGCATGGGAGGACCTTCAGATATGCGTAGCGCCGCGCTCTTGTAGGAGCGGCTTCAGCCGCGATGCCGTTTGCCAGAAGCATCGCGGCTGAAGCCGCTCCTACAGGAAACAGGGGCAGCGGGGGTGGGGCGCGATTAGCCGTTGATTATCGCGGATCGGGGCCCGCGGCGCCACTTCGATGGCTCCAAATCCCTGTCGGAGCTACAATTTCGCCTTGTCTGCCCCCACCCCGAGGTCCGAATGTTCCCCCGCGATATGCGCATTGCCGGCTTTGACGACACCCTGGCCCAGGCCATCGATTCCGAACGCCAGCGCCAGGAGGACCACGTCGAGCTGATTGCCTCGGAAAATTACGCCAGTCCGCGCGTAATGGAGGCGCAGGGCAGCGTGCTGACCAACAAATACGCCGAAGGCTATCCGGGCAAGCGCTATTACGGCGGTTGCGAGTACGTGGACATCGCCGAAAAGTTGGCGATCGATCGGGTCAAGCAGCTGTTCGGCGCCGATTACGCCAACGTGCAGCCGCATTCGGGGTCGCAGGCCAACCAGGCGGTGTACCTGGCGCTGCTGCAGCCCGGTGACACCATCCTGGGCATGTCGCTCGCGCACGGCGGCCACCTCACGCACGGCGCCAAGGTCAACATCAGCGGCAAGCTGTTCAACGCCGTGCAGTATGGCGTCGACGACAACGGCCATATCGATTACAGCGAAGTCGAGCGGCTGGCCAAAGAGCACAAGCCGAAGATGCTGGTCGCCGGATTCAGCGCGTACTCGCAGGTGGTCGATTGGGCGCGCATGCGCGAAATCGCCGATGCCGTCGGCGCGATCTTTTTCGTCGACATGGCGCATGTTGCCGGCCTGGTCGCCGCCGGCGTCTACCCGAGTCCGCTGCCGCATGCGCACGTGGTCACCTCGACCACGCACAAGACCTTGCGCGGTCCGCGCGGCGGCATCATCGTGGCCAGCAACACCAGCGAAGACCTCGCCAAGAAACTGCAGAGCATCGTTTTCCCCGGCATCCAGGGCGGGCCGCTGATGCACGTGATCGCGGCCAAGGCCGTGGCGTTCAAGGAAGCGCTGGAGCCGGAGTTCACTGCCTATCAGACGCAAGTCGTCAAGAATGCACAGGCGATGGCCAAGGCGATCATGGCCCGCGGCTACAAGATCGTCTCCGGCGGCACCGAGAATCATTTGATGTTGCTCGACCTGATCGGCCGCGAGGTCACCGGCAAGGACGCCGAAGCCGCGCTGGGCGAGGCGCACATCACCGTCAACAAGAATGCGGTGCCCGGCGATCCGCGTTCGCCCTTCGTCACTTCGGGTCTGCGCATCGGCACCCCGGCGATCACCACGCGTGGCTACCTGGAGGCCGATTGCGTGGCGCTGGCAAACTGGATTTGCGACGTGCTCGACGCGCCGGCCGACAAGCGGGTGATCGAGGGCGTGCGCGAAAACGTCACACTGCAGTGCAAGCGCTTCCCCGTGTATGGCTGATCACAACTCCGACTGATGCATTGCCCCTTCTGCCAGCACGAAGACACCCGCGTGATCGATTCGCGCGTTTCCGAAGATGGCTCGACCATTCGCCGTCGGCGCGAGTGCGAGAAATGCGAGGAACGCTTCAACACGTTTGAGACGGCAGAGCTCAAGTTGCCGACGCTGGTCAAGACCGACGGCCGCCGGGAGAGCTTCGACGAGCGCAAATTGCGCACCGGCTTTGAGCGGGCGCTGCAGAAGCGGCCGGTGTCCGGCGAACAGATCGACGCCGCGGTACGGCAGGTGATCCATGCGCTGCGCATGACCGGCGAGCGCGAGGTTGCATCGCGCCGGCTCGGGGTGTTCGTGATGGACGAGCTGAAGAAGCTCGACCAGGTCGCCTACGTGCGTTTTGCCTCGGTGTACCGGCGCTTCGAGGACGTCGCCGATTTCCGCGAGGAAATCGAGCGGCTCGAACGCGACCTGCCCGGCATGGCCACCGAGCAATTGCCACTGCTGGGCGAACCGGTACGCGGCAGCAAGCGCTGAGTCATGCGCATCGATTATCTCGACCAGCATCGCGAGCACATCGCGACCCTTGCCGCTTGGCATCACGCCGAGTGGGGGCATCTGTACGATGCGTGGACACTTGAAGTGGCGCGCGCCGAACTCGCCAATCACGCCAGCCGGCGTACGCTGCCAACCACGTTGGTGCTGACCGAGAAGGGCAGGCCGCTCGGTTCGGTCAGCCTGGTACTCGAGGATGCGCCGGAATTCTGCGACGAAGGCAGCCCGTGGCTGGCCAGCCTGTATGTGCTGCCCGAAGCGCGCGGTCGCGGATTCGGCGCGCAGCTGGTCGATGCGGCGGTGGCGCTGGCGGCGCGCGAGCAGATCGCGCAGTTGTTCCTGTTCACCCCCAACCATGCGGGCTTTTACCAGCGGCTGGGCTGGCGATTGATCACCCGAACCTCGCTCAAGGGCACGGCTGTCGACTTGATGGAGATCGAACCCATGGCGCAGCACAGGCAGCACTCTGTCCCGCGCAACGCCGGTCGGGCTTTGGACCGCGCCTCGTGAGCGAATGGACCGCCACGGACCACACCATGATGGCGCGCGCGCTGCAACTGGCGGAGCGCGGCGCCTACACGACCAAGCCGAATCCGATGGTCGGTTGCGTGATCGTGCGCAAGGACAAGATCGTCGGCGAAGGTTTCCATCTGCGCGCCGGCGAATCGCATGCCGAAGTGCACGCCCTGCGCGAGGCCGGCGAGCGCGCGCGCGGCGCCACCGCGTACGTCACGCTCGAACCTTGCGCGCACATGGGCCGGACGCCGCCCTGCGCCGATGCGCTGGTCGCGGCCGGCATCACCCGCGTGGTTGCCGCCAGCCGCGACTCCTATGCCTCGGTGGATGGCGAGGGCTTTCGCAAATTGAATGCGGCCGGCGTGATGACCGAGACCGGCCTGATGGAGTCGGCGGCGCGCGAGCTCAATCGCGGCTTCTTCTCCCGTATCGAGCGCGGCCGCCCCTGGGTTCGGGTCAAGTTGGCGATGAGCCTGGATGGTCGCACCGGACTTGCCAACGGCGAATCGAAATGGATCACCTCGCCGGCCGCACGCGCCGACGTGCAGAAGTGGCGCGCGCGCAGCAGCGCCATCCTCACCGGCAGCGGCACGGTGCTGGCCGACGATCCGCAGCTGACGGTGCGCCTGGCGGGCGGCATCGACGTCGTTGCGCCGGTACGGGTGGTGCTCGATACCCGCGGCCGGCTGTCGCCGGACACGCGGGTGTTCGACGATTCGGCGCCAACCATCGCCGTCAATGCGGTCGATATGGTTCCCGACTATGACGATGCCATCACCGCGTTTGCCGTGCCGCGCGACGGCGAGAGGCTCGACCTGCATGCCACGATGTCGCAGCTGGCGCAGCGCGATATCAACGAAGTGCAGGTGGAGGCGGGCGCGACCTTATGCGGCGCGCTGCTGCGCGACGGTTTGATCGACGAGTTGCTGCTGTATGTCGCGCCGGTGTTGCTGGGCGACCAGGGCCGGCCGCTGTTCTCCGGCGTGGGCGTGCACCTGATGGCCGAACGCCACGGGCTCACGTTGATCGATTCGCGCCAGGTCGGACCCGACCTGCGCTTGTTGCTGCGACCTGAGAAGGGCTGAGGACCGGGCATGTTCACGGGATTAGTCCAGGCGGTCGGCCGGCTGCACCAGATGGAAACACGCGGCGGAGATTTGCGTTTGCGTATCCTGGCCGGTGGGTTGCCGATGGCCGACGTGCAATTGGGCGAGAGCATCGCCGTCTCCGGTGTTTGCCTGACCGTGGTCGAGTTCGACAATCTGTCATTCGCCGCCGACGTGTCGAATGAAACCTTGTCCTTGACCACGCTGGGTGAATTGCCGATCGGCGCATCGGTCAATCTTGAACGCGCGCTGTTGCCGACTACGCGGCTGGGCGGGCACCTCGTCGCCGGGCACGTGGATGGCGTGGGCCGGGTGGAGAAAGTCTGGGACGACGGCCGTTCGCAGCGCTGGCGTTTCAGCGCGCCGCCGCACTTGCTGCGCTACATCGCCAGCAAGGGCTCGATCTGCGTCGACGGCGTCAGCCTGACCGTGAATGTTGCCGACGGTACCGGATTCGAAGTGAACCTGGTGCCGCACACCGTGGCCAACACCGCGTTCGCACACACCGCCGTCGGCGCCGCCGTCAACCTGGAAGTCGACTTGATCGCCCGCTACCTGGAACGCCTAGCCCAACCCATTCCCTTGTAGGAGCGGCTTCAGCCGCGAATGCGTTTGATCTTTTGAAGCTATCGCGGCTGGCTGTTAACAGACGAATGTCTGGTCAGCCGCTCCCACAGGTTACGCATTGAGAAGGACGCTGCATGAGTTTCGCCACGATTCCCGAACTGCTCGAGGACATCCGCGCCGGCCGTATGGTCCTGATCGTCGACGACGAGGACCGCGAAAACGAGGGCGACCTGATCATGGCCGCCGAGTTGGTGCGGCCGTCCGACATCAACTTCATGGTCACGCATGCCCGCGGCCTGGTCTGCCTGTCGCTGACGCGCGAGCGCTGCCGGCAGCTCAGCCTGCCGCTGATGGTGTCCGACAATAATTCGCCGTACCAGACCAACTTCACCGTCAGCATCGAGGCGGCCGAGGGCGTGACTACCGGTATCTCCGCGTACGACCGGGCGCTGACCATTCGCACCGCGGTGCGGCCGGATGCCAAGCCGGCCGACGTGATCCAGCCAGGCCACATCTTTCCGCTGATGGCGCAGCCAGGTGGCGTGTTGACGCGTGCCGGGCATACGGAAGCGGCAAGCGATCTGGCCTTGTTGGCAGGACTGGAGCCGGCCGGGGTGCTGGTGGAAATCCTGCATGCGGATGGCGGCATGGCGCGACGGCCGGACCTGGAACTGTTCGCGGCCGAGCATGGCATTCGCATGGGCTCGATCGAGGACCTGATTCGCCATCGCCTGGCCACCGAACATACCGTCGAGCGAGTCGACGAGCGTGACATCGTCACTGCATCGGGACCGTTTCGCCTGCACACCTTCCGCGACCGCTTGAGTCGCGAGCTGCATTTCGCCCTAGTCCGCGGGCAACCGCAGGCGGAGCGGCCGACGCTGGTGCGCGTCCACGTCAAGAACCCCTTGTCGGACGTGCTGCATTGGCAGCGCGAGGATTTTGGCGTCAGCGTCGCCGAGGCGATGGCCGCAGTCGCGGCCGAAGGCTGCGGAGTGGTCGTCGTGCTGTCCGAGAGCTTGCATCCGGAAGACCTGCTGGCGCGCATCACCGAGCGCGCCGAACGTGCACCCGGCCGGACTTCGGAGTGGCGGCGCAATGGCGCCGGCGCGCAGATACTGGCCGAGCTCGGGCTCAAGCAGCTGCGCGTGCTGGGCACGCCGCGCCGCCAGGTCGGCCTGGCCGGCTACGGGCTGGAAGTCGTGGAATACCTGCCCGGCCGCCCTTCGGCAGCCTGCTAAACTGTCAGCCCAAGTCAAAGTGCCGACCATGCCCCGAATCGAAGGCGATCTGCGTCCCTTGTCCGGCGCCCGTTACGCCATCCTCGCCAGCCGCTGGAACCCGCGCATCACCGATCTACTGGTGGACGGCGCGCGGCGCGCGATGGCCGAACACGGCGTGGCCGAGGCCAGCATCGACATCGTGCGCGTGCCCGGCGCCTGGGAATTGCCGATACTCGCCGCGACCTTGGCCCGCAGCAGGAACTACGCCGCCCTGGTCGCCCTGGGTTGCGTGATCCGCGGTGAAACCCGCCACTACGAACAAGTCGCCGACGAATGCGCCCGCGGCCTGATGCGCGTCTCGCTCGATCACGCCGTGCCGGTCGCCAACGGCGTGCTTGCTGTCGAGGCGCATGCCGACGCCGAAGCGCGCGCCGGTGGAGTACACGGCAACAAAGGTGAGGAAGCCGCGCTGGTCGCGCTGGAAATGGCGCATCTGCTGCATCAACTGAGTGAATCGAAGTCATGAAACCGCATCGCACCGATGGCATCGATCCCGCCGCCCGCTCGCGCGCCCGGCGCCGGGCCCTGCAGGCCCTGTACGCCTGGCAGATGTCGAACTCGCCGATCGACAAGGTCATCGAACAGTTTCGCAGCGAGCAGGACATGGAAATCGCCGACCTCGAATATTTCGAAGCCCTGGTCCGCGGCGTCGTGCAGCACGCCGACGAACTGGACGAAGTGCTGAGCAAGTACATCGACCGCACCATGGCCCAGGTCGATCCGATCGAGCGCGCCGTGTTGCGTATCGCCGGTTTCGAATTGCGCTACCGCCCCGACGTGCCGTATCGCGTGGTGATCAATGAAGCGATCGAAACCACCAAGCGCTTCGGCGCCGAGCACGGGCACACCTACGTCAACGGCGTGCTCGATCGCGCCGCCGGTGAGTGGCGCGCGGCGGAGATCCAGGGCGCGCGCCGCTGACATGAGCGGTCGCGCCGAGTTCGATCTGATCGAACGCATCAAAGCGCGCGCCACTTCGCGGCCCGACGTCGTTCTGGGCATCGGCGACGACGCGGCGCTGCTGCAAGTGCCTGAAGGCCACGTATTGGTGGTCAGCACCGACACCCTCGTCGCCGGCGTGCATTTTCCGGCCGACACGGCGCCGCAGGACATCGGCTGGAAGGCGCTGGCCGTCAACCTCAGCGATCTGGCTGCCATGGCCGCAACGCCGGCATGGGCCTCGCTGGCGCTGACGCTGCCCGAAGGCGACGCCGACTGGCTGGACGGATTTCTCGATGGGTTTTGCGAGCTCGCCGACGAACACCAGGTGGCGCTGATCGGCGGCGACACCACGCGCGGCCCGCTGTCGATCACCATCACGGTGCACGGGCTGGTCCCGGCCGGCATGGCCCTGCGGCGCGACGGCGCAGGCTTCAACGACGACATCTGGGTGACCGGCACCTTGGGCGATGCGGGCGGTGCGCTGAGCCAGTGGCGAGGCAAGGGCCTGATGTCGGCCAAGCTGCGCTACCGCCTCGATCGCCCCACGCCGCGCATTGCAGCCGGCATCGCGTTGCGCGAGCTGGCCAATGCCGGCATCGACATCAGCGATGGTCTGGTTGCCGATCTGGGCCATGTCTTGCGGCGTAGCGGCGTGGGCGCCGAACTCGATCTCGGTCGCCTGCCATGTTCGCGCACGCTCGCGGACCATTTCAGCAACGAAGCCGAGCGGTGGCGGCTGCAACTGGGTGCGGGCGACGACTACGAATTATGTTTCACCGCCGCGCCGGCCAACGCCCTGGCGATTGAACAGGCGATGGCCGCTTGCGATACGGCGGCCACGGTCATTGGCCGCATCACGCGCGAGCCCGGCTTGCGACTGCGCACCCCGGAAGGCGAGTCGTTCGAGCCTGGCAGCGGTGGTTACCAGCATTTCGCCGGGCCCGCCGATTGAACGCCCCGCAGCCGGCACGCATCGTGCTGACTCATCCTGCCGGCTGGATCGCCAGCGGCTTCGGCGTCGGCTTGTCGCCCCGCGCGCCGGGCACCGTCGCATCGCTGGTAGCGCTGCTGCCGTGGTGGTTGTACCTGCAGCACCTGAGCTTCGCCGTGTATGCGGGCTTGCTGGTTTTCGCCTTCGCCGTCGGCGTCCTGGCGTCCAACTGGGTGATCGCGAAAACCCGGGTTGAAGATCCGTCGGTCGTGGTCTGGGACGAATTCATCGGCCAATGGATCGCGCTGCTGCTGGCGCCAACCGGCTTGCTGTGGATGCTCGGCGGTTTCGTTTTGTTCCGCCTGTTCGATATCTGGAAACCCTGGCCGGTCAGCTGGGCCGACCGGAAATTGCATGGCGGTTTCGGCGCCATGCTCGACGACGTGCTCGCCGGCCTTTACGCCTTCGTGGTGCTGCAAATCGCCGCCTATTTCCTACGCTGACCGTAGGAGCGGCTTCAGCCGCGATTGCCCCAGATCGCCAAAGCATTCGCGGCCGAAGCCGCTCCCACAAGGGCCACAGTCAATCCTTGAGCGCGGCGGCGACGCGCTTGCGCAGGGCGGGCACCACTTCGGCGTCGAACCACGGGTTGTGCTTGAACCAGGCGACATTGCGCGGACTCGGGTGCGGCAAGGGAAAGTAACGCGGCGCGTATTCCTGCCACGCACGAACGCTATCGGTCAGCGATTTCTTGCGCAGCGCGCCAAGGAAATAAACCTGCGCATAGTGTCCGATCGCCAGCACCAGGCGGATGTCGGGAAGCATCGGCAATAGTTTTGGATGCCAGGTCTGCGCGCACTCGGGCCGCGGCGGCAGATCGCCGTTGCGGCCGGTGCCCGGATAGCAGAAGCCCATGGGCACGATCGCGACCTTGCTCTCGTCGTAGAACTCATCGCGATCAAGCGCCAGCCAGCTGCGCAGGCGCATGCCGCTGGCGTCGCTCCAGGGTATGCCGCTGGCATGCACCAGGGTCCCCGGCGCCTGGCCGACGACCAGCAGGCGCGCCGACTCGCTGGCGCGCAGCACCGGGCGCGGAGGCAGCGGCAGGTACGCCTCGCACAGTCGGCAGGCGCGGATCTGCGTGAGCAGCGAATCCAGTTCAGTCATGGCCGGTAGACACGCGCGGATCCGATTCGTTCGTCGCGGGCAGCAACTTGCCGGGATTGAGGATGCCGTCGGGGTCGAACACCTGCTTGATTGCGCGCATCGCCGCCAGCGTCGCCGGGTCGAATGCGCGCGCCATGAATTCACGCTTGGCAAGACCGATGCCGTGTTCGCCGGAGAGCTGTCCATCCAGCGCCAGCGTCGTTTCGAAAACCTGGGCCAGCGCAAGCTCGGCGCGCGCGACAACCGCGCTGTCGTGCGGATCGTAGAGAATGTTCACGTGCAGGTTGCCATTGCCGGCATGGCCGAAGCAGACGATGGTCAGTTGCTGCTGTTCGGCGATGGCATCGACCCGTTCGACCAGCGCCGGAATCCTGGAGACGGGAACCACGACGTCTTCATTGATCTTGCCCGGGGCGATCGTACGTAGCGCCGGCGACAACGCCTTGCGCGCGGCCCAGAGCTTCTCGCGCGCACTTTCATCATTTGCGCTGTCTACAGCGAGGCAGCCGTCGCCCCGCGCCGCCGTTTCCAGCGCGACCAGTGCCGATGCCAGCACGGCGGAATCGCCATCGGCTTCGATCATCAGCAATGCGCCGGCTTCAGGTAGCTCGACGCCGCCAACTTCGCGCGCCAGGCGTACGCAGGCCGCATCCATGAACTCGAGCATCGACGGCGTCACCGGTTGCGCCATCAGGCGCGAGACTGCCTGCGCGGCGGCGGCCACATCGCGATAAAGCGCGCGCAACGCTCGCCGTTGCGGCGCGAGCGGCGTGAGTTTGAGGGTGGCCTCGACGATCAACGCCAGCGTGCCTTCGGAGCCGATCAACAGACGCGACAAGTCGTAGCCGCTGGACCCCTTGCTGGTCGCCGCGCCGAACCGAACGAGCTCGCCGGCGCCGGTAATCGCGGTGATAGCCAGCACATTGTCGCGCGTTGCCCCGTACTTCACCGCGCGCGGACCGCCGGCGTTGCAGGCCAGGTTGCCGCCGATCGTGCAGTACGGCGCACTGGTCGGATCGGGCGGCCAGAACAAGCCGTGTTCGCGCAGCGCCTGTTGCAAATCGCCGTTGAGCAATCCGGGTTCGACAACGGCCACGCGATCGCCAGGACGGATGTCGACAATGCGGTTCATCCGCTCGAAGCTGACCACGAGCCCGCCGCGCACTGGCACGCTGGCGCCGGTGGTGTTGGTGCCGCGACCGCGCGCGGTGATGGCCGTCCCGTGCGAGCGGCAAAGCCGAACGATGGCCTGGACTTGCTCGGGCGTGGTCGGCAGCGCGACGGCGTCGGGCAGCGACTGCCGACGCGAATTATCGTAACTGTAAGCAAGGCATTCGGCCGGATCGAGCAACAGGCCGCCCGGACCGAGGATGTCGGCCAGCTTTACCCGCAATTCATTGGCGCGAACGGCATCCACCAGCACAGATTCTATCCCCTGTAGGAGCGGCTTCAGCCGCGAATGCTCTGAATGGACTGGGCGGAAGCAATCGCGGCTTAAGCCGCTCCTACAATCCATGGAGTTCGGGGAGGGTCACCACAAATCGTCGAGGGTGAATGCCGAGCGGATCCATTCGCACTGCAAGCCCGTGCTTGCGGGTGTGACGGCCACGACATCGAAGCGGCAGGCGGCGTTGGAAAACTGCCGGTGCGAGGACAGCCAGGCCTGCGCTGCGCGGGCGATCTTGCGGCGCTTCCTGGCGTCGACCGAGACCGCGGCGCCGCCGAAATTCGAGCTGCGCCGAAAACGGACTTCGACGAAGACCAGCGTCGCCCCGTCGCACATGATCAAATCGATTTCACCGAACGGGTAGCGCACGTTGCGCGCCGACAACGTCAGCCCGTTCGCGACCAGGAACGCATGGGCGGCGTCCTCGGCATCGGCGCCCAGCGACTTGCGGTCAATCGGAGGGTTGTTGGACATCCGGCGCCTGGCCGGCATCGGCGCTGGCGCGCCCGCGGCCGCCGCTGAATACCGCCCACGAAGTATTCCGATGCACGGGACCGGAAATGTCGATACGCAAGACGCCGGTGGCGCCGCGCACGGAGTACGAAGGATTCTCGTACAGACGTTCGAAGTATGCCGTCAGGGTCCAGGCATCGGCGCCGAAGGCAAACAATCGTTGTGCCGCCCCGCGCGCGCTCGGCAAGGTCTTGGCCAAGCCGGCGGCGTCGGGCAGCTGGCCGCCCTGATGCAACAGCCAGGGCAATTCGGGGTACTCGATGCCGTCGAGTTCGATGTCCGCGCGGGCGCTGGCGCCACTGAGAATTTGCGAGGTTGAAATCCTCGGCAAGCCGGCGAGAGCGGATGTTTTCAGGAGTGCCGCGACAGTCCGCCCCTGGCCTGCATCCACCGCGAGGAATACCGCTTTCGGCGGCGTCGGGCCGGATTGCAGGGCCGCGAGTTTGCCGCCGAGTTCGGTCATCTCGCCAGCGACGGCGATCTCCGACACGATATCGCCGCCGCGCTTTCGAAGCGCTTCGCGAAAGGCGGCGACGGCACGCTGCGCGCTGTCGGAAGAATTACTGAACACAACGACGCTGGATGCGTTGCGATCAGCCAGGCGATTGGCGGCGGCGACGCCTTCTTCGTCCGGCAGCAGGGCAAAACTGGTGGTGCCCGTGGCGGGCAACTTGCTGCCGCGGTTGAGCGTGATCACCGGCACGCTGCCATCGATTTGCGCGGACACCGCGTTGACTTCATCCCGGCTCAGCGGGCCGACGATCATTTGCGCGCCTTCTGCGATGGCCTTGTCGTAGGCGGCCTGCGCGCCACTGCCGGTACCGTGGCTGTCGTAGAACTTGAGCACCGGGCGGTTGCGTGTTTCGGCGTAGTAGCCGGCAAGATAGCCGTCGCGCACGCTGGTGCCGGCCGCCGCCAGCGTTCCGCTCATCGGCAGCAGCACGGCCACGCGCGCCGGAGGCCGATAGCCATCGCTGTCGGCCGGCGGAAAGGCTTCGGTGCGCGCCCGTTCGCCGCGCACCAGCGGCGGCGCCTCGCCGGGCTGACCGGGCCGCGTGGTTCCAGGCCGTTCCGGAACCACCCGCACGGTCGAGCAGCCGAACAGCAGCAGTGGAATCAGGCACAACGGTAACAGTGGAAGACGCATGGCTGGGTTCCGGGACAATGCCGCTAAGATGATAACCCGCAAGATCAACGAGAAACGCGGCCCATGGCCACCGTGACGGCAGGAACGCTCTATGTGGTGGCGACGCCGATCGGCAACCTGGCCGACCTCACGGCCCGCGGTCGCGAAGTGCTGGCGCAAGTGGATGCCATCTGCGCCGAGGACACCCGGCACACCCGGCAACTGCTTTCGGCCTATGGCCTGGAAAAGCCGTTGCTGGCGCTGCATGAACACAACGAGGCGGAGATCGCCTGGAAACTCGTCGAGCGGCTGCGCGGCGGGGAAACGCTCGCGCTGGTTTCCGACGCCGGCACGCCGCTGGTATCCGACCCCGGCTACCGACTGGTCAGGGAAGTGCGCGCGGCCGGATTGAAAGTCAGTCCGGTGCCTGGCGCGTGCGCGGCCATCGCGGCCTTGTCCGTGGCCGGCATTCCGAGCGATCGCTTCTGCTTCGAGGGCTTCCTGCCCGCGAAAGGCGCAGCCCGGCGCGAACGTCTGCAGGCGCTAGCGCGCGAACAGCGAACGTTGGTGTTCTATGAATCGGCGCATCGCATCGAAGAATCGCTAGCCGACTTCGTTGCCAATTTCGGCGCGGCGCGCGAAGCCGTGCTCGCCCGCGAATTGACCAAGCTGTTCGAAACGGTCCTCGGCGACACGCTGGGCACGATCCTGCAGCAGGTGCAATCCGACGAGAACCAGCGCAAGGGCGAGTTCGTGCTGGTGGTGCGTGGCTGCGAGGACGACGCCGGCGCAGCGCTGATCGAAGGCCAGCGCCTGTACGGGAAACTGAAGGAACACCTGTCGCCATCGCAGGCGGCGAAACTGGCGGCGGAACTAAGCGGTGCGCCGCGCAAAGCCTTGTACGGGGCCGAGTAAGCGTCAGTGTGAGACAATCCGCTTCGGCGGAGTCGGTCAAGACAACCGCGTCGCAGCTAGCCTGCGCCGAGGAAAGTCCGGGCTCCATAGAGCAGAGTGCCAGGTAACGCCTGGGCGGCGTGAGCCGACGGAAAGTGCAACAGAAAATAAACCGCCGAACGGCGTCGCAAGACGTGCGTGGTAAGGGCGAAACGGTGGGGTAAGAGCCCACCGCATGCGGGGACAACGCCGCATGGCACGGCAAACCCCACTCGGAGCAAGGCCAAATAGGGGTGCTATGGGTTGGCTCGGCCCGCACCCGGGTGTGCTGCTTGAGCCCTGCGGCGACGCAGGGTCTAGAGGAATGGTTGTCCACGACAGAACCCGGCTTAACGGCCGACTCCGCCACTTCTGTCCCCAAGCCTGCTCCTGTAGGAGCGGCTTCAGCCGCGAAGCTCTTAGCTTTTGCTCTGCTGTTCATCTCCCAGAACCAGCACCCGGCCGCCGGCCCCACCCAGTGATTGCTTTTCGGGCATGGGAAACATCCTGTTTCCATGCCCGCGCCGGCCATCCGTGGCCGGCTTGTCGCAATCACTGGCCGCGTCCGACGTCCACTCGGATGGAGTGCGGCCCGGATGGGAAAAGGGGCCGAAGCGTGAGCCCCTGGTGGTGCCTGCTGACACGGATGTGCGCCATTGCCAGTCCGAACGGCTGGTGCACAGCAGCGGCTGGTCGCTTGCGCCGCCTCAAGTCATCAAGCGAGCCCCACCCCCGGCGGACGCGCACAACTTCTGGACAGGTCGGCCCGCGAAAACCCTGTCGCGCAACTGAACAAACCTGCCCCTCCAAACAGCCCGCTTTGTGCGCTTGACCCAGCTGCCGACCTAAACGCCCACCCGTTCACATTCCTGAGCAAATTCGAGTTGAAACAACACTTCCCGAATGGTTGTTAAACAAGAGTCTCAAGTGTGGTGCAACACATTGATTCCCTTAACGAAATTCCTTGTTGTTTGTTCTTGACAGCCCCTATCGGCAGGGCTAACGTGGGCTTCCGAGGGAATTTCTGGTTATTTGTGGGGAATGGTGGGGAATGTTTCAGGGCGAAACCGCGATTACCGTGGACGACAAGGGCCGGCTGGCGATTCCGACAGCTGCCCGGGAGCAGGTCGCGCGCGGCGGTAACCGGCTGGTGGTCACCTACAACCCCTACGAATCCGGCTGCCTGTGGCTGTACCCCGAATCGGCCTGGGAAGTGGTCCGCGACCAGGTCAACGCCCTGCCCAACGCCAAGCGCGTGCATCGCAACCTGCAGCTGAAACTGGTCGGCGCCGCAACCGTCGTCGAGCCCGATGGAAACGGCCGCATTCTCCTGCCGCAAAGCCACCGCAATGCCGCAGCCATCGAGAAAAAAGCGGTGCTGCTCGGCATGGGCAATAAATTCGAATTGTGGAGCGAGCAGGCGCACCTTGCGCAGATCCAATCGACGATTGGTGAAGACGAGGTCAGCGACGACATGCTCGACCTGAGGCTGTAGCGGTGACGGCCGGGATGACTGCGGACACGCAGAACCCCAGCCATCTCCCGGTGATGTGGACGCAGGTAATGGATGGCCTGCGCGTGCTCAAGGATGGCAGGTATCTGGATGGCACCTACGGGCGTGGCGGACACGCGCGTGGCGTGCTCGACCGGCTAGGTCCGGCAGGAAGGTTGCTACTGATGGACAAAGACCCCGAGGCGATTGCGAACGCCGCCGAACAATTCGGCAGCGACTCGCGCGTCGCCGTGCGCCGCGGGTCTTTCGCCACGCTGGCCGATTGGAACGAAACCGAGGCGGGCCTGGATGGCGTCTTTTTCGACCTCGGCGTGTCGTCGCCGCAGTTGGATATCGCCGAGCGCGGCTTCAGCTTCCGTAGCGACGGCCCGCTGGACATGCGCATGGACCCCGAGTCTGGCGAAAGCGCAGCGCAGTGGTTGGCGCGCGCCTCCGATGCCGAGATCGCCGACGTGCTGTGGCTGTATGGCGAAGAGAAACTCAGCCGGCGCATCGCCCGGACCATCGTTGCCAAGCGCGAGGAAACTCCGATCACCCGCACCGCGCAGCTGGCCGAGCTGATCGCCAGCGTGGTTGGCCGCGGCGACAGCAAGATTCATCCGGCCACGCGCAGCTTCCAGGCGATCCGGATCTTCATCAACCGCGAACTCGAAGACCTCGAGCGCGGCCTGGCCGCCGCCCACTCGCGGCTCAAGCCCGGCGGCCGGCTGGTGGTGATCAGTTTCCATTCGCTGGAAGACCGCATCGTCAAGCGTTTCATCGGCGCCCATGCCAAGGCGCCGGCCGGCAATCGCCGAATGCCGGCACCGGAAAGCTTCACCGCGACGCTGCGCGATATCGGCGGCGCACAGCGCGCCGAGGCCGAGGAAATCGCCAGAAATCCGCGCTCGCGCAGCGCGGTGCTGCGCGTCGCCGAGAAGCTCGGTCAAGGCAGCGCGGGAGCCAGGGCATGAGCCTGCGCAATTTCATCCTGGTCCTGATGATGGCCGCCGTGCTCGGCAGCGGCGTTGCCGTCGTCTACGCGCGCCAGGAACATCGCCAGGCCTACGTGCAACTGACCAAACTGTTGCGCGAGCGTGACGAGATCAACATCGAGTTCAGCCGCCTGCAACTCGAGCAGGCCACGTGGGCGGAAACCAACCGCATCGAACAGATGGCCACTGAACGCCTCGGGATGGCCTTTCCGCAGGCAGCGGAGCTGGTGGTGGTCAGGCCATGAAAGTTCGCGCCCGTCCCTACAACCTGAAGCTGCGCCTGAAGGTGCTCACTGCAGTTCTCGGTGTGTGCGGCGTCGTGCTGGTCGGCCGCGCCGCGCAGATGCAATTGCTGAACAAGGATTTCTACCAGCACCAAGGCGATGCGCGCTTCCTGCGGGAAGTGCCGATCGCCACCTCGCGCGGCATGATCATGGATCGCAACGGCGAGCCGCTGGCGGTTTCCACGCCGGTCGAATCGGTGTGGGCGAATCCCAAGGAACTGTTGCAAAATCCCGACCGGTTGCCCGAACTGGCGGATGCGCTCGGCATTCCGCAGGACGTGCTGACCCAGAGCATCGCCCAGCGCGCCGACAAGGAATTCGTGTTCCTGCGCCGGCGGATCAATCCCGACGATGCCGAAGCCGTGGTCAAGCGCGGCATTCCCGGCGTGTACAAGCAGCGCGAATTCCGGCGCTTCTATCCGCACGGCGAAGTCATGGCGCACGTGCTCGGCTTCACCAATATCGACGACCACGGCCAGGAGGGCCTCGAGCTTGCATTCGATAGTTGGCTGACCGGCAAGCCGGGAGCGCAGCGGGTGATCCGCGATCGCCGCGGGCACGTGGTCGAGAACGTCGACCTGGTGCGCGCCGCCGAGCCGGGCAAAGACATTACGCTGTCGATCGACCGTCGCATCCAGTACCTGGCCTATCGCGAGTTGAAGGCGGCCCTGATTGCCAACGGCGCGGCCAGCGGCTCGGCGGTGATCGTCGACGTGCCGACTGGCGAGATCCTGGCCATGGTCAACCAGCCGGCGTACAACCCGAATGCCCGCGAGGCGGCGGAGCCGGGCACGCATCGCAATCGCGCGGTGACCGACGTGGTCGAGCCCGGCTCGGTGATGAAGTCGTTCACCGTGGCGGCGGCGCTGGAAGCGGGCCTGAATCCCAACACCATCGTGCAGACCAGCCCGGGCTGGATGATGCTCGGCAAGTACCGGATCAGCGACGTCCGCGACCATGGCGCGGTGGATCTGACGCACTTGCTCAGCACGTCGTCGAATATCGGCGCGGCCAAGCTCGGCCTGGACATGACCAGCGAACATCTCTACGACGTGCTCCATCGCTTCGGATTCGGCGAAAGCACGCACTCCGGTTTTCCCGGCGAGTCGTCCGGCGTGATGGCGCCGCCGCGCAGTTGGGGCATGGTCAAGCGCGGCACCATTTCGTACGGGATGGGCCTGTCGGTGACGCCGGTGCAACTGGCCCAAGCCTACGCCGCGCTGGCCAACAACGGGCGATTGATGCCGCCGACCTTCATCAAGGGTGGCAAGGGCGACGGCCGGCAAGTAATGGATCCCCGCATCGCCCGCGATCTGCTGGCCATGCTCGAGAGCGTCACCCAGCCCGGCGGCACTGCGCAGGGCGCCGCCATCACCGGTTACCACGTTGCCGGCAAGACCGGCACCGCGCGCACGGCCAGCGGCGGCGGTTACGCGCGTCGCTATATATCGGTGTTCGCCGGCGTGGTGCCGCTCGACCATCCGAAATTCGCGATGGTGGTGGTCATCAACAATCCACGCGGGCGCGATTACTACGGCGGCCTGGTGTCGGCGCCGGTGTTCCACAACGTCATGGATGGCGCCCTGCGACTGATGGACGTGCCGCCGGATCACATCGAACAGTGGATTGCCGCGAAGCCGGCAGCGGGTGCGCCATTTGTGGCGACCGACGCCGCCGGAGCGATTGCTCCGCTCGCGGCCGCTGCGGAAGATGCCGCCGATGCGGAGGCGGGACTGTGAGCGCGCGCAGCATGCCGCTGAAGCAACTACTGGCCGGCGAGGCAGTCTTGCCAGCCGGCTTCAATCCTGCCGTGCGCGGCCTGTCCGCCGACAGTCGCGAACTGCACGAAGGCGACGCCTTCATCGCCCTGTCCGGGGGCAGCACGCATGGCTTGCGCTTCCTTGAACAGGCGCGCGCGGCAAAGGTCGCGGCCATCCTGTACGAAACGCCGGCGCCGGCCGGCGCAGCGCTGCCCGACAATGCCATTGCGGTCGACGGACTGCGCCTCAAGCTGGGTCGCCTGGCCGATCGCTTCTACGATTCGCCCTCGACGGCGCTGGCGATGACCGGCGTCACCGGCACCAACGGCAAGACCTCTACCGTGCAGTTGATCGCGCAGGCATTGAGCCTGCGCGGCAATGTCGTCGGCACCATCGGCACGCTCGGCGCCGGCCTGTATGGCCGCCACGTCGCCGGCGAGCGCACCACGCCTGATGTGATCGCCGTGCATCGCCTGCTGGCGCAAATGGTCGGCCAGGGGGCCAGCCATGTTGCGATGGAGGTCTCTTCGCACGCGCTTGAACAAGGCCGCGTCGACAACGTCGCTTTTCGCGTCGCCGTTTTCACCAACCTTACGCGCGACCACCTGGACTATCACGGCACCATGGAATCCTATGGCCTGGCCAAGGCCAGGTTGTTCGGCTGGCCGACGCTGCAGGCCGTGGTCATCAACCTCGACGACGAATTCGGCGCGCGCCTGCTCAATGGCGTCAGCACCGGCGTGCGACGCATTGGCGTCAGTTCGCGCGGCGCGGCCAACGCCCTGCTGCAGGCGCGATCGCCGGCGCTTTCGCCGCAAGGCTTGCGCTTCACGCTGTGCGAAGGCGCTGATGCCTTTGAAGTCGCCTCGCCGTTGCTGGGCCGCTTCAATGTCGACAACCTGCTGGCCGTCGCCGGGACCCTGCGCGCGCTCGGCTGGAGTCTGCGCCAAGTCGCCGAGGTGTTGCCGCAACTCTCGCCGGTCGATGGCCGCATGAGCCGCGTCGGCGGCGCACACGGCCAGCCCTTGATCGTGGTCGACTACGCGCATACGCCGGACGCGCTGGAACAGGCCCTGGCCAGCCTGCGCGCGCACACGCCCGGGCGGCTGACCTGCGTGTTCGGCTGCGGCGGCGACCGCGACCGCGGCAAGCGCGCACAGATGGCAGCCATCGCCGAGCGCGCCGCCGACCGCGTCATCGTCACCGACGACAACCCGCGTAGCGAAGACGGTGATGCCATCGTCGCCGATATCCTGGCCGGCTTCAGCGACGTGCAAGGCATCGAAGTCCAGCGCGATCGCGCGGCGGCCATTGCCCTCGCGCTCGACGGCGCCGACGGGAACGATATTCTGCTGATCGCCGGCAAAGGTCACGAGACCTATCAGGAAGTCGCCGGCGTGAAGTTGCCGTTCGACGATCTCGCCGTTGCCCGCGCCGCCCTGGAGGCACGCGCATGATTTCTATCCGGCACTGCGGTCGGTACGGGAGTCGAGCGTGAGGCCCGTGCGCTTGTCCACTATTGCCCATTGGTGCGAAGGCCGGCACCTGGGCGCGGATGTCGAAGTCAGCGCCGTGAGCACCGACACGCGAACGATCACGCCGGGCGCGCTGTTCGTGGCCCTGCGCGGCGAGAACTACGACGCCCATGACCTGGTCGCCGAAGCGCAGGCGCGCGGCGCCGCGGCGCTGCTGCTGCATCGCGACGTGGCCACCGATCTGCCGCGCATCCTGTGTGCGGACACCCAGGAAGCGCTTGGCGAGTTCGCCGCCGGCGTGCAGAAGGACCGCCCGGCGGTGGTCGTCGCCCTGACCGGGAGCAACGGCAAGACGTCGGTGAAGATGCTGACCGCCAACATCCTGTCACGGGTAGGGCGCACCTACATCAATCCGGGCAATCGCAACAACGAGATCGGCCTGCCGCTGGCGGTGCTCGATGCGCCGGAAGACGCCCAGTTTGCGATCTACGAGATGGGCGCCGGCAAGCCGGGCGACATCGCCTACCTGGCCAGCATTGCGCCGCCGCAGGTCGCGCTGGTCAACAACATCGCCCCGGCGCACCTGGAACGCATGGGCAGTCTGCTCGGCATCGCTGAAACCAAGGGCGCGATCTACGAGGCGCTTTCCGACGATGGCGTGGCGGTGATCAATGCCGACGACGCCTTCGCGCCATTCTTCAGCCAGATCGTCGGCGCCCGGCGCAGCTTCCGCTTCGGCATCGAGAACGATGCCGAAGTCCGCGCCAGCCGGATCGTCCACGAAGGCGGCGCGTCGCGCTTCCATCTGCACACGCCGGCAGGCAACGCGGAAATCACCTTGCCGCTGCCCGGACACCACAGCGTCATGAATGCGCTGGCCGCCACGGCGCTATCGCTGGCCGCCGGCGCCAGCCTGGACGCGATCGTCGATGGCCTGCGGAGCGCCGCGCCGGTGAAGGGCCGGCAGATCGCCCACCGGCTTGGCAACGGCGCAGTGCTGATCGACGACAGTTACAACGCCAATCCCGGCTCGGTGGCAGCCGCGATCGCCACGCTCGCGCAAGGGGTTGGCGAAGCCTGGCTGGTGCTCGGCGACATGGCCGAACTGGGCGAGGGCGGGACCGCATTGCATGCCGAAATCGGCGCCCAGGCCAAGCGAGCGGGATTGGCCAGGCTTTGGACGGTGGGGCGCCTGAGCCATGCCGCCAGTGAGGCGTTTGGCGAAGGATCTGCGCATTTCGACAGCCAGGCCGCGCTCACCGCTGCATTGATAAGCGACATGCGCAGCAAGGGTGGGTGCGCCGGATTGAGTGTCCTGGTCAAGGGCTCCCGTTCGAGCGCAATGGAAAACATCGTTGCCGCACTGCTGAAAGAGACCTTGGAGGATACCGGGCATGCTGCTTGAACTGGCGCGCTGGATGCAGGAATTCGCGAGCTTCTTCGCGCTATTCAACTACATCACGATGCGCGCGATCCTCAGCGCCTTGACCGCTCTGGCCCTGACCTTGTTGCTCGGGCCGATGGTCATCGAGCGCCTGGCACGCTTGAAGTCCGGCGGCCAGCCGATCCGTAGCGACGGACCAGCCACGCATTTCGTCAAGGCTGGCACACCGACCATGGGCGGCGCGCTGATCCTGCTGACCATCACGCTGGCGACACTGCTCTGGGGCGACCTGCGCAACCGCTATGTCTGGGTCTTGCTCGCGGTCCTGATTACCTTCGGCGCCATCGGCTGGTACGACGACTGGATCAAGATCGTCAAGCGCGATCCGAATGGCCTGAAATCGCGGCACAAATATGCGCTGCAATCGGTGTGCGGGCTGGCCGCTGCGTTGTTCCTGTTTTTCACCGCCGATGTGCCGGCGGCAACCACCTTGTACGTCCCGCTGCTGAAGAACATCGCCTTGCCGCTGGGTGGCGGTTTCGTGGTGCTCGCCTACTTCTGGATCGTCGGCTTCTCCAACGCGGTCAACCTCACCGATGGACTCGACGGGCTGGCGATCATGCCCACCGTGCTGGTGGCCGCCGCACTCGGCGTGTTCGCCTATGCTTCGGGCAATGCGGTGTTCTCGGAATACCTGCAGATCCCGCGCATTCCCGGCGCCGGCGAGCTGAGCATCTTTTGCGCGGCAATCGCCGGCGCCGGACTGGGTTTCCTGTGGTTCAACACCTATCCGGCAATGGTGTTCATGGGCGACATCGGCGCGTTGGCGCTCGGGGCCGCGCTCGGCGCGATCGCCATTATCGTGCGCCAGGAAATCGTGCTGCTGATCATGGGCGGCATCTTCGTCATCGAGACGCTGTCGGTGATGCTGCAGGTGGCGTCGTTCAAACTCACCGGCCGGCGCATCTTCCGCATGGCGCCCATTCATCATCATTTCGAACTAAAGGGTTGGCCGGAGCCGCGCGTGATCGTGCGCTTCTGGATCATTTCGGTGGTGCTGGTCCTGGTCGGTCTCGCGACCTTGAAGGTGCGCTGACGTGAACACCCTCAGCGACCGCGCCAGCCAGGCCCTGCGCTTCGACGAGCTCGAAGGCCGCTTCGATCCCTGGTTGCTCACCATCGCCGTGGCGCTGGCCGGCCTCGGCGTGGTGATGGTCGCGTCCAGTTCCATGCCCTACGCGATGAGCAATGGCGTCGGGCCGTTCCATTACCTCGTCCGCCACCTGGTCTTCCTGGCTCTGGGCGTGGCGGCCGCGGCGGTGCTGATGCGCGTGGAGATGAAGCGCATCGAGCAGCACAGCCAGTTCCTGTTGCTGCTGTGCTTCGTGCTGCTGCTGGCGGTGTTCGTGCCCGGCATCGGCAAGACCGTCAATGGCGCACGCCGTTGGCTGAACCTGGGCGTCTCCAATTTCCAGGTGGTCGAAGCGGTCAAGCTGATGCTGATCGTCTGGCTCGCCAGTTACCTGGTCCGTCATCGCGATGCCATCGGCGATAGCTGGAAGGCGCTGTTCAAGCCGCTGATGGTGGCCGGAGCGCTGGTCGGCCTGTTGCTGATCCAGCCGGACTTTGGCTCCGCCATGCTGATCCTCGCCGTTACCGGCGGCCTGGTCTGGCTTGGCGGCGCGCGGATTCGAAACCTCGCCTTGCCGATGCTCGCGGGCCTGGCCGTGATGTCGTTCATCGTGATGCTCGAGCCCTACCGCGTGCGCCGGCTGATCTCTTTCAGCAACCCATGGGCGGATGCGCTGGATAGCGGCTACCAGTTGGTACAGGCCTTGATCGCGATCGGCCGCGGCGACCTTGCCGGGGTCGGCCTGGGCGGCAGCATCCTCAAGCTGGATTACCTGCCGGAAGCGCATACCGACTTCATCTTTGCGGTGACCGCCGAAGAGCTCGGCTTCCTCGGTGTCTGCGTCATCATCGGCTTGTTCGCGCTGTTCACCTGGCGGGCGCTGCGCCTGGGCCTGCGCTGCATGGAAATGCGGCAACCGTTCGGCGCTTATTGCGCCTTCGGTATCGGCCTGTGGATCAGCCTGCAAGCCTTCGTGTCGATGGGCGTGAACCTGGGCATCCTGCCGACCAAGGGCCTGACGCTGCCGTTGATCTCTTCCGGTGGCTCCAGTGTGCTGATGACCTGCGCGGCTCTCGGGCTGCTGTTGCGAATCAGCTGCGAACTCGACCGTGCCGAGCGGCGGCATGCCTCGCGCGTGCGCGGCGACGCACCACGGACGGATTCCGAACTCGACTTCGAGCAGCAGGAGCCGGCGCCGCGCACGCCGGTGCCGAGCTCGCGTGCCTCGGCCGCGCCGGTACTTGCGTTCAGTCGTGGCGGCCGGGCCCGAATTGAACCGCGATTCGGAGTGCAGCGATGAACGTCGCGGCGCTCGATTCGCCGGTGATGATCCTTGCCGGCGGCACTGGCGGACACATCTTCCCGGGCCTGGCGGTGGCGCGCGCGCTGCGCGAGCGCAGCGTGCCGGTGCTCTGGCTGGGTGCTGACGGCGGCATGGAAACGCGCCTGGTGCCGGCCAACGACTTTGCGATCGAAACCATTGCCGTGCGCGGCTTGCGCGGCAAGAACCTGCTCACCACGTTGAGCGCACCGTTCGTCGTATTGCGCTCGCTGCTGCAGGCGCTATCGGTCTTGCGACGCGTGCGTCCGCGCGCCGTGGTCAGTTTCGGCGGCTTTGCGGCCGGTCCCGGCGGCCTGGCGGCCTGGCTGCTGCGCCGTCCGTTGGTAGTGCATGAGCAGAACCGCGCCCCCGGCCTGACCAATCGCGTGCTAGCGCGCGTGGCGCGGCGCGTCCTGTGCGGATTTCCCGACAGCTTCGCCGGCGTCGCCAGCGAAACGGTCGGCAACCCGGTGCGGCCGGAAATCTCGGCGCTGCCGCCGCCTTCCGAGCGGTTCGCCGAACACCGCGGCGCGCTGCGCCTGCTGGTGCTTGGCGGCAGCCAGGGTGCGCGCGCGATCAACAGTACGGTGCCCAAAGTGATCGCGTCGCTGGCATCGGCAGCGTCTTTCGATATCCGGCATCAATGCGGAGAGAAAATGTTGGAGGAAACGCGAAGGGCCTATCTCGAGGCCGGAGTGGCGGCAAGCATCGAGCCCTTCATCACCGACATGGCCGCGGCCTACGGCTGGGCCGACCTGGTGATCGGCCGCGCCGGCGCCCTGACCATTGCTGAGCTGTGCGCGGCTGGCGTGGGCAGCGTGCTCGTGCCATTCCCGGGCGCCGTCGACGACCACCAGGCGCGCAACGCCGACTATCTGAGAGAACGCGGCGGCGGCGACTGGCTGCGCCAGGACGCCGATTTGGAATCCGGGCTGAAGCAGCGTCTGCAATCGCTGCTGGCCGATCGCTCCCGCCTGCTGGTCATGGCCACGGCCGCGCGCGCGGCGTCCTTTCCCAACGCGGCGCAGCGCGTGGCCGACATCGCATTGCAGGAGGCCCGCGCATGATGCGTCGTCGTCTCATGGACACCGGTGACCTGGCCCGCGCGTTTCCGCGCGTGCACTTCATCGGAATCGGCGGCGCTGGCATGAGCGGCATCGCCGAAGTGCTGGTGACCCTTGGTTACCAAGTCTCGGGTTCCGACCAGAACGACTCGCCCGTGACCCGCAGGCTGACCAAGATGGGCGCCAGCGTCTTCCGTGGCCATGCGGCGCAAAACATCGGCAATGCCGACGTCGTGGTTATTTCCAGCGCGATCAAGCCGGACAATCCCGAGCTGGTGGCGGCGCACACCGAGCGTGTTCCGGTGGTGCCGCGCGCGGAAATGCTCAACGAGCTGATGCGCTTCAAGCGCGGCATCGCCATCGCCGGCACGCACGGCAAGACCACCACGACCTCGCTGGCCGCCAGCGTGCTGTCGGAAGCGGGCCTGGATCCGACCTTTGTCATCGGCGGCCAGCTGCTGTCGGCCGGCGCCAACGCCAAGCTTGGCACCGGCCAGTGGCTGGTGGCCGAAGCCGACGAAAGCGATGGCAGCTTCCTGCGCCTCAATCCGCTGATCGCCGTGGTCACCAATATCGACGCCGATCATCTGGAAAACTACGGCGGCGATTTCGAACGGGTCAAGGCCGCCTTCTCCGAATTCCTGCATCGCCTGCCGTTCTATGGTCTGGCGGTGTTGTGCATCGACGATGCCGAAGTCAACGCGCTGGCCGAACAGATGCCGCGTCACGTGATGAGCTACGGGTTCGCTGCGGCTGCCGATGTGCGCGCATCGGACGTCCGCCAGGAAGGCGGCAGCATGTGCTTCACGCTGCATCTGCCCGATAGCGAGCCGCTGGAAGTGCGGCTGAACCTGCCGGGCCGGCACAACGTGCTCAACGCCCTGGCCGCGGCCGCGATCGGCTGGCAGCTCGGTGTCGAGCCGCAGGCGATCGCGCGCGCACTGCAGAACTTTCAGGGCATCGGCCGCCGCTTCAACGTCAAGGGCGAAGTCGAGTTTGGCCGCGGCAAGGTGTTGCTGGTCGACGATTACGGGCACCACCCGCGCGAGCTCGAAGCCGTATTCGCCGCTGCGCGCGGCGGCTGGCCGGAGCGCCGGCTGGTGGTTGCCTTCCAACCGCATCGCTATAGCCGAACCCGGGATTTGTTCGACGAGTTCGCCGCGGTGTTGTCGAGCGCCGATGCGGTGGTGCTGACCGAAGTCTATGCCGCCGGCGAGGCGCCGGTGATCGGTGCCGACGCCAAGTCGCTGGCGCGGGCGATCCGCTCGCGCGGACGGCTCGACCCGGTCGTGGTCGGCAGCGCCAACGAACTGCCGCCACTGCTTGCCGATGTGCTCGTCGATGGCGACCTGCTGCTGGTGATGGGCGCCGGCGATATCGGTCATGTCGCCAGCGATCTCGCGGCCCACGGATTTCCAGGAGTAGGCAAGCAATGAACAAGGTGAAAGACCCGCGCCAGTTCGGACGCGTTGCGGTCCTGATGGGCGGCACCAGCTCTGAACGCGAAGTCTCGCTCAACTCCGGCGCCAACGTGCTGGCCGCATTGCGCGCGCGCGGCGTCGACGCCCACCCAGTAGACGGCATCCCCGCCCTCATCGAAGCCCTGTGTGGGAGCGGCTTTAGCCGCGATGAATCTGGCGAAGGATCAACAGCATCGCGGCTAAAGCCGCTCCCACAAAAGGCGGGGAAGTTTGATCGGGTGTTCAACATCCTGCATGGCAATAAAGGTGGCGGCGAAGACGGCGTGTTGCAGGGACTATTGGAGGCGCTTGGCGTGCCGTGCACCGGTTCCGGCGTGCTCGGCACGGCCCTGGCCATGGACAAGATCCGCAGCAAGCAGGTCTGGTTGAGTCTCGACCTGCCGACGCCGCGCTATGTGCGACTGGCGCCAGGCGACGACGGCCAGGATGGCCCGAGTGCCGCGGGAGGCAGGAAGCCGGGAGCGGCCGACGGCCAGGATGGCCCGAGTGCCGCGGGAGGCAGGAAGCCGAGAGCGGCCGACGTGCACGCCGCGGCGCGCAAGCTGGGGTTGCCGGTGATCATCAAGCCGTCTTGCGAAGGTTCCAGCGTCGGCGTCAGCCGCGTGTTCAACGACGCCGACCTCGAAGCCGCCGTGGAGCTGGCTGCGCGCTATCCCGGCGAATTGCTGATGGAGCAATTGATCGAAGGCCAGGAGTTGACCGTCGGCATCCTCGGCGAACAGGCATTGCCGTCGATCCGCATCGTTCCCGCCGGCGAGTACTACGACTATCACGCCAAGTATGTCGCCGAAGACACGCAGTATCTGTGTCCCGGCCTGGAGGGCGATGCCGAAACCGAAGTCCGCCGCATGTGCCTGGCGGCCTTCCACGCGATCGGTTGCAGCGGCTGGAGCCGCGTCGACGTGATGCGCGACAAGACCGGCAAGTTCTATCTGCTCGAGGTCAATACCGCGCCCGGCATGACCAGTCATTCGCTGGTGCCCAAGGCCGCCGCACAAGTCGGCATCGATTTCGAAAGTCTGTGCTGGCTGATTCTCGAGACCTCGTTCAAACAGGAGGGGGCCTCGGCGTGAACGCCTTGTTGCGCATCGCTGCCTGGATCCTGGCCGTCACGCTGGTCGTGCTGCCGGTGGCTGCCGTGCTCAATGGTTGGATCGCCGGCTCGCGCTGGCCGATGCGGCACTTGCTGGTCACCGGAGAATTCCACCAGGTAAGCGATGCGCGCGTGCGCAGCGCGGTGCTGCCCCTGGTGCAGGATGGATTCTTTGCGGTCGACCTGGATCAGGTTCGTCGCGTATTGGCCGAACTGCCCTGGGTGCAGCGCGTCGAAGTGCGCAAGCGCTGGCCCGATCGCCTCGAAGTGTCGCTGGTTGAGTACAAGCCGCTCGCGCGCTGGGGCGCGAAGCAGATGCTTTCAGAAAATGGTGAGTTGTTCCCGGCGCCGATGGGCGTGGTCTCGCGTCTGCCATTGTTCGAAGGGCCGGAGTCGCGGGCCGCGGAAATCATGGCCTTCCATACCCAGGCCAAGCCGCTGTTCCTGGGTAGCGGTCTGCAAGTGTCGACGGTACGGCTTTCCGCGCGCGGAAGCTGGAACCTGACCTTGTCCGACGGCGCCGTGATCGAAGTCGGCCGCGGTGACCCGCAACTTCGCCTGGCTCGCTTCGCGCGCCTGCTATCGCGCCTGGAAAGCGCCGATCCACGCCAGCTGCAGCGTGCCGACCTGCGCTACACCAATGGCTTCGCTTTGACCTGGCGCGCACCCGCCGCCAGTCCCCCAGTTAACGCTACACAGGCTCAGTCATGAATCGGAAGGGTGATAAAGCGCTGATCGTCGGTCTCGACATCGGCACTTCGAAGGTAACCGCGCTGGTCGGCGAGTATTCGCCGGGCTTCGAGATAGAAGTGATCGGCATCGGCTCGCACGAATCGCGCGGCATGAAACGCGGCGTGGTGGTCGACATCGAATCGACCGTGCAATCGATCCAGCGCGCGATCGAGGAGGCCGAACTGATGGCCGGTTGCGAGATCCGCTCGGTGTACGCGTCGATCTCCGGCAGCCACACGCTGTGCCGGAATTCGCCCGGCATCGTACCGGTCGCCGGCGGCGAGGTGACCTATGCCGATCTCGACCGCGTGCTGGAAGCAGCGAAGGCGGTGGCGGTGCCGGCCGACCAGCGCATCCTGCATGCGATCGCCCAGGAATACATCGTCGACAATTCGCAGGAGGGCATCCGCAATCCGGTTGGCATGTCCGGCGTGCGCCTGGAGGTGCGCGCCCATCTGGTCACCTGCGCGGTGTCGGCCGCGGCCAATATCAGCAAGTGCGTGAACCGTTGCGGCCTGCAGGTCGACGACCTGATCCTGAGTTCGGTCGCTTCCAGCACCGCCGTGCTGACCGCCGACGAGCGCGAACTTGGCGTCGTGCTGGTCGACATCGGCGCCGGCACCACCGATATCGCGGTGTTCGTCCAGGGCGCGATCCGGCACACCGCTTCGCTGCCGATCGCCGGCGACCAGGTCACCAACGACATCGCCCACCTGCTGCGCACGCCGACCCCGGAAGCCGAGCAGATCAAGGTGCGTTACGCCTGCGCGCTGGCGCAATTGGCCACCGCCGAGGAAAGCATCCAGGTGCCGAGCGTCGGCGACCGCCCGCCGCGCAGGCTCGCCCGCCAGGCGTTGGCCGAGGCGGTGCAGAACCGTTACGAGGAAATTTTCGAAATGGTCCAGGCCGAACTGCGCCGCTCCGGTTTCGAGGAGCTGGTGCGCGCCGGCATGGTGCTCACCGGTGGTGCCTCGCGCATGGAAGGCGTGGTGGAACTGGCCGAGGAGATGCTGCACATGCCGGTGCGTGTGGGCATTCCGCAACACGTTTCCGGGTTGGGCGAGGTGGTCGGCAATCCGGTGCACGCCACCGGCGTGGGCCTGCTGCTCTGGGGCAGTCAGCTCGAGCATCCACACCGGCCGCGCATCAACACCGGCAAGGCAGGAACCCTTTTCAGCAAGTTGCGCAACTGGTACCGAGGCGAATTCTAGATGTGTGGGAGCGGCTTCAGCCGCGATTTTTCCCCACACGGCAATCGCGGCTGTTTTTAACAGACGAATGTCTGGTCAAGCCGCTCCCACAACAAGCAACAAATAAGAACTATCCCCATTGAACACACGAGGACACGGACATGGCACATTTTGAACTGGTAGAACGACTGGCACCCAATGCCGTCATCAAGGTCATCGGCGTCGGCGGCGGCGGTGGCAACGCGGTCGCGCACATGGTCAACGCCGGCGTCGACGGCGTCGAATTCATCACCGCCAACACCGACTCGCAGGCGATCAAGCAGTCCGGCGCCAAGCAGCAATTGCAGCTCGGCAGCAACGTGACCAAGGGCCTGGGCGCCGGCGCCAATCCCGAAGTCGGCCGCCAGGCCGCGCTCGAAGATCGCGAACGCATCCTGGAAGCGCTCGACGGCGCCGACATGGTGTTCATCACCGCCGGCATGGGCGGTGGCACCGGCACCGGCGCGGCGCCGGTAGTCGCGCAGCTGGCCAAGGAGCGCGGCATCCTGACCGTGGCCGTGGTCACCAAGCCGTTCCCGTTCGAAGGCCGCCGGCGCATGCAGGTCGCGTTGAAGGGCATCGAGGAACTGGCCAACCACTGCGACTCGCTGATCACCATCCCGAACGAGAAGCTGATCACCGTACTCGGTCGCGATGCGACCATGATGCAGGCCTTCCGCGCCGCCAACGACGTGTTGCTGGGCGCCGTCCAGGGCATCGCCGACCTGATCGTTCGCCCGGGCCTGATCAACGTCGACTTCGCCGACGTCCGCACGGTGATGTCGGAGATGGGCCTGGCCATGATGGGTTCCGGTACGGCCCGCGGCGACGACCGCGCCCAGGCCGCCGCCGAGGCCGCGATCAGCAACCCGCTGCTCGACGAGGTCAACCTGTCCGGCGCCAACGGCGTTCTGGTCAACATTACCGCCGGACCGGATTTCACCATGCGCGAGTTCGACGAAGTGGGCCGGATCATCGAAGAGTTCGCTTCCGAAGACGCGACGGTGGTCATCGGTACCGTGCTCGATCCCGAGATGGCCGATGAGGTTCGGGTCACGGTGGTGGCCACGGGGCTGGGCCGCACGGCCGCCCGGATGCCGATCCGCACCAGCAGCGATCGCAACGAAGGTCCGCGTGAGTCCCTGCGCGCACCGGTCAAACTGGTCCGCAATGCCACCACTGGCCTGGCCGATTTCGACGCCATGCCGGTCAACGCCGCGGGCATGCCGCCGCTCGGTCTGTCGTCGGCCGGTCAGAACCTCGGCCTGCGCAACAGCAGTCGCGGCGCCGAAACGGCCGCCGCCACGGCGCTGGCCGACCTGCCGACCGACCACAGCTACCTGGATATCCCGGCGTTCCTGCGCCGTCAGGCCGATTGAAAGGGATCCGTGTCCCTGGGTGTTTTCTCCCCGCCGGTTCGCCGGCGGGGAGCCTTTTGTGTTGTAGGAGCGGCTTCAGCCGCGAAGGGAGTGCCCGGCAAGGTGAGAGAATCGCGGCTGAAGCCGCTCCTACCGGCGGGAACTCTTGGTGCCGCGGCGGGTCTGGTTCACAGTTCCGGCTACTCTTGGCCGGAAACAGGGGTCGCAGGACTTTTGGCCGGGGCCGTCCAGGGGTCCCTGTGATATCCTTACGTTAAAATTTTGTGTCGCCCAGCCGGAGAACGCTGGAAATGATCAAGCAACGCACTCTCAAGAATGTCATTCGCGCCACCGGCGTGGGGCTGCATAGCGGCGAGAAGGTGTACATGACCCTGCGCCCGGCCGCCCCGGACACCGGTATTGTTTTCCGTCGCACCGATTTTGCGCGCCCGATAGAGATCAAGGCGCAGGCGGAGTTGGTTGGCGACACCAGCTTGTGCACGGCGCTCGTCCAGGGCGATGTTGCGGTAAAAACCATCGAGCACCTGCTTTCGGCCATGGCCGGCCTGGGTATCGACAACGCTTACGTCGACTTGTCCACGGCCGAAGTGCCGATCATGGACGGGTCGGCCGGACCGTTCGTGTTCCTGCTGCAGTCGGCCGGTATCGAAGAGCAGAACAAGGCCAAGCGCTTTATCCGCATCAAGAACACCATCAAGGTCGAAGACGGCGACAAATGGGCCCGCTTCGAGCCGTTCGACGGCTTCAAGGTCGGCTTCACCATCGACTTCAACCACCCGATGTTCCAGAAATCGGTGTCCAGCGCCGAGATCGATTTCTCGAGCACCTCGTTCGTCAAGGAAGTCAGCCGCGCCCGCACCTTCGGTTTCATGAAAGACATCGAATACTTGCGCGAGCGCAACCTGGCGCTGGGCGGCAGCATGGACAACGCCATTGTCCTTGACGACTACCGGGTCTTGAACGAGGACGGCCTGCGCTACGAAGACGAGTTCGTGAAACACAAGATCCTCGACGCGATCGGCGATCTGTACCTGCTCGGGCACAGCCTGATCGGCGCCTTCTACGGCTACAAGTCCGGTCATGCGCTGAACAACAAGCTCCTGCGCGCCCTGCTCGCCGAGCAATCGGCCTGGGAATACGTGACCTTCGAGGACGAGGAAGCCGCTTCGGCTGCCCCCATCTCCTACGCGCACCCCGCCCAGGCGCTGTAAATCACTGATATTCCGTGATTTCGGTCCAGGAATGCGGACCGGGAGTGGCCGACGGCCGCCAATTAACCCAAACTTAACGGCAGCCCGGACGGCATGGGGCAGAATGCCCCACACAAAAAATATTCACGGCAAGGAAGCCAGCTTCAACAATTGAGCCCGGAGGTCTGGATCGTTTACAGACTGGGCGGTTGCCCGCAGTGAGTCGCGGACAGCTTCAGAAAGGGGTTTGCCGACAACAGTCTCCGGGGAGATCGAAGACGTCGGTACCACTTTGACGACCAGCGTGCGGACCGGATGGCCGGCCGCGGCAGCCCCGTCCAACAGGACGTCGGCCACCAGCCGCAGCTTGTTCTTCCAGACTGGGGCGCTGACCAAAAACACGAGTCTGTCGTTATCCACGTTGGCCAGTCGGCAATTTTCGGCAAGCGCGGCGGGCAGATTCTGGCGCAGCAATTGATCGAGCCGGCCCAGAGCCTGGGCACGCTGGATCAATGGACCAAGTCCCGCCGCCGAGGCCGCTTGCAGGGCCTGCGGGGGAGAACTTGATCCGGCGGCGCCGCGATCTTGAGAGTGAGTACGTTTCGACATGATGAATGTGATCATCGTATCCAAGTTCTTCCGGGCGCCCAAGAAAATGTCTCTTGGCGATCCCAAAGTGGCGGCCAGCATCGCCGGCGTAGCCTTCGCCCTGCTGGCGATTGCCTTCGGCAGTGGCTTCGCCGTCCGCGGCTCGAATGGCCTGGCGGCTGCCGAGATCGCCCAGCTCAAACAGGACCTGCGCCAGCAACGGGGCGAGTTGAAGTCGGCCCGCGAGGACGCACAGCGTGAAATCAACGCCGTTGCCGCCCGCGTCGGCGAACTCCAGGCCCAGGCCAACCGGCTCAATGCGCTCGGCGAGCGCCTGACCCACGATGGCAAGCTCAGCGACGGCGAGTTCAACTTCGATCGCGTGCCCGGCATGGGCGGCGCGGAAATGGTCCACGACATCCCGGCCGGCGACCTGCTCAAGAGCCTGGACGAGCTGCAGGCCAAGTTCGACCACTCCGGCGCGCAGCTCTCGGTGCTCGAGTCGATGCTTTACAACCAGCAGCTGCAACTGAGCGCCATTCCCTCCGGCCGCCCGTCCAAGGGTTACATCACTTCCGGTTTTGGCACCCGTTCGGACCCGTTCAATGGCGGCCGGGCGCACCACATGGGCATCGATTTCAACGCCAATACCGGTGATCCGGTGCTGTCTGCCGCCGGCGGCGTGGTCAGCTATGCCGGCGTCAAGAGCGGCTACGGCAATGTCGTGGAAGTCGACCATGGCAATGGCTACACCACACTGTACGGGCACAATTCCAAGCTGATCGTGCGTGCCGGCGATATTGTCCGCGCCGGGCAGCAATTGGCCCGGGCCGGTTCCACCGGCCGTTCCACCGGCCCGCACGTGCACTTCGAAGTCCACGTCAACGGCCGTCAAGTCAATCCGCGCAAATTCCTCGATAAAGTGGGCAGCTGAACCTACCGGAACCCCGTAGGACCGGCCTTGCGACGGCTTGATATCGGAACCGGCAGCCCCAAGTTAAACTAAGCGCCCCATTTTGTGGGAGCGGCTTCAGCCGCGATGCCTTTTTCGCAAAGTGCATCGCGGCTAAAGCCGCTCCCACACTCGTTTGACTTTCCCTTTCTCGGCTAAACCATGCTCAACAGTCTGCTCACCCGAATCTTTGGCAGCCGCAATGATCGCCTGCTGCGCCAATTCCAGAAGAACGTCGCCCGCATCAACGCGTTGGAGCCAGAGCTGGAACGGCTCAACGACCGGGCCCTGCAAGCCAAGACCACCGAGTTCAAGGAGCGCTTGGCCCAGGGCGCGACGCTCGACCAGATCCTTCCCGAAGCCTTCGCCGTGTGTCGCGAAGCCTCGCGCCGCGTGTTGGGCATGCGCCATTACGACGTCCAGCTGGTCGGCGGCATGGTCCTGCACTCCGGCCGCATCGCGGAGATGCGCACCGGCGAGGGCAAGACCCTGGTCGCGACGCTGCCGATGTATCTGAACGCATTGGCCGGCAAGGGCGCGCACCTGGTCACCGTCAACGACTACCTGGCCAGGCGCGATGCCGCCTGGATGGGCAAGGTCTACAACTTCCTGGGACTGAGCGTCGGCGTGGTCTACCCGAACATGCCGCACTCGGACAAGAAGGCCGCCTACGGCGCCGACATCACCTACGGCACCAACAACGAATACGGCTTCGACTACCTGCGCGACAACATGGCGCTGTCCAAGGACGACCGTTTCCAGCGCGGACTGAATTTCGCCATCGTCGACGAAGTCGATTCCATCCTGATCGATGAAGCCCGTACGCCGCTGATTATTTCCGGCCCGGCCGACGAGTCGCCCGAGCTGTACCTGCGCGTCAACAAGCTGTTGCCGCGCCTGACCAAGCAGGAAAAGGAAGATAGCGAAGAAGGCGACTACTGGGTCGACGAAAAGCAGAAGCAGGTGCACCTGAGCGAAGCGGGCATGGAGCACGTCGAACAGTTGCTGCGTGAGGCCGGCATCATCGCCGAGGGCGACACCCTGTACTCGGCCAATAACCTGGCGGTCGTGCATCACCTCAACGCCGGCCTGCGCGCCCATGCGCTGTACCAGCGCGACATCGATTACATCGTGCGCGATGGCGAAGTCATCATCGTCGACGAATTCACCGGCCGTACCCTCGCTGGCCGGCGCTGGTCCGACGGCCTGCACCAGGCGGTCGAAGCCAAGGAAGGCGTGCCGATCCAGCGCGAGAACCAGACGCTCGCATCGATCACCTTCCAGAACTACTTCCGCATGTACACCAAGCTGTCCGGCATGACCGGCACGGCCGACACCGAGGCCTACGAATTCCAGACCATCTACGGGCTGGAAGTCGTGGTCATTCCGACCCACCGGCCGATGGTGCGCAAGGACAACTCGGACCTGGTCTACCTGACCCGCGACGCCAAATTCAACGCGGTGCTCGAAGACATCCGGGAGTGCTACACGCGCGGCCAGCCGGCGCTGGTCGGCACCACGTCCATCGAGACCTCGGAATTGCTGGCGGACAAGCTGACCGCGGCCGGCATTCCGCACGAAGTGCTCAATGCCAAGCAGCATGAGCGCGAAGCGCAGATCGTCGCCCAGGCCGGCCGGCCGAAGGCCATCACCATCGCCACCAACATGGCCGGCCGCGGTACCGACATCGTGCTCGGCGGCTCGCTCGAGTCCGAGCTGCAGGCGCTGGGCGAGGATGCGACCGAGATGGAGCGCGCCCGGGTCAAGGCCGAGTGGCAAAAACGCCACGAGACCGTGCTTGAATTGGGCGGCCTGCATATCGTCGGCACCGAGCGGCACGAGTCGCGCCGCATCGACAATCAATTGCGCGGCCGCTCCGGCCGCCAGGGCGATGCCGGTTCGTCGCGGTTCTATCTGTCGCTCGAAGACAACCTGATGCGCATCTTCGCCGCGGACTGGGTCAAGAACGCGATGCGCAAGATGGGCATGAAGGATGACGAAGTCATCGAGAGCGGCATGGTCAGCAAGCAGATCCAGAACGCGCAGCGCAAGGTCGAGGCGCACAACTTCGATATCCGCAAGAACCTGCTCGATTTCGACGACGTCGCCAACGACCAGCGCAAGGTGATTTACCAGCAGCGCAACGAGCTGCTGGAATCCGAGTCCGTGCAGGACGCGATCGAGGCCATCTGCGAGGACGTGTTCACCGAGCACGTGCGTCGTTTCGTGCCGGAAAACTCCATCGACGAGCAGTGGGACATCGAAGGGCTCGAGCGCTCCCTGATGGAAGACTTCGGCATCGACGTCGGCCTGAATGCGCTGCTGGCTGCAACCGACCACGAGATCGACGATGCCGGTGTCACCCAGCACGTGCTGGACGTGGCCGCCAAGCATTTCGCCGACAAGGAAGCGCAGGTTTCGCCGGAAATCATGCGCCAGCTCGAAAAGCACCTGATGCTCAATGTGCTCGACCAGAGCTGGAAAGAGCATCTGGCGCGCATGGACTACCTTCGCCAGGGCATCCACCTGCGCGGTTATGCGCAGAAGCAGCCGAAGCAGGAATACAAACGCGAGTCCTTCGAGCTTTTCACCGAGCTGCTGGAAAAGGTCAAGCGCGAGGTCACCATCATGCTGGCCCGCGTTCGTATCCGCAGCGAGGACGAAGTTGCGCAGATGGAAAACGCCGATCGCCAGCGCCTGGAGGCCCAGGCCAATCGCATGCAGTTCCAGCACGAGGAGACCGGCGGTTTCGGCGCCGATGAAGAAGCCGCCGAGGCCCAGGCGCTAGCCGCGCAGGGGCAGGGCGTGCTCGCCCCGGCCCGCACGGGTCCGAAGATCGGCCGCAACGATCCGTGTCCCTGCGGTTCCGGCAAGAAATACAAGCAATGCCACGGGCAGCTGGTCTGACGTCGCCCCCGACGCATTGCCGCCCACGGCGTTAGCCCGTTCATGCCCGCCGCGCTGTCAGCGCCCGTCCATGTCGTTGCCGGTGTGCTGGTCGACCCTCGCGGCCGGATTTTGCTCGCACGTCGCACTGCCGGCCGTGACCTGGCCGGCGCCTGGGAATTTCCTGGAGGCAAGCTGGAGCCGGGTGAAACGCCGTTCCAGGCCCTGGATCGCGAGTTGCATGAAGAGCTCGGCATCCGCATCCACTCGATGGAGCCGCTGATCAGCGTTGCCCAGGCCTACAAGGACAAGCGCATCGTGCTCGATGTGTATCGGGTCACACGATTCAGCGGCCGGCCGCGCGATCGCGAGAAACAGGCGCTGGCCTGGTCGCCCATCGAAAAACTCTGCACCTATCCCATGCCGCCTGCGGACCGCCCGGTGGTTGCCGCGTTGACCCAGCCGGCGCACTACCTCATTACGCCCGGGGTGGTAGCCGATCAGGTGAAGTTCCTGCGTCGCATCGAACAGGCGCTGGTGTCCGGCACTCGCAGGATCCAGTTGCGAATCAGCCCGGAGGGGTCGTCGGATGTGGCCAGCCTGGCTTCGGAAGTCAAACGCCTTTGCGATTTATCTTCCGCCCAGCTGCTACTCAACAGCGACATCGAGCTCGCGGCACGACTGCACTGTGGCATCCACTTGCGCGCGGCGCAGCTGATGTCCCTGGACGCACGGCCGCTGCCCGCCGGCGTTACCGTCGCTGCGTCCTGCCACAACGAAGACGAGCTTCGGCAGGCGGAGGCGATCGGCGTCGATTTCGTGGTGCTGGGGCCGGTCGGCAAGACCCCGTCGCACACCGATCAGGCGCCCATTGGCTGGAAGAAGTTCGTGCAATTGCGCGAGCACGTGAGCCTGCCGATCTATGCGCTCGGCGGCTTGCGCCCCGCCGACCACGACACCGCGCGCCGCCACGGCGCGCAAGGCATCGCCGCCATCCGCGGGCTCTGGCCCGCCTGAAGCCGCCCGCGCTCGCCCTTGTAGGAGCGGCTTCAGCCGCGATCTGTACCCGAGTGCCCTTTCGCGGCTGAAGCCGCTCCTACAAAGGCGAGTTGCGCGAGGCGAGCTGGCGGTAGAGGGCGTCCAGGCGCCGCACCGGGGCCTCGAGATCGGCCAGGGCGCCATCGTTGACCAGGACATCCGTTGCCAGCGCCAGGCGTTGCTCGCGACTTGCCTGGGCCGAGATCATCCGTTCCGCCAAGCCGGCGTCGATTCCGTCGCGAAGGACCAACCGCGCGCGTTGCAGTGCAATCGGCGTGTCCACCACCAGAATGCGTTGCAGCCACGGATAGGCGGCGACCGAACCGGACTCTGCCAACAGCGGAATCGCGACGACCACGTAGGGTCCTGGCGCTTCCAGGCATTGAGCCCTGAGCATCAGCCGGATTCGTGGGTGGGTGATGGCCTCCAGGTCGTGTTTGGCGGCGGCATCGGAGAAGATCAATTCGCGCAGTCGTGCCCGGTCCAGGCCGCCATCGGCGCGCAGGACCGAGGGGCCAAATCGAGCGACGATCTCGGCCAGGGCGGGCTGACCCGCCTCGACCGCCGCTCGCGCCGCCGCATCGGCGTCGGAGACGGCGATGCCGAGCCGCTCGAAAAGCCCCGTGACCGCGCTCTTGCCCGACGCGATCCCGCCGGTAATCGCGACCACGTACCCGGCCATGTCAGCTGCTGGTTGCCCAGCGCAAGTACAAGCCGAATAGATCGGCTCCGGAAATGAATTGGATCCAACCCGCGACCGCCAGGTAAGGACCGAACGGAATCTGAGTCGCCCGGTCCCGGCCCTTGAGCAACAACCAGGCCGAACCCACGATCGCGCCAATCACGGAGGAGATCAGCAGGATCGGCAGCACAGCCTTCAGCCCGCACCAGGCGCCCAGCGCCGCCATGAGCTTGAAGTCGCCATAGCCCATGCCTTCCTTGCCGGTGACCAGCTTGAACAGCCAGTACACGCTCCAAAGGCTCAGGTAACCCGCCGCCGCGCCGAGGATGGCCGAAACCGGTGCGACGTACATCGTGACCACGCTGATCAGCAGGCCCAGCCAGAGCAGGGGATAGGTCAGCTGGTCAGGGAGGTAGGTAGTACGCAGATCGATCCCAGCCATCGCCACCAGAAAGGCGGTGAACACCAGGCCCAATCCACTCTCCCAGCCGACTCCGTAACGCCAGACGCAGGCCGCAAACAGCAGCCCGGTGATCAGCTCAACGGCCGGATACTGCCAGCTGATGGCCGCGGAGCACTGGCGACATTTGCCACGCAGCCACAGGAAACTCAACAGCGGGATGTTCTCCCATGCCGCCAGCTTGTGCCCGCAGTGTGGGCAGTGCGAGGACTCGACGACAATGCCCGGCGGCGCCGCCTCGTAGGGCTCGGTGATTTCCAGGAGCTCGCGGCTGTCCTGTTTCCACTGCCACTCCAGCCGCTTGGGCAGGCGCAGGATCACCACATTCAGGAAGCTGCCGATCAGCAGCCCCAAAACCAAGGCGGCCATGGTGGCCGCCGTTGGATTTCCCACCCATGTTTCGATCATCCGGACTCAGATGGTCGCGGCGAGTTTGAAGATCGGCAGGTACATGGCAATCACCATGCCGCCGACCATCACGCCGATAATTACCATGATCATGGGTTCGAGCAGGCTGGCCAAAGCATCCACGGCGTTATTGACCTCCTGCTCGTAGAATTCGGCCACCTTGAACAGCATGGTATCCAGTGCGCCGGCCTCCTCACCGATTGCGGTCATCTGCGTGACCATGTGCGGGAAGATGCCGACCTGGTTCATCGCCATGTTGAGCTGGTAACCCACCGAGACGTCGTCGCGAATGCGCTTGATCGCGTTGTCGTAAACGATGCTGCCCGTGGCGCCGCTGCAAATATCCAGCGCTTCGACCAGCGGGACGCCAGCCTTGAAAGTCAGGGCGAGGGTCCGCGCAAAACGGGCGATGGCGGACTGATGCAGGATCTGACCGACGACCGGAATCTTCAGCATGAAACGATCGACGAGCTCGCGCAATTTTGCCGATCGCTTGAGCACTGCCAGATAAGCCACAACAACGGCGATTGCGCTGCCGAATACCAGCCACCAGTAAGAAACCATGAATCGGGAGGCATGCACGTACATCATCGTGAAGGCGGGCAATTCGGCGCCGAAGCTGCTGAACACCTCCTCGAATTGCGGAATAACGAAAATCAGCAAGATCGACGAAACCAGGATGGCGACGGCGAAGATGCCGGCCGGATAGAACATGGCCTTCTTGATCTTGCCTTTCAGCGCTTCGATGCGCTCTTTGTAGGTGGCCAGCGTATCCAGGACGGTATCGAGAACGCCGGCGCCTTCGCCGGCCTTCACCAGGTTGCGATACAAATCATCGAATTGAACCGGGTGGCGAGCCAGCGATTCGGTCAGAGTCTGGCCGCCGGAAATCGAATCCCGGATGTCCTCGAGCATGATCCGCATCCGCTCGTTCTTCTGCCCGCCGGCCAGGATTTCGAACGACTGCACCATGGGTACACCGGACTGCAGCATGGTGGCGATCTGCCGGCTGAATACGGCGATTTCCAGCGCCGATATCCGCTTGCCGGCGGAACCGAAAAGTGGCTTCTTCTTTGCCTTGACGATAGTGGGATTGATCCCCTGCTTGCGCAGTTCGGCGCGGACCAGATTGGCGCTCTTCGACTGGGTCTGCCCCTTGATCTTGGTGCCGCGCTTGTCAGTACCTTCCCAGAGGAAAACTTCGAATGGGTTGGCCCTGGTAGCAGTACGGGTCGCGGTCGCTTTGGTGGTAGCCATGGATTAGTCCTTGGTCACACGGTTGATTTCGGCCAGGCTAGTGACGCCGTTCCTGGCTTTCAGAAGGGCGGAGCGACGAAGATCGTTGACGCCGGAGCGCTCGGCCGCTTCGGCGATCTTCATGGCATTGCCGCCTTCCAGCACGATTTTCTGGATTTCGTCGGTCATTGGCATCACCTGATAGATGCCAAGGCGGCCCTTGTAGCCATCGTTGCAGTCAGCGCAGCCGACGGCCTCGTACAGGGTGATGCCCGCCTTGACCTCCTCTTCGCTGAATCCTTCCGCCAGCAGGGCGGACTCCGGCAACTTCAGTTCGCGCTTGCAGTCGTGCAGGCGGCGGGCAAGCCGTTGCGCAATCACCAGCGTCACTGAGCTGGTGATGTTGTACGGAGCGATGCCCATATTCATCAGGCGGGCAACGGTTTGCGGAGCATCGTTGGTGTGCACGGTGGACAACACCATGTGTCCGGTTTGCGCGGCCTTGATGGCGATTTCGGCGGTTTCCAGGTCGCGGATCTCGCCGACCATGATCACGTCCGGGTCCTGGCGCAGGAAAGCGCGCAGGGCGACCGGGAACGTCATGCCCTTCTTGACGTTGACCTGGACCTGGTTGATACCGGCCACGCGCATTTCCACCGGATCTTCGCAGGTGGAGATGTTGCGCTCCTCGGTGTTGAGGATATTGAGGCCGGTGTACAGGGACACCGTCTTGCCCGAACCGGTCGGCCCGGTCACCAGGATCATGCCGTAGGGCTTCTGCAGCGCGTCCAGGTACAGCTTCTTCTGCACGTCCTCGTAGCCCAGCTTGTCGATGCCCAGCTTGGCCGCCGAGCCATCGAGCAAGCGCAATACGATCTTTTCGCCAAACAGGGTGGGGCAGGAACTGACGCGGAAATCCATCTGCCGCGTCTTGGAAACGTTGAGCTTGATGCGACCGTCCTGGGGTACCCGGCGCTCGGCGATGTCCAGTTGCGCCATGACCTTCAGGCGCGCCGACAGGCGCGGGGCAAGCTTGATCGGGGCTTTGGCCATCGAACGCAGGATGCCGTCCATGCGCATGCGCACCCGGAACTCGCCCTCGTAGGGTTCGAAATGGATGTCGGACGCGCCGCGCTTGATGGCGTCGAGCAACATCTTGTTGATGAACTTCACGACCGGCGTGTCGTCGCCCTTGCTGTCGACGGCGGTATCGTTGACGTCGTCGTCGCCGCCCGTGGCCTCGAGGTTTTCCAGGCCTTCGTCCTGGTCATCGGCCTGGTTCAGGCTGTCGGTGTTCATCAGGGCCTGGTCGATGGTCCGGCGCAGGCGGTCTTCGTCGACCAGGATTGGTTCCACGGTCAGGTTGGTCGCGAACTTGATGTCGTCCAATGCCCGGGTGTTCGTGGGGTCCGAGATCGCCACGTACAAGCGATTGCCACGCCGGTACAAAGGCAGCGCCACATGCTTCTGGATCAGATCCTCGCTGATGATCTTGACCGCCGAATAGCGCAAATCGAGTGCGCTGGCATCGAACAGCGGCATGCCGAATTCGGTTGAATTGGCGGCAGCGACCTGCGCCACGGTGACCATGCGCTGTTCGAGCAGGTACACGTGCGCCTGCTTCTTGGCCTTGGACGCCTCGTCCAGCGCCCTGCGGGCATCGGCTTCCGCCAAAACGCCATCCAGCACCAGTCGGCGCGTGATGCCGGTGATACCTGCCAGATTAGTCGTAGCCACATTCATTCGGAGCTTTCCCCGGTTACAAGAGGACTTTACCGCAATTTCCTCGATTTGGAAGCATCATGGCCGGCCCCGCCCCCCGCATGGTCTACCCGGGCCCCTTCGGGTTAACCTGAACCCAGAAAAGGGGCGGTTACGAATGCGAATCTCATTGATTCTTCCTGCAAAAAACGAGGCAGACGGCCTCCGCCGTACCTTGCCTGGCGTACGTCAGCTGCTTCCAGAGGCGGAGATAATCGTCGTCGACGATGGCTCCACCGACGACACGGCGGACGTCGCGCGCCAACACGGAGCCACGGTGCTCTGCTCCCCGTACTCCATGGGCAACGGGGCCGCGATAAAGCGTGGCGCCCGGGCCGCGACCGGCGAGATCCTGGTGTTCATGGATGCCGATGGGCAGCACGATGCTCGTCTGATTCCGCAGTTGCTGGCCCGTCTGGATGAAGGCCACGATATGGTGGTCGGCGCGCGGGGGTGGGGTGACCAGGCCAGCGTGGGCCGGGGCATGGCGAATGGACTCTACAATCGAATCGCTTCGCTGATGACGGGCCATCAGGTTGCCGACCTGACGTCCGGATTTCGCGCGGTGCGCGCGGAACAATTCAAGGAATTCCTGCACCTGCTGCCAAATGGGTTCTCCTATCCGACGACGATCACCATGGCATTCTTCCGCAGCGCGTACGCGATTGCCTACGAGCCCATTCCGGTTGCCGCCAGAATCGGGAAAAGCCACATCCGTCCGTTGCGCGATGGCCTGCGCTTCTTGCTCATCATCTTCAAGATTGCCACGCTTTACTCTCCGCTGAAGTTGTTTGCTCCGGCAAGCCTGGTCTTTTTCCTGCTCGGCATGGGTAATTACGTCTACACGTTCATCAAGGAGGGGAGGTTCACCAACATGAGCGCGCTGTTGCTTAGCGCTGCCGTAATCGTATTTCTGATCGGACTGATATCCGAACAGATCACCGCGCTGACCTACCGCAAGAATGGCTGAGTCAGCGAACCACCTGCCGAGCCGGATGCCCGTGTTCGTAATTGGCACGCGGGCGCAATTGATCAAGGTCGCGCCGGTGGTGGTCGCCTGCGAGCGCCGCGGACTCCCGGTTCGGCTGATAATGACCGGCCAGCATCAGGAGACGATGCAGGATCTAATCGCGGAATTCGGCATTCAATCACCGCAATTGGCAGCGCTCCCGGCGTCCGAGCGGGCGACCGTAGGCTCCCTCGTTCGCTGGCTGCCGGCAGCATGGCGCGGAGTTCGCGCTCGCCTGCGCGAAATCAGCGCGGATCATCGGAACCTGGACGTGATCGTGCACGGGGATACTCTGTCCACCCTGCTCGGCGCCATTGCGGGCCGGACATCCGGAGCTCGGGTCATTCACCTTGAGAGCGGCCTCACCTCAGGGAGGCTCTGGGATCCGTTTCCCGAAGAAATCTCCCGGCGATTGGTCTTCCGGTTAAGCGATGTTGCGATGTGCCCCGACTCGACGTCGGCCCGGAACATGCGTCGATATCGCAAATGCGAAGTGGTCGACACCGGCGGCAATACCATCCTAGATGCGGTGATGTTGGCCGGGGCGGCGCCGGAACAGCGCGACGCCGGGCACCCCTACCTGGTTGCCTCGCTGCATAGATTCCAGAACCTGTTCAGCAGTTCGCGGCTACGCGAGTTGGTGGCCCTGATCGAAACCGTGGCCGTGCGCTATCCGGTGCATTTCGTGCTGCACCCGACCACCCGCAAGCGCCTGGAGAGCGAGGGACTCATGAAAGGACTCTCGGTCGCTCCTGGCGTCCATCTATCCCCGCGGCTGGGCTATCGCGACTTCCTGCGCCTGGCCGCCGGCGCTGCGTGCGTACTCACCGATGGAGGGTCGAACCAGGAAGAATTGGCTGCACTCGGCGTGCCAACCATCGTCATGCGTCAGCGCACCGAGCGGCTGGACGGTCTTGGCGCAAATGCAGTGATGGAGGCCAATGTCGAAGGTGGCGTAGCGGCGTTCGTCCTGGACGGTGGCTTCGAGCGCCTGCGTCACCGGCCGAGCGTCGGCGATGCCTTCGGCCCCTCGCAGCGCATCGCCGATTATCTCGCCCGCCCAGCCGCCGCGCGCTGACCCGTTGCATGAAGATCGATCGCGCGAACGCGTCCCATTGGCTCTATCTGGCGTTGTTCACCCTCAACGTCGCCATCGCCATCCCGTTGCGGTGGATGAGTGGGCGGAATCGAAGCGGCAACGTCCTGCTCTATGGACACAAGCTCAACGGCAACCTTGCCGCCATTTACGAGCAGGCCGAACGCATGGACGGACTCTTGCCGCCGCTTGTTTTCCTGACGATGGATCCGGCATATCACCGGCAGCTATTGGCTGACGGAAAGTCCAGCGCCTTGGCGATATCGCCGCGGTGCATTACCTTGCTCGCCCGGACTCGGGCGGTGGTGAGCGACCATGGCCTACATGCGCTGGCGCTATTGGCCAGGTTCACCCGTGTCCGCTTGTTCGATGTATGGCATGGCATCCCCTACAAGGGATTCGACGCACAGGATTTTGCGGTTCAACACAGATACGACGAGACATGGGTTCCGTCCCCGCTGCTCAAGACAATGTACGTGGAGCGATTCGGTTTCCAGGCCGAAAGGGTCCAGGTGACGGGCTACGCGCGCACCGATCGTCTCGTCGATCGGCACGAGCCAACCGAGGCGCTTCGTGCGCAATTGGGACTGGAACGAACCCGCGGCCGACGGGTGGTTCTCTTTGCCCCGACCTGGAAGCAGGATGCCAGCGGCCGTAGCATTTTCCCCTTTGGCGTCGACCAATCAGCGTTCTTCGAAGGATTGAGCCGAGTCTGCCGGCGAGCGCATGCGATCGTGCTTTTTCGAGCGCACCTGAATAGCGGCGTCGCCCGGGAAACCGTCAGCGACGACGTAATTTCGGTGCCTCATGCCGAGTTCCCGGACACCGAGGCGATACTGCTGCTTAGCGACGTGCTGGTCTGCGACTGGTCGTCGATTGCATTTGACTACTTGTTGCTCGATCGGCCAACGATATTCCTCGACGTCGAGCCGCCCTTCGTGAAGGGGTTTTCTCTCGGCCGGGAGTATCGTTTTGGAGCCGTCGTTTCCGGCATGGATGAGTTGCTGGGCCGCCTGGAGCAAGCGCTGCTCGACCCGGATGCATATCATCGGGAATTTTCCCTGCGTCACGCCCAGGTAAAAGCAGCGGTTTACGGGGATTACGCCGACGGGCAGTCCGCGCGGCGCTGCCTGGACAGGTTGCAGGCCTTCCTGTCTAGAGACGAATTTTCTCGATGACGGCGGTCGTGGAGATGGACGGGGTTCGCGGAAAGTAGATCACGCGGCAGATATCCTGGAACTCGTCGAACTTTCCCGTCCAGTCGTCGCCCATGACGAGTATCGATGCGTGATGCGTGAGCAAATACTCGCGCTTGAGCGCCAACGACTCTTCCAGGAACACCTCGTCGACGCAGCGGAGCGCTCGCAAGATCTGCACGCGCTCGTCCTGCGGAAACACCGGATTGCGGCCCTTCTTGCTGAAATTCAGCTGGTCGGTAGACACCCCGACGATCAGGTGATTCCCCAGCGAGCGAGCACGTTCGAGCAGCCGAAGGTGCCCGGCATGGAAGACGTCGAATGTTCCAAAGGTGATCACGCGCACTTCGATGTTCTCCGGCGGTTTGTCGCGCGACGGCTGCGGGGGGTTATCGCTGATACGGACAGGTCGCTTATCCATCAGTGGATTACCGGCCGGTCGAGCCATGGAGCCATGAGCGCATTCTGCTCATGGCCGCATGGGGAAGCCGCCTGGCGAATTCCACGGCCAGCCGTGGCTCTTGCAGCAACCGGCCCGGCGCAGCCCTGAGTCCGGTTCGACTCAGCTCGGAAAGGAAGCGATCGTAGTCGGCCTTCCGCTTTAGTCGCGCCAATTTCAGCTTCAGCGCGCCTTGGACCTCTGCGGCAAAGTTCAGCTCGCCGTTCAGTGCGTACAACATCTCCGTCATTCTTTCGCTCCTCGACACCTGTGTGCTTAGAGAGCCCGGCGTCAGGCGGTAATGATATAGCGGAATATTGACGTACCAGGCGCTGACCCCGGCCTGCATGAGCCGGATAAAGAACTCGGCGTCCTCACCATACTTGCGAGCGCTATGGCGCAGTCCAAGGTTGGTGATGGCCGAACGGGATACCAACGGCTTGATCAGCAGGGTCTTGCCAGACAAATACTTCGACAGGGAAATTTCGGTCGGCTCGCCGGATTTGGCCGGGAAAAGTCTTGCCGGCTTCCAGGGAACGATTCTTCCGGCCTTCTGCTGGCAGAGAAGCAGGTCATCGAAGATCATCCCGACATTCTGCCGCGAGGCGAACGCAAGTAGTCGCTCCAGCCGGTCAGGGGCCCACGCATCGTCGGCATCAAGGAACGCGATCCATGGTCCCCGTGCGATGGCGATGGCCCGGTCGCGGCTTTCGCCCGGTCCGGAGTTGCTCTCGTTCCTGATCAATCGAATGCGGGTATCGCTGAACTCCCGGACCTGTGAGACCGTTTCGTCTTGCGAGAAATCGTCGCAGACCAGCAATTCAAAGTCGTCAAAGGATTGGGCCAGGACCGACCGAATCGCCTCGGCGATCGTGGCCGCCGCATTGAACGCGGGCAGCACCACCGAGACCGTCGGACTGATTTGTGTCACCCAAGCTCCCGTTACCCGCTTAGTTTCGATTCGACGGCTGCGGAACGCCTCGGCTGATAATATTACCAAGCGCGAGGTCGCGCACGGGAAATTCGGTGGCCCGTTTCCGATGAAGCCTGGAGCGGTCTTTCCGAAAACGGTTTCTCGGTTCGCGATAGCACGCCCGGCCGGCCGGAATGCTGTCACAGTGGGCACCCTGCGAGGGTGCTGCGTCTTTGCCTGGAAATCGAGTTTTTGCCGCATGCCAACAGATCAAGCGCTGCCGATGTTCACCATCATTACGTCGACCTACAACGCAGCCGGCCTGTTGCCGTCCACCGCGCGGTCACTTGAGGCCCAGACGTGCCAGGAATTCGAATGGATTATCATCGACGGGGCATCGACCGATGAAACGGTCTCGGTCGCTCGCGGCTTCGGCAATCTGGTAACCCTGCTCATTTCGGAAAAAGACAGCGGAATCTACAGTGCGTGGAACAAGGCACTTCCGCATATCCGGGGCGACTGGGTAATCTTTCTGGGTGCGGGTGACTCACTGTTTGACTCTGAGGTCCTAAGCAGCGTGCGTGTCGAGCTGGACAAGATCGACGAGCAGGTTACGACCGTCTATGGCAATGTGCTTAGGTTTTATGACACTCCTGGCAGGAGTGATCGCCTCAGAACTGACGTTTGGATGGGTGTGAAGGGGCCCTGGGTCGGCGGCCGCCCAGTGCTGCCGTGCCACCAGGGCGTTTTTCAACGGGCACTGTTGTTTCACGCCGGCTTCAAGTTCGACTCCCGCTGCAAAATTTCCGCGGATAATGAAATCCTGCTCAGGGAGTTCATCAAGGGGCATGGCCGCAAGATCGACTTGATGATATCCAGGTTCCACGCGGGCGGAATTAGTGCGCAACGGGACCGACGTTTACGCATGGTCGCAGAGTCGATCTTCATAAATCTGAAGCTCGGGCTGTTTTGGAAACGGCCCTTCTATCAGCTGTACATGCTGGCAGGGAATTCGCTAAAGCATGCCTTTTACCTAGTGTTGAGCAAGCTCACTTGGCATCGCGTGGATTGAATATATCCGTCCCGTTTTCCTTCGCCCTGTTACTACGCAGGTCCGAGTGCCTCAGCTGCCTCGAGCTCCGATTTGCCGCTCAATTTCGTCGCATACATGGGCGCCGATGGGGATAGCGCAGGTGAAAGCCGGAGACACAGCGTTCAGCACGTGAAGGGAGTTGACGTCCGCCTCCATGACAAAGTCCATCTCCAGCATTCCGGTCTGGATATCCACCAACTGCGCGCGTATCCCAGGGTTCGTTCGCATGGAAAACGCGTCGGTCGTCAGTCCTGTCGCAAGTTTCGCTGCACGAGCGATCATGGCTGAGCTACCCATCGAACGAAGCTCTTGCCACGCCAGCTCCCTGAACTTGAATTTGGATCGAAACATCAAGCCAAACTCCCTCGAACACACTTGCGCCAACTCGACCAATGAAAAGTTGTCGATGCCTTGGTAGTGTTCTCGCCAGAAGGCGGGGAATGCGGTCGGTCCGATCTTCATGCGGCCATCGACAGTGACCGTACAGTGAACGCCGAGAAACGGCCACGCCGGGTCAGGCACGGGGTATATGTGCGCGCGAAATGAGCCTGCAGGTTCGATGGAGCGAAGGTACCTACCACGAAAAGGCAGCATCCGATAGCGGCGTCCGTGTCCGAAAGCATGGGCCACCTTGTCTGCGTACAGTCCCGCCGCATTGACGAAGTAACCCGCGCTGTAGGAGTTGATTGTCGATTGGACAACGCCATCCCTAGCCCGAATGAATGCCTCTCCATAATTGAACTCGATACCTTCCGACTCGGCGCAAGAAACCAACTTAGCCATAATGGCCTTTGGGTCGACGCTTGCAGTCGTTGGTGCAAATATTGCCCTTTCGAAGACTCGCGCCCTCGGCTCTATTTCCCTGGCTTCGGCTTCGGTGACGAGCTGCAATTCGACCGAGTTTTTCCTTCCGCGAATGTAGAGCTCGCCCAACGCCGGAAGCTCATCGGCGTTCGCAGCCGAGACGAGCTTACCGCAGCGGAGGATCGGCAGCCCATGCTCCACGCAAAACTCCTGCATGGCCAAATTGCCCATGCGCGTGAATCTGGCCTTGAGGCTGTCTGGCGAATAGTAGAATCCCGCGTGCAGCACTCCGCTATTGCGCCCGCTGGCGTGTTGCCCCGCGGCGGCCTCCTTCTCGAGCACGACGACTCTGGAGTCCGGGAATCTTCTCTTCAGCTCGCGTGCAATGCAGATGCCGATTACGCCGGCTCCGACTACCAGGAAGTCCGTGCAGTTCACGCCCGGCGAACAACATCCGAATAGTTGACCCTCGGATACGTGTCGAGCAGTCCTCCTTCGGTGGCGTTGAAAATATGCACGCCCGAGGCCTCGGCCTTGCTTCTGATAAGGCGATGGCTCTCGAACTCGCGAAGAATGATCTTCAGAAAGCTTTCATACCCGTATCCGCGGTTATCATTGGCGATACTGTCGAACTCGGGAAACTGCTCGTGTGAATCATAAAAATGATAACTGGCTCCGGTATTGGCCAGCCAGTTGCAATCGAATCCGATGAGATATATTTCCTTGAATCCGAGATATATCGCCAGCGGAATGGCAATGGTGCTTCCCGTCGTCATCCCGACGTTTCGAGGTTTCGTGAAATCAAAATCGACCAGCTTGGCTTGTCCGGTCTGAATGCCAGAGCGGGCATAAAACACCTCTCTCCCCGGATATAGGTTGTGCTTTTCCACCAGCGCCCGCGCTGAATAATGCAGCATCAGTGATGCAAGCGGAAGCTGGCGTTCGATTGTCCTGTGCCAATCAACGGATCGCGGCTCATCCTTCATGAAGTGCGGATCGAAAATGCAGAGAAACCTGAGTCCGATGGTTGCCGCGTTCGGATGTTTGTAAAAGCTGTTGGCACCGATGGTAAACTCGCCCGCCAGAGGAGTAAGGTCCATTGATTTTAGCGATGGTCCATTGCCGATCACAAAACACCGCTTGGAACCGGCGTGACGATTCCGGAGCGTCGCCATAGCCGGCTCACTTTGCTGAAATGTTCTGCGCCATGTGTTTCCGGCAAGCTCGCGCAATTTCGGTCCAACGAGCCACTCGGACGCTTCCAGAACTGATCGCTTGGTTAGGTTCATCCGTTTAGCCTTGGGAGAGTGCGCAAGTATTTGGCACGGGCCAGCAGCTTCCTTATGTGTGGGCGTTGTTCGGCGTCTGTTCCAAATCCGGCCTCTTCATCTTCCATCAGCATTTCGAGTCTGGCCAGGAAATCCTCACCTTCAAACCCGCGATCGGACCTCCAGATTGTGAAAGGCTCGCTCGCCTTCTCGCTCCCGGGCGGATGCCCGAGCATGATAGTGGGCGAATCCTTTTCTACCGCCGACAGGATGTCCGAGTTTATCGTCTGAAGCCAGACGGCCTGCGCATCGATCGACATTTCGCCCAATCGAAGCTCGTACTTTTCCACGCGCCCGAGGAAGCCAAGCATCCTGTTCTCCTTGAACCAAGCCGAGAACGAGTGAGTCGGATAGCTCCGGAACGCATTCGTTCTGCTTTCGATTCCGGAGAAAGATGAGTTGGTCATTTCCTGGCTGAGGAAACGGCGGTCCACGTGTTCGGACTCGCAGTTGAGCCAGGCAGCCTCTCTCGCAAGGCTGTCCGGAACCAGGAAACAGCTCTCGCCGTCTCGCCAGGAGAAAACAATCGCGGTCTTGCCCACGTCGCCTACAGCACGATTCCAGTGAGCTGCGTCATAGAAGTGGATCGATTGCAGGTAGGCTTCTGTCAGCTGGCCGCAGAAAGGAATGCACTTGACCTGAGAGCCCATCACACCATCCAGTAAATACGGCGTCTCGGGAATCCTACCCTGGAGCTCACCCTTGAAGCGCGCAGAATTTATGAATACGCCTTCGACCCCGACGGTGGCCAGGTGGCCGACTTGGGCGCTGGTCAGCATGAACTCCGGCGGCAGAAAGTAATTCACGACTTTACTGAACTCGCGCGTGATCGTGGCCATGCCGAAAGCGAGATTTGCGGCAAAGCCTCGAGTCGTCCGCAACAGGCCGATGTCATGAGAAAACGGACGAATCAATACTTCGAATACTTCCGGGTACTCGTTGATCAGCCGAAGCGATTCAGGATTGAGAATCTTCATGTCGGCGACGGCTGCTCCAACGAAGCCGAGCACGACCTTCCTGCGACGGGAAATATAGAGCTCCAGCCATTGGCACAAAGGAGACTTCGGCCCGCCGCGGAGCAGTTGCAGCCAGGCATCCGCCGGCAGGCACGAGGCGTCCGCATTAAAATTGACGACATCAACCACTCGGGTCATGAACGTATTGTCCCGATCATCGACGGGTCGACTTCAATCAGAGAGTCAAGCAATGCCTGCGTGACTGGTATTCCTCGAATGGATCGTTCGGCAAAGGCCTGCTTTTCAGGATCGCCAGGCACCATGACCTGGGCATCGATTCCTGGCATGGATCTGATTGAATCCACCAGATGTTGCAGGCGGCCGACAAATCTATCCAGAGGAACGAACCTGGCGATATCAATAGCCATGAAGAAATGACTGATGTGTCGCTTCTCCTCGATTTTCGAAGTGAACATTGGCAGCAGCTCATGTGCGATCGGTCCGTCAGCCAACAATCCGCAAAGTACCTCCACCATCATTCCAAGTCCGTAACCCTTGTAACCCCCGGCCGGATTCAGCGAAGTCGCGGCATTCGCGTCTTGCGTTGGCAATCCATCCTTGTCGAATGCCCAGCCCGCGTCCAGATCGGCTCCGGTGGCGCGACAATTCCTAACCTTGTTCCAGGACACGAGCGACGTGGCCATGTCAAGACAAAGGGGTTCCTCGGTCCTGAGTGGAGCAGCAAAGCACACCGGGTTGGTTCCGAATACTGCCTTCGTTGAATTGAACGCCTTCACGAGCGCATCCGCGTTGGTGAAGGAAAATCCGATGTGGCCGCTCCGAGCCGCACGCAGTGCGAAATACGCGGCGGCTCCAAAATGAGTGGAGTCCTTGACGCAGACCGCGCCGATTCCGGAAGCGTGAGCGAGCTCAATGGCGGTATCGATGGCAACGGCGCCGGCATGATGGCCGAAGGCATGCCCGGCATCCAGAATCGCAGTCGAGGCCGCCGTCCTGCGCGGCGATAGATGGGGCGTCCGGTTGATTCTTCCGGATGCCACGGCGCGAACATAGTGCGGAAAGAGTTGGATCCCGTGAGAGTCCACGCCTCGAAGTGAAGTCTGGATCAGCGACTCGATGACGTGAGCAGATGAATCTGCAGCCACCCCGGAAGCGGCCAGAGTATCTGACATGCGAACAGCCAATAGGCGATGGTCAAGCCTGTACATCGACATCTCTCCAGGTTCCGTTATCGGCGAGGCTCATGTTCACAGCGTCAACCACAGCTGTCGAAATCAGGGATTGGTCGAATGTTGACCTCAGCTGGTCGAGCGCTTCCGGCTCCACGTCTCCGCGAATGACCCCACTGGCATCCTTGAGAAATCGCTCGATGCTCTTGTACCCATATCCCTGGAATGCCAGGCCGTCATCGTCACCGAGCACCATGGAGAAGTAGGGGTTAGGATTTTCGACGCCGGCCTCGCCGGTCACCAGCTTCACTCCTCTGTCGGTCTGGTCCAGGTCTACCCGCCCTCGACTTCCGACCAGGTAAAAGCGCTGATCGGACATCGCGCTCGTTGATTCGGGATCGATCCAGCCTATGGCTAGCTGGGAGACGAACTCCTCACTTGAGTTAGCGCCCTGCCAGACGATAGTTGCGTGCACTGAGTCCCACGTATCGACACCACAGCTGGCCAACAAGCCCTTTGAACCAATTGCACTTACTCGAAGCGGCCGGAATCCAGTCAGGAAATACGCCAGATCGACGTAATGTACGCCAAGGTATTGGAATATGTTGGTTCGACTACTCCACCCGCGGAACAAATCCAGCGGTATGCCAATGCGTTGGCTATACGACACGACCATGTAACGAGGGCTGCCAAGGGTTCCCTCGCGTATCAGTTTCCGAACCAGCAGGTTCTGCTCGTCGAATCGCTTGTGGAACTCCACGGCGCCATACAACCCATGCGCTCTTTGCAGTGCGACGAGTTCGGTCGCTTCGGCAAGCGTCGGCGTGAAAGGCTTTACCACCAGACAGTGTATTCCCGCCCTCAGCAGGGCAGCGGTCACCACGAAATGAAGGTCATCGGGAACGCAGACCACGGCGCAGTCGAATTCTCCTCGACTGGCCATGGCAGTTGAATCTGCCCTCAACTCGCGATAAGTCACGCGCAGGCTTGAACCAAGGATGCCGTTGACGCGTTGGACGGCCTCAGCAACGCCGGACTCAGCTTCAGGCCGGGTTGCCGCAATGGTCACGCTTTCAACTTTGTTGTGTCGAGAGAATTGTGCCAACGCGGGAAGAATCGTGCCGATTCCACTCGTGCCGCGACCAGTGACGTACATGCCGGCGCCAACCACCAGTATTTTCACGGCTGCATTTCCATGACCAAGCGTGCAAGTAATAGATCGCGAGGCCCATCGATGTCGACGACATCGTCGGGTTGCATGAGGTAGGGCAAAATGCGATCCCCGGTCATGGAGTTCTTGCCTAGGATGGTAGTCCGTCTTGAGACGTCGATGACGCAGTTGTAGAAGTACATCTCGGGCAAGTCCTGACGGCGGAGCAGGTAGGGCATTGGATGCTCATGCTTGAAGAGGGGGTCAAGGAAGCCCTCCGCATCGATGCGAAACATCCGGTAGGGATGCTGAGAGGGACTGCTCACGGATCGGATCGAATCCGCGCGTGGATCGGCCCGAAGCAGGTTGACCGCCTCGTCAATCCAGCCGGCCCTTCGAAGTGGTGCCGTTGGTCTCAGGTGCAGGATCAGGTCGGGTGAATAGGCTTCCTCTTCACTTAGCCGGGCGAGAACGTGCTGAAAGACCGGCAGGTCCAGCACCTGGTCTCCGGCCAACTCGGCCGGTCTGAGAAAAGGAACCTCGGCCCCCGCTGCCACCGCGATCTCCGCGATCTCTGGGTCGTCCGTGGACACGATGACCCGCGAAACGCATTTCGCCGCCAACGCATGTTCAATGGAATGCACAACCAGCGGCTTGCCGGCGATGAGCGTCAGGTTCTTCCTGGGAATGCCCTTTGAACCCCCGCGTGCGGGAATGATGGCAAGCACATCTCTCATCCGACGTCTCCGCCGCCAACGGCGCTCATAGGGACCGGTTTCACGGCCTCGACATAGACAGAAGTCAAAATTCGGCTCTTCAGGTTCTTTCCCCGGACTAAATTTGGATCGCGACCCTGACCAAAGTCGAATTGTTCGACCTGCTCAAATCCGATTTCCCGCAGAATGATGGCGAGACTTTCGAAGTCCCAGGCCGACCGGTGACCGAAGTCCCCATCAAGGTTTTTCCCATCTGCCCGTGAATCCGGCCTTCGCTGCCATTAGAGTCATTTCCATCATAAATCGCCGGACCCGAAATGCGCCAAGGAATTGGGGCGCATACCCCCAAGGCAACATCGCCCCGTTTAGGCGCTGCGGGTGAACTCCCTTGAATTGGAACACAGCTCCCTACGGCATGGGGCATGCCCGATGGACCAGCCGACATATACCCACCCGTGGGTTCAAACTGCCTGATTGGCATGACCGTAGCGGCCCCATTTACCATCCTCGCGACGGCGGAGACAGCCGCCAGGCGCCGTCGCGCCCGGGAGGAATAGGTGGCTCGTGACGGCAAAATACATTCCCCCAGGGCAAACTTGTTCAAAAATATCATGACCATCGAACCACTGGCTATAAAGGCCCTTCCCACTGCGAATTGAAGCACGTAGGGTGCGAGAAGGCCGAAACAGGTGTCGCCTGCACCAAGCAAGGCGAAATGCATGTACGCGTAGCAGACCGCCTGCGCCTTGCCTTGCTCGTCCATCGACGGCAGATTCTCGTAAAGCCAGGGTGTCCAAGCTTGGTTCAGGTCTATTGCAGGTGGGGTGGCAGGGTTACCCCAAGTCGCGCGGCAGCTCCTAGGGAACATCTGAACAAGTTCCGCCAATTGTGATGAGATAGCGGTCACACGGCAAGATTGAGCGCGCATGAGCCAGACGAGTTTGGAGAAGTCGAACGCGCCGGTAAGCGCAAGCAGGCCCATCGCGGGGAGATGGCACCAGTGATTCCCCGGGGTTCTTGGGGCAAATTGATCGAGCCGCCGTACTCGGTCGCTGGCCGTGGCCGTCACCGAATCGGCTGGCCACGTTGCTGCGAATTCATCTGCTTCATGACGGGTTCGGCCTGAGTAACCCGGCCACGGGAAAGGCGCGCAGGAATTGATGCCAATTTGCACTCCGTGCAGTAATACTTGCGCGGAACCAACCTCGGGCGATTTAGGTCATGGCGATAGCATGGAGAAATAACCTAGCAAGTGATGCGGCAATCTACACCGCTGCCAATTTGCTAGGGGCACTTGTGCCGTTGCTGTTGCTGCCGATATTGACAAGTGTCCTCAGTCCGCACGATTACGGGATTGTGGCGCTATTTGGCGTGGCCATTTCCGTTTTGAGTGTATTCATTGGATTGAGCGTTCAGGGCTCGATATCGGTTCAATTCTATAAACTCGACAGAATTGAGTTTGCAAGATTTGTCACAGCTTGCTTGTTCATTCTAATTGCTACCGCCGGCGTGATTGCGTTTATGTCACTTCTGCTCGGTGGAGCTATAGAAAACGCCACTGGTATTCCGGCCGGACTTCTGGGAGTGGCCTGCCTTGTTGCGACGGTTCAGTTTGTAACCGCAATTAGGCTTTCCATCTGGCAAAACGAGAGGTCGCCTTTAAAGTACGCTGCGATGCAGTTTGCGCAAGTGATTCTAAACGCTGGACTGACTTTGTGGCTCATTCTCCAGGTCGGATTCGGCTGGGAGGGGCGAATTCTTGGGATTTCTGTTGCGGCGTTAACAATGGCCGCATATTCGGTGATAGGCCTTTGGCGGAGAGGATTCATTGCAGTCCGAACCCGCAAGCGCTACATTGAAGATGCATTGAAATTTGGCGTGCCACTTCTCCCCCACGTGTTGGGAGGCATGTTCATCTATTCCGCAGACCAAATCATGGTTGCACATTTGCTTGGAACGGCCCAGGCCGGCGTGTTTTCCGTGGCCCTGAGTGTAGCGTCAGCAATACAGTTAATCTGCATGGCATCAAGTAGAGCGTTTGCGCCATGGCTTTACAAGCATTTGCCATCCATGGGGGAAGACATGAAGGTGAAAGTAGTTAGATATATCTATGGATATTTCATATTGATATCACTCCTGGCGTTGGCATACGGAATGGCAGCTCCACTACTGTTGGAAATTCTAGTGAGGCAGGAGTTTATAGTCGATAACTTCGTGATTCTGTTCGTTTCTCTTGGTTTTGCATTTGGGGGTATGTATTTCGCGGTGGCAAATTTTGTATTCCAGGCGAGCGCAACTGGCAAACTTGCGGTAGTTACATTCACGACAGGATCGATAAACCTAGTGCTTACATACTTCTTTATCAGGAAGTTTGGATTGGCAGGTGCTGGGTTCGGATTCATGCTTACGCAGGCAATGTTCTTCATCGCTACGTGGAGACTCTCGCATCTTGTAAGCCCAATGCCGTGGTTTCGGCGGCAATATGCTGATTAGGATGTTCAGTCAAGGTGGGTTGCGCGCGCTATTACAGCAGCGCGGACCATGGAGCCTCCTGAAGGCATTTGTGGTTCATGCGGTAATGTCCGCATACGTCATTGGTCTGTTTCCTGGATTTCTTCTGCCCGATAGAACACGGCGACGGATGAATGCAAGAAAAATTTTTTTCGGCAAGCGACTAATCTGGAACGCAAAGGGATACTGGTCCGTTGCCCCCATGCCGAGCGCATCCGATCTGAACGAGTTCTACAGAAATGCCTACTGGGAGCAGAGGGGTGGGAAGCACGAAGGCGTTGAGAAGCGGGACATAGACCACTTCATGTTGCTGAAACAGCATATTCCGGATTTTTTCGATGGAGAATCGAAGCGGATAGTCAATTTCGGAGCCGGACATGGCGGAATCTCCCACTTGTTCTATTTGCACGGACATACAGTTATCAATGTCGAGCCGTCGCCGCCTGGGCTCGATTACGGAGACTCTCATTGGAAGCATGTGCACTCCATTGAGGAGGTAGAGGGTCCAGTTGACCTTGTCTATGGATCCCACTCCCTCGAGCATGTCCAGGACCTTGAGAGTTTTGAAACGCTGGTCAAGTCACTGCTACTGGCTGGCGGGTATGTGTTTTGGGAGGTGCCCAATGCAGAGCATCCCGCATCAGGAGGATGTAACGGCGTCATTTATGCGCCTCACACGTATTACTTTACCCGGAGATACTTTAGCAACTCAAAGTATGAAATTCTCTTGAACGGGGCTTTTGACCAGCGGACGTTTCCAAACAAGTTGGTCGTTGAAGGCGGCGGTGTCGGTGAGGTGATTCGGTTCCTGGGCAAACATAGTGGCTAGAAGTGGTTAGGGAACATCTGAATCAGCCCGGCCAAGTGCAATGAGATAGCGGTCGCGCAGCAAGCGCGCATGCGCAGAGCCAGATGAGTCTTGGTGACGCTGGATACGTCGGTAAGCGCAAGCAGACCCGTCGTGAAGTGTTTCTCAGCGAAAGGCATCTGCAGTATCGGCACAAGCGACGCGATTGCATTCGCACTCGTGTAAGTCAACGCCGAACGAAGCAGTCGCTTGCTCATGCTTCGGTGCCTGGCTTGGATCTCGTCAGCTCTTCCTGCCAACGCATGAAGGACTCCGGGTCCTCGAAGTGTCGCGAATTCTCCTGGAGTATGTTGAATGGCATATCCCACCATTTCGACTGCTGCAGCGCTTCGATTGTCGCATCGTCGAAACGGTATTTCACTACTGTCGCGGGTACGCCTCGAACTATCGCGTACGCTGGCACGACGCCCGAGACGACGGCTCCGGCTGCGATGATCGCGCCATCCCCAATCGAGGCGCCGTCAAGTACGACGACTCTGGCGCCGATCCAAACGTCGTTTCCAATCGTAATGTTCCGGAACTCCTCAAACTTCTGAATTTCCACGAACGACAGTTGCGCCTGCTTCCGAGTTGAATAGAACGCTGGATGTGAACTGACAAACTTGCTCGAGGGATGACGGCCCAGGCCGATCAAGGACTCGGGGCCTATGCAGCAATACTTGCCAACTGTTGTATTCGTGATCCTGGTGGCCCGGGAAACATAACTCATGTCGCCGATTGCGACCCTGTCCAGATGGACATGATCGTAAAGCGTAATAAATCGCCCGAATTTGGAACGCTTCGCCAGCGCCATATATCCGATCCGGAGATGATTGCCGGAATTTCCAATCTTCAGGAACGCCATGCCGACAAGCCAGGTAAGCCAGGTCGTGAGTGGGTTGGCAAGATAGGTCTCGTGCTCTCGCATACTGCTGCCCCAATATCCCTGAAATTTCAATCTGGCGAGTAGCCAAGCCGCGGCTTGTGTGAGTTGACCAAGAGTGGTGGCCGCCTCAGAATCAAATGCTCGGCGACCGGCCAGGATTCCAGGCATGACGATAAAGCATTCACTTCGAAAAATCCTCTGGAATTTCGGATATGACGTGGTGCCCTTCGGTCCCGATAGACATTATCTGGCGCGACGACGCCACCTTATTCGTCAAGCCGCAATCGATGTCGTGTTGGACGTCGGCGCCAACACCGGCCAATTTGCGACGGAGCTGAGAGAGGATATCGGCTTCCGAGGCGATATCGTGTCGTTTGAGCCGCTCACTTCGGCCTTTCGGGTGCTGGAGCAAAGGTCCGGTTCTGATCCCAAATGGAGGGCCGTGCAATGCGCCCTTGGCGACGAGGATGGAACCGCTGAAATACAGGTCGCTGGAAATTCCTACAGTAGTTCGCTGCTCAAAATGCTCCCTGCGCATATCGAGGCCGCGCCGGAGTCCGCTTATCAAGGGCGGGAGCAAATCATGACTCGCCGGCTGGACACGATTCTGGAATCCTGTTGCGACATCAACAGCAATATCTACCTCAAGATCGACGTGCAGGGATTCGAGCGCCGCGTCATCAAGGGGGCGGAAGCTTCGTTGCCGAGGATAAAGGCGATCCAACTGGAAATGTCATTGACGCCGCTATACGAGGGCGAATCGCCCTTTGGCGAGATGCACGAGTTGCTGCAGTCCAGGGGATTCAACCTGTACTCCCTCGAACCGGGATTCGCCAATCGAAAAACGGGCCAGCTGTTGCAGGTCGATGGCATTTATGTCCGCGCCTGAACTATTGAGTTGCTCCAATTCCGAACCGAAATTTCGGAGATGATCAATGAGTCAAGGTTCGACGTCGTGCGAGTTTTCGGGAGCGAGATGTGATCGAAGTCTCCGTTCAAGCGAATCGGCTGCTGCCTGGTTCTGGCCCAGTCGGCCGAGCTTGCGCAATTGCTCGATCTGGATTCGGGCCTCGTCGTAACGACCCAGAGCAATCAGCAATTTTGCCTGGTTGATGTGGTATTGCCTCTCCTTGGGTCGGCGCGTACTGGCCTCCTGCCACAGGCGCAAGGCGAATTCGGGTTCTCCGAGCACGTTTAGCGCGTAGTCGGCGTAGATGTTCAAGAGCTCCGGGTCGGGACCTCGGGACAAGGCGGCACCAAACATGCCGACCATGGCCTGGGCCGGAAACTTGCACTTGCCCTCCACCGCACACCTGGTCAGGCTGCCGATCGCGCTGCGTTCCTGAGCTCCGATTGGGCGACGCCTCAGCTTGTCGTACAAGTCATCCCACCATGCAGGCTGCAAGGGCTCCCCGGTTCGCGCGGCAAGGATGAGCGTCGCATGGTCTGGCAGGACGCCGCTTCCCGGCATTTCCCGGGCCCGCTCCAGGACGAGATAAGCCTGCTCGGTGTAAGGCGAATCCGGGCGGTAGTTGCCCAGGACGATCAAGGTGTGTGCCAGTGCATACGCGGCGCGAGGCGAGTTTGGGTGCTTGGCGGCCTCACTGACGCTGAAACTTACTGGATGGTTCCAGTCCCTGGCGCGCAGGTTGGTAATTCCCGCGTACAGCGCCAATAGGAGGAGGGCGCAGATTGCACCGATGCGGCGATGGTTTTCGATGCTTGGCATCAGCAGCAACAAATCGGCGATGGCCAGGCAGATTCCGAGTGAAGCGAAGTAGTTGCGGTGCTCGAACACCAGTTCCAGGGGAATGAACGTTGCCGTCAGAAGGTGCGCGCCCATGAACCAGAGCAGGCCGAGACTTAGCAGCGGCCGCCGGACTCTCGCGATCCAGGTGATCAGAAGCAAGGCGGGAATGGCGATCAGTCCGAGGGACGTCGATGGGGGCGCCAAGAGCCCGCGCGACGGCAGGTAATCGTCGTGATACAGGCTCAGTTGGCCCAAGTCGGGGAGCACGATCCAGTGAAGGTAGTCGAGCACTACCCGTGGTTCGGTCATCAGGCGCTCGGCCAGGCTGAAACTTCGCGTCGCATAAGCGCCTGGTGCCAAGGCTCGGGGCAACAGCCACAACAATGCAGCAATCGCGGGTATCAAGAGTACGACGGCGAACAGGAGGTACAGGCGGCGGTCACGCGCCGCGCCGTTGCCACGGAATCGAAAAAGACAAATTTCCGCGCCGAAGGCGTACAGCGGCAGGAGCGCCGCCGATTCCTTGACCAGCAAGCCCAGCAGTGTGCATGGAATCAGGCCGGCGAATATGCGCCCCCAACCCGACTGGCCGACTTGTTGCCGCAGGCGACCTACGACGTATAGCCACAGCCCGATGAAAACGAAGGTGTGGCTAAGGACTTCCATTCGTTGCACGACGAGCAGTACCGCCATCAAATTGATTGGATGCAAAGCCCACAATGCACTGACAAACATGGCGATCCAATCGCGCGGGCCGGCCTCAACCGTCGCATCCATTTGCGCTGCGCCGACCAGGCGACGGATCAAGGCGAACACGAGCAGCGAATTCAGTGCATGGATCGCAACACTGGTCAACTTCATCGGCCATGGATCAAGGCCGGTGAAGTAGTGATTGATCGCGAAGCTGAGCATGGCCAACGGCCGTTGCAGCTCGCTGGCTGGAGAGGAAAACACGGCCGCCAGCCAGTCGCTCCAGACAAGGCCGTTTACGTGCAAAGCCGTATTGTCGACGATATTCGGAAAATCATCGAACACGTAGCCGCCGCCAAGACCGGGCCAATAGAGCGCGACCACCATCAGCGGCAACAGGAGGACGGCCAGCAAAAAGCGCCAGAGCTTACGCCGTGGATTGGGCGCACCGGCCAGAGAGTCGGCAACGGCTGGCAGTTCGTTACGCATATCAGGGCGAACGCCCGGGTTCGAGCTTCTGGGCCGCTATCTCTGCTTCCAATTTAGCGCGCAATATGGACAGTTCGCGCGGCCAGTAGCCTTGCCAATCTAAAACCCGTTCGTGCAGGTAGGGCATGTTGATGATCAGTTTCTTGACCGGTTTTTCTATTTTTTCGTAGGTGTCCAAGTGCTCTAGCGCCTGCTCGTAATAGCCACTGGACGCCAGGATGGCGGTTTGGCCCGCGGCGACATCCGGCGAAGGGTTAGCCGTCAAGGCCTGGTCAAAATACTCAAGCGCCTTGTCTGGCCTGTGGTTCTCGAGCGCTATCAACCCGAGTAGCGTGGACATGCTCTTCGCGCTGACGCGAGGCGTATTGATGGTCGGGTTATCTCGCGCGGCGGCGACCCACGTCTCCACGGCGGCCAGCGTCAATCCTCGGCAATGGCCCGCGCTGGCGGCATACATGGCATTTTCCAGCCACTGCCTGACCAGGAGGCTGCCTTTGTCGGCGTGACGCAAGGCACGGGCAAGCTGCGCAATTTCTTCGGACGAAATTCCACGCGCCACACAGGCAGCGTTGATGTAATTCAAAGCGATCTGCAGGTCGGTTGGGCGCTGCTGCCACAGTGGATACAGGCGGTTCATCGCACGCTCTGGATGGCCGCCACCGATGTCGCTGATTGCCGCCGTGGCCTGTGCTCGCGAGGAATCCGGGCTGCGCGAGGCCCATAGCCTGGCCAGCTGTTCGGGCTGCCCCCAGATCGTGGCGCGTTGATAGGTTGTCATTGCGAACAGGGCCAATAGACTGCCGGCAACGGTCCAGCGAACTGCGCTGGAGTAGTTTGCGTAAACCAAAGCTCGGGACAAGGGCCAGAACAGCAACAACGCCGGCACATAGTTGCGGTGTTCGAAATACAGTTCCAGCGGCAGCACCGTGGATTCAAGGAGATGACCGGCGAGGAAAAAGAGCACCGCCGCAGACAGCGCCGGCAGGCGGCGGCGCCAGTAGAAGCCCAGCCCGATCAGGCCCAGCAGCAGCAAGGCCGCCGGCAGCGTTGTTGCCGGAGTCCACAAATTTTGCGAAGCGGAGTAGGCGTCATTGTAGAGCCCGGTCGAGACCGAGCGAGGTACGGCCAGCAAGTTCAGGTAATCGAGCAGGACGCGAGGTTCGGTCAGCAGGCGCTCGCCGATCGTCCACGGGCGCAGGTTCAGGGGGCTGTTCCAGTGAACCAGACGCCGACCCAGATAGGCAAATAGAGCCACGCTGGGCAATACAAGGAATACTACCTTGAAGCGAGCCAGCCGCCGGCTTGCGCCTGGTTCCGCCGCCGCGCTGGTGCCACGCTGGAAAACGGTGGCCTCCAGAACCCAGGCCAGCAACGGCAGCAACAGGCCGTTGGCCTTACTCAGCGTGGCCAGGACAGTCCCGAATACCAGGCCGGCAACCATCCAGACTAGCCCGCCGCGTCCCTGCGTGAGCCCGAACAGGCTGCGGCCATGGCTGAACGCCAGCAAGCCCAGCAGGATGAAGGTCCCCGGAAGCATTGCCTCGCGTTGCACGATGTAGAGCGTGGTCGAGACGAAGAGCGGATGCAGCAGCCAGAGGCCAGCGCCGAGCAGGGCGGCGGCGCCATTGCGCGCATCGTCGGGACTAAGCTGGCGCCCCAGCTTGCGCAGCAGAGCGAATAGCAGCGTGCCGTTGATCAGGTGCAACAGCAAGTTGGTGCGTAGAAACGGCGCAGGGTCGGCTGGCCAGTCGCGGGCGTCGATCAGGAAGCTGAGGAGCGCCAATGGCCGGCCGGTGGGGTCAGCCGTCCCGGAAGTGACGTAACGCAAGAAGGTTTGCGCATCGTCGATCGGGCCGGTCGCACCAAGCGCCGTGAGGTTGACGAAATCGTCGAACAGAAAGCCGCCGGACATGCCCGGGAAGTAAGCCGCCGCCGCGACAGCAAGCATTAGGAGCCAGCCGAACCAAACCAACAGTCGGTTTTTCAGGAGTGCAGTTGGGGTTTGCAATCGGGTGACTCTCGGCCAGGACGTCACAAAAAAGAAGGGCCGCAATTGCGGCCCTTCCTGATATTGCCTGGACAAATCAGCCTGGGCAGGTGCAGCTGCTCGGGCACCACTTCTGCTTCAGGCCGCCAGCGGCTCCTTTGCAAACCCAGCGGATGCTGCCAGCAGAGGTGACCGGCGAGAACTGAAGAACCATGCCGACGATGGCAGCGTTCGCCGCCTGCGGGGCGGTGTTGCCGTATTGAGCTTCGATCAGACCGCCGGCCGCGTCTACGGATTCGACGTAGCTGCCGACGATGGAAGCAGGCAGAGCCAGGCCGGCCGATTGATTGGCTACCGGGAAATAACCGCGGTTGTTGACGAACTCGCCCACGGCGGTCTTGACACCGTCAGCCAGCGACGAGCCTTCCGAGACCTGCGAACGAATCACATAGTCCTGATACTGGCTGATGGCGATAGCGGCCAAGATGGCGATGATCGCGACAACGATCATCAGTTCGATGAGTGTGAAGCCTTTCTGGTTCTTCATGTGTATCCCCTAGGTGGTTGATTGATCTCACGTCTGAAAGCGCCAGCGTCCCAGTCCTTCGGTGGCTTGGGCTCTGAAGTCGTGCGCTAGTAGCATTGCACTATCCATGCCAACAAATCCAGCCCTTCAAGCCGAGAGCCGGATCACAAATTCAGCTCACGGCGACCCATTTCTGCGTCGCAGATCGTGGTGAGGCGGCGACACAAGCCCGCCAGGGTCACAAAGTGGCAAATCACGTCACTTTTGCCGTTTTCCGCTCGCGCAGGTGACGAAGCAGGTGCAATGACATGGCCCGCGCGGCCACCACGGCCAGCGCGAACAGCAGGGGCCTGAACGGAATGCCGTAGCGTGGGAACGGCGCCACGATGATGTGAAAGGCAATGGCGTACGCGACAACCAGGGCGACGATCGTTGCGGCCCGCGCCGCACGGTCATCGAGCATGAGCGCCTGCGGTCGTAGCCAAACCAGTGCTGCACCAACCAGTCCCAGAACCATCAAGGGCCAGTGTAACGTCAGGCTGAAAAATCGAATTGCCGCGAAACCCCGATTCTCGAAATACGGCGAGTGTTTGACTGGGTAGATGAATACGTCCCAGCCTTGCACGTTGCCCCAGGACAGGAAGTATCCGGGCTTGCCGAACAAGTACCAGCGCGTATAAGTCGCGGGCTCTGCACGGAAGCGATCAGCGATGTGCTTGAGCACGGTCGGAAGGTCGCGCGATATCTTCTTGCTGTCCGGATCGAAGCGATACGGGAAACCGAAGCTTTGCGCTCGACCCTCATACATGAAGTCCGGATACGAGCCGTGCAGCAGGGTAAGCACCATCAGGTCCGGTCCCGATTTGTTTACCGAGTCAGACTGATTGCGGATAACCCATGGTGCCAGCACGGCGGCGAAGCAAGCGAAGGCCAAGAGTGCGGACAAGTGAAACTTTCGCAGCCGCGGCAGGGCCAGGACAGCCACCAGCAGCACGGGTGGAAGCAACTCAGCCGTCGGTCTAACCAGGCTGGTCAGTCCCCAGAGCAGGCCGGTCAGGATGTAAAGCCAGCGCCCCTGCGAATCGACGGCCCTGAGTAACGAATAGATGCTGGCCAGGAGCAGAAAAAAGAACAGCGACTCCGTCAGGAGGTAGGTGCTGATTGTTGCCAGGTGCGGGCTCAATGCGGTCAGCAGCGCCACCGGCAGCGCCCAGTTTCGACCAACGAAGCGGGCGGCAACCAGATAAATGAGCCAAACCGACAATACTCCCAAGCCGGCCTGGATCAGGCTGACGCGACGTAGATAGGCATCAGTCGGTTCGGGTGCGCCAACCATCGCCAGAAACAGCGGATAGCCCGGCGATCGCACCTTGTCCGGAACTGGAATCGAGGCGGCGACGCCTTCGCCAGAGGGGTGGGCCCTTGAGTAGACGCCGTGATGATGCAAGTTGTATGCGTAAGTGAAGTAATCGCCAGCGTCGGATCGGAGTGGGAAATCCACTTCAGTTCTGGCAACCACATTGAACTGGATCAAGGCTGAGAGCGACACGATCAGCAGCAGCAACAAGCCGGCAAGCCTGGAGGATCGCTGCGGCGCAGCGTGCTCGTCCGAAAAGTTCATGGGACTACCTGGCGATGGGGACGGGGAAGTCTAATCCAAGCTGCGCTCCGCTACTCCATATCCAACTTCTTCAACTTGTATCGGAGCGCACGAAAAGTGATTCCCAGCTGCGCCGCTGTCTTGGTCTTGTTGTAACGACAGGCCTCCAGGGCTTTCTGGATTGCCTCCCGCTCGAGTTGCTCAAGGGCGTCGGGCAAGGCCGACGACTCCACGCCGGCGTGCGCCAGGTTGAGCTTGCCATGGGCGGGGGTCGCGCTGCCCGATTCGACTGCCCCCACGCTTGGCAGGCACAGATCGACGACTTCGATGTGGCTGCCTTCACACAGGGCAACGGCACGCTCGAGAACATTCTCCAATTCGCGAACGTTACCGGGGAACGGATAGGCCATGAGCGCGGCCTGGGCGGTCTCCGACAACATCGGAACGGGTTCGCCCAGTTCGCCTGCGAGCCGCTTGAGGATCGACTCGGCAATCTGCAGGATATCCTCCCGGCGCTCGCGCAGCGGGGGCACCGGCAATTCAATGACGTTGATCCGGTAGTACAGGTCATGCCGAAACTTGCCGTCTTCCACCAGCTTGGCCAGGTTCTTGTGCGTCGCCGACAAGATGCGCACGTCCAGCGGCACTTCGATGGAAGCCCCCACCGGGCGAACATTCTTCTCCTGGATCACGCGCAGCAATTTCACCTGCAAATGCAGCGGCAGTTCGGCGACTTCGTCGAGAAATAGCGTGCCGCCATTGGCGGTCTGGAAAAGGCCTTCCTTGTCGGCATGGGCTCCGGTGAAGCTGCCCTTCTTGTGCCCGAACAACTCGCTTTCCATCAGTTCGGACGGGATGGCGCCGCAGTTAACCGGCACAAAGGGGCCGTTGCTGCGCGCGCCCTGCTCGTGGATCAGGCGGGCCACCAGCTCCTTGCCAACGCCGGATTCGCCGGCAATGTAGACCGGGGCCTGGCTGCGGGCGAGCTTGGCGATGGTCGCGCGCAGCTGTTGCATGCGCGCCGAGTCGCCAACCAGACGGTTGGTTGCCGGCTGTTGCGCGCGGCGCTGTTCGCCCAGGTCCAGGGCGTTCTGCACCAGCCGGCGCAAGACGGCCAGATCGACGGGCTTGGTCACGAAATCGAATGCCCCGGCTTTCAGTGCCTCGACCGCCGCTTCGACGTTGCCGTGCGCGGTGATCATGGCCACCGGCGTATCAGGGAAGCGTTGGCTGATATGGCTGATCAGGTCCATGCCGCTGCCGTCGGGCAGACGCATGTCGGTCAGGCATAGATCGTATTTTTCGGCCGCCAGCTGCGCGCGGGCGGCGGCCACGTCGGCCGCCGTGTCGACCCGGAGTCCCATCCGACCGAGGGTGAGCACGAGCAGTTCGCGAATATCGCGTTCGTCGTCTACAACCAGAGCGCTGCGTAGATTTGCCATCTGCTGCCGGGGGGTTGGGGTGGCTAACTTTAGCAGGTTGCCAACCAGTGGTTGGCTGCGGGGTTATTGGGGTTGCAGTCCTTCCCACAGGGCCTGCGAGGTCGGCAGCGAGATGCGGAAGCAACTGCCGCCGGCCGGAACGGGCTCGAAACTCAAGACGCTCTGGTTGGCCTCGCACAGTTGGCGGGCGATATACAAACCGAGGCCGGTCCCGTGGTCGCTGGTACTGAAGAAGGCGGTGAATATCTGCTCGACCACGCGCGGCGGAATGCCGGGGCCGCGATCGATCACTTCGACCACGGCCGCGCCATGCGTGCCCTCGCGCCGAACGGCGACAGTCACCTGCGCCGCCTGTCCGGGCGTTCTTCCGTAGGTGAGCGCGTTGTGCACCAGCACGGTCAGTACCTGGTGCAGATGCTGGGGGTCGACCAGGGCGACCACGCGATGGCCGGCGTCGACGGCCTGGAGCACATCGGTTTCAAGCGGATGGCTGTCGCGATACTCCTGCACAAAGGTGCGGGTGAAGGCGACCAGTTCCACGCTTTCGGTCTGCGACCGCTCGCGGCGGGCCAGGCCAAGGATGTTCTGCACGATGCCGTTCATGCGCGTGCACTGCGAGTGGATGATTTCCAGCAGTCGGCGGTCGGCGTCGGGCAGGCCGCTCGACTCGTCCAGGAGCTGCGCGGCATAGCTGATGGCCGCCAACGGATTGCGTATTTCATGGGCGATGCTGGCCGAGAGCCGGCCGAGCGTGAACAAGGTCAGTTCCTCGGCGCGGCCGGAATACACACGGCTATCGTCCAGGAAGATCAGGAACAGCTTGTCGGTGAGGCTCAGGGCAACGAAGCGCGGCAGGACCTCGGCGCCGCCCTCGAAGAAGGTCATCGCCGGCGGCGCTTCGCTGCGTCCCTGGCGCCAGGCCCACAAACTCTGGTGCAGGGCAGGAGCAACCTCCATCAGGTCCCTGCGTTGGTGAATGCCGCTGCCCAGCAGGGCCCAGGCCGCTTCGTTCGAGAGGCGAATCCGGTGCGAACCGTCGACCACCAGCACGCCGGTGCGCATGCGCCGGATCACGAGCTCGTTGAGTTCGGACAGGTTGGCCAGTTCTTCGCCGCGCTTGCTGGCCAGGGCTTCGCTGGCGCTGATCTGCCGACGCAGTTGCTGACAGAGCAGGGCGGTGCCGATGTAGGTGACCGAGAACATCGTCGCCTCGGCTGCCGTGCGCGCCGATCCGCCCGGCATCAGCCGATTGAAGGCGTACTCGCCGAGCAGGATCAGTGCAGCGGTGACCGCGAAGCCGATGCTGGCGGCCGGGGTAAGGATCAGGGCGCCGGCGCCGATATTGAAAATCATGAACATGGCCAGGCCGCTCTCGCCGCCATCCATGGCCAGCAGCGCTACCGCCCACACGGCCAGATCGAGCAACAGCCCGAACGCCGTTTGTCTGCGCAGACTCAGGCTCGGGTCTTCGCCGCGGCTGGCATACAGGAGAAACAGCGAGCCGGAGAAGTAGCCCAGGGTGATTACCTGCAGCAGCACCGGCTCGCGAATCACCGCCATGGTCAGGCCCAGCGGCGTGAACGCCACGATGCCCAGGATTCCCGCCTCCAAAACCCGGAACAGGGCGAAGAAATACAGTTCGCGGTGCTGCGGGCTGACGATGTCCGGGAAAATCAGCGGCATGCAAGTCTCGGTCGGGTGGCGGGCGGTGCCCGTCCAGAGCACATCCTACGGCACGGCTTTTGCCTTTGCCGGGGGGGTCGGCGACAATGCGCCCCCTCACGGCCGGTGTTTGGCCCCGCTCCCCCTGGCGCGTTGCGCCCCCATCGAAGGTGCTGCATGAACTTTCACGAGTATCAGGCCAAGATCCTATTCGCCGAAGTTGGCATCCCGGTGCCCGCCGGGCGCGTCGCCCGCACTCCCACCGAGGCAGCGGAAGCCGCCAAGGCCATCGGCGGCCACCATTGGGTGGTCAAGGCCCAGATACACGCCGGCGGCCGCGGCAAGGCCGGCGGCGTCAAGCTGGTCAAGACCACGGATGCGGTGCGCGATGCCGCCCGGGACATGCTCGGTACCGGCATGGTCACCTACCAATCGGCCGGCCGCGCCATGCCGGTGGATTCGGTGCTGGTCACCGAGGCGACCGATATCGTCAAGGAGCTGTACATCTCGATGCTGGTCGATCGAGCGACCAAGTCGGTCACCTACATCTGTTCGGCCGAAGGCGGTGTCGAGATCGAAAAGGTGGCCGAACACAATCCGGAAGCCATCCACCAGGTCAACGTCAACTACGTGCAGGGACTGCAGCCGTACCAGTGCCGCCAGGTTGGTTTCGCCATGGGACTGTCGCCCAAGAACGTCAACCAGCTGACCAAGATCATGCTCGGCATGTACAAGCTGTTCAACGATTTCGACATGTCGCTGATCGAGCTCAACCCACTGGCGCTGGTCGCTTCGGGCGACCTGATGGCGCTCGACGGCAAGCTCAACTCCGACGACAACGCCGCGTTCCGCCAGCCGCGCCTGCAGGCGATGCGCGACATCGCCCAGGAAGACCACACCGAAGTGCTGGCCAGCAAGTACGACCTCAACTACGTGACCATGGACGGCGACATCGGCTGCATGGTCAACGGCGCCGGCCTGGCGATGGCCACCATGGACGTGATCTCGCTGAGCGGCGGCACGCCGGCGAATTTTCTGGATGTCGGCGGCGGCGCCACCAAGGAGCGGGTCAGCGAGGCGTTCAAGCTGATCCTGTCCTCGGACAAGGTGAAGGCGATCTTCGTCAATATTTTCGGCGGCATCGTCCGTTGCGACATGATCGCCGAGGGCATCATCGAAGCGGTCAAGGAAGTGGACGTGAAGGTACCGGTGGTGGTGCGCCTGGAAGGCACCAACGTGGAGAAGGGCAAGGAACTGCTGCGCAACAGCGGCCTGGCCATCATCGCCGCGGACGACATCAACGATGGCGCGCAAAAAGCCGTCGCCGCCGCCAAAGGATAACCATGTAGGAGCGGCTTCAGCCGCGATAGCTCTTCAAACCAGCAAGCAATCGCGGCTGAAGCCGCTCCTACATCCATAGAATCGGGAAATTTATGAGCGTTCTGGTCAACAAGAATACCAAGGTCATCGTGCAGGGCTTCACCGGCGCGCAGGGCACCTTCCATGCCGAGCAGATGCTCGACTACGGCACCAAGGTCGTCGGCGGCGTGACGCCGGGCAAGGGCGGCAGCAAGCACCTTGGCCTGCCGGTGTTCAACACGGTGCAGGATGCGGTGGAGGAAACCGGCGCGGACGCGTCGGTGATCTACGTGCCGCCGCCGTTCGCGGCCGATGCGATCCTGGAAGCGGCCGATGCCGGTATCCGGGTGATCGTCTGCATCACCGAAGGCATTCCGGTGCTGGACATGTTGCGGGTCAAGAATGCGCTGAAGGGCTATGAGGATGTGGTGCTGATCGGGCCGAACTGCCCGGGCATCATCACCCCCGGCGAATGCAAGATCGGCATCATGCCGGGGCACATCCATCTGCCCGGCAAGATCGCCATCGTCTCGCGCTCGGGCACCTTGACCTATGAAGCGGTCAAACAGACCACGGATGCCGGCCTCGGCCAGAGCACCGTGATCGGCATCGGCGGCGACCCGATGCAGGGTATGAACTTCATCGATTGCCTGCGCCTGTTCCAGGACGACCCGCAGACCGAAGGCATCATCATGGTCGGCGAAATTGGCGGCAGTGCAGAAGAAGAAGCCGCCGAGTTCATCGCCGAGTACGTGACCAAGCCAGTGGTCGGTTTTATCGCCGGCGCCAGCGCCCCGGAAGGCAAGCGCATGGGCCATGCCGGCGCGATTGCGTCGGGCGGCAAGGGCACGGCCAAGGGCAAGTTCGCTGCGCTCGAGAATGCCGGCGTCACCACCGTGAAGTCGCCCGGCGACCTCGGCAAAGCCATCGCCGCCCGCCTGTAGGAGCGGCTTTAGCCGCGATATCTTGTGTAGGAGCGGCTGACCAGACATTCGTCTGTTAGAAGCCAGCCGCGATATCTTGAACGGAAAGGGCAATCGCGGCTAAAGCCGCTCCTACACGAGGCGATGACATTGCGAATTGCGCTTGCCCAGTTTGATTTTCCGGTTGGGGATGTCGCTGGCAACGCGGCGAAGATTGTTTCGCTCATCGCCGAGGCGCGTGACCGCCACCAGGCAGACCTGATTCTGTTCCCCGAATTGGCGCTGTCCGGCTATCCACCGGAAGATCTGTTGCTGCGGCCTGCGTTCCTTGCCGACTGCCAGCAGGCGATGCAGCGCATCGCCGCGCAGGTGCAGGGCATCGTCGCCGTGGTCGGTTGGCCGGAAGCGGCGGGTCCGGTGGTGTTCAATGCCGCGAGCGTCCTGCGCGACGGTGGCGTCGAGCGCATCTATCACAAGCGCGAGTTGCCGAACTATGCCGTGTTCGACGAGCGCCGTTACTTCTCCGCCGACACCGACAGCTGCGTATTCGATGTCCACGGCGTCAGCGTCGGCTTGTTGATTTGCGAAGACCTCTGGTTCGCCGAGCCGCTGGCGGAAACCGCGGCGCTCGGCGCGCAACTGCTGATCGTGCCTAATGCGTCGCCCTTCGAGCGCGACAAGTCGATCCAGCGTGATGCGCTGCTCGGCCAACGCGTTGCCGAGTCGCGGGTGGCCATTGCTTACTTGAACGTTGTTGGCGGCCAGGACGAACTGGTCTTCGACGGGGCGTCGGACTTGGCCGATGGCGATGGCGCCGTGCATCCGGCGGCCCGCGCCTTCGACGACCAGTTGCTGATCGCGGACTTCGATGCCGGCACGCGCAAGTTCACCCGCGTGCACTGGCCGGTGGATGCCGACGAGAGCCACGAATCGTTGGCCTATCGCGCCATCGTGCGCGGCATCCGTGACTATTGCTTCAAGAACGGTTTCAGGAAAGCCTGGCTGGGCCTGTCGGGTGGGGTGGACTCGGCGCTGGTGTTGGCGCTGGCGGTGGACGCGCTCGGCGCGGACAACGTCTCCGCGGTTCGCCTGCCGTCGAAATACACGGCCGGGATCAGCAACGACCTGGCTGCGCAACAGGCGCAGGCGCTTGGCGTTGCGCTGCGCACCATCGAGATTGCCGCGCCGTTCGAGGGTTTCCTGGCCGCGCTGGCGCCGTCCTTCGCCGGCCAGGAGCCGGATGTCGCCGAAGAAAACCTGCAATCGCGCTGCCGCGGCGCGTTGATGATGGCGCTGTCCAACAGATTCGGCGGCCTGTTGCTGACTACCGGCAACAAGAGCGAATACGCGGTCGGCTACGCAACCATTTATGGCGACATGTGCGGCGGCTTTGCGCCGATCAAGGACCTGTACAAGACCGAGGTCTACGCGCTGTGCCGTTGGCGCAACGCGCAATCGCCGGTCATACCCGAAGCCGTCATCACGCGCGCGCCTTCGGCAGAGCTGCGCCATGACCAGACCGATCAGGATTCGCTGCCGCCGTATGACATTCTTGATGGCATCCTGGCGCGCCATGTCGACCTGGAAAAGTCCAGCGCCGAGATCATTGCCGAGGGTTTCGACCCGGACTTGGTGGCGCGAGTACTGCGACTGGTGAAGGTCAGCGAGTGGAAGCGTCGCCAGGCCGCGCCCGGGCCGAAATTATCGCGTCGAGCCTTCGGCCGCGAGCGCCGCTACCCCATCACCTCAGGCTACACCGGCTAAAAAATGTAGGAGCGGCTTTAGCCGCGATGCTCTTTAATCCAGAAGCATCGCGGCTGAAGCCGCTCCTACAGTGGGGACGGCGGGCGCGGTCGGTGGATTTACTTCAGCTCGCCGGCGAAGGGATTGAGCTTGCGGAAGAAGTTCTTGCCGCGCGGCCAGTTGCCGGCCAGGTAGGGGTGTTGCGGATAGTTCTTCTCCAGCACCCGGCGCGCGTCGTCGGCGAGGGTCTTCTGGCCGAGCGAGTTGTACGAGCTAGCCATCAGGGCCACGGCATCGCCTTCGTATTGGCTTTGCGGATAGTTTTCCAGCAGGAACTTGCCGCGATTGGCCGAGGCCACGTAGGCGCCGCGACGCAGGTAATACAGGCCGATGTTCAACTCGTGCCGGGCCAGCTGGTTGCGCAGGTAGACCATGCGCTGCCGGGAGTCGGCGGCATAGCGGCTGTTCGGGTAGCGGCGGATGACTTCATGGAAGTCGTTGAAACTTTGCGTCGGACCATTGAGGTCGCGCGCGGACAGGTCGGTACGCGCCAGGCGGGTCAGCAGGCTGACGTCGCGATCGAAATTGATCACCGCCTTCAGGTAGTAGGCGTAATCGATGTGCGGATGGCGCGGATAGGTGCGAATGAAGCGGTCGATCGACGAGGTCGCATCCTCCGCCTTGCCCATTTTGTATTGGACGAATGCCACTTCCAGCTGCGCCTGCTCGCTGTACGGCCCGAACGGGAAGCGCGCGATCAGGCGGGTGTAATAGCGCCCGGCCTGGTTGTAGTTGCTGCGTTCCAGCTGCTGCTTGGCTTCGGCGTACAACGCTTCGACCGCAAGGCTCTCAGTCTTTTCTTCCTTGTCGGCGCCGAACCAGCCACCAACGGTTTTGCAGCCCGGCAGGCTGAGCGCCAGGGCGAGGAAGAGGGAAAAACGCATTAAACCGGTAAGACGGATCATCAGAGGGCTTCTGCCTGGGCGGGTGGGACAGCAATTGGGGGATAATAACCGAAAGCTCCGGATCGCCTCCATGAAGGTCGGCCGGAGCCCCGGGGCCAGCGGCTCCCACTTTGGACCCCCTGCATGAACCCAGCGATCCCCGATAGCGACGATGCCGAATACGAGCTGCAGGAGGCCGAAGTGCCCCTATCCCTGGCGGGCAAGCGTTTCGACCAGGCCCTGGCCGAGATGTTCCCCGATTTTTCCCGGTCCCGGCTGACTGAGTGGATCAAGTCGGGTGACGCCCTGCTCGACGGCCAGATGGCCCGCCCGCGCGCGCCGGTCCGCGGTGGCGAGACGGTGGCGCTCAATGTCCGCACCGAGGTGGAAACCAGCGCCGAGGCCGAGGACATCCCATTCGAACTGATCTACCAGGACGACGACGTGCTGGTGGTCAACAAGCCGGCCGGGCTGGTGGTGCATCCGGGTGCGGGCAATCCCCGTGGCACGCTGGTCAACGCCTTGCTGCATTTCGACCCGCGCATGGCGGAGCTGCCACGGGCCGGCATCGTCCATCGACTGGACAAGGACACCTCGGGACTCATGGTCGTGGCGCGCTCGCTGCGCTCGCACTCCGCGCTGGTCCAGCAATTGTCGGAACGCGAAGTGCATCGCCAGTACGTCGCGGTGGTGGTCGGACCGATGATTGCCGGCGGCACCGTGCGCGCACCGATCGGCCGCCATGCGACCGACCGTATCCGCCAGGCGGTGGTCAAGGAGGGCGCCGGCCGCGAGGCGATCACGCATTACCGGGTGAGGGAGCGCTTCCGGGCCCACACCTTGCTCGAGTGCCGGCTGGAAACCGGGCGTACCCATCAAATTCGCGTGCACATGGCGCATGCCAAGCATCCGCTGATCGGCGATCCCTTGTACGGCGGCTCGTTCAAGCTGCCCAAGGCGGCGACGCCGGAGCTGGTGGAGATGCTGCGCAGCTTCAAGCGGCAAGCGCTGCACGCGGAAAAGCTGGTGTTCACCCACCCGGTCAGTGGCGAAGCGATCAGCACCGAAGCGCCGATCCCGGCCGACATGCAGGCGCTGGTCGCCACCCTGCGCGCCGATACCGCCGCCTACAAGGCCTGACCGCCTTTGTAGGAGCGGCTTTAGCCGCGATTGCTTCAGAAGTTATCGCGGCTGAAGCCGCTCCTACAGTGACGGAGCATCCATGTCGTCCGAATCGCACATCAACGCAGACTGGCCGGTACCGCGACATGTTCGCGCGTTCACCACCACGCGCGGCGGACCCGGTGTCTCGCTGGCGCCCTTCGATCGCTTCAACCTGGGCCTGCGTTGTGGGGATGACCCGCAGCTTGCGCTGCGCAACCGGGAGCGCCTGGTCAGCGAATTCGAGTTGCCCGGTGCTCCGCAGTGGCTGCAACAGGTGCACGGGACGGACGTGGTGCGCATCGACCCTTCGGCTTCGGAATCGTCCCCGGCACGGCAGGCGCCCGTCGCCGACGCGGTGGTGACCGCAACACCGGACACGCCCCTGGCCATCCTGACCGCCGACTGCCTGCCGGTGTTGTTCTGCAACGAAATCGGCAGCGAGATCGGCGCGGCCCATGCCGGCTGGCGCGGACTGTCCGCCGGCATGCTCGAAGCCACGGTGCGGGCAATGTACTCGCCGCCAGAAGCGCTGTTGGCTTGGCTGGGGCCGGCGGCGGGTCCGCAGGCGTACGAGGTCGGCGCAGAAGTCCGGGCGGCGTTTGTCGACCAGGATCCCGGTGCAGCAACGGCATTCGTGGCAACGCGCGAAGGGCACTGGCTGGTCGACCTGTACGCGCTCGCCCGGCAGCGACTGGCAGCGGCGGGCGTGACCCGGGTGTATGGGGGCGGCTATTGCACGATCTCCGATGCGCAGCGCTTCTACTCCCATCGTCGCGATCAACGCACCGGCCGCATGGCCACGGTAATCCTGTTGGAGCGGCTTCAGCCGCGATAAAACGTGGGAGCGGCTTCAGCCGCGATGTCTCTTGGCGTAATTCATCGCGGCTAAAGCCGCTCCTACAAGGTTTTGCGTTCTTGAAATGTGCGGGGGCGGCCGCATTGAAGCAGTATCGCGGCGACCAGCCGCCTTTCACCTGGACGAATCCATCATGCGCATGGACAAACTGACCTCTCGCTTCCAGCAGGCCCTGAGCGACGCGCAGTCGCTCGCGGTCGGCCGCGACCACAACCTGATCGAGCCGGTGCACCTGCTCCTGGCATTGGTCGACCAGAAGGGCGGCAGCACGCGGCCGCTTCTGGCCCAGGCGGGCGTCAATGTGACGACCTTGCGCCAGCGACTGGCCGAAACCCTGGACAAGCTGCCGAAAGTCGCCGGGCAGGAGGGCAACATCAGCGTCGGCAACGACCTCGGCCGGCTGCTCAATATCACCGACAAGCTGGCCCAGGATCGCGGCGATGCGTTCATCGCCAGTGAGTTGTTCGTGCTCGCCTGCCTGGAAGACAAAGGGGCCGCCGGCCAGGCGCTGAAGGCCGCCGGGGCGCACAAGGCGGCGATCGAGAAGGGCATCGAAACTTTGCGCGGCGGCGAGAAAGTGCAGGACGAAAATGCCGAGGAGAATCGCCAGGCGCTGGAAAAATATTGCATCGACCTGACCGCGCGCGCCGAGAGCGGCAAGCTCGACCCGGTGGTCGGCCGCGACGAGGAAATCCGGCGCACCATCCAGGTCCTGCAGCGGCGCACGAAGAACAATCCGGTGCTGATCGGCGAGCCGGGCGTGGGCAAGACGGCGATCGTCGAGGGCCTCGCGCAACGCATCATCAACGGCGAGGTGCCCGAAGGCCTGCGCAACCGGCGCGTGCTCTCGCTCGACATGGGCGCGCTGATCGCCGGCGCGAAGTTCCGCGGTGAATTCGAAGAGCGCCTGAAAGCCGTGCTCAGCGACCTGGCCAAGCAGGAAGGCAACGTCATCCTGTTCATCGACGAGCTGCACACCATGGTCGGCGCCGGCAAGGCAGAAGGCTCCATGGACGCCGGCAACATGCTCAAGCCCGCCCTGGCGCGCGGCGAGCTGCATTGCATCGGCGCGACCACGCTGGACGAATACCGCAAGTACGTGGAGAAGGACGCCGCGCTCGAACGCCGCTTCCAGAAAGTATTCGTCGGCGAGCCCAGCGTCGAGGACACCATCGCGATCCTGCGCGGCCTCAAGGAGCGCTACGCGGTGCATCACGGCGTGGAGATCACCGACCCGGCGATTGTCGCCGCCGCCACGCTGTCGCATCGCTACATCGCCGACCGACAACTGCCGGACAAGGCCATCGACCTGATGGACGAGGCGGCTTCGCGCATCCGCATGGAGATAGATTCGAAACCTGAGGAGATGGATCGCATGGAGCGTCGGCTGATCCAGCTCAAGATCCAGCGCGAGGCACTGAAGAAGGAAAAGGATAGTGAGTCCCGGCAACGCCTGGCCGACCTGGAGTCGGAAATCGACGCGCTTGAACGCAAGTTCTCCGACCTGGAGGAAATCTGGAAGTCGGAGAAGGCCGCGCTGACCGGCGTGTCGCGGATCAAGGAGCAGATCGAACAGGCCAAGCTCGAGTTGGAAGCTGCGCATCGGCAGCAGGACTTTGCCAAGATGAGCGAAATCCAGTACGGCCGGATGCCGGAATTCGAGAAGCAACTCAAGGCGGCGCAGGAAACCGAATCGAAGGGTTTCAAGCTGCTGCAGGACAAGGTGACCGCCGAGGAAATCGCCGAGGTCGTGTCGCGCTGGACCGGCATTCCGGTCAGCAAGATGCTTGAGGGCGAGCGCGAAAAACTGTTGCGTATGGAGGCCGAATTGCACCGGCGCGTGATCGGCCAGGACGAAGCGGTGAAGTCGGTTTCCGACGCCATCCGCCGCTCGCGCGCGGGCCTGTCCGACCCGAACCGGCCGAATGGATCCTTCCTGTTCCTGGGCCCCACCGGTGTCGGCAAGACCGAATTGTGCAAGGCGCTCGCCGAATTCCTGTTCGACTCGCCCGATGCCATGGTGCGCATCGATATGAGCGAGTTCATGGAAAAGCATTCCGTCGCCCGGCTGATCGGCGCGCCCCCGGGCTATGTCGGCTACGAAGAAGGTGGCTACCTGACCGAGGCGGTTCGCCGCCGGCCGTATTCGGTGATCCTGCTCGATGAAGTCGAGAAGGCGCATTCGGATGTGTTCAATGTGTTGTTGCAGGTGCTCGATGATGGCCGGCTGACCGACGGCCAGGGACGCACGGTCGATTTCCGTAATTGCGTGATCGTGATGACCTCGAACCTGGGCTCGCAGCATATCCAGGACGTCTTCGACGCCTCCGGCGGCGATGAAGGGACCTCCGAGGCCTATACGCAGATGAAGGCGGCGGTGATGGCCTCCGTGCAGGCGCACTTCCGGCCGGAATTCATCAATCGCCTGGATGACATCGTCGTGTTCCATCCGCTCGCGCATGCGCAGATCCAGGAAATCGCACGCATCCAGACCAGTTACCTGGCCAAGCGCCTGGGCGATCGCCAGATCAAACTGGAAATCACCGACGCCGCGCTGGCCCTGATCGGCAACATCGGATTCGACCCGGTGTACGGCGCCCGGCCGCTGAAGCGCGCGATCCAGCAACAGTTGGAGAATCCACTGGCCAACAAGATCCTGTCCGGCGAGTTCGGCCAGGGCGATACGGTGGTCGTCGACACCGATGGCCTAACCCTGAACTTCCACAAAACCTGACCTGTGGGAGCGGCTTCAGCCGCGATAGCTTTGGATCAAGAGCGATCGCGGCTGAAGCCGCTCCTACAAGAGCTATCGCGGCTAAAGCCGCTGCTGCATTTCGCTGGCGGCGGGGGTGGCCATGACCATCTCGGCCATGCTGTAGGCGAGTTCACGTTCGGCGAGCACGGCGCCATCGGCGCCCTGGGACAGCAGGTGGCGCATTTCGGCTTCGCTATGGGCGCGGGCAAGGATGGTCATCGCCGGATTGGCGCTGCGCAGCCGGGCGATGACTTCGCCAGCTTCGATTGCCTGTGGAATGGCGATTACCGCGTGGCTCGACGTTGCCGGAGAGACAGCATCCAGGCGGTCTGCCGCCGCGGCGTTGCCGCGTATCGCGGCGATTCCGTCGGCGTGCGCTTTTTGCACGAGCTCGCCATCGGCATCGATCACCACCAGCGGCACACCGCGATCCTTCAGCAGCAAGGCAAGTTGGCGGCCGACCCGGCCGTAGCCGATCAGGATCGTATGGTCGCGCAATGGCAGTTCCGGTCCGCTCGGCACGCTGGTGTCCTCGGCGCTCGGCGGATGCTCGGCCTCCTGCCGGGATTGCCAGCGCAGCAGCGCCACCCACATCAGCGGATTGGCGATGATCGACAACAAGGCGCCGGCGAGGACCAGGTCGCGGCCTTCCGCCGGCAGCAGATGCAGTGTCACCGCAAGTCCGGCCAGGATGAAGGAGAATTCGCCAATCTGCGCGACGCTGGCGGCAATGGTGAGCGCCGTGGTCCTGGAGCGGCCGAGCATGCGGACCAGCAGGAGTGCCGCGGCCGGTTTGCCGACGGTAATGATCAGGAACGTGGCGAGCACCAGCAACGGCTGCCGCACCAGGATCAACGGGTCGAACAACATGCCGACCGAGACGAAGAACAACACGGCGAACGCATCGCGCATCGGCAGCGAATCGGCGGCGGCCTTGTGGCTGAGCTCCGATTCGTTGAGCAGCATGCCGGCAAAAAAAGCGCCCAGCGCGATCGACACGCCGAACAACTTCGCCGAACCGAAAGCGACGCCGAGGGCGATGGACAACACCGCCAGCGTGAACAGCTCGCGGGAACCGGTGCCGGCGACACGCCGCAACAGCCACGGCACCACCCGCCGGCCGACCAGGTACATCACCGTGCCGAACATGATCAATTTGCCGAGTGTCAGTCCGAGCGCCTCCAGCAGTGCGCGGAAAGCGAACTCTTCCGCACCTTTTTCGACGGCGTGCGCGAGTACCGGCAACAGCACCAGCGCCAACACCATCACCAGGTCTTCGACAATCAGCCAGCCCACCGCGGTCTTGCCACGCTCGGTGTCGAGCAGGCGGTGTTCTTCCAATGCCCTGAGCAGCACCACGGTGCTGGCGACCGACAGGGCCAGGCCGAAGACGAGCCCTTGCCATGGGTTCCAGCCAATGATCATGGCCAGACCCCAGCCGAGCAAAGTCCCGAAGGCGATCGGCACGATTGCCCAGGGAAACGCGATGCGGCGCACCGCCCGCAGGTCGTCGATGGAAAAGTGCAGGCCGACCCCGAACATCAGCAGGATCACGCCGATTTCGGCCAATTCCGCGGCCATCGCTGAATTGCCCACAAAGCCCGGCGTGAACGGCCCGACCACCACGCCGGCCAGCAGGTAGCCCACCAGCGGCGACAGTTTGAGGCGGTGGGCCAGGCTGCCCATGACGAAGGCCAGGACCAGGCCTCCGGCCAGCATGGCAATGAGCGGCGTGTCGTGAGGCATGCGATCTCCCGGGTTGCCCCGATCTTGGGCGATGAGCCGTCCTGAATCAAACCGCCTGTTAGAATGGAAGGCTATGATCGCCTTCAAGAATTTCGCGCTGCGGCGCGGCGAGCGCCTGCTGTTGTCCAATGTCGACCTCACCCTGCACGCCGGCTGGCGCGTGGGTGTGATCGGCCGCAACGGCTGCGGCAAATCCAGCTTGTTCGCGACCATCATGGGCGAGATCGAGTCCGACGTGGGCAACCTCGACATGCCCAGCCGCCTGCGCATCGCCAGCGTGGCCCAGGAAACGCCCTCGTTGCCGGACCCGGCGATCGATTTCGTGCTCGGCGGCGACGCCGAGGTCTACGACGTGATTCGCGCCGAGGCCGCAGCGATGGATGCCGAGGATTACGACGCGGTCGCCGAAGCGCATCACAAGCTCGATGAACTCAACGGCTACGACGCCACCGCGCGCGCCGGTCGCCTGCTGCACGGCCTGGGGTTTCCGGCCGACACCCATTCGCGACCGGTGTCGTCATTCTCCGGCGGTTGGCGCGTGCGCCTGAACCTGGCGCGGGCGCTGATGAAGCCCTCGGACTTGCTGCTGCTCGATGAGCCGACCAACCATCTCGATCTCGACGCAGTGCTCTGGCTCGAGCAATGGTTGTTGAAGTATCCGGGCACCTTGCTGCTGATCTCGCACGACCGCGAATTCCTCGACGGTGTTTCCACGCACACGCTGCACCTGCACGAAGGCAAGGCCAAGCTGTACACCGGCGACTACACCAGCTTCGAGCGCCAGCGCGCCGAACACCTGCGTTTGCAGCAGATCACCCACGAAAAGATGCAGGCCGAGCGCGCGCACCTGCAAAGCTTCATCGACCGCTTCAAGGCCAAGGCCAGCAAGGCCAAGCAGGCGCAATCGCGGGTCAAACGCCTGGCCAAGCTCGCCGGCACCGAAGCCGTGCGCGCCGAACGCGCTTTCACCATCAACTTCGCCGAGCCGGCGCGCCTGCCGCATTCGCTCATCCGCCTGAACCACGTCGATGCCGGCTACCCGCCCGCTGCTGTGGGAGCGGCTTCAGCCGCGAACGCTCTCAAAGGCATCGCGGCTGAAGCCGCTCCTACAACCGTATTGCATGATGTTGGCTTCGGGCTTGAGGCGGGCGATCGCGTTGGCTTGCTCGGTCCGAATGGCGCGGGTAAATCCACCCTGGTCAAGACCCTGGTGGGCGAGCTGCCCTTGCTGCGCGGGGAGCGCATTGCGCACCCGGACCTGAAGCTCGGCTACTTTGCCCAGCACACGGTTGAAAGCCTGCATGAAGGGCAGACGCCGCTCTGGCACCTGCGCGAGATCGATCCGAACGCGGGCGAACAACAGCTGCGCAACTTCCTCGGCCAGTGGAATTTCGTCGGCGATCGCGCGTTCGAATCGGTCGACGGATTTTCCGGCGGCGAACGCGCGCGCCTGGCGCTGGCGCTGATCGCCTACCTGAAGCCGAACGTGCTGCTGCTCGACGAACCGACCAACCATCTCGACCTCGACATGCGCGAAGCGCTGGCCGAGGCGCTCAGCGATTTCCCGGGTGCGATCGTGCTGGTGTCGCATGATCGGCACTTGATCGGCCTGGTCTGCGAAACGTTCTGGCGCGTGGCCGACGGCCGCGTCGAAGCCTTCGATGGCGATCTGGACGAATACGCTGCCTGGCTGCGTTCGCGCGGCGGCAAGCCGTCGGAAAAAGCGCCGACCATGCCGGTCGAGGCCGCCAAGCCGAAGCCGGTGCGTTCCAAGCAGGCGATCGACGCTACCGACAAGCGAATCAAGCAACTGGAGGCGCGCATCGCCACCCTGCAGGCGGAAGCCAAGCACATCGAAGACGAGCTTGCCGATCCGGCCATCTACGGCAGCGATGGTGGCGGCACCGTGCTGCGCCTGGCCCAGCGCCAGGCCGAAACGCAAAAAGAGCGCGAATCCCTCGAAGCCGAATGGCTCCACCTCTACGAACAACAAGAAACCGCCTGACCTTGTAGGAGCGGCTTTAGCCGCGATTCCCCGCCCCGCCACCCTTGATCCGCCCCACCCCGAACCCCACATTCCATCCACCCATCCACGGAACCGAACATGCCCATCTACGCCTTCGAATGCGGCAGCTGCGGCCACCAGTTCGAGCGCCTGCAACGCCTCGCTGATGCCGATCCCACCGACTGCCCCGAGTGCTCGGCCGCCCAGGTACGCCGGCAGTTGACCGCGCCCAGCTTCCGCCTGGCGGGCGCCGGTTGGTATGAGACAGATTTCAAGAAAGACGGCGACAAGAAGCGCAACCTGGTCGACAAGGGCGAGTCGCCTTCAAGTTCCCCGGTGGCTCCGACGGCAGCGACCAAGACCGCCGAGCCGGCCAAATCCGGGTCCGGCACGGCGGCAAAAGGCGACACGAAAGCCGACACTAAGCCGGCAACCAAAGCCTCCGTGTAGTCGCGACGCAGCGTCGGCGATGACACAAAAGAATGCCCCGGCAGGCTTGGCCGGGGCATTTTTCGTTCAAGATCAATCAGCGATATCCGAACCGGGCGCGGCAACCCGCATCCACCCACAGTTCGCCACGGCTGTCATAGCCCCAGTCGCGACCTTCCACGCAGGCAGCGGTGGATAGTTGCTGGATCAGGCGCGGCGAGCCATACCGGTTGTCCCACGTGCAGACAGTCCTGCGACCGTCACTCGAGCAGGTCACGCCGTAGTTGTCATCGCGGCGCCACGGGCCATTGTCACGGTCGTTTTCGCCCTGACCGCGATTCCAGCCGGTCTGGCTGCTGACGAAGCGCGCGCGGCAGCCGGAACTGACCCAGACGTGCTCGCGATCGGCGTAATAGCCCCAAGTGGTGCCCTCAATGCAGGGGGCCGTGGAGAGCTGCTGGCTCAGGCGCGGATGCCCGTAGCGGCCATCCCAGCTGCAGCGCGTCGGGGTACCGCCGGTGCTGGCGCAAACAACGTAGAAGTTGCTCATCCACTGGCCATAGTCGTCACGTGGTCCCGGGCGTCCAACCGATGCAAAGCGCGCACGGCAGCCCCGGCTGACCCAGACCATGCCCTCGCGCTGGCCCCAACTGCGGCCTTCGATGCAGGCACGGCTGTTCGCCAGTCGGCTGACCAACTGGACCCGACCGCGGAAACCGGTGTTGCACTGGCGGTAGCGACCGTTGACGCTCTGGCAAACGAATGTGTTCGCGTTAGGCGCCGTGCGAATGATGCCGAAGCGCGCGCGGCAACCACGATTGACCCAGATCACGCCGGGCCGCTGGCCCCAGCTCTGGCCCTCGATGCAGGGCGCCGAGGAAATCTGCAGCGTCACGACCGCAGTGCCGCGGAAGGGCGCCGCGCATTCGCGATACCGGTTGTCGATGCTGGTGCAGACGACCTCCCGGGCTGCCCACCCGGATTGCGGGCGCCAGGTCGTGGTGGTGTAGAGGCGCATGTCGGCGCTGATCTGGCTCATGGACCAGCCGGAATTGGCCCGGTCCAGGTAGTACTCGAGCTGGGAGTCGGAAATCGTCCGGCCGTTGGTCTGGCGGGCGTATTCCTGTTCGATCATGCGGATCTGGTCGCGGCTGCCGGTCTGAGCCGCGGCCGGGGCCACGCTCAATAGGCTGCTGAGCGCGATCAAGGCGGCAAGCACTATTCTGGACATGTTTATTCTCCTGGTCGGCGGCTTGGTGTCGTCAAGGTTGGCTGAACGGCGTTGCCGCCGTATGTTCGCCAGCGCACGCAAGCCGGGACCTCGTTCACGCGCTTGTCAGGAAGCGAAATGGCGACAAAACCACCGGGTACGCCGGGCGTTCTGGCAAAATACCGGGCTGATTTGGCCCGAGCGGCCTGGAGAACCCCATGCGTACCCATTTTTGCGGCCTCGTGTCCGAGGCTTTGATCGGTCAGTCCGTCACTCTTTGCGGCTGGGCCGATGTGGCCCGGAACCTGGGCGGCGTGTGCTTCATCGACCTGCGCGACCACGAGGGCATCGTGCAGGTCGTGGCCGATCCGGACCGCCCCGACGTCTTCGCGGTGGCCGCCGATGTCGGCTACGAATTTTGCCTGCAGGTCACCGGTACCGTGCGCGCGCGACAGAGTGTCAACGACAAGCTCAAGAGCGGGCAGGTGGAAGTGATCGCCGAGCGCATCGAAATCCTCAACCGCGCCGACAAGCTGCCGTTCTATTCGCATGAAAATCCCGGCGAGGACGTGCGCCTGAAATACCGTTACCTCGACCTGCGCAGTCCGGGCATGCAGCGCAACATGCGCAAGCGCATCGCGCTGGTGCAGGCCTTGCGCCGGCACCTGGATGCGGCGGGTTTCCAGGATATCGAGACGCCGATCCTGACCAAGGCAACGCCGGAAGGCGCGCGCGACTACCTGGTGCCCAGCCGCGTGCATGCCGGCGAGTTCTTCGCGCTGCCGCAATCGCCGCAGTTGTTCAAGCAGCTGTTGATGATGGCCGGCATGGACCGCTACTACCAGATCGCGCGCTGTTTCCGTGACGAGGATCTGCGTGCCGACCGGCAGCCGGAATTCACCCAGCTGGACATGGAGTTCGCCTTCGTCACCGAGCGCGACATCCAGGACTACGTCGAAACGCTGATTCGCGACGTGTTCGCCGAAGTGCAGGGCGTCAAGCTGGCCAACCCGTTCCCGCGCCTGACCTACGCCGAAGCGATGCGCCGCTACGGGTCCGACAAACCGGACCTGCGTATTGATCTGGAACTGGTCGACGTGGCCGAACTGGTGAAGTCCTGCGAGTTCAAGGTGTTCACCGATTGGGCCAACCATGCCGAGGGCCGCGTGGCCGCCTTGCGCCTGCCCGGCGGGGCGACGCTCAGCCGCAAGCAGATCGACGAATGCGCCGTGTATGCGGGCCGCCATGGCGCCAAGGGCCTGGCCTGGTTGCGCGTGGACGATCTGGCCAAGGGCCGGGACGGCATCAACTCGCCGATCGCAAAATTTCTCGACGACGCAACACTGCAGGCCTTGCTTGCCGCGACGGGTGCGCAAACGGGCGACCTGGTTTTCTTCGGCGCCGGTCCGTGGAAGAGCGTCTGCGATTTCATGGGTGCGCTGCGCCTGAAGGTTGCCAAGGACGCTGGCCTGGTGGCTAATGGCTGGGCCCCGCTTTGGGTTACCGATTTCCCGATGTTCGAATACGACGACGAAGAACAGCGCTTCGTCGCCTTGCACCACCCGTTCACCGCGCCCAAGGTCGATGATGCCGCCGAACTGGTCGCCAATGCCCGGGAGGCCGTGAGCCGCGGTTACGACATGGTGCTCAACGGCAACGAGATCGGCGGCGGCTCCGTGCGCATCCATCGCTCGGACATGCAGAGCACGGTGTTCGACCTGCTCGGCATCGCCAAGGACGAGGCCCAGGCCAAGTTCGGCTTCCTGCTCGAAGCGCTGCGCTACGGCGCTCCGCCGCACGGCGGTATCGCCTTCGGCATCGATCGCATCGCCGCGCTGATGGCCGGCACCGATTCCATCCGCGACGTGATCGCCTTCCCGAAAACAGCCTCGGCACAGTGCCTGCTGACGTCGGCGCCTTCGGCGGTTCCGGACCAGCAGCTGGCGGAGTTGCACGTGCAGGTGCGCGAAGGTTAACCGCGCCATCGGCCAGGAGCGGCCTGGAGCGCGATGACTTTGCTACCCTTCGGCCCTGGGGCTGGAGCAGGGCGCTGATGCACGAACCTGATGCGTTGCCAATCGACGAGGCGCGTGGCCGGCCAAGATTCCTGCGCCTGGCGTTTGCGCTCACCATGCTCGGCTTGGCGCTGCGCCTGTTCTACTTGTGGGCGGCACAAGTAGACGCTCCGATTCGGGGCGATGTGCTCGGCTACTGGAACTATGCGTGGAATCTGGCGGATCACGCGACCTTTTCCGGATCGAAGCCTGACGGTGGCCCGATCGCGCCAGACAGTTTTCGGGGACCGGGATATCCGCTCTTCCTCGCTCTGTGCATAAAGGTCGCAGGAGTGCCGGAGCACGCACTCAGGGTGGCGCAAATCGCGCAGGTCTTCGTCGGAACGGCACTGGTGCCGCTGGCGATCATACTGGCGCGATCCTGGCTCGAGCGGCCTGCGGCGCTGGTTGCCGGACTCCTGGTTGCGCTGTGGCCTCACCTGATCGTGTTTTCCAGCACGCTGTTGAGCGAGACGGTTTTCGGCTTCACGCTGTTGTCGATGGTCCTGCTGACGGACCTCGCTCAGCGTCGCAACAGCGAAGCGCTGGCCGTTTCTTCCGGGCTGATGGCCGGGCTTGCTCACCTGGTCAACCCCGTGGTGATGTTCTTTCCAGTCGCGGTCGCCTGTTTGCTTGCGGCGCGCGGGCAGGTTCGTACCGGCGCGGGCCTGATGCTGGGATTTGCGTTGGTCGCAGGAGGCTGGGGCCTTCGCAATGCGAGCCTGCCCGAATCGGCGGGCACGGGACATCGCGCCTCGATCAACCTGGTCCAGGGCTCCTGGCCGCTGTACCACGCCGCGCATAACGACGAATCGATCAACGAGACCGCCCGCGCGGTCGCCGACGCGATTCGGGAGGAAGAACGATTGATGTTGGCCGATCCGGCGGCCGGATGGAGTTCGATGCGTGACCGGTTCGATGGGGACCCGAAGTACTACCTGACCTGGTACCTCTTGCAGAAGCCCTACCTGCTCTGGGACTGGCGGGTTCGAATTGGGTGGGGCGACGTGTATTTTCTCGAGACGCGCAACTCACCTTTCGAGCGTAATGCAGGCATGCGGGCGATACACACCCTATTTCGTTGGCTGAACCCGTTGGTGTTTCTGCTCGCAGTCGCCGGCGCGCTGGCTTACCTGATCCTGGGCGTTCGCCGCCGCTCGACGCCTTTCGCTCCGCTGGTCGTAGCCGGCTTCTTCGTCTACATCACGGCAGTCCATACGGTGTTCCAGGCCGAACCGCGGTATTCGGTGGCCTATCGTC
>Ga0209211_10000335_pt1 | contig 101156 bp, 99 predicted proteins | sample RifGroA2_FD_183992 | JGI IMG/M metagenome (GOLD analysis project Ga0209211, IMG submission 183992) | Groundwater microbial communities from Rifle, Colorado, USA - Groundwater A2 (SPAdes) (version 2) | ecosystem: Environmental > Aquatic > Deep subsurface > Groundwater | place: Rifle, Colorado...
TGCGCCACATGGCAGGACGCGCAGGCGACGTTCTCGGACTCGTGCTTGCTGCCCTTCCAGTGCATGCGCACGCCCGACTCATGACAGCCCAGGCAAGTCTCATTGCGCTTGGCTACGGGCGTTTTCGAGCCTTTGCCGAAGACGATGTCGGGTTGGGCGCGTTTTTCGCTGCCGGCGGGAGGCGCCTGTAGATGCGCCTTGCTGCTGCCGTGGCAACTCATGCAGCCCTGGTCGGCGAACGGAGTCCGGCTGTCAGCCATGACCCCGTGCTTTGACTTCAGGATCGAGAGCACCGGAGCACTCTCGCCCTCGTCATGGCACTTGGTGCAGGTTCGTACGGCGTCCTTCGCTGTCACGCGCGGGGCCGCGTTACTGGAAGCGGGCCCGCCAAGATCCGGCAGGTTGGCCGCGTTGCCGGCATTTGCGCCGGTTGAGAAACCCAGCGCCGCCATCAGCAGGCCGAGCGCAACGATCAGTGTCGGACGATCCATGCTTGTTCCCCCAAACCCACAAGTGTCGGCTGCGCGCCGGGGGCGCGCAGCTATCCATTACGCTAGTTCGACAGGATCCATTCGATCAGGTTCTTGATCTGAGCCTTGTCTTTGGTCTTGACGATCGGGTGATCTTCCTCGTGACCGTCTTCGAACTTGGCTTTTTCGCCAGTAGTAATGTGGATGGTCAACCGTTCCATAGCCTCCGGCTTACCCTTGTATTTCACCGCGGTGTCGTGGAAGGACGGGCCGTCCTTCTGCTTGGTTGCCGAATGGCACTTGAAGCAGTTGCTCTGGCGCGCAAGCACCTTCGCGGCTTCGACATCGGCTGCGTAAGAGTTGGCCGAATAACCAATGGTGCCGAATGCGACGAGAAGTCCGCACATGAGTGAGAAGGGGAGCGACTGTTGCAGGCGCATCTTGTGTCTCCTAAGTCAGTTCGAAGTAGATCTCGGGACGGCAGTGTTCTTCATAGCCAATGCTACGCACTCAAATTAACAAATTTTTGATCAACGTCAAATCCTGCCGTCCGATTGCCAATTTCAAGGCGAAGCATGGACCTAGCTTCCTACCACCGGTACTCGAGCGTGACCAGGCCGACGTGCGCGTCGTAGTCCGGCGCAAGCAGGTCACCCAGGCGCACCAGCCGCGATCCGGCCCGGTCCTGGGAGGTGCCGGCGGTTTCCGGATCGTTGTCACCGACAAACCATGGATTAAACGCGTTCTGATGCCCGGCGGTACCTTCCTGCTGCCAGTCGGTGATCCGATAGACTTCGTAAAGGTAGCGGAGTCCCAACGTCAACCTGGGCGTTAGTTCTCGACTCCAGCTGACCGTCAACGAATCCGTCTTGAAGCTCGCGCCCGGCGGCGAAGTCCACTCCGCATAGTTGTTCACGCTGGTAGTGTCGTTCTCGATGATCTTGGCGCCGGCCACGTAGTCGATATCCACCGTGCCCTTGGAATGACTGAAGCCCACGCTGACGTCGAACTTCCCGTCCACTGGCGCGTAGTTCACGCCCAGCCCCAGCGTGTTGGTGTGGTCCTTGATGTTCGCGTCCCAGAGGTAGGCGCCGGTCGTGTCCATCCAGTCGCTGGTGCCCGCGCCGATGTTGTTCAGGCGGTTGTCCTCATTCATGTAACGGCCGCGCTGCTCAAGTTCGATCGCCTCGCGGGAGGCGAAGGCATTCAGGCTCAGGCCCTCGCGTACGGTGTAATTGAGGTCCAGCGACAGCTGCTCCGACTTGTCCCGCAACAGCCCTAACTGGGTAGGGTCCACCGGCGCGTCGACAAACGCCTGCAGCGCCGGGTTCCAGACATTGATCACCGACACCATTTCGCTGTCGTAGTCGTTGCGCCGGCCGCGATAGCTGAATCGGGCGTCGAAATGCTCGTTGGGAGTAAACGCGAATGAAAGGTCCACCTCGTCACGCTCACGGTCGGTCACGTCGAAACGCCGTAGCCCGGGGTGGTCGCCGAAACCGCTCAACGGGTTGTTCAAGTCGAACCGAGCGCCGAACGGGTCGTAGGCGTAGGTCTGGTCGACGATCTCGCCGTTGTAGGGCGTGCCATCGCGATACGACTTGCCAAGCTTCAAGCTGATCGCAGTGCCATGGGTTGGTCGCACCCGGTAGGTCAGATGATAGATGTCCTCTTCGGTAACTTGCACTTCTCGTTGCGGCCGGTCCTTCCGCTCGCGATCGAAGGCGAACGCAAGCGTGCCGGCCTTGCCAAAGTAGTACGACAGATCGGCGCCAAGATTCTGCTGCTCCAGGTCATAGCCGATGTTGTAGCGCTGGCTGAAGATCGCCCGCGAACTGCTGTCCTGAGTATTTCCGAACCACGCGACCTGCTCGGTCTTGTTGTCGAGATCGTAGTAGCGGTAGTGGAACTTCAGGTTCAGCCGATCGATCGGGTTGACCGCATATACAACGTTGAACATTGTCGTGTCGATCTTCGCCTCGGCCGAGTCCCGCGGCAGCGCGGTCGGGTTTTGAGTTCCGCCAAAATTGCTGGTCGCAAACGGCAGCAGATCCTCGTCCTGGCGCATGCGGCCAAAAGCCATGGAGACATTCAACGAGCCGCGAAGCGGCAGGTTCGCACCGAAGTTGAGCGCCAACTGCTGCGCCGTGTTGTCGGGACTGAGTGCGATCGCGCCGCTGGTGGCGTACTTTGTGTTGCCTGGTATGCGGATCCCGTCGTAATCCGTAGCTCCGGCAGTGAAGTATCCGGGCGCATGGAAAAGGCTATTCCAGGTCAGTGCAGCGATATTGTTGTCGAAGTGGGAGAACTGGTAGGAGGCGTCCACGTGGTAGTTGCGGCCGACATGCTCAACGCCCAGCTTGATGTCGTAGGTTTGCTGATCGATCGGTTCGGGCAGTTGCACCACGAGACTTCTCGGCGGCCGATCGCCGATGGCGGCGCCAGTCACAACGCTGCCATCGCGGTCCTCGTGTTTGAACTCGATACGAGCGCTGGTGCGCTCGGAGAAGCGCAGGTTGAAGCCGACTTTCGCCGTATCGCGCTCCGTGCCAAGTTCAATTGGCTGCACCGATTCGCTCAGGACACGGGCGATGCGCAGGTCCTCACCCGGCTGACCCGGGCCGGCATCCGGCTTTGTCCATGACCTGGCGTCATTGACGTTACTGATCTGGATCGCATCGATGATGCTGCGGGCCACGTCATAGCGGCCATTGCCAAGATATTCATACGGTGACTGGGCGGAGGTGCTGCGGAGGTGCCGGATGCGACTCCAGCTTGCATCGACGCTCCAACCGAAAGCCGAATTGCTGTCGGCCGATCCGACTGAGCCGAACTCAAGCTGCAGGCCGGGATCGTCCCTGCCGAGGCCGTGGACGCCGAAATCGAAGTATCGACCGGCCTGAGTGTCTTCGTATTTGTACAGTAGCCGCTCGACGAACAGACCCGGGCTGAAATCGCGATATTCGTCGAGCTTGCTCGACTCACCGTTCTGGTCTACCAGCATCAAGCCGAACGTCACACTTCCAAACTTCTTGTAGCGTTCGCCCTCGGCAGGTGCGTCCGATTCAGCAACCACCTCTTCATCGGCGGTCGCCTCCGGCGCATCCTGCGCGACCGCGCCCGCCGACGGATTTAGTAGCAGCGATAAGGCGGCTGCTATCGCTGAGACTAAGATTCGACGTTTCATGGCAGGTTCCCCTATCTGGTGAACTTGGAGCCGGATGGATGATTGGAGCCGTGCACCCTGTTGTGGCAGTTGACACAGCCTTGGCCGGTCAGCGAACTCACCCGGTTGTAGCGCGGAAGATTTGGATGTCCACCGAACTGGTGGCAGCTCAAGCACAGGAACGGACCCTTGCTCGCCAGCATCCCCGGGTTATTGGAACCATGCGGGTTGTGGCAGTTGGAGCAGTTTTCGCGAACCGGTGCATGCTCGAAGAGGAATGGACCGCGCTTGTCGGCGTGGCAGGTGTAGCAAACTTCAGTCACCGTTGCCCCGGCGAGCAGCTTTGGACCAACCGACCCATGCGGGTTATGGCAGTCGACGCAGCCCATCTTTCCTTCGCGGACCGGCATGTGCGAAGACTTCAACATCTGGGCGCGCTGTTCGAGATGGCAGGACTCGCAAACTTTCGACTGTGTTGCCTTGCTCAGGATCGCATCTGTCGGCGCATGCGCTTTGTGGCAAGAGCTGCACGAGAGATCCTGTGCCTGGTGCTGGCTGCCGTTCCAGTGGCCGCGTTTCCCCGCCTGGTGGCAACCGAGGCAGGCCTTGCTCTGCACATGGCCTGTGGACGCGTTCTTGGTTTTGGTCTTGGTTCCAAAGACCACCTCTGGCGACGGGCGCGTCGAGCTGCCTTCCGGATTCTTGACGTGGCGCTCGCTGTTTCCGTGACAGGACTGGCATGAAGGCGCTCGGGCATCGGCCTTCATCCCGTGCCGCGACTGCTGAATCGTCAGCAGCGCGGGATTGTCCTCGTCGTCATGACAATTCGTGCACACGGCATCCCTGGCCAGGGATTCCTGTTCGGTATTGAGCGTTCTGGTGCCGCCCAGGTCGGGCAGAGCCGTAGTGTTTCCGGCGTACGCGCATGTCGAAAATCCCAGCGCCGCGAGAAGCAGGCCGAGAGCAACAATCAGTGTCGGACGATCCATGTTCGTTTCCCCAAGCACAATTTGCGTCGGCTGCGCACCGTGGGAGCGAAGCCACCGTTTTCCCTAAAGCGACAGGATCCAGTCAATGAGGTTCTTGATCTGAGCCTGGTCCTTGGATTTCACGATCGGATGGTCTTCTTCATGCCCATCCTCGAACTTCGCCTTTTCTCCACTCGTGATGTGGATAAACAGACGTTCTGCGCCTTCAGGCTTGCCTTCGTATTTCACCGCGGTCGCGTGGAAGGACGGGCCATCCTTCGCCTTGGTGGCTGAATGACACTTGAAGCAGTTGCTCTGGCGCGCAAGGACCTTTGCGGCTTCTACATCGGCCGCATGGGCGGCGGTGGAACTGGCCAAGCCGCCGAAGGCGATGAGAATGCCACACATGAGTGAGAGTGGGAGAGACTGTTGCAAGCGCATTTTGTTCTCCTAAGGCAATCTGTTTGGACGCTTTTATTCCGTGTCATTGATCGTCGTATCAAGGTTACGCGCGCTGGCTGCCAGGAAATTGATCGGGATCAATTCCTGCTTCATAGCTGCACCAATTCGCCGTCGCGAGTAACAGCAAGGAACTCACCGATGCGGCCGGCCTTGATCGCCTCGACCATCATCTTTAGTGGTTGCACGGCCTCATCGGGATTCGGCGCGAAACTGCCTCGCCCTGCCATGGCCGCAACGAACAGGATGTCCCAGTCGATGCCGGTACGCGTTGACTCTTCCCGCAGTCCGGCGAAGCTTTCGATCTCGTCGGGAGTCTTGTCGACGCAGAGCCGAGGCGCCAGTGCGCCACCTTCGCCACGTTCGAACAGAACTTTTTCCTCGGCAGTCGCATCGCGCGGCAACTCGGCGGCGGCGAACACGAACAGTAGACGTTGCGGCTCAGGTTGCTGGCGGGCGGCCTGCAGCAGATCGGAGAAATTGTGCAGCGTCATGGCCTAAGGCTTCTCTTTGTTGCGCGGATACTCCTCCCTATAACGGACTGTGTCCTTGATCCAGGTCAACCGGGGCTGGACATGGGAGTCCGGGGGGAGCACAGGTCAGCGGAGTAGGGGGCTTGATCCTGATCAAGGCGGCGTTCTGCTGCGCTTCCTACTATGGAGCATTGCCGCGGCATGCCCCTTGCCCCATCGCGGCACCGTTCTGACAATTATTTAAAGGACGTGCGCAGTGAAAGCCTTTCCCCATCACTACCAGGTCTCCGCTGCGTCCGCTCCTGACGGCGAGGTCATCCTGTCCAGCGGCAGCCTCGAGCCGCTGCACTCCGCAGCGCCGGTCGAATTCGACGGCCCCGGGGATCGCTGGTCACCGGAAACATTGCTGGTCGGCGCCATGGCCGATTGCTTCACGTTGACCTTTCGCGCCATTGCGCGCGCGACGAAGCTGCCGTGGGTGAGTTTGAATGTGGCAGTGGTTGGCACGCTCGAGCGCGAGCAGGGCAATTCGCGCTTCACTGGATTTGATGTCAAGGCGCGATTGCGCGTGCCGGTTGGGGGCGATCTGGCGGCGGCGGAGCGGGCGTTGCATAAGGCTGAGGCGGGGTGTTTGATTTCGAACTCGCTTTCAGGGCAGAGGCGGTTGACGGTGGATGTTGAGGTTGTGGGTTAGGTTGAGGGGGTTCGCGGCTGGCTTCCAACAGACGAATGTCTGGTCAGCCGCTCCTACATTGGAGTTGTGGTGGTGAGTGGGCGGATGGAGGCCTGGCAATGTATTGGCTGCGGTCGGCTTGATGGGCCGCGGCCTTGTATTGGTGTATGCCAGGATCGGAAGGTTGAATTGGTGGATGCGAGCGAGCTTGATCGGGCTTCGGCGCGGATCGTGGAGCTGGAGGCTCTGATACGCGTCCTGGTGCAGGCGACGCCGAAGCAGGGCGAGTGGGAGCGTTCGTATCGGCAGATGCAGGAGCGCGCGCGGCACTTGCTCGGCGGATAGTCAGGAACGGGGCCGCGCTTCCGGATTGGTTTTCATCAGTTGCTGCCATACCGTTTCCATGCGCGCTTCGACAGCGGGCTCCGGGACGATGGGACGGCTCCACGTGCGGCTGGTCTCGCCGGGCCACTTGTTGGTGGCGTCGATGCCAAGTTTCGAACCCAGGCCCGGCACCGGACTGGCGAAGTCGAGATAGTCAATCGGAGTGTTTTCGACCATCAACGTATCTCGCGCTGGATCCACGCGCGTCGACATGGCCCAGATTACTTGCGACCAGTCGCGCACATCGATGTCGGCATCGGTGACGATCACGAACTTGGTGTAGGTGAACTGGCGCAGGTACGACCACACGCCCATCATGACCCGGCGCGCATGGCCGGCATATTGCTTGCGAATCGAGACCACCGCGATCCGATAGGAACAGGCCTCCGGCGGCAGGTAGAAATCGACGATTTCCGGAAATACCTTGCGCAGGATCGGCACGAAAATGTCATTGAGCGCCAAGGCCAGCACCGAGGGTTCATCGAACGGCGCGCGGCCCATGTAGCTGCCGTGATAGATCGCGTTGCCGCGCATCGACATGCGCTCGATCGTCAACACCGGAAACTCGGCTTGCGCATTGTAGTAGCCGGTGTGATCGCCGAACGGACCCTCCAGCGCCGTCTCGCCGGGATGGATGAATCCTTCGAGCAGGATTTCCGCGCCAGCCGGCGCGTCCAGGTCGGTCAGCGTGCTGTGCCACAGGCGCGTGCGTTCGCCGCGAAGCAAGCCGGCGAATTCGTATTCCGACAACGTATCGGGCACCGGTGCGACGGCGGCCAGCATGGTGGCGGGATCCGCGCCGATAGCGACCAGGACCGGGAACGGCCGGGTAGGGTGGGCCGCCTTCCAGTCGGCGTAGTCGAGTGCGCCGCCACGGTGCGGCAGCCAGCGCATGATGACTTTGTTGCGGGCAATCGGTTGTTGCCGGTAGATCGCCACGTTCTGCCTGGGCTGGCGCGTGCCACGGGTGACCACCAGGCCGAAGGTGATCAGTTTGTCGATGTCATCCGGCCAGCAACGCTGGATGGGCAATTGCCCAAGGTCGACGTCGTCGGCCTCGCGCACGTCTTCGCAGAATGCTGCGTCCTTGATCCGTCGCGGTGCGACGTGAGCCAACTGCGCCAGCTCCGGCCAGCTGGCCAACGCCCCGCGCAGGCTGGAAGGCCAGCGCGGTTCCTTGATCGCGGCCAGCAACTCGCCGAGCTCGCGCAACGAAGCCAGCGGCCGTCCGGCTAATGCAGCTTCGATCCGGTCGCGGTGGCCGAACAGATTTCCCAGCAGCGGATGCGTCGAGCTGTTGGCTTGCTCGAACAACAAGGCCGGGCCTTGCGCCTTCAATGCGCGTTGGCACAGCGAGGTGCTTTCCAGATCGGGATCGATCGGCTCAGCAATGCGCAGCAGATCGCCGGTGACCTGAAGCCGTTGCAGAAAGCTGCGCAGATCGTGAAAGGCCACCGGCTTCCGCGCTCAGGCCGCCGCGGGCAGCGTGCTGCTTGCGCCGACGGGATGTTCGGCGAGTAGCGCCCGGACGCGCCGGCCCAGGTAGTCGAAGTAAAGGTCGATATAGCTGATGCCGTTTTCGCCGTCGTTGAGGAACGGATTCATCAGGGTGTGGCGCAGGATCACCAGCCGGTCGGCGCCCTCGTGTTCGGGCAGCAGGCTGTCCAGGTCGAGTCCAAGTTCGGCCAGTACGCGGTTCATGTCCTCGGGACCCAGCGCCTCGGGACGCAGCGTGGTCATCGAACCGTAGAACTCGCGCGTCTGCACGGCGTGGCCGGGGTCGCAGCGCAGGTCGTCATGCAGCGAGCGGGCGAAGACATTCATCCGCGCCACGTCATGATTGCCAACCGGATTGAGCGCCAGGCAGACGATGTTGCTGTCGGGCGCGAACGGAATCGATACTCGGAGCAGGCCGGCCATTTCATCGGCGAAGCGCGCCGCGCGGGCAAGAAACACCTCCGCGGAACGGATGGTCTCGCCAGTGAGTCGGCCGAAGTGCGCGTGATCCAGCGGCAGTACCCGATGGGTGACGTACACCGCGGCAGCGGCCGCGCCGGACTTGGAGCCTTCCAGGATAAAGCGGCCGAGCTTGCGGAAGCGGGCGAAGTAATCGGCGCCGCCGTCGCCATCGAACACGTAGTCGGCGTCTTCGGCCAGCAGGCTCATCACCCGCTGGTCGCGGCAGATGAAAGCGCCGGCGCCGTAGGGAAGGTAGCCCATCTTGTGCGGGTCGACGGTGATGGAATCGCAGTCACCCAGTGCCGCCATGGCCGCGTAGGTCGTTTCACTCGGGAAGCTGGCGAATTCGCTGCGCAAGGCTTCAATCGGGCGCAGCGAGCCGTCTTCGGCACGAAACAAAGTCGCCAGGTAGCCGCCCCAGGCGGCGTCGACGTGCACGGAGAAGCCGAAGCCCTTTTTCGCATGGGATTCGCGCTGCTCGATGACTTCCAGCACGGGATCGATGGTGCCGAACTCCGTGGTGCCCAAGACCGCCACCGTCAGCAAGACCGGTCGGCGTTGCTCGTGCAATTGCTCGAGCATCGTGCCCAGCGCGTCGCTGTCCATGCGCATGCCGCGCTCGGGCACCTGCAGCAGCTGTTCCCGGCCGAGGCCGAGCAGCTTCATGCCTTTACTCCAGGAGTAGTGCGCGGTCACCGGTACCAGGACGACCGGCGGCGACAGATCGGGATGGCGGGCGAAAAATCCCACCAGGCCGAGTTGCTCGACGCGCTCGTCTTCGACGCGACGTTGCCAGCTGCGGCGCGCCGTCGGCGCGATCGCAGCCAGCCAGTCCTGCCAGCTTTGCATCAGCTCGATGCACGCTCGCGGAGAAAGATTGAAGGCCGCCCAATCGTCCTCGGGCACTTCCAGTCCGGGTGGCGAAACAGTTCGCAACGCCACCGGGAAAGCCTTCAGCGCCAAAGCCAGGCGCAATGCTTGATAGTTGGCGACCGTTCCACCCGAGGTGAGGTGACCGAAGGCGCAATCAGGACGGGTAGGGTCGTCCTTGTAGCCGAGCATGCGCGCCAGTTGCAGGCCGGCCCGGATTTCCAGGTCGATCGTGACCGGAGCGGCGTCCTCGCTGACATTGTTCGGGTTGTACGGCAGCGTGAGCATTTGCGCGGCCAATCCCGGCAATGCCAGGTCGGAGACCATGTGGCCGAGATAGCGCGGACTGTGGAAAGGCACGGAGCGTTTCAAGGCGGCGGAAAGACTGTGCAGCTCGCGCCGCAGTCGCGCTTCAAAAGCCATGAACTCCGGATGCTGCGCGGCGTGCGTCGGAATCGCCGGCGGATCTTCCGGGTGGAAATTCCGCCGCCAATAGACATGGTCGCGCAGGAATTCGACGGTCAGCTTCTCAAGCAAGGCGTCGTTTTCGCCATAGGGGCCAAGGAAACAGGGGTACAGGCGTGGATCGGTCATGTTGGCAAGGTCCGTCTGGCAGGCAAGGACCGCGATGGCGTGGGGTGTGGCTTGGTCACGACAACCTCGGCTCAGGGCGCGCTCCTCGGCGCGATGCCAGTATCGGGTTGGATGTCTCGGCTCGCCTTGATCCAGATCAGAGGTGAAAGATATTACATAATATACATTATGCGAAGTACAGAACGGTAGACGACTTTACCGAACCCACTCGACGGGCGGCATGCCCATGAGCTCGAGTTGCACATCTGGCAGGACGTCCAGCGCTTCCAGGCAACGTTTTCGATAATCCGTATTGGCCAGCAAGCCGGCGACCCGTGTCAGCGACTGATCGATAGCACTGCCATAAGCTTGTCGGGCTTTCCCCCATGCCAAACTGGGAACCGGCCCCCAGCGCAAGCACAACATGCCCAGGTCCAGAAAGTCGCGGTGCAAAGTGCTGCGGTCGAGGCCCCGATCGGTATTGGCGAGCAACTTCTCCGCATATAAATCGTCGCGACTCAGCAGCGGTACCTCGGAGATGGTGTCCCGACTTGCCGAGAGCTCGATGCGGGCTTCACGGACGATCTCGAATTTGACTGCGGCATCAACGGTCCCCAGCACGGCCCGGATTCCATACTGGTCGCTTCGCACCTCTCGCAGCACCGGCACCGCCTTCCGCGTCAATCCGGCCAGTCCACGTTCGAACACGATCTCTCGAAGGCGACGGTAGCCGTCTGTAGACGCACAAACGAAGTCGATGTCATCTGATCGTCTGAATTCCTCCAGCTGCAACGAAATCGCGGTACCGCCGGCGAACAGGCATTGGCACTGCGTGAACACAGCGCCATCGAATTTCGCGAGCAGAGCCGCGATCACCTGGTGATGCGGGCGTTTATACATTCAACACCCCTCGCCCGTGCCTGGCCGTCAGCTGGCGAATCAACGCTGCTTCGCGTGGAATCAAGTGACCCGTATCGACGAAGCGCCAGTTCGCTTCATAAAGCGCCAGGGCATCGCGTTCATCGATGAAGCGTTGACCGGCGCGCTGCCAGCCGAGCATCTTGAGTTCCGGATAGCGGTCAATCTCAATCAACGGATTCGCGCCTGACTGCGGTCGCAACTCGACGCCCAGTGCCGCCGCGACCTGCAGGACCCTTCCTAATGAAGCGCCGTCCTTCCCGCGCTCGAGCTCCGACAGGAAGCGAAGGCTCATACCGGTGCGGCCCGCCAGTTCTTCCAGCGTCAATCCGGCCCGCTGTCGCGCTTGCCGAAGAAGGTGACCAAGTTGTTTCGGGTCAGTTGGCATGTTCGTTTTGCCTGTTCAGCTGCACACTAGCATTTTCCCAATCGGGATAACTGAACACACTAGAAACAGAAGTACCACTATGCCCTAACACATTGAATAAACGAATCATTCTGTCACTAATCCGGCGTCGATTGGCGAAGAATTGGGCCGCTTTCATTGCCCCCAGACGCCGGGACGCTGCCAGGCCATGTCTGAGCGACCCTTCAGATCCCGGCCGTCAACTTCACGCGACTACCAAGGCCTCTCGCGGCCTGCAAGTCCCAAGCAAGACATCACATTCCTCATGGGTCATCGGCCTGCCGCAATAGAAGCCCTGCATCGCGTGACAACCGAGCTCCTGCAGACAGGTCCACTGCGCCTCCGTTTCGACACCCTCGGCCAGGACCTGCAATCCGAGTCCATGCGCCAGCGCAATGATCGCCTCGACGATGCGCAGCGAATTCTGCTCATCCAGTTCGGGCCTAAGGTTAAAGATGAAGTTCTGGTCGATCTTCAAGGTGTCGATGGGCAGCCGCTGCAGATAGGCAAGCGAGGAATACCCGGTTCCGAAGTCGTCGATGGCGATGCTGACCCCCAGGGCCTTGATGGCGCGGAGGTGGCGTATGGAGTCCGTGGCCTGCTCCATGACGATGCCTTCGGTCAGCTCCAGCTCCAGCCCGATCGGCTCGAGCCCGGTTTCGGCGAGTGTTTCGGCGACCACGTCCAGCCAGCCTTCATTCTGGAACTGCAGCGCGGACACGTTCACCGCCACCTTCAGGTCGCCATGTCCGGCGGCACGCCACGCCGCGCAATTCCGACACGCTTCACGGAGCACCCAGCGGCCGAGCGCGTGGATGATGCCCGACTCCTCGGCGATCGGGATGAAACGCGAAGGCGCGATCATGCCGTGTACCGGATGCTCCCATCGCACCAGGGCTTCGAAGCCGAGCAAGGTGCCGGCGGCACGATACAGAGGCTGGAACTGAAGCAGGATCTCGTTGCGTTCGATGGCATGGCGCAGCTGATCCTCCAACTGCATGCGGTCCACGAGCTGCGCGTTCAGTTCCTCGGTGTAGCAACGCATGCAGTTTCGACCCGACGCTTTCGCCTGATACATCGCCGCGTCAGCGTGACCCTGCAACGTCGCCACATCCGTCGCATCATCCGGGAAAAAGCTGATCCCGATGCTCGCGGTCAGGTATAGCTCATGTCCGCTGACCTTGAACGGCTCCTCGAGCGAGGCCAGGATCAATTGGGCCACCCGAGCCGTGTCCTGGGAACCGCGAATGGCGTTGAGCACAACCATGAATTCATCGCCGCCCATTCGTGCCAGCGTATCGGAACGGCGCATTACGGACTGAAAGCGCTCTGCCGCCAAACACAATAGTTCATCGCCCGCCCCGTGACCGAGCGTGTCGTTGATGCGCTTGAATCCATCGAGGTCGATGAACATCACCGCGAGGCGTTGTTCCTGCCGACGCGCCTGCAACAGCGCCTGGCTCAGTCGGTCGGCGAACAACAACCGGTTCGGCAGGCCGGTCAAGGCATCGTGCTGCGCCTGGTGCTGCAACTGATCGCCCAGGGCGGCATGGGTGACCACCAGCGAGGCCAATCGGCTCGCGGTGTGCAGCACCAACGGGAGAACCTCCGGGCCGGGCGCATCGCGTCGACCGTGAACCACGATCAAGCCTTCGACTTCCTCTTCACCCTGCCCTGACCGAATCGTCGCGGAGGCCTGGATCTGCATTCCAAACTCGTCGGCCAGCGCCCGAAAAGAGGCCCACGACGCGTCCTCTTCCCCGTCCGCGGCGAAGGCATTGTGCTCCGCACAGCGCGTTCCCCACTTCAGCCGTCGCAGCCCCAGCAGAAATCCTGTTTCCAGGTGCGGGCCTGCTGCCAGCGTGACCTGTCCGTGTTTGAGTAGAAAAATACAGCAGACGCCGCCCTGGCACTGATTCTCGACCAGCAGCGCCACCCGCGAAAGCACCTGGGCAGGCGGCAGACTTTTGGCCACCTGGGTAAGGATGTCCGATTGCTCGCGCTCCAACAGCTCGGACAGTTTGCGCTTGGTGATGTCGACCATCATGCCGCCCAGCAATCCCGAACCCGAACCAGAGGGCGCATGCATGACACTGCCGAGCATCCAGACGATGCGACCGTCCGCCGCGAACACTCGGACTTCGAAACTGTGCGCCGTGCCGGCCACGATTTCCTGGCTGCAGGCGACCATCGCTTCGCGGTCGTCCGGGTGGAGGTGATCGAGAAGAAATCCAGGCGTCTGCAACCACTCGTCGACCGGATAACCGAGGATGTCTTCGGCGCGCTGACTGACGTAGGAAAACTGCCAGGTGGAAAAGTCCATTTCCCAGACGATGGCGTCGATGCTCTGAAGCAACTGCCGGAAACGTCGTTCCGCCGCGCGTGTAACTGCATGTTCGGACTGCTCGCCGCCAAGCACGCGGCCGCGTGCAATCGCACAACGCACACTGGCGCGCAGCGTTTCAGCGTTCAGTCGTTCCCTGACCAGGAAATCCTGTGCGCCCGCCTGCATGACAAGCATCGCCAACTCGTCGTCGCCAGTGGTGCTGAGCACGATCACCGGTACAACCGGATGCGCGGCGTGGAGGCTACGGAACGCGCACAGGCGCCGGTCTTCCGGCAGGTCCAGATCGAGCACGATGAGGTCGACGCTTGTGCTCGCGAGGATTGTCAGTGCGTCAGTCACGGACGTGGCGTGCTCGATCTGGCAACCCGGCCCGCCCGCCTGACTCAACCAGCCCGCCATCAGGCGATCACTGACCGGACTGTCTTGCACCAGAAGCAACGTCAGCCGGCTTGGGCCCATCACGCTCGAGTCGCAGGGGTAGACCCGATACTAGGTCATGCGCATCGCCACAAACGTCCATCGCATTCAACCGTTTCACGGGCGTACAGGCATCTGTTGACTATTGCCCGGGCGTTCATCGCGCGGGCATATGCTCAAGTCTCGTGAATTCGTGCTCGCCCCAGGGAGAGATTGTATGTTGTGGACTATCGTCGCTGTTCTGTTGATCCTGTGGTTGCTTGGCTTCTCGATGTCGGTGGGAGGCGGACTTATCCACGCGCTGCTGGTGATTGCCGTGATCGTTGTCGTTGTTCGGCTGCTCACTGGACGAAAAGTGGTTTAGAAGCCTCGATTCGACTCGACTTCGATACTCACTGTCGATGCGGCGACGCGCTGTCCCTGCCGCATCCCACCGACCACGTAGCAACGGTGCGAGATGCAGGCGAGGCCGCGTTGATCCATGGTCGGCTCAACCAGACCTGGCCGTTCAAGCCAATCGCCGGAATCCAGGTTGAACGAGAGCAGCCGCGCCGACGGCTCGGACGGAACGCCGTCGTAGCCGATGCCGTTGTAGTTGTAGGGATTGGTGCTTCCGCCGACAAAAAGTGCGCTGCGCCCGCCGGGCACTGCCGCCGCACCCATGCGATAGCGCGGCAAGCCGGGATGCGACGGGATCGCGGTCCATTCGATGATCGTGGCGTTGTCGTCGCTGACCCGTCCGCGCCAGCACTCGTTCGACGCCGAAAAGCGCCGCTTGCCGTCTGCCCCCACATCCAGGCGGACGCCGTCGCAAATCAACATTTGCTCTCCGACAATCGCACCGGCGTGCCCGAACACCGGCGCGCCGGGCCAGTCGGTGGCGCGTGCCCAGGCATCGCGTTGGGTATCGTAGACCTGCACGGCCGCGACGTTCGCGTCCTTGTGCCAGCCACTCACCAGGAGTACCCAGCGATCGCGGAACACCAGCGCGACGCTGTCGTCCACCGGCAGTGGCATGTCTTTCAAGCGGGTGTAGGTGCGCGTGTCGGGTTCGAAGCGCAGCACTTCCGGCGTCGACTCCTCGTCGCCATTTTCAGCGACGGTGTAGCCGCCGAACAGGAACACCCGGCCTCCTACCGCCACGGCGACGCTCGCCAATCGGCCGGACGCCACCGGCACCGATGGCAACTCCAACCAGCGACCGGCGTTAGAGTCGTACTCGAACGCCCGGCGACTGACGTCGCGCCAGGTCTTGCCCGATTCCACACCGAGGAACGAATACAGGCGAAAGCCGTTGCGGCTCTCGACCGCGGCGACCGCATTGTTGCTGATCGCGTAGGGAAGATCCGGGATTGTTGGCGCGGGCGCATAGTCCGGCCGCGACGTCGCGCAGGCGGCGAGCAGCGCACACACTGCGGCAAATAATCCCCTCGTGCATTTCCTCATTGCCGGACCCCAAATCTGGAATCGGCACCGTAGCAGGCGCGGCGGCCAGCGCGCGAATCCTTTTTGAGCTGGCGGAACTCCTAGGAAAGTACGCACGGCTATTTTCAGCCAGACGGAACGAATCACCGGCAATAAAGCCTGATTTTGCGTGATCCACTTCTCATTCACCGGACCCCTGCCATGAGACTACTTGCTCCAACGACGGCGCCGCAACTGGAACTGCTGGATGTTAACGACCAGCCCATCGTCATTGCCGGCCAAGGCAGAAAGACGCTCTTGTCGTTTTTCCGCGAAGCCAACTGCCCGTTCTGCAATTTTCGCGTCTACGAGTTGACGCATAACTACACGAACTTGTCGTCCCTGGGGCTGGACATCGTCGCGGTCTTCAGCTCCAACCGGAGCGACGTGATGAAATTCATCGCGCGCCAACCGCGGCCGTTCCAAATGATTGCCGACCCCGACTCCGAAGCCCACCATCGATTCGGCATCGAGCGCTCCTTGTGGGGGAAACTCAAGGCCATGATGACGCGCATTCCCGCGATGGTCCGGGGGATGCGCATCGTGGGCCTGGCCGGCATGAATACCGGTAGCTTGATGCCGGCGGATTTTCTCATCGACGAGACCGGGCGGATCGTCGAGACGTATTACGGTACCGATGCCGGAGACCACATTCCCATCGAGCGCATCGAGTTGTTTTTGGCGCGCGGCCTGGCTTCGCGGAAGGCCGCGTGATGCGCTTCGCCAAACTACTCTGACTTCCACCGGCGATCTCTTCGCCGCGGGGATGTTGGGCGTACTAATGGACAACGCGAACAGAAAAGACGCCGGCACGTAGTCCGGCGTCTGGAAGGCACTATCGGCAAGTGACGGCCGACCCGCTCACTGGGTATCCAGATGCTCGAAACCGGGCGCGAGATTCACATGAGTAATCCACAGACCGCCCCTGCCATCAGGCGCGACATAGGTCTCGGAAAAATGACCTCTGCGCACGAGGGTGCCCAGCGGGAGATCGCCGGCCATCTCAAGCTGTCCGCGATTGGCCGAGAAGGCGCTACTCGTGCTGTACGTGTTGTAGCTGTCGGTATGTCCGTAGATTGTATCTAGCTGAGCGTAATCGTGATTGTCTGGCGCAGTGCTGTTCGGGCTCAATGAATAATCCATGCAGGTGCCCTGCGACGAACCGTCTTCACTGGTGTGTCCCAGGCCGAAGGTGTGGCCGATTTCCTGGCACATGACATGCGGTGCTTCGCAGGCCCAACCAACCGTTGTTGCCATACGTCGAATTGCATACGCGGATCTTGCCAGCCACCGCCGCGCAGCGTTTGCGATCTTTTCTGGCCTAGCCCCAGGATTAGTTGCACTGCAGCATTAGTGATGGCAGCCACGAGGGCCAGATCCTTCGGCACTCAGCTTCCCGTCTTGATCGGAGTGCGGAATCCACTTTCGGTCAGCTTCGGCTTCGTTGTGGCATAAGAACACGACACCGCGGCGTTGCGTCAGGCCCGGCGTTGCGCTCGCCGCCGGTTTCGTGATTCCCGCGCGGTACTCCACGGGCGGCTGATAGCACGAGGGCCGAGAAGTTCATCAACAGGTTGAGCAGGACGGTGAGACGGACTTCCGTGAATGACGAGTCGCAGGGAACGACAGGCGGATATGCCCGACCAACGGAGATTTCGCCTTGAAGCCGCTTGCCCTGCCGAAACCTTGCACGAGATTCGGGAATCTCTTCCCCTTCCCGGTTGACCTAGGTCAATGACATGGCGGAAGTCAGGAGTGAGAGTCACGGAGAACTGGTGGACCCGCTCTGACAACAACCAGCGCGGAACAGGAATCCGGGAGGAATTCATGACAATTCAACAAGTGATTGCCGAGGACGTCCGCGGCCACGCCCCCCTGTGGGTAGTGTTCTGGATCTACGGCGTAGTCATCAGTCAATTATTGTTCTGTGGCATCCTCTATTTGTATCGACAGATGGACACGCCGATGCTGGCCGCGTCGCTGATTGGCTTCCTGTTCTATACGGTGTGGATCATGCGGTCCGTGTGGGTGAATGCCTTCAACGTTGAAAAGGAAGTCTACGGGCACATCGCGCGAGCGCTGACGGTTGCATGGTCAGTCAATTCCGTGCTGGTCTCCGCATTCTTGTTCCTCGGCCATTTCGGCACCGTTGCGCTGCCGATTTGAGTCGCGGCCAACGCCATGACGACCGCCGGGATGTCCACGGAAAGCTGGCGGAGCTTGAGTTCCGACCTGGCTGGCATGTCGCCCGCCTACTTCGGCATGGCCATGGCAACCGGCATCGTGTCGATTGCCGCGCACCTGCTCGGCGTTGCATGGTTGGCGCGCGGATTGTTTCTCCTCAACGTTCTCATCTACGTACTGCTCTGGCTGCTGACGCTGGCACGCCTGTGCTTGTACCCGGCGCGCTTTTTCCAGGACATGGTCGACCACCTGCGCGGCCCGGGTTTCTTCACCCTGGTCGCGGCGTCGGGCGTGCTCGGCAGCCAGTGCCTGCTAATCACCGGCAGCCTGGCCTGGGGCTTCGCCCTATGGGGCGTGGCGCTCGCCTTGTGGCTCGTGCTGACGTACACGATCTTCACTGCCTTCACCATCAAGGCGGACAAGCCCAAACTTGACCAGGGCATCAGTGGGGCTTGGCTACTGGCGGTGGTGGCGACGCAATCCTTGGCCGCGCTCGGCACGCTGCTTGCGGCCAATGTCGGCCAGCCGTATCGACTGGAGATGAATTTCTTCGCGCTGTCGATGTGGCTGTGGGGCGGCATGCTGTACATCTGGATGATGTCCCTGATCTTCTATCGCTACACGTTCTTCCGCTTTTCTCCGTCCGACCTGTCGCCGCCGTACTGGATCAACATGGGTGCGATGGCCATTTCCACGCTGGCCGGCTCGCAGCTGATCCTCAATGCCCCGGACGCGCCGCTGCTGCTCTCGATACTGCCCTTCATCAAAGGCTTCACTGTTTTCTATTGGGCCACCGGCACCTGGTGGATTCCGATGCTGGTGGTATTGGCGATCTGGCGGCACGGAGTGATGCATTTTCCGTTGCGCTATGACCCGCTGTACTGGGGCGCCGTGTTTCCGCTTGGCATGTACGGCGCTTGCACACAGCGCATGCGGCTCGCGCTCTCGCTGGAATTCCTCGGGTATTTGCCGTGGCTATTCCTGGTGATCGCTGCACTCGCCTGGACGGTTGCCTTCGTGGGCTTCGTCCTGGATCTGCGACAACGTCTGCGCGCGGCCTGGCCGACCGCGGTTCCGGGCGTCTAGGCGATTCAGCGGGAACGAAGTGGCTGTTAGCACGCCGAGGCGAACCAATGCCGCCACGCAGGTCGCCTCAAAGGTACCTAGTCCCAATGCGCATGCTCGACTATCGGATCAGGACTTGTATCGACTGCCCTTGTTGCCCTGCATAGCTGACCGAAGCGATCGATCCATCATATTGGTTCGATTCGGCAACAGCGCGTCGGCATAGCCAAGATCAGCGTCCATTACCAAGGAATTTTTTCGCGCGTAACTGCGTGTCCAGTGCGCTAACGCATCGAACACGGGCGCGAGACCCAGGGCGCGTGCCGTGGCCGCAAAAAAGACGAGCCGCCTATTGGTTTCAAGTCTTGTGCGCTCCACCAGCCCGTCCGCCTGGAGCTCCTCGAGTTGTTTGATCAGGACGCCCTGCGACAGTCCTGACAAAGCCCGGCGCAAGTCGCCGAACTGCCGGGCGCCCTTGGTCAGCGTCCAGAGGATCTCCAGCTTCCACTTGCCGCTGATTGTCCGGATTACCTCGTGATCAGGCCCTGGCCCCGAATCCACTTCTGCCCCAAAACCACGCGACTTGCCATCTGAATTCATGGAAATCTCTCGGCCGAAACAGCTCGGACAACTCTAGCGGAATTTTTCCTGCCGGAGACCAATTTGAGAACGCCCATGAACTAATCTCCCTATATTATTAATCTATAAGGGATTTTATCAGTCATGTTGACGCGTCATGGAGAGTATTACTCTCTCGAAAGTACAGCTATCCGAATCTTGGAAAGAATCACTAACCTGCATCATGTAATCACGTATAAAAAGCACATTTCGCATACTCCGCTAAGGTCTACTCTCCTCGTTCAAGCGCCGCCGCGTGGCCAATTTCCGCAAGCTGTCGCGTAGTTCTAGAGCAGAAGTTCGACGATCGCGCGGACCGAGAGGAATGAGACATGGTCAGTCGCCGTTGTTGCGTCGTCGCGCTGTTGACGACGGCCCTGCTCCCGTTTGCGGTGAATGCGCAGGACCCGCCGCCCCAGCAGCGCTTGAGCACCAGCGCACTGAAACAGCAGGTGCAGCGGCGGCCGCAGGGGGTCGAGGTCCCGGCCGAGCTCACCAAGCAGGGCAACAAACTGGTGTTGCAGACCGCGGATTCCGCCGTGCCGATCGCCAACGCGCAATTCCTGAGCCAGCAGGTCCGGCAGCTTCCGGTCGAAGTCGTGGTCAGCGAAGGGCCCGGCGACTCGGTCAAGCTGGAAGAGGTAAAGCTGCAGGCCACCAAACGCTGGGAAGAACTGTCCAATGCGCAACGCCAGCGCTACGGCGCGATCGACGTAGCCCAGCGGCGCCTGGACCGGATGGCGCAGTCCGCCCTCAACTCCACCGCCACCAAGGCGGATATCGGCCGGTTGAAACAAGCCGTGGTGGCCACCGAGCTGAAAGTACTGGAAAGCTACAAAGCCATTCCTGATTCGCAGCGCATGGAGCAGCGCGTGCTGGTTGAACAGTACAGCGAACTGCGGCGTGCGGAAAAGTCCTTGTATGGATTCGCTCGTGACGATCGCTACCCGCCGCAAGCCTACGAGCGCATCTACGCCAACTCGCGCGGCGCCTTCGCATTACGCGTCAAGGCCGAATCGACACCGCGTTGCAGCGCAGTGCTGATCAGCGAACGGCTGGCGCTCACCAACAATCACTGCATCCTGGAAGAACTTCCTGAAGAGCTGGAGGCCGTGTTCGATTATGAGGACGACCTGGATGGCAATCACCTGCCCAGCAAAGTATTTCCGGTGGTCGATGTCCGACTGACCCGGGAGGAAGAGCGCGACAACCTCGACTTCGTGTTGCTCGAGCTAGGCCCGAACGAAGCAGGCGCCCTGCCCGGCGGCAGCTTCCCGCCACAGTGCCTGTCGATGAATCCCGTTCGTCGCGACGACCCGCTGTACGTGGTCGGGTTCCCCTTGGGCGAGCCGCGCACCGTTCACGACAACACCTTCGTGTACTTCCCGTTTCGCGTCAACGCCCACGAATATGCCGACCTGGAAATCCGTGTGCGCGCCGAATTCGATTCGTTCGAAGAGGAAAGCCAGTCCTACATCGACGGCAAGCTGAAGGAATTCACCGACAGCTACCAGGAACGCACGGACGGCAACGGCGACAAGTTCTACGAATACATCAGTGTTCGCTTCGCCAACCAGCCCACGATCGGCGCCGACAGCGACACCTATCGCGGCAACTCGGGATCGCCGGTTTACAGCCGCCGCACGCACACCGTGATCGGGTTGCTTTTCGATGGCCAGGAGGATTTGTCGCAACCCTGGGCGCCCGGTTGGCGTTCGCATGAAGCCATCCTGCCGATCACCAAGATCATCGAGCGTCTGGATATCGCCGAGCCGGTCTGGCGCAACGATCCGCTGGTCTGTATCCGCCCCGCCACTTGAGGATTTTCGAATGCTACGTGCCCTGCCCTGGCTGATCCTTGCGCTGATAGTGTTTATCACTGGCTGCACCGACAAGACGGCGACGCCGGAGCCCGCGCCAGCGCCGGTTGTCACACCAACGCCGACGCCTCCCATTGGCTTCACCCAAGGCTACGTTGTCGAACTGGCAGTCGGGCAAACCGAGGACAACTTGCGTACGGCGGCCGAGCAGATCTTCAAGAAGGTGGTTTCGATCGAACCTCTATTCCCCGAAGCCCCAGCGGACGACGACCCATACCGCTTGCGTAGCATCTATCGGCTCCGCGTGGCCGATACGCCGGGCGAAGAGCGGCCCTGGGATATCGCATATCGATTGCGCGAGGCTGGCAATTTCGTGCAGGTCGAACCCGACACCGACGATACGATTCTGGAGGCGCAGAAGCGCAGCGCGGCGGTAGCCTGCATGGCGGCGCCGGTGCTGGATTGTTCGACGCAACCGCGACCGCGCGCCTGCGATGCAAGCTGGTCGTTGCGGGAAATGAATGTGGATGGCGCCCGCGCGCTGGTACCGCCGGCGGGCGGAAAGGCGCTTGGCGAAGGCGTCCGCATCTGTCATCCGGACAGCGGCTGGACGGATCATGTCGACCTGGATGCCGCGCGCATCGACCCGTCGGCCACGCTCAATCTGATGGATGGCGGCAGCGACGCCCATGATCCACTCGGCTACCACGGCAATCCGGGACACGGCACGGCCACCGGCAGCGTGTTGATCAGCGATGGCGGGATCGGCGCGACCAGCGGCACGACCGGGCCAGGCGTAGTGGTCGGACTGGCGCCGAAGGCGACCTTGGTTCCCATCCGCGCGCTCAACAGCGTGGTTCAAGTGCTGGACTCGGACATCGCTCGCGCCGTTCAACACGCGTCCACCGCGAAATGCGATGTCATTTCAATGAGCCTGGGCGGCCGTTTGTTCTTTGGGTTGGAACGTGCAATCAACGATGCCGTGCGGCGCGATGTGATCGTGGTCAACGCCGCCGGCAATTGCGTTGGCTTCGTGGTCGCACCGGCCACGTATGACAAAGCTATCGCCGTGGCCGCGAGCAATGCCGACCACAAGCCATGGAAAGGATCTTCGAAGGGGCGCGCGGTGGATATCACGGCACCGGGAGAGGACGTGCATGTTGCGCGCGCCGTGGTGGGCGGCAATGGCACGCTCGCCGAGCCGGGCGACGGCACGTCGTTCGCCACGGCGGCAGTCGCGGGCGCGGCCGCCGACTGGATTGCATTTCATGGTCGTCCGGCGATCAAGGCGGCACAGGGCAGCCTGAGCCGTCGTGACCTGTTCGTGCGCACGATGCAGGCGACGGCCAGCAAGCCGCCAGGCTGGAATACGCAACTCTATGGTCCCGGGATCGTCGACTTGAAGCGGCTGCTGCAGAAGCCGCTGGGTCAGCCGGTCAACCAATTGCAGGCGCCGCCGAAGGATGATGTGGTCACGCTGCTGTCGCGGATGTTCGACCGCGATCCGGCCGCGATACGCGAGGGACTGCAGCGCATGTTCGGCGAGTCCGCGAACTTTGAGGCCGAGTTGCAGCGCTACGGGGCCGAATTGCTGGAACTGGCAGCTCGCGATCCCGACGCGTTCCTGCGCGCACTGGAACCGCCGGCGCCCGGAGCGTTGGTATCACCGGCCCAACCGATCAAGGCCCGGGCATCGCGACAGCTCGGAGCATTGATCGAAGGCGGACGCTGAAGCCATGACTGCGCCTGTTCTGCTGCAACGCAATGGCTCCGCGATGCTCCTGCTGATCGTGGCCGGTGCGCTGCAGTCCTGCAGTGCGCAGGCGCCCGCCGATGCGGAATCAGAAGTGCCGGCTGAGGCGACCGTCGCACCTGCCACGCCAATCAAGCCTGCACCTGCACCTGCCGTGACAACTCCCCCCGCACCACGGCCGCCGCAGACTGCACCGGCTTACGATCGCCCGGAACCGGTATCAATCGCCATCTACATCCTGTCGCGCGGTCGCGGCGTGCCGGAGCGCACGCGCGCGGTCTACCAGGAAATACAGGCCTTGCTCAAGGAGCAACAGGGAACGTCCGTCGTCACCAACCTGTCCACCAGGCGCATCGGCCTGGAAGGCGAGACGCGCTTGTGCGCGGAATTTCGTGACCGCACGGAGGCCCGCGCCACGCTGGAAAAAATCCGCAAGCTCTCGGCCGGAGTCGAACTGCTCAATGTCGTGGAAGAACCGTGCACTCAGTCCAAGGAAACCAAACCATGAACGCCCGAATCCCAACCCCGTCGCGGCTTGCGACAGCCCTTGCGATGGCACTGTTGCTGATTGCCTGCAACAAGACCGATGAAGTCGCCGAGACCGAGGCACCGGTGGCCGAGCCGCCAACTGCGCCGCCGCCGACGCCTACGCTGGCAATCAAACCCGCCGAGGGTGCGGTCGATGCTACCGACGAAGCGGTGGCCGCGACCAAGGATCAGATCAAGGCAGCCGCAGCCGCGAGTCGCGAAAAGTGGCGCGGCAAGACGTTCGAGGAATTCGAAGCCACGGTGTACAAGGAGCCCGGTGAGGATGGCAAGTACATCATCGACGGCGACATCGCGATTCCCGACCGCAAGTTGCTGCAGGAATACTTCAAGGATATCCAGAACGGCCTCAACGGCACCGCGGGGGGCAAGCTGATCGTCAACCAGATTGGCGGTGAGCGCCCGCCGGGAATGCCGACGGCAATTGCCGTCAACTTGGTCAACGGTCGCCCCGACATCTGGAACAGCGCCGGCAAGAAGCAGCTCAAGTATTGCGTCAGCACCACGTTTGGCGCCCGGCATGCGTCCGTGGTCGCCGATATGGCCGCAGCCACGCAACCGTGGGAAGAAGCCGCCAACGTCGACTTCCTCTACGTCCCGGCCGAGAATGGCAACTGCAAGGCCAGCAACCAGAACGTGGTGTTCGACGTGCGCCCGGTCGATGTCGGCGGCGAGTACCTGGCTCGCGCGTTCTTCCCGAACGATCAACGCGCCGCGCGCAACGTATTGATCGATGAGTCCTCGTTCCAGTTGGCGCCGGACGAAGAGCTGACGCTGGTCGGCATCCTGCGCCACGAACTCGGGCACGCGCTGGGCTGGCGCCACGAGCACACCCGGCCGGAATCAGGCACCTGCTTCGAGGACAGCCAGTTCCAACCGCTCACCAGTTACGACCGCTTTTCGGTCATGCACTATCCCCATTGCAACGGCGGCGGCGACTGGTCCTTGCAGCTTACCGGCAGCGACAAGGCCGGCGCGGCCTGCATCTACGGCAAGGGCAGCAACAACACCGAGAATCTCTCCCAGTGCCTCTTCCAGATGCCCGATGTCGCCACCGGCAGCGTGGCGACAGAGAACTTCCCTACCGAGACCCTGGCTCTCAGTCAGATGAAGCAATACGGGCCATTCGACGTGAAGCCCGGCTCATTGGTCGAAGTGCACATGAGCGGCGCCGGCAGCAGCGCGGGCGATCCGGATCTGTACGTCGATTTCAGTCGACCGCCCGAACTCAGCCGTTGGATCTGCCGGCCGTTCCTGAGCCACGCGAATGAAATTTGCGACCTGCAGTTGCCGCTGAATAGGAGGAAGGTCTACGTGATGGTGCGAGGGTATACCGCCGCCAACTATCAGCTCAGCATCAAGTACGTGCGGCCGTGATCAGCGGCGGTACCCGAGGTCGTATCGACTCGGGTACTGGCGTCACAACACATCCCACACATAACCACCCGACTCAATCACAAAGCCGGCCAGCTGGTCGACCTGTGCGTCTTCGTTGCGGGTCAGAGCACGCACGTTGCGTGACATCCGCCGCCTTGCCTGGCGCGCGAACACTTCCGTCATCGCCACGGCTTCCTTGCTTCCGACGGCACCCTGGCGAAGCAGCGCGTCGGCGCGCGACAACATGCACAGTCCCACGTACAGGTCGATGGCAAGGTCCGCGATCCGCTTCTGCTGGTACTGCTGGTCGGCGATGGACTTGCCGTGCATGCGCAGCAGTCCATCGGAGGCTTTCGACATTTCGACGGCATATTTCTCGTAGGTCGCCGCCACCTTGCGCAATGCCGGATCCAGCGATCGGTGAATCTTGTCGGTGCCGTAGCCGGTGGTTTCCCGGGCCCGTCGCTGCGCGTAGCCGCTCAACACACCGAAGCCCTTGATCGGGTCGCTGAAGATATTGTCGACCGCGGACTTGAGCTCGGTGAGCGTGGAGCCGACGTCCTTCAGGCCGGACAGCGCGATATACAAGCGGAGAATCTCGTTGGTGCCCTCGAAGATGGTCAGGATCCGCGCATCGCGGGTGACCTGTTCGTAAGGGAACTCCTTCATGTAGCCATTGCCGGCGGCGATTTGCAGCGCCTCATAGGAGGCGCGCTGGATCGCCTCGCTGGCGAACACCTTGCTGATCGCCGCTTCGATGGAATAATCCGCGCAACCGCTGTCGATGAAGTTGGCGACCATCCACACTGCGCTCTCGGCGGCGAAACAATCGATGGTCATCTGCGCGATCTTTTCTCGGACCAGTCCGAATTCCGCAATCGGGCGGCCAAACTGCTGGCGCTCCTTGGCCTGGGCCGTGGCCAGCTTGATCAGGGACTTCATGCCGCCCACGGCGCCACCGCCAAGGCCGGTGCGACCGTTGTTGAGGATCGCCATCGCCGTCTTGAAGCCCTTGCCGACATCGCCGAGCACATTCTCCGCCGGCACCCGAACATCGGCGAACGCCACGGTCGTGGTCGACGACGCGCGAATGCCCATCTTGTCCTCGTGCGGACCGCGGGTAACGCCCGGCCAGGCCGCTTCGACGATGAACGCGCTCATCTTGCCTTCCGGCGTATCGGTCTTCGCAAACACGGTGTACAGATCGGCGATGCCACCGTTGGTGATCCACAGCTTCTCGCCGTTGAGCGTCCAGCTACCGTCGTCATTCCGGGTAGCCTTGGTGCGAAGGGACGCGGCATCGGAGCCGGCGCTGGCTTCGGTCAGGCAGAACGCCGCGATCATCTCGCCGCTGGCCAACTTCGGCAGGTAGCGCTCCTTCTGTTCCGGCGTGCCGAACAGCAGCACGCCCTTCATTCCGATCGAGCTATGCGCACCAATCGTGAGCGAAACCGAACTGTCGTGACTGCTGGTCTGCTCGAGCACGCGTGCATACGCTGCGTTCGACAATTCCAGCCCGCCGAATTCCTCCGGAATGATCAGGCCGAACAAGCCCATGTCGCGCAGCGCCTGGATGAACTCAGCGGGCTGCCCCGCGTCGACGTCCCATTGCTTGAAATCCGCGCGCTTGCCGGCGAGGAAATCGTCGATGGCGTCCACCATCGAGCCCAGCATTTCCCGATCGCGTTCGCGCATCCGCGGATAAGGGAACAGGTTTTCCTCGACGATCTCGCCGAAGAACAGGTTCTTGGCAACGCTGAGGTCTTTGCGCAAGGTGGCGGCGCGGGCCGCGTCGTCGGATTTCGCAATTTCGGCTGAAGCATTCATTTCGGCACTCCCCTGCGCTCGCGATTGCAGTACGCCGCTACCGTAAATTTGACAGTCTGATCATCATGGTCAGCGCGTCAATCGGCGACTCGACGAAGCCATGATACGCGTAGAACGCCTTTGCATTCTCATTGACGGCGTGGCACAGGAAGACGCGGATTCCCAGTTCCTGCGCAGCGCGTGCACTTCGAAGCAATGCATCGCGAAGCAGTCCTTTGCCAATACCCCGGCCGGCCCAGTCCGGATGAACCGCCAAGCGCCCGAGCACTACCGCCGGAATCGGGTCCGGCATGTTCCTGCGAATGGATCCTGGTGCACCGGCAAGACTGACCGATCCTGCCGCCAACGCGTAGTAGCCAACAACATTGTCGTCGTCGCAAACGACGAAACAGCGCGATGCGCCTTCGCGTTGATTCTTGCGGGCGCGATTCTGCAGCCAGTGAGTCAGCTCAGGCACCTCACAGCGAAAGTGGTCGAGGCAGTGACTGTCGTCCAGTACAACGGGTGCGCTCACCATTGTGACGGTCAGCTTTCCCAAGGTGCGGGCGTCGCGATAAGCCGCGCGAGCGCTTCCGGGTTTTCCATGGGGGCTTCCAGGATCGCGTTGAAGCGATCCAGTTGTTCAGCGTTCAAGACAAACCGGGTCCTGTCAGCCAGGACTTCTTGTGCTTTTTCGCATGACGCGTCGAGCATGAAGTCGGTACGCGTCTTGCCGGCGATTTCGGCTGCCTGGTCGATCAGCGCCCGCTTCGTTGTAGGCGCTCGAAGATTTATGGTGGTTTCGCGCGGGGCGTTGTTCACGGAAGCGTCCAATTCATGCGTGTGCGGACACTGTATACACAAAACTGCGCCAACACAACGTATACACGCTAGGCAATTCAGCCGTGGGTAGGGGCGCCGATCAGGCTTTCCGCCGGAATGCCCAGATTCCGGTGCAAGTTGCGGATCATCTCGATGGTGAGGCCGCGCTTGCGGTTCAAAACCTCATAAACGCGGTTGGGTTGCCCGATGGAGGGCACCAGGTCTTTCACGGTCAGGCCTCCCTGCTCCATCCGGAAGCGGATCGCTTCGATGGGATCGGGGGCTTCGATGGGGAATTGCTTGGCCTCGTAGGCTTCGACCAGCGTGGCCAGTATCTCGAAGCGATCACCGTCCTCGGTGCCCGGAGCCGGCTCGTTGTCGAAATAAACGGACAATTCGCGCAACGCGGCCTTGTAGTCGTTCTCGGTGCGGATGGGATGGATGTTCATAGGTCCTCCACAGTGGCGGCATCGATCCGGTCGTACTCGGCATCGGTGCCGATGAACTTGATGTAGATGGCCTGGAATCGGTAAGCCACCGCGACGATGAGCCGGTAATCATTGCCCTTGATGTTGAACACCACGCGGTTGTGACCGACAAAGCTGGCACTGGCGTAGCGATTGCGAATGTCCTGGGGGGTGGTCCAGGCGGCGTGCCTGGCTTCGTCGTACCACGCCTTGAGGGGCTGTTCGGAGTCGGGGTGATGCTGCCAGAAACCTCTCAAAGTGCTGACGGCGATTACCTTCATGGGGCATGGTAGTCCCAGTTTGGGACTATCGCAAGCCGAGGTCCCGCCGCACCTAGATACACCCGCGAATTCAATGGGTTAGCGTCTGTTTGGCTAAGAAATCACAGGCGACAAAACGAAATAGCGCCGCATTTGCGGCGCTATTTCATTGGGCGGTGGCTAGCCAGCGCCGGATCGCTACAGCGACCAGCTATTCGGCTGAGACCTCCTGACCGATTGCCTCACCCATCAAACCCATCCGGATTCTCACACTGCCAACGCCAGGCATCCCGGCACATCGCGTCCAGATCCAGCGCCGCCGTCCAGCCCAGTTCCCGCGAAGCGAGCGAGGGATCGGCCCAGACCGCGGCAACGTCTCCATCCCGCCGGCCAACTATCTCGTACGGTACCGGCTTCCCGCACACCCGTTCGAAAGTACCCAATAGCTCCAGCACGCTGGCGCCGCGCCCGGTGCCCAGATTGACGGTCAGACTGCGATCGCGGTCGACCAGGTATTCCAGCGCCGACACATGGGCGCGAGCCAGATCCACCACGTGCAAGTAATCGCGTATGCAGGTGCCGTCGGGTGTTGGCCAGTCGCCACCGTAGACCTTCAGCTGGCCAAGGCGACCGGCAGCGACCTGGCAAACCAGCGGCATCAGGTTCGTCGGTGTTCCGCGAGCGTCCTCACCAATGCGACCGCCCGGATGCGCGCCGACAGGATTGAAATAGCGCAGGCTGGCGTAGCGAAACTTCGCGTCGGCGCGGGCAACGTCAGCGAGCATTTCCTCGACCACCAGTTTGGTGCGTCCATACGGATTCGCGACCCGCAAAGGCGCTGTCTCATTGACCGGCACGGAATCCGGTGCGCCGTATACGGTGCAGGACGAGCTGAAGATCAGCTTGTTGACGCCGGTCTCCCGCATTGCCCGCAACAATGAAACGCTGCCGCAAATATTGTTGGCAAAGTATTCCAGCGGCTGCTCGCACGATTCACCCACCGCTTTCAATGCCGCGAAGTGGATCACCGCCTCGCAGCGTTGTGCTGCAAGCAGGTCCGCAAGAGCCGCTTCATCACGCACGTCGAGCTGGTGGAGCGACAGGCGACTGCCGGCCAGTTCTTCGAGACGCGGCACTACCCTTGGCGAGCTGTTGGCGAAGGAGTCGACGATCACAACCTCGTGTCCCCGAGCAGCCAACTCCACGCAAGTGTGGCTGCCGATGTACCCTGCCCCGCCAGTGACCAGCACTCTCATGGCTTTTCGCCCCCCATCACGTGCGCCGCCTGGAACTCACCGTAGGTTCGTTCGATGCCCTCGCGCAATGGTATGCGCGGACTCCAGCCCAACGTGCTCAAGCGCGAAACATCCATCAGCTTGCGCGGCGTGCCGTCCGGCTTGCTCGGATCGGTGACGATGCTGCCCGTGTAACCGACCACTTGCGCGACCATTTCCGCCAGCTCGCGGATGGTCAAATCCTCGCCGCTGCCGACATTGATGAACTGCTCGTCCGAATAATTCTTCATCAGGAACACCGCTGCCGCCGCCAAGTCGTCGACGTGGAGAAATTCACGCCGCGGCGTGCCGGTACCCCAGATAACGACCTCACGCGCACCCTGCTCTTTCGCTTCGTGGAATTTGCGGATCAGCGCCGGCAGCACATGCGATGTCTTCAGGTCGAAGTTGTCGCCCGGGCCATACAGATTGGTCGGCATCAGGCTGATCGCGTCAAAGCCATACTGTCGGCGATACGCCTGGCACATCTTGATGCCGGCAATCTTGGCGATCGCATACCACTCGTTGGTCGGTTCCAGCGGGCCGGTCAACAGTGATTCTTCCTTCAGCGGCTGCGGCGCCAGCTTGGGATAGATGCAAGACGAGCCGAGGAAGCAGAGCTTGCGCACCCCGTGCCGCCAGGCGCTATGGATCACGTTGGTTTGAATGGCCAGGTTATCGCGCAGGAATTCCGCGGGATAACTGTCGTTGGCAAGGATGCCGCCGACCTTGGCCGCCGCCAGGAATACGTACTCAGGCTTGTCGCTGGCGAAGAACGCTTCCACGGCCGCCTGGTCGGTCAGGTCCAGTTCCTGGCGCGTGCGCAGGATCAGGCGCTGTGCGCCCTCGGCCTGCAACTGGCGCACGATCGCCGAGCCGACCAGGCCGCGGTGGCCAGCAACGAAGATGCTGGCGTCGCGCAATTGCATCGGCTCACTCATGGTTCTTCGGCGCCCGGTAGCCGGCTTCGGTCACCAACGCATCGCGCCGGGCCAGCGACAAGTCGGCGGCCATCATTTCGGCGACCAATTCCTCGAACGTCGTCGTCGGCACCCAGCCGAGTTTCTCCCGCGCCTTGCGTGGGTCGCCCAACAAGGTTTCCACTTCGGCCGGGCGGAAGTAACGCGGATCGATGGCGGTGATGCATTGCCCCGCCTTCATCGCCGATTCCTCCGGCGCCCAGGCGACCACCCCTCGTTCCTCAGGGCCACTACCCTGCCAATCGATGACGACACCCAGTTCACCGGCGGCGTGGGTCACGAAATCACGCACCGAATGCTGCACGCCGGTGGCGATCACATAGTCTTCCGGCTGATCCTGCTGCAGCATCCGCCACTGCATCTCCACGTAGTCGCGGGCATGGCCCCAGTCGCGGCGGGCGCCCAGGTTGCCCAGGTACAAACAGTCCTGCAGACCGAGATGGATACGGGCCAGCGCGCGGGTGATCTTGCGCGTAACGAAGGTCTCGCCGCGCAAGGGCGACTCGTGGTTGAACAGGATGCCGTTGCAGGCGAACAGACCGTAGGCCTCGCGATAGTTCACCGTGATCCAATACGCGTACAGCTTGGCCACACCGTACGGCGAACGCGGATAGAACGGCGTCGTCTCGGTCTGCGGCGTTTCCTGCACCTTGCCGTACAACTCCGAGGTGGAAGCCTGGTAGAACTTGGACTTTTTCTCGAGCCCCAGGATGCGAATCGCCTCCAGCAGACGCAGCGTGCCCATGGCGTCGCTATTGGCGGTGTATTCGGGCGTTTCGAACGAAACCTGCACATGACTCTGCGCGCCGAGGTTGTAGATCTCGTCCGGCTGCACTTGTTGCAGGATGCGGATCAGGTTGGTGGCGTCGGTCAGGTCGCCGTAATGCAGCACCAGTTTCCGCTCGGACTCGTGCGGATCCTGGTACAGATGGTCGATGCGATCGGTGTTGAACGACGACGCGCGGCGCTTGATGCCGTGGACCTCGTAACCTTTCGCCAACAGCAACTCGGCCAGGTAGGCGCCATCTTGTCCGGTGATGCCGGTGATCAGGGCTTTTTTCATGCACAGTACTCGCTAGTTCAAATGGTTCGATGAGGGCTGCGCTGCGGAAGCCAGCGCCAGAAGTAGATCATGCCATTGCTGGTGTGCCGCGCCACGGGAAAAACGCTGGTCCAGCAGCTTGCGTGCGCGTCTGCCCTGCGACTGGCACTCGGCGAGGTCGGCTGCCGAACGCAGAATCGCTTCGGCCAACAAATCGCCTCGGCCTTGCGGCACGCTGAAGCCGCAGTCCGCGTTGGCGACCAACCGCGCTAACTCGCCGTCCGGGTCGCCGATAAAGCCCACAGCGCGCTCTGCGGCGGCGATGCCATAGAACTTGCTGGGCACGATCTGGCCCTCCAACTCGGGACGCAGGCTCACCAGGTGCAGGTTGGCCGCCGCCATGGAATCCGAGAGCAGATCCAGGGGCTGATAGGGCTGGAAGTAGACGTTGGCCAGTCCCGCCTCCGCAGCGCGCGCGCGCAGACAGTCGTAACCATGGCCGCCACCGACAATCACGAAGGCGATGCCGGCGTTGTCGCGCAGACCTTGCGCGGCGTCGAATATAGTCGTCCAGTCGTGGGCGCGGCCGAGGTTGCCGGAATAGCCGACGACAAACTGATCCTGCAAACCGAGCTTCCTGCGCAGCAAGCAGTTCTCGCTGGGCCTGGGCTCGATGGCATCTTCGTGGGCCCAATTCGGGATCACCTGGATCCGGGTCGCGGCAACGCCCTGCGAAACGAAATACTCGGCCATGCGTTCGCCGATGGTCACGTTCATGGCTGCCGCCCGCAAGGACCGGTTGCGCAGCTTCTTCAGCAGCCATACCAACGGCCGCGGCAACGGAGGCTGCCTCAGACTAACCGCGATTTCCGGAAACACGTCTTGCAGCCAATTGACCAGCACCGCCCCGCGCAACTTCGCCACCAGCGCAACCACCAGCGACACCAGCGGCGGATCGGTCTTCGCCACCACCACATCCCCGCGCCGCAACAGGCGCCACAGCACCCATGGCAAGCTGAAATAGAAGGTCAGGTAATCGATGGCCCGGCCGACCAGGCGGGTGCGTCCAAACCTGGAGGTCCAGACACGATGGATATGCACTCCACGCCAGAACTCGCGAGCTTGGAGCTGCGCTGAAGGATCATCGTAGCGTTGCCGGCTGGCCACCATCGCCACCGCCATGCCCTGCGAAGAAAGACCGCCTGCCAGATCGGAAAGGATCTGGCTGGTAGCCGAATGATCCGGGTGACAGAAGCGGTTGACGAAGACAACGGACATTACCTCGGCCGCCCGGGTACCCATCAGTGGGAACCGACGTCGGCAGGGATTTGTGCGAAAGACAGCCGATTACTTGCCAGAGGCATCCTGCAAGGCAGCCTCGTAGTCTTGCCCGCCGTAAAAGACACCGAGGATCGTCACCAAGCTCTCGCAGTAGGCGACGATGGCATCGATGTAGTGTGCGGCCGTGAGCGGCGATCCGGCGTGCGCGATGTAGTCCTCGATCGCGTCGAGTTGATCCAGTGCTTCCGGTGCGAACTGGATGTTGTAGCTCACGCCTTGCCCGCGCCCGTCCGGCCGCGGCGCTTTGTCACCAAGTGCTCGCGCACCTGCCCCGTGGACAGCGCCCGGCTCGGATCGGCTTTGAGGGCGCGGGCAGCCGGAATCACCTGCTCGCGCAGCCACACTTCCATGGCCCGGTCGCGGGCCAGAAGCGTGCGCAGGCCATCGCGAATGACCTCGCTTTCGGTGGCATATTCGCCGGCGGCGACCTTGGCCTTCACCGCATCCGCCATTTCATTCGGCAAAGTGATGCTGAATTGTTGAGTCGAGCGCATAGTTGCCTCCAATAAGGCGCAGTAGGATTTAATCCTACTCTTCTCGCCGGTAGCTGCAAGTCCTCCTGACCCTGAGGCCTTGGCAGGCCACCAAGGGCGAATCGCGAAGCCCCTCAACTCAAGCCGGTCTTACGCCGAACCGGCCGGGCCTGCTCAAGCATATTCAGGTCGATAAAATACTGGTAGATACCCAGCATCCGCGCATAGCGGAAACCCGCCCGTCCATCGAGGAAGCCCCTGCGCACGACATACGCGTAGACAAAGCGCAGCGTCGGACGAAATGGCAGGCGATTGGCCAGCCGCTTCAGCGCGCGCCGCCGCTGGGTCGGGTGACCTCCGAAGAGGTCGCTCAGGCGCAAGGACTCGCGACGTTCGGCCAGCGCTTGTTCCGCTTCGGCACGCGCGTAGCGAAGATGGCGCGCGAACCAATCGTTGATGCCCTTGGAAAAATTGTAGTGATCGAATGGCGCAGCGACGGTACCCACCTGATCGGGGGGCAGTGACTCGCGTTGACCATGACCGTGTTCGACGAAACGCAATTGCTCGCGCCGCCCGAAGCGAACCTGGTAAGCCGGATACATGCCCGAGTAGCGTAGCCATCGACCCATGAAGATCAGTTTGGACGGCACGCGGTAGACGGGATGCGTGGCGCCAGCCGCCGCGGCCAGGGCCTGCAATTCGCCGCGTAATTCCGGAGTGACTACTTCGTCGGCATCCAGGTGCAACACCCATGGATATTTCAGTGCGCCCTGCTCCATCGCATGATTGCGCTGGTTGGCGAATGTGTCGAAGGCGCGGGTGAGCACTCGCGCGCCAGCCGCCTGGGCGATCGCGGCGGTGTCGTCGGTGCTGCCGGAGTCCATGATCAGCACGTCGTCGCACCAACGGATGCTGTCCAGGCAACGCGGCAGATTGTCGGCCTCGTTGAGCGTGAGGATCACCACCGAAATCATGGCTGGATATCGTTCCCGAGCACTCGGCGCTTGATGAATTTAGCCGGATTGCCTGCAACCACGGCCCATGCCTCGACCGGTCCGGTAACCACGGCCGCCGCTCCGACGACGGCACCATCGCCGATCACCACGCCGGGCCCGACGAAACTCTGCGCGCAGATCCAGGCATCCGCGCCAATCGTGATCGGCAAGCGCAACAGCGGCAGGCCGGGGTCGCGATAATCATGGCTGCCGGCGCAAAGATGCGCGTTGTGCGACACCGTCGTGCGCGGCCCTATCGTTACTGGCCCCAGGCTGTACACGAGCACGTTCTCGCCCAGGCTCGCTTCGTCGCCGATGTGCAGGTTCCAGGGAATTTCTATCCAGGCGCTCGGATAGATGTTTACGTGGCGCCCGACCTTGGCGCCGAAACAGCGCAACAGAAAACGGCGCCAGGCGAACAGTGGGCGCGGGCTCCATCGGAACAAGGGCCAGGCGAGCATCCAGAGAATGCGGCCGAGGTATTCTTGCTTTGAATAAGGGCGGGACGCGCGGGCGGCCTGGATGTCGAGAGTCATTGCCCTGCCCCTGCGCGCTGGTCGAGATAGCGAATCAGGGGCATCGAGACGCGCGACCACCGAAACCGCTCCACGTTGGTCAATGCCCGAGCTGAAGCTGCGCTCCATGCGTCGGCGTCGGTCATTAGCAGCTGCAGTGCGCTCGCAGCAGCGTCGACATCTCCCAACGGAACGATGATCCCGCCCGGCCCGGCAATCTCTGGCGGTGCACAGGCGTCGGCTACCACGCAGGGCGTGGCGAACAATTGCGCTTCGACCGCCGGAATACCAAACGATTCGCAACGGCTGAGCAAACAGAAAGCTCGCGCACGCCGGTAGTGCGCTATCAACTCTGGCTCGTCAACCGCGCCGGTGATGGTGACGTGACCGGACAGTCTCTTTCCCTCGATCAACGATTCGATCTCCTGCCGGTACCCGCCATCCGCCCACGGACCCACCAGCGTGAGCTGGGCCGCTATGCCGCGCTCGTGCAGCAGTGCGAGCGCAGAAATCACATCCTCAATCATCTTGTGCCTGGCCATGACTGAGACGGTGACGATGCCCAATTCGCGCTGTTCAAAGGGAAGAATCGCTTCAGACGACGCGAACAGGCCGTTGTCGACACCGACGTACACCGTTTCGCCACGATGGGGCCCCTGGCCGGCGTTGTCCCGGTACGCCGAAGCCAAGTAGTCGGACAAATAGAAGACAGCGTCCGCATGCTTCTGCGCCCGACGGTATCCGAACCGTTGCAGGCGCGCCTTCCAACGATCGGCGGCCGTGCGATGGAACTCCGGAAAGAAACACCAAGGATTCTGCGCGAGCACCAACTGCGGCACATCGATACCAGCCACCATGGCGCCCGACGTGGAAATCAACAGTTCGGCTCGCAACCGGTGCAGACGCCCGTTCATGGCCAAGGTCTGCCAGGCCAGGCGTCGCAGCCAATGAGAGCCAACGCCGGGGCATTCGACCCATTGCACGTTGTCGCCAAGATCGGTGCATAGATTTCTGTTCGCCGCGTGGTACAGCACATGGAAACTGTGCCGGCCCCGCCCCGCGGCCGCCATGTTGCGCAGGTGGCCAAGCAACACCACTCGCCCAGAGAAATTGGTAATGGAAAGCGCGTCAACTGCAATACGCATGGTCAGCCGCCAAGCACCGGCCAAGCGCGGCCTTGTTCGGCGTCGATCATGAAGCGGATGACATCGCGCAAGCCATGGTTTGCGTGCCAGCCAAGGGCACTCGCAGCTTTGGTAGGCGAGCCGACGCTATGAGCTATGTCGGTGGGCCGGCGGAGACTGTCATCGATGTCCACGTGCGCCTGCCAGTCCAAACCCAATTCATTGAAGGCAATGTCGACGAACTGACGAAGGGAGTGCGCTTTTCCGGTAGCGATGACATAGTCTTCCGCGGTTGGCTGTTGCAGCATCATCCACATCGCCTGCACGTATTCCGGCGCCCAGCCCCAATCGCGCTCGATGTCGATATTGCCAAGCTTCAAGCGTTCCTTGCTGCCTGCGGCGATCCGGCAGGCGGCGGCGACGACCTTGCGGGTGACAAAGCGCGCGGGTCGCAACGGGGATTCGTGATTGAACAAGATTCCGGTGCAAGCAAACAGGCCATAGGCTTCACGGTAGTTGGCCAGTGTCCAGTGCGCGCTGGACTTGGCCACGGCGTAGGGACTGCGCGGACGAAACGCAGTTGTCTCGTCCGCAGGGCCGGCGGATTCACCGAAGCACTCGCCGGATCCGGCGTTGTAGAGGCGCGTCTTCATGCCGAGGAAACGGATCGCCTCGAGCAGGTTTAAGGTGCCGAGGGCGATGCTTTCCAGCGTCTCAACCGGTTGCTCGAAGGACAAGCCGACGGAACTCTGTCCGGCCAGCAGATAGACCTCGTCGGGCGCGACCTTGCTCAATACTTGCAGCACGCTCCGGAAATCGGTGGTCACCGCCGAATGCAGGCGGACCTGGTCGCGGATGCCAAGCCGGACGAGGTTGGTGAAGCCGGACATCTGCGCATCGCGGGAGGTGCCATGGACTTCGTAGGACTTGCGGCAGAGCAACGCTGACAACAGCGCGCCGTCCTGGCCTGAGACGCCTAGAATCAGTGCCTTTCTGTTCATCGCGCGGTACGTCCCCCGGTCATTGCTGCGGCGCCTTCGTAGGCCAGTCGCATGCGTCCTGCAAACTCGATTCCGCTGAACTCCGCCGCCCGTGCGACGCCTCTGGCGGCCGCCGCCGCAGACTCCTCCGTCGACGCGAGCAAGCGATCCGTTGCCGCCGCCATGCCCGCCTCATCCGCCGGAGGAAACACCGGCGCGACCCTGTCAACCAATTCGGGTAACGATCCCGCGTTGCTGGTTACCACCGGCAGAGAGAATGCCATGGCTTCGAGTACCGGCCAGCCAAAACCCTCGTACAACGAGGGAAACAGAAGTACCGAGGCGCCACGATAGAGTTCGACCAGCTTCGCGTCATCCGGATCTGGCAGCCATTGCACACGGTCGGCGACGTCCAGCTCTGCGGCGAGCCCGAGCAGTGCCGCATCCGGCGCAGGGCCCGCCATCCAAAGTGTCCGGGCGAGGCTGCGCTCACAACGCGCGAAGGCGCGCAAGGCACCCGCTCGATTCTTGTAGAAACCGGAATTGCCGACATGCAGAACCACGCCACTCTTCCGCTGCGTGTCGGTCGGTGCCTCAACCATTTCCGCAAGGCCAGTACGCAGCGGAAGCGGAATGACGCTGCAACGTGACGTCTGGACCCCGAATGCTTGCTGCACGTCGAGCGCTGTACGCTGGCTGTCACATACCAACGAAACCGCGCGGGCCATGACGCCGCCATTGCCGCGCCACCACCAGCGTGCCGCCGGGCCCAAGCGCGGCGCGCCTGGAAAGACCCCGGCATCCTGCAAGCACGGAATGATGTCGTGCACCGTGACCATCAACGGCGCGGAGCGCAGATCGGTGGCTAGATGTGCGTTGCTGCCATCGAGTACATGCCAAAGGTCGGGTGCCACGTCCCGGCAGCGTCGCGCGCGGGCCGGCAGCGTGAGCATGCGCAATCCGCGCCGCCAGCGACTAGGCGCAGGCGCGGGTTCAAGCTCGATCAGATCTAGCTCGATGGACGGCACGTGCCTGGCCATCGCCTCGGCCAGCGTCTGCACGTAGGCCCGCATACTGCCGCGGGATTCCAGCGCGGCTGTCGAAAGAAGGCCGATTCGCATCCTGCGTGGCGCGGCAACATTATTCAACGAGCTTGCACGCCCGGTATGTTTCGCTCGCGCGGATCAGCCGGAACTGACACATCCCGTCGGGATGGCGCCTTCGCTTCGCTCAAGCGTGGCGTCGACATCGCCATGCCGACCAGCAGGCCGAGGAAGGTGGAGATGAAAGGATCGGCGAGGACCTGACCGGAAACCGTGAGGCTACCGACGTTGGCCAGGAAGAAAGCCACGAGCCCGGCCGCGTATTGACCCTGAGGGGTCCGCTGGCGCAATTGCCGCACGGTGAGCCGCCAAAGCGCCAAACCGATCGACATCATGACGGCGAGGAATCCAAGCGCACCCGGTACGCCCAACTCGGAAACGATGCGGCTGGGCGCGCTTTCCTGCCACGCGCGCGGACGTTCAGCATTGATGTTGTGCGAGCCGGGCGTCGCGAATCCGAGACCTTGGCCGAGGAGGCCGGTCTGCCTGTAGGTCTCGGCGACGGACCCGAAGCCCTGCGCCTGGATGCTCTCCAAGGCGCTGCTCTGCAGGCCTTCGCCGCTGTAGTAGCGGATGTTCGCCGAGTCCTCGCCGATCAGATCGCCAACGAACCAGACGCTTGCCATCGGAATCGCGAGCAGCCCAATCAATGCCACGACTCGCCCACTGCGCCCTGCCTGCCAGTACATCCATCCCAGCGCGAGCAAGAACACAGGCAGCATGAAGACCATCTTTCGCCGCCCGCAGAGCAGGAGCGCGACGACCGCGAACGCGCTGACTACGAGCCAGCCGCGCCGCCGGATGCCCTTTCCGGTCATGGCCAGCACCAGTGAAAGCATGCACACGGCTGCCGCATGCCAGCCCATGATGTCAGCGGACCGATAGAAGCCGGCAATCATGTCCACGGTGTAGCCCGAACCCCAACGCACCCACTCGAAGCCCAAGGCCCTGGATCCAATCACGATCCAGCCTGGGGCCAGTTGCAGATACTCGATTAGGGCGCCGCTGAGCATGACCGCATGCACCAGGCAATAGACGACGAGCAGCCGGCGAAGCTCCCCCAAGTGTCGCGCGTAGTGGTAGCCGACGATCATCGCCAAGAAGATGATTGAATACGAAAATGCACCTAGCAGCGTCAGCTTCCAGGAGCCCTCGCCATAGGTGGCCGAAAGAAAGGCTGCGGGTATTGCAAGCAGGGGCAATAGGAGCAGCCCCCTCGCCACCGCCGGAAAATGGTCGCGAAACTCTCCCCACAAGCGCTTCGTACGCGTCATGGCCACCAACACCGCAGCCAGGAAAATGGGGGCGGTGATCAGCACCAGCCAGCCCGGAGTGCCTGGCACCAGCTTGCGCAGCGGATCCTGCACCGCGGCAAGCAGCACCATCAATACGAAGCCCCTCCGCCAGGCAGTTGCTGCGCGCAGTGAAAAGAGCGCGGAAAGCGCGAGCATCAGATACAACACCATCAGGTAGCGCCCTCTTCGATTGCCGACAGTGCCGCCATGACGCCGTCCACCACTCGGTCGAAATTGTAGCTTGATCGCACCACTGCGCTCGCCTCGGCGCCCATCCGCGCGAGGCTCGCCCGGTCTCTAGCGCAGGACGCCAAGAGCATTGATAGACCCTGAGTGTCGCCACAGGCATGAATGTGGCCGGTGCATCCAGGCTGCACCAAGTCCGCGGCCGAGCCAACCTGGTCGCTGACGATGACAGGCAGGCCGCAGGCCATCGCCTCGTTCACCACGAGACCCCAGGTCTCGCCGCTGTCGGAGGGCAGCAGCAGGCAGTCGGAGGCTGCGTAGGCGGCCGTGATCTCCGACTGGTTCAGGAATCCCGCGAACTGGATCGGCAAGCCGGCGGCCTGCGCTTGGAGCGATTCCCCGAGCGGTCCGCCGCCAACCATCAGCACCTGCAACCGCTCGCGATCCGCAGGCGCGAGCCGGCGCACGGCCTCAATGATGTCGCCGGGTCGCTTCTTCTCCACGAATTTGCCTGAGAAAAGGAAGGTCGCGGGATCAGACTCGAGCCCGAAGCGTCGGCGCAGCTCGGCGACTCCCGTTTCCGCCCGCCACTTTGCCGCCTGCCCGGAAAAGCGCTCGTTGTCCACGCAGTAGCCGGTCTCGAAAATGCGCTCGGCAGGAACGCCGCGCTCCAGCAGGTAACGACGATTGTTGCTGCCGATCGAGAGGCACGCGGAGTATTGCGCCAGAAGGAGGCGGTGCAAGCCACGCTTCCAGGCAACGCGGGGCCGCAAGCCGTTCACTTCGGCGCGAACGATGCAGGGTGTCCCGGATCGCCGACAGGCCCACAGCGCCTGGAGGCAGGACTTGACCACCCAGCCATTCACTATCACCGCATCGAATCGCCCCTTGCGGATCTCGCGATAGAGCTGGGGCGTATCGCAACCGAAGAAATCCGTAAGCGAGGGGCGGCTGGAACGGTTCTCCAATACCGAATACGCGTAGCCATCGAGCAGGGGGATGTCCCACTCAAAGCGGACACCGAACTCGCGCCCCTGCTCCTCCGCATCCGGGATCATGGCGAAGAACACATGCAGGTCGATGCCCGGGCTGGCAGAAAGGCGTCGAAGCCAGGGCACCTGGTATTGGATAGGATGCGTCGTCACCACGGCGACCCGACTCACGGACTTCTCTAAGACCCTCGCGCCGTTGCCCGACACGGCCTACCGCTTTGTCGCCAAGACGAACGGATGAGGGTCGTTATTCGATTTCGTTGCAAACACGGAAATCTCGACGTCGTCGAATCCCAGCTCTGGGAGAAACTGATAGAAATATTTGATCGGATAGGAGCGCATTCGCATGATGCCGACTGAACCTCCCTGCACTATCGCGCGCCTCTGTCTATTAGCCTTGAAATCGTCAATTCGTCTCCCGATGCCGTAGAGTCGCTTAATCCAGTCTCCCGCACCAACTGGCCACGCGAAGACAGGGACGTGGATCATCAGGGTGCCTCCGCTTACCAGTACTCGAGAAATCTCTCGAAAATATGCGTCAACATCGAGCTTGTCTTCCAGATGTTGGAATACCTGGGCCGAAAATACCGCGTCAACAGAACCATCCTTGCAGGGAATTTCGCAACCATCCACGACCTTGAACTGTACACTCGGTCGCTCGATGTTGCGGGATGCGTACTCGACCATCTCCTCCGAAACATCGAGCGCGTACAGTCGTTGAAAGTATTCTGACATTGGCGTTGTCAACCGCCCCGCACCGCAGCCGATCTCCACAGCTATTCCTGGTTTCACTCCATAGCGCTCCCAATGCAATACGAAGTCACGCCAATCGCTGCGCCCAAGCGCGTAGAAATCTTCGTCGGTCCATGGATTCGATCCGCCTTTTCCGCGACCCTTCCATGCAGCCACAGCCCAAAGCGGATCCTTCTTGCCCCAAAACTTCCATTCGACGTTTGATTTGGCTGCCATAACCCAATGGACCTCAGTTCATATCGCAATTCGACTTCAAGATGGTTTTAACTAATGTGTTTCTCGAACCGTCCATCGAACGGCGGACGATTGTCCTATCATGCGCGGCCCTTCGCGACAAAGCCTGAGCGCCAGCAGGAAACCGCGAAGTTCCGAAACTAGCGTGGCCGGTATCCACCAGGGGCGGCGCAAATGATGGCGAGTACTTACTGCTCGAAACGGGCGCCACAACACCTCTCGCCACCAACCTGGCCGCCGAGTCTTCAACAGGTAATAATATGCTCCCACGCTGTGAGTCGGCCGGGATGTCCTAAGATGATGATCATGCGCTCGCGTACCGCCAGCCGATAGCCGGAGATGGTGAACAAGGGCCTGCGGCTCGAAATAGATGTGTCCGAATGCTTTCAAGTGTCGATGAGCGAACTCTGCCTCATAGCGATAGGCGGCGCCCACAAAATTTTCATCGAATCCGCCGAGCTGTAACGCAGCTGTTCGATCGACAGAAAAGTTGCAGCCAATGAACTCCTCGACCCAAGCCGGCTCCGTACTGTTATATCGAAAGTTCTCGCCTTTTCTCAGGGGCTCTAAATGTTCGCCCGGCTGTAGAACCTGACCAGCGACAAGCGACGATTTCGAGTGAGCCTGTACGTGCGCCTCGATCAACATCCGGTCCGGAACTATGTCGTCATCCAGAAACAGGACTATTTTCCCGCTAGCGATCGACAGTCCATGATTCATTGCAGCGGGAATGGATGGTTGACTCAGCTTTACCCACACAATCTCTCCTGCTTCATGCAGCAGCCGCAGGCGGCTAGCCACTTCCACGCAATGCTCTTCGGTTTGATCGATGATCACAATCTCGATCGCCGGCGACACGACTGCGCGTAGGCTGGCGATTGTCTCAAGCACGATATCGCCCCGACGATAGGTCGGTATGGCAATGCTGATGTCACAGGAAGACTGATTCATTGACAACGCACGGCAATGCGACCGGTGTAGTCCATTCGCATCAAGCATGGGGCCACGACATCCGGTCTAGCAAAGTACTCATCAACGGCTTGTCGTGCGCCCTGCCAGTGTCCGTAGTCGTCCACGATAAGGATTCCGCCCTTGACCAACTTCGGATAGAGCAATTCCAGCTCCGCACGGGTCGATTCGTACCAATCGGTGTCCAGTCGAAGCAAGGCAATCTGCTCCGGTGACGTTTCCAAAAGGGTTCGCTCGACAGGCCCTTCAACATAGCGGATGTGTTCAGAGGGATAGCCGGTTCGCGCCATATTTCTTCGAACGATATCCAACCCGGCCCTACACCACTGGTTGCCATCATCCACTTTCGATCGTTGCCAGTTGTCTGCCGCCGCCACTCCCCCGAAATCCCGATCCATTTCCGTGGGCTCGGTCATCCCGGAATAGGTATCGTACAGCCACAGTCGCCGGCGATCGGAGCCCCGCATGAGGGTGCTCGCCATCATCATCGAGCTGCCACCCTGCCACACTCCGCATTCGACGAAATCCCCAGGAATGCCGAGTCTGACGATATGATCGACGGCCGTGTAGAGCCCGTACATACGCTCAATCGAGGTCATCGAGTGTGGCGAACACAGTCCGTAGGCCTCGAGGAACGCCGGTTCCATGTCGGGCGGCAAGGCCTTCCTCGAGATGTCGTAGCCAAATCGATTCGCACTTCTGGCTATCAAGCGACGTAGCGTTGACATCATCGGTCTCCCTTAAAGCGAAGCGCTGCCAAGTCTTCATAGAAATAAAGCATCTGCCTCGCGCAGCGAGACCAGCGAAATTTGGCAGCGGTAGCGGTTGCGGCCGCGCCCATCCTTGGGCCGCGATCGTCACTTTCAAGCAATTCGATTGCAGCATTCGCCATTGCCGACGAGCTTCCCACGGGCACAAGCAAGCCATTTTCGCCCTGAGAGATGTAATCTCGAGGACCAGACGTGTCCGAGGACACCACGCACAGTCCGCGCGCCATGGCCTCCATGACTACTTTCGCGGCCCCCTCCGCTAGAGTGGGAAATAGAAACAAGCCGTGCGCGTCGTATAGATCCATCAGGGCGGTCCGATCAACCCAGTCCAAGAGCTCAATTCTCGATCTCAGACGTTCCGGCAGTTGCTCTCGGATACTTCCGTGCCGCGACTGCGGGCATACCCATGTCATTGAGGCGTCGGGTCGCGCTTCGAGTAAACGCGCGGCCACTTCGTGCATGACCATTGGCCCCTTGTTCGCGGAAAACTGGGATACGTGAAGAATGCGGTGCCAACGGCGAGAATCGCCGGACTGCGGCGCGTCGATGTATTCGTCAGGAACTCCGTGCCAAATTACACGAACTCGCTCATCGGAAGCACCGAAATGCTCGACCAGATATCGCTTATCGTCCTCACATGGCACGATGACGCCGTCAGTCCAACGCACCGCTTCTCGCTGTGCCCGGCGTAGCCGATTCCCGCTTATCCTCCGTAGTGCGGCACGCCAACTCGCTGCTCGAGGCGGCGCGTGACGCTCGATAGCGTCATCAACCTTGGCTTCGAGACCATGACTCCGCCACACCATGAGCGGCCGACTTGGGCATCCAAGCACCATCCTTCCGGCAAGGTAACTGTGCGGCTGACTAAGCTGAATCACATCAAAGGATGCCCGCGCCATGCGGTCCTTGACAGCCCGGCGAAGTGCCCTGGGAAGCTCGACTATGTAGTGCAGGTTCCCATGCGCAATTCGCCTCGTGAGCGAATCGGCCCAGAATGATTCGACATGATGTCCAAACGCTTCAAGTGCACGGCTTGTTTCCATCACGGTACCCGCTACGCCTGAATTTTCATCTGGCATTACGTCGGCGCCAACGAGCAATTTGAGTTGTCGCGTCATGAAATTCTATGGAACACAGTGATTGTGTCTTGAACTTCCTGTCGCATGAAGCCAGGCGGCGAGTCACCGAGCTCACGAACCAACTGCACCGGTCCGCATGTTTCTGGGCAACGTCCCGCCATGGGTTGGCTATCGTGCAACGCTATCCGTCCCCCAATTCGCACCTTCGCCGACCAATCCTTCCAATCACGCTTCACCGCCTCGTATCGATGATCCGCATCGATGAAGATCAGGTCGAAACTGCCATCACATGTTGGTGCTAGATCGTGACTGAAGTTGCGCGCAATCGTGACCCGGACATCCGGCCGAAGGGCGCGACGAATTTGCGCCCGCGTAATCCAATAACCGTACGCGATACCTAATCGACCCGCAAAGAACGGATCGACGGCGAGCATGGTGCCTTTCGCCGGCATCCGCTCGATCATTCGTCGAGACGTGGCTCCTTCGAATACGCCTATTTCGGCTATCTCCGCCGACTGCGAGGCAAGTCGTTGCAGCAACTCCGTTTCGGGCACGGAAAGCTGGGTCGCTGCGGGTCTGACGCCTAACAGGACGGCAATGCAATGGAAGATCTGGTTTCCTACCACTTGTTTCCCCTTGACCATGAACGGACCGATTGAAGCGATCGAAACCACATACCTGGCGGACAAGAAGCCATCAGTCCACTCCCATGACGGATTCTGTCTTCCGCCGTCCAGTCAGAAAAGCCTGCGCAAGCCGAATCCACGCCTTCCAGTGCCTCGGATACAATCCAATCGTCTTCAACAAATAGCGGATCGCCCGTCGATCTCCGTTCAGTGCGAGTTGGGATCCGATCGAGTACGCCGCGTCTGCTCTTGATCTTTCGAGATCAGCAGCCCCCGGCGTTCGCGAAGCGCCGATTGTCGCGGACAAACGCGCTGCTTCCTGCAGAAACGGCAATTCACTACCACCACGCTCCCTCGCCTCACGACAGAGTTGTCCAATTTCCCCGAACTTACGTTGGATCGGGCGTTGTGCGCCGGAGGTACTTTCAATTTCGCGCACAAAGGCGTACCGAACGATTGGGAGATAGCCGATCCATGCATGCTCGGCCATTCGCAGCCAAAGGTCGGCGTCTTGGGCGAAGTAAAACTCTTCCCGGTAGCCGCCAACCCGTTCATAGAGCGCTCGCCGAAACAAGACGCTACCGTGGGCCGGGGGTCCTTCGCGACAATTTCTTAGCCGGCGAGTCGCTTCCGCCGGATCCGTAGTTCGGGAAACCACCAGCAATGGTTCACCCCGAGGACCCACATATTGTGTCGGACATGAGACGAAACCTACTCGATTGTCGCCTTGTATCAATGCCAGTTGATCGGCAATGCGGGCGGGGTGCGACCAGTCATCCGAGTCCTGTCGCGCAATGAACTCACTTTTTGCTTCGGAGCAACCTCGTATCAAGGCTCGCGTCAATCCGGAATTTTCTTGGTGAATCACGCGCAGTCTAGTGTCGGCTGCCGCCATCCTATCTAGAAGCGCGCCGCTTCCGTCCCGGGATCCATCATCAACGACGATGAGTTCAAGATCGGCGTGCGATTGCCTCAGAATGCTCGTAACCGCGCGCTCAATGCGGCCAGCGTCGTTGTATACGCTCATGACCACTGACACGTGCGTCTTAATGCTGCTCGTCGCGATCACGCCCGTTCTCCGTTATTGTCGACGTGCGCGCCATGCACGATTAGAAATCGCTGCGCCGTGCCGCGCAACACGGCTCGCCGCCAGGCCGCAGGGCTCCAGCAATCCCGTTCTCGCACGGTGGGAGGGAGTTGATCTTGTTCACTACGGAAGCAACCGTTCCCTGAGACGAAGGAATGGCCTCTCGATGGCATGAGATAGCGTGACTCCGCCCAAGATGGAAAGAGCAAGAAAGCCGGTCCTGTCCAACCACAGCGCGAAAGCATCGCCCAGTCCGCTCGAAACGATGCCCAAACCAAGCTGGCGCAAGGTCTCCGCTCCTGGAAGGCCAAACAAGATCGCGTGCGCCAAATAGATCGTGTACGAGTAAACGCCAAGCCAAGCCAAGCATCGAAGCACCTGACTGATGGCCTTCGGCGCACCCAGACCGAACTGGGGATTCACTCCGGCGGAAGCCACAGCCAATCCGAAGCTGAGATAGATGAGAGTCAATCCAATGAATTCGGAGTATGGCGTCTCCCCAATCGGGAGAAATGCCGGCCATGCAAGCGCCGCGATCAGCGTCGAAACAACGAAGGGCCATCGCAGCAATATCTTGGGAAAACTCGAGCGCTTATAACGAAGGAGGTAACTGAGCAGGACGCCGAATAACAAGCTATCGATGCGCAGATGGCTCTGGTAGTAGGCTATTCGCCCTTCCTCAACATATTCGGGAAAACCCAAGCGCCATCGCAGGTAGAGCGCCATGATGGCCACCGCAAAAAACATGGGAACGATAAATCGGAAAGCTCTTGCTCCATCCCATGCTTTCTTTGCTCCGAACCAGCAGGCGAGACCAGCTAGGATGGCAAACGCGGTGTAAAAATGCTCCTCGACTGCAAGACTCCAGCTGTGCGACCAGCGTTCGCATGAAAGGTAGTTCTGCAGGAATATCCCGTTGCAGCCGGCACTCACCAAGAGTTCAACCGCTCTTTCGCGCTCACCCCGGATTACCTCCCAGGTAATACGCGCTAGCGTCATTCCACCATACGCGGCGAAATAGGCAGGCCAAATCTTGTAGCCACGACGAATCCAGAATCGTTTCGCATTAAAGCCACCTGTCCGGTCGTACTCCTTGAAGATGAGGCCTGAGATCAGAAATCCTGACAAGACGAAGAACAAGTCGACTCCAACCCAACCCACGCTCACCCAGAAATCCACGAACCGTTCCAATAAGCGGTCCTCTCGAATGCCTGTCGGGGGAAAATGGTGAATCAGTACGAGCGCTATTGCCAACCCGCGCAATACATCCAGAGAAAACAGGCGGCTCTTGTCGCGACTCAATGTGAGGTCGTTCGATGCGCCCACGCTCACAGCCTCCGCCGGAACAGAGTCAGGGACAACCTCGGTCTTGAGGAGCATCGACGACTGATTCATCCAGCGTTTCCGGACGCACCGCTGCGCTGAAGGCGCAACCCGCGCCAAACACGTTCGCTGCACTCAACCGCAATCGGCCAGCCAAGCAACCGAGTCAACACGCTATAGATCCGGATCTCCCAAGGAGTATGGTGAGTCGCAGCCATTTCCCCGGCGATGGCAAGCGCCTCGTCGGCCTCCTGGCTCAATCCAAGCCCACCGCACAGGCGGGCAATCCAGAAGAGCTTTCGCGAGAATTCACGAAGATAACTCCAGTCTGTCAGACCGCGTACCCGCATTAGTTGCCAAATCTCGCGATGGGCGCGAAAGAAGTCCAGCGCGAACGCTGGCGTAAAGCCACTGTACATGCCGCTCGCTCGGGCATTCAGGTGATCTCTCACAGTTGCCACATGCTCCACCACCCGCACCGGGGTAACGCCGATCAAGCCGGCACGCAGGTCGTGCTCCCAATCCTCCATGCATCGATAGCAGCTCCATGGTCCGATCTGGTCACAGACTTCGCGACGCCAGAGTGGAGAATTGGTGTCCCAACCCCGCTTCATGAGGAAGCTCGGAAACAGGTTCGTGATCAGTTCACCGGTTTGGGCCCACGGCAGAGATGCACCCGTTATCAGGTTGACTCGCCGGGTAAGTCCATAGGCCACGCCTGCATTCAGATTCTCTCTCAGGGCTTGGACCTGCAGCTCGAACTTCATCGGCTCCAGCAAATCGTCGGAATCGAGAAATTGGATGAACTCTCCCCTGGCCCACGCGAGGCCCAGGTTGCGGGCGGCACCTGGTCCGGCATTGTCCTGTCGCACTGCCCGTACCACGTCTGGGCGAGCGGCGGCCAGAGTTTGTGCGCTCGCCCATGTGGAATCGGAGGAACCGTCGTCAACGATCACAATCTCGATCTGGAGGTAGGTCTGCGCGAAGACGGACTCGGTCGCCTCAGCGAGCATCTCCGGCCGGTTATACACAGGGATGATGACTGAAACCAAGCCTCGTACCGGAATTCTCGGATTCGCCGACATCTCCGCACTCATGCCTGGCTGCCGGACACGCGAACGCGGGCTTTGTGCAGAGCCGCGCGGAAGGCGAACCATCCATACGCCAACGCCTGGACCAACGCGGAGTATTCCGGTCGATATCCGGTCCGGGACATCCAGTCGCGAGTGACCCATTCAAGCGCCGCGATCTCGTGCCAGCTCAGCACTCGCCTAAAAGCACCCGAGCCACCCGACTGAATATGGTTTCTGTGTAACAAGGTGCGGTCATCGTAAGCATTCAACCCGAGGCCACCAGTGGCGGCAGGATCGGCGAAGGCGCTGCCGATGCGCGCGCGCTGTCGGTCAAGGCTGAATTCTGCCGCGATTTTCTTCGCCCGGGCATCGTCGATTGACATTCCCATGTGTGCGCCCAGCTTTCGCACTTCTGCTGGAAGGTCTGCCAGCATGCTTTCATAACAACCAATGTAAGCACCGGGCACACCCGACCACTGTTCGAACTCGTCCAGGATTGGCAACACGCCGCCATGAATGAAACTGAATGCGGGAATCGAATACTTTTTTGAGATTGAAGCAACAACATCCCGAATGTCCCGATAAACATAAAAGACGCAGGCGATGTCTTCGGCCTGAAGCCGGGCCAACTCCGGCAGGAACTCGTGGCACTTACAGACGACAGGCGTACGGATGTTGACGCGATCGGACATCATTTCGCGAAAAGACTCCGCACTGATCGCCTCTATCCGGGCGTCATCCAGCAGTGCTGACACAAGCTGCGCCTGAAGCGTAGACCCTCCGCGCCGCATTCCAGCGCAGAAGAACAACCACGGGCCGGCAGACCTCACCTCAGTCTGCATCGAGTCAGCCTGCGTACACGTACATATCGTTGCATCCGACCGTCTGTTCGCGACGATAACCGAATGCGCGTAGAAAGTCGGCCACGGAGGAATCCATCCCTCCGGAATTGTCCTCGACAAGTATGATCTTTGGCCGAATCGCTTCCAGATCAGCTCCCTTCAGTACTTCCAGTTCCGCTCCTTCGACATCAACGCTGATCCAGTCTACCTCGGTGATCGCAGCCTCCTTCATCACGCTCCGTAGAGTCCGCGCAGGCACCGTAACCTGCTCAATGTTCCCGTGGTGGGACTCGATTCGGTTGCGGTGCTGGTCTGTTGTCGACACGAAGCTAAGCGTATCCAAGCCACGTTCCCCGCGAACCATCGAGAAAGTAACCGTGCCCCCGTCTTCGGGACCAAGGGCCGCATGCACGACCTTCGCGTTGGGACGCGCCAATCGACATTGCTCGGCGAGTTCTGGATGGGCTTCGACCAGCATTCCCCGCCAGCCCATCTGCTCGAAGAACAAGCTATTGCTCAGGCTGACTCCGTCGTAGGCACCGATCTCGATGAAGCTGCCCTGTCCTTTGAATCCGAGTCGTTCCCAGAGGAAGAACTCTTCGCCATGCTGCGCATGGCAGACTGCTTCGGACTCTGGCGCTACCAGCGTCTTGCCTGCTTCCGTCCTGCTCGCGGAGCGGCTGAGGCTGGCAAGTTGCAGCGCGGTGTCGTGACCAGCGCGCTCGAGGCGATGAATCCGACGATGGGCAGCCGATAGCTTCTTCCAGAGCACTGCAGCGGCGAACAACGATGCCCCGGAAAGCAGGAGTGCGATTGCAAGAATCGAGTTGGGAAGCATGGCGAGATTCGTTTCCTGGATCGAAGGGCGGAGCTGTCGGCGGGCCTAGGCCCGGGGCGTCAGTGCAGAATGGCAGAGCGTCGAAGCAAGCGCTTGATCACGCGTTCAGGACGAGACGGCAGACGGTGCTTTCGCGGCGGGAGCGAGATCAGCTCAGCCGGTAGTTGTTCCGACAGTCTGTCGAGCAAGCCCTGGTGGCTATGCCAGCGCTCGGCGATCACTTTCTTCTTATTCGCCAATGCAAAGGGACGCATGCGTTCGTAGAGTTCAGGGGTAAGTCTGGCCAATTCCGCCGCCAATGACTCGCGACCGTCGAAACAGAGTATTCCCCGCGGATCGAGGTGTTCGCAAATGGAGGGCCATCCGAAATAGATCGGCACGGTCTCCAGAAGGATGCAGTCGACGAGTTTCTCGGAAAAATAGTGATCGGCTGCGACGTTCTCCATCGCGATGGAGAACTTGAAAGGAGCAATAGCTTCCCGTTTGCCCGTGATTGGACGGATGCCTCGACCAAAACAGTCGACATCTCCCCTAGCCGTCGCAAACTCGGCAATCTCACGCCTGAATCTGTATGCACCGATGTCGGGATGCTCCAGGCTGCCGATGAAGGACACCAAGTGGCTCTTTTCGGATCGATCGACCTGAATCGCTCCCACGTTGTCGGCGTCTTGCACGCCGAGCCAGTTGGTGCCAAACAGGAGTGGTCGGAACGGTCCGCCGCTGTCGAGCAAATGCTGTTGATGAGTAAAAATCAAGGGAAACCGCCGAACAAGTTCCGGAATATCGCGATAGCAGCCATCGATTGGACTCTCAGTCAACACCGCCACCCGCTGTGCGTGTGGATAGCGAAAGACATCCTCGGACAGGACTGCCTTGCTAAAGAAGACTCCAAGGCTGAAGTGCTTTCCACGCTTCAGTTCCGGCTCGACAATGTAACGAAGCGCGCCGTTGCGATGCACGCAATCGAACTGACTAGCCGCGATCGCCTCGCCAGAAATCTCGATCTGACGGCGATCATCGGTGTCCTTCCGGGTCATCACGGCAGTCGCTCCACAGCCAGAGAAATTGCCGGTGTGGTGGAGTCGCCCACGGAGAAGGCAGTTCCTGATCGTGGAAACATCCCGCCGCCCATATCCCGGGTCAAGCGACGGATCCGCTCGTGTGTCGACACTGCCATTGTTCTCCGGTGCAATTCTCGGTTGCGATCACCATTGTCTTTCTTGACGGCCGGTCTATGCCAGGCGTGCGCCACGGGTAGCCATCCGCCTTCCGAAATGGAACGCGTCCGCAAGCGGTCGATGAATTCCGTGTCTTCGCCGCCCCAGCCGAAATAGGCCTCGTCATGGCCGCCAATTTCCCAATAGGTGGATCTTCGAACGACGATGGGCGTCGGATTGTTCGCGACGACCGCCTCGACGCCGACCATTCCTGAAAGGTTTGGAACGGAGCTCAGTTCTCCGGTCGACCGTTCGTCCAGATAGAACAGCATGCGCGCCGGCCTGGCTCCCTCAGCTTCCCGCATCACCCTAAATGCCTCGCTTGCGAATGAAACCGGAAGCAGATAGTCGCCATCGAGGATGATCAGCGCGTCGCCGCGGGCCTCACGTGCTCCTCCGTTCAGAGCCCAACTCTTGTTGAATCCAAATTCACCGGGAGTCCTGCGCTGATGGAGATAGCGCACATCTGCGGGTAGCCGAGCTGCGAGCTGAGGTTTGACTGCCTGCTCGATCACGACTACTTCAAACTCAATCCCTTCCTGGGCACGCGCGGCTGCCAGAGCAAGTTCGAATTGAGGGAGACGGTCGTTCCCGCCAATCGGAATGAGGATGGAAACCTTGGGGTGCTCGCTCACGACTCGCTGCGGCGTGAAGTTGAATCGGACTGGCCACGCAGCTAGTGCATGGCTGAGAAGTCGCGACCCGACAGGCGGAAAGATCCGAGCCACGGTGAGCATCGACGAATCCGGCCAGTGGCATACCCTACCGCCGCTTATTACGTCATCGCTCAGCTTTTCGGCACGGTTGCACAGGTTGAGCCACGACAAACCAAGTAGGCCTGCCAGGCCAGGGAAGCGCAGCACCAGTTCGGTGAGCCAACGTTCGTGCAGCCAGCAGCCAAGCTTCTGCTTGAACGAGTGCGAGGGCGAAGGCGCTCTCGTTTTGACCAGTGTGCTGGGGTCAGCCGCCACGTTCGCCAATCTTCTGTGCTGGAACACCAGCCCATATTTCGTTGGCGGGAATCGATCGCGTGACCACCGCGTTGGCGCCCACCACCGATCCTTCGCCGATGGTGACACCGGGTGTGACAACCACTCCGGCACCTAGCCAGACGTCATCGCCGATCACGATGCCGCGACGTTTGGTATCGGAGCCTTGGCGCACGATCGGCGTTCCGGAGGCGTGGGCATGTTGTGATCCAACAAGCGTGCAAAACTGCGAGATAAGGCAGCCAGCCCCGATTCGGATATCGCCTCCCTCGCTTGCCCGAAGATTGTTGTATTGGCCGATCCAGGTGCCGGCGCCAATCTTGATCGTGCCGAAGCCATCGGGTTCGGCGCCGAAGGCCAATACCGTGCCTTCACGTAGATGCACCCCGGCACCCAGTTCAAGCAGTCCCGGGTGATGCCCCAAGATCAGCAGCGAATCGCTGAGTCGCAGGCCCGGAGCCAAGCCCCTCAACCGCGTGAGTTGGAGTCGACGCAACCGCTCCTCACCGATGAAGTTGACGACTTCGGCATGGCGCAACATTGCCAGCCCTTGCAAGAAGCTGAGCAGCTTACGCCACATGAATCGCACCCACGGGTTGGCTACGAGTATCAGTTCTTTCCGCCACGCACCAAAAAGCCGCGTCGCTTTCTATTTTGGAATGCGCATGCGGCCATTCGCCTCCGGCATCGGAAGCGAATGGCCCCGGAAGGGGCAGCGCACGACGAACGGACTCTGCGCGCATCGGGCCCAACCACCGGTCCAGTCGGCCTGCGACGGGACCAGGAGCAAGGGACATTGCACTGAGTTGCGCTCTACCGAGGATCGCACGTAAGGAATGGCTCCATGCCTGTACGGAAGCGGAAATGCTGTAACGCTCGGCGACCAGCCTGCGGGCCCCGGCGCTCAGCACGCGTCCGACTTCGGGTTCGAGCCAGAGTCGCGATAGTGCGGTTGCTGCACCCTCGACATCGCCTATGTCAAAAAGCGAACTGTTACGACCGTCGAGGAGTGCGCTTTCCAATCCAGAACCGATGTAGCGCGCACTGACTACCGGAACTCCCTGGGCCATTGCCTCCCAGGCGACGATAGGTCCCGTTTCCCAATAGGACGTAATCAGTAATGCATGTGCTGTCGGATAAATTCTGCTCTTGAGTTCATCGAGCGGTACGTGGCCGTGGAAATGCACGCTGCCCTCAGCGACTTCAGCCCGAAGCGCGGCCTCCAGTGCGCTACGATCCGGACCATCGCCTGCTATTTCGAGTCGAAACGGCGCACCCTTCTCTCGCAAGGATCGAGCGATGCCCACCAAGTCGCCAGCCCGCTTTTGCGCGGTTTCCAAGCGGCCCGCGTAAACGATGCGCAGCCGGTCGCCGGCCTCCGGCGAAGTCGAGCGCACCGACTGGTTCACTCCATACGGGGAGTACAGCACCCTGCTCGGCTCCATCCCACCCAAGGATTCAGCCAAGGCGCAAGAAAGGCGGTTGGTGCATATCAAGGCATCCAGCATGGCCCCGTAGCGGCGCGCGTCGGCGTATAGGAAGGCTTCGATACCGTGTACGCTCATCGCGGCGTGGGGCGCGACCAACTGATCCTGGCGTCTACGATTGATAGCAACGAAAAGGTCCGGAATATTCACCGAAACTGCGATGTCCGGTCGCGATTCACTCAGTAGCTGCGACAGCGCTCGGCAACGCCCTTCAGCTGTTCCCGATGCATTGTGGGCAATGAGCGTGTTCTGCATGGGATGAACGGCGAGGTAACGCTCTGGCCGATGGTGCTGAGACCCTGATACCAGCGCGAGTCGCGCGTCCCAACCCGCCGCGGCCAAACCAGGCACCAGATAGTCCAACCAAGTGGCCAAGCCGCTTAGCAGGTAGGCCGAAGGAGCGACGAAGAGAACCTTAGGCATTCGCGGCTCCCGGCGATCGATCCATATCCTCTCTTAGCCGGCGCATCGCCTCGAGGTCGCCGCTGTCGCGGCGAAGCGGCGTCCAAGGCCACTCCTCGCCACCATGCATGGCCGTCGAGACTCCGAACAAGCGACGACGCGCACGTCTGAATGCGTCTACTACGCCAAGTGGAATACCCAAGCGGTCGAGTCGGCCGCCGTTGTCGCGACAGGTTCTCGGCGGCATCGTCGGAACGGTGCGTGCTGGCAATGAAAGCGTCTGCCGTAATGCTTGGTCCCACGCTTCCACGCAGTTCGACCAAGCATACTGGCCCTCGACCCGTTGCTGGCCTGCCATTGCCAGGCGCTCCAACAGATGTGGATCCTTTGCAAGCCGATGGACGCATGTAGCCGCCATCAGCGGATCAGCCACGGGAAACAGCAACCCGGTCGCCCCGTGCTCGACAAGGGCCTCCGCTGCGCATCCAACAAAAGCGGAACTGACAGGAACAACCCCATGACGCATGGCTTCCACCAGCGCTATTCCGAATGCCTCGGACTCGGAAAACAGCAACAAGACATCAAGATTGGGATAGACCTCGCGATAGAGCTGATCAGAAGTCTGGGCGCCCAGGAAGGTGACTGGATGACCCGACAATGCTTCCGTCAGAGTGGCCCGCTCAGGGCCGTCACCGGCGATTGTCACGTTGAAGGGATCCCCAGCCGCCGAAAGGGCCCGTACGAATGGCACCAGGTCGCGGACTCGCTTGTCGACGGCGGTCAGGCGGCCCACATAGCCCAAGCGCAGCGGCGCGCCATCGATGCGCGGATTGCGGTTCAGGAGCCGCCCTCGGGCGCCATTGGGAATGTACTGCAGCCGGTCCGTGGGCATGCCCAGCCTCTTCAACAATCGACAAGTCAGCGCCCCGGGACCAACTGCGAAATCGACATAAGGAATCATCTCGCGTGCATCCAGCAGCTGCGGTGCTGTGTTGCCATGCAATGTGAGTAGATACCTGGAACGCCCACTGAGCGATCGAAGTCGCGCGGCTGCCTCATGCGCGTCGGCCACCACAAGCGGAATGAAGATCGACGGGTCGATTCGCCGGACACAACGCATCACGGCACGGATACGACTTTCCTGAGGTAGACCACGCCCGTCAATTTCCACCGTTTCCAGGGCTGGGTGTGCCGCTTTGAATCGATCTGGATCGTGTGCCTTGCTGCCCCGCACTAGCGCCACGATTGGGCGCCAGCGTCGTGGATCCAACCCCGAACAGAGTTGGTCCAGCCAATTCTCTACGCCACCGATCGCACTGGCGGACTGACTGCAGAACAGCAATGTAGTCGGCCTACTCAATTCCGACGCGCCCCGGGCGTATCACGTTCGCCGCCCTCCGCTTCGAGTTCGGCGCCATAGATTGCCCGGTCGATCGCGCAATGAAAAACCGGCAAGTCGAAGTGCGCCAACGCCGTCGTCCTTACCTGTCGGCAAGCCTGTTTGTATGCCGCTCGATTACTCAAAAATGCCTCGATATCGCGCAGGATCAAGCCTGGCTGCAGCGTCGTCGAGTGCACTCCGATCGGGTTGTCAGCGTAGAACTCGGACAACGAGGCTCCCTGCGGACTGTGCACGAATACTGGCCGCCCCGTTACGAGGTAACTGGTCAGCTTCGTCGGAAAGGAGAATTGGGAGAGGTCGCGTAATCCAGCTGAGAATGGCTGCGGTAGGTAATTTAGATGGCATTCGGCGAGCAGCGCCTGCGCGTCCTCCGCCTCGGGCATGCACCCGAGATAGTCGATGCGGGCCTGCTTCCGACTGGCCAACACGATGCTGGGAGTAATCAGCTTTAATCGAACAGGTTTTCCGGCAATCGTCCAATCGGCGGCGTCGAGCGCGCTCAAGAATGCACGCCAGGCGCACTCCGAATACATCGAGCCCGCGAATCCGATCAGCCATTCGGGAGCGTCGAAGCTCGGCCCCGTCTCATGCCCTCCAGCGAATGTCATTGGAACTCCGTGCCTGAGCACGTGAACCGGAGCCCGAGTCCGGGAACCATACTCGAGCTGCATGGCCTCGGAGACCACGGCGACCCGCTGGGACGCCTTCAGGCACTTGTTGAACTCGCCGACCAGGTACCGCTGGCTGAAACGATCGAACCCATGTCTGCTGAGCAGGTAGTCCGGGGAATCCCAGACCAGGGAAGTCATTGGCAGTCCCAAGGCCTGAGCCACTCTGTGCGCGATCAACATCATCAAGGGGTTATCGAGGACGGCTAAAATGTTCCCGAAATGGAGGGCGCGTGCCGATGCAATGATGTCCGTCGCCAGGGCATCCGCGTCCCAGCGCATTCTTGTAAGGCTGTTGACGAACGAACCTACCGTACTCATCTTGCCGGTGTCGCGACGCACCGCGCGAATCTGGTTGCTGTGCAGAAAGCGCAAATCGACGTCACTCAGGCGCGGATCACTGGTCCAGGCATAGCCTACCGCGGTGACCGCGACGACTGAAACCTGGCCGGAACCCAGGTGGAGGACAATGTCACGCAAGACAATTTCCCCTACGTTTCCGGCACCTGGGGGTGTGCCGGTGAGTAGAAGCAACCTTCCCGGACGGTTCATCTGACTTGCCCGGCTCGCGTCGCGATCAAATTCGCTTACCGTCAGCCACTGATATTCGCTTGCGTGGCTACAGCATCACCACAAACGACCGAGAGCGCGCGGTCGAACTGACACCCGAACATTCGCGGGTCGTAGTCAACACGGGCAACCTCACTGGCGCGCTCCGCACGAGCCTCAAGTTCAGTCGGCGACATTTCGGACGCCCACCTCACCAGTGCCACAACGTCATCAACCGAGTCCATCTTCACCACACGACCAAATCCACCTACATCAACGCCCGCTTCCTTGGTCACCAGCGGTACTAATCCACTGGCCATAGAATTGATTACCGAGCCAGGCATGCCATCGGACACCGATGGATAGAGCAGAAAACCACATTTCGCCGTCACCTCCTGGAACCGAGACGAGGTCACGTCAACCCAACCCACATGATGAATGTTTCTCGTGCCATTCAGCCAACTGTCCGTTGCCATGGCGAATTGCTTGTCGTATTTAGCGCCACCGCAGACCCAGAGGTCAACGTCAGGCATCCGTGCGAACGCCTCGAGCACGAGGTCAAGTTTTCTCCGCAGCGGACCATATGCAGCGATCCAGAGAAAGTGCTTTCGAGACTCGGCAAAATCCTTGCGAGTCCGGGTATCAACGACACCCTCTATTACCGAGTTTGGACAATATATGATTGGCGCTTTAGAGACACTTCGGTACGTCGAACCCACCCAGTCATCGCCTATCACGGCCAGCAAGTCAGCCACCTCGGGACCTCGATCCGGATCAAGCAGAGCCTCGGCTACGACGACGCCGTGACGGTGCCTGAACTCCCCTCTGCGTTGGAGCAGCCCCTTGTTTGTAACCTCCGGAGCAGCCCCGGTTCCCAGATAGATCGCTCTCGCTCCCTGGCGCCTTCGAGCCGCCGCAGCCGTGAACGCTGGACCCAAGCCAACGATCAAATCATAGTCGCGTCCGTCGGGAGGCTCGGGGTTGCGCCAACTCGTGGCGTCAACCGTATATCCCCTCTTGGCCAAAGAGTCTGCAATTACGGTGGAGTGATAGTAGTTCGAGTGCTTTCGGAGCTCGGGCGAATTCGGACTTTCGAGAAACGGCTCCCAGAGATACGTCATCAGCGCCCTCGGTGAATCCGGAGAGCCTGAACGAACTCCCATCAAAACGCGGCGAAACTGCTGACCCAATGCGGGCTCTGGTTCGCGCCGCTTGCCAATCGACTGTTTGAGTAGCCGAATGACCTTCGCGGCGATTTTGCGCATCATCTCGCGAACCCGCTCAACGCTTCTGGAGCCGGCAGAGAATGAGATCATTGAACGGTTTTCCGCCGGAGACGGCTGCTCGCAGACGACGCCAGACCTTAAGGGTATGCAATGGATGCAGGAGAGTAAGCATCGCCGGCGAAGCGGCGCCCAAACCCTTTGCACCGCCGCCAAAGCGGAATGTAGTGTTAAACATCGCGCGCACAATTGACCTTGCCACTGGCGGATGAACAAAGCTGACCTCGGCTCGATGGGTGCGAGCAAGCGCACCCAGCGCGGACTCCGACCAACGCGTGAGGTGGTGAGGCGAATGATTTCTCGGATCGAACCCGTCTATCTCCAGAACGGTAGGAGTGAGGGGCACGCTTACGAAAAGGCTTCCCTGCTCGGAAAGCAGATCCAGTGCATATCCAATGAATGACTTCGGATCGACTACGTGCTCCAGGCAGTGGAACGCTGTCACCACGTCAAACCGTGTCGACGAGGCGGCCACGCTCTCAAGCGCTTCCAGCCGCACATCGAGTCCGCGCGAGATAGCAAGGCGGACGGCAGTAGCGTTCGTGTCGATGCCGCTGAACCGGACTCCCCTGAGACCGCGTACGGTCTCCAAGAACGCCCCACTTCCGCAACCGATGTCGAGTCCAACGATGTCGGACCGGAGCTGCTTCGTCAGGATGTCGCGAAGCACGCTAAACTCCCAGCGCCCGTTCGGATAGTATGGTTCGTCCTTAGAGATCCACTCGTAGAATGCCCCGTTGCCTGCGCACATTGGCTGACTGAAGCCGAGTCCGCAGTCGCTGCATTCGTACTCGGCGACTGCGGAGAACTCAACGTCCGAGCCGGGAGGGTGTCCAACATCAGCCAAGTACAGCGCTCGCAGCTCAGTCTCCGACAGCTCGGAGCTCTTGCGAGCAGAGCTCCCGCACACTATGCAGCTCGCGTTTGGATCAGAACTCATCGGTGAGCCCCCTATTGGTCTGTGGCTCGCCTTGCATATGCCAGCTCGCTGGCAAGGCTAGGCGGGTTCTTGCGCCTACCGGCGGAAATCCCGTGCCGTAGATGTCCCGCGGCGCGATGCGGACTCTCGCAATGCGCGGGTTGAAGTAGAGCGACTCCACTCCTGGCCGGGTGATACGGACAGACAGGAAGTAGTCGTCCGCAGCGAGCGGAAGCGCGGGTATCCGCAGGCGATGGATGACGCGAGGCAGCGCGTCGAACTCGGGACGACCCATAAGGTGACTCATGAACATGACGACTGGATCACCCGCTCCCGTCTCGATTCCAATATCGATTCCGTGCGGAATTGGATTCTCGAATGCCAGCGCAAGGACAATTTCGAACGCTTGGTCGTGGTGAAGTTCCCGAAGGGCCTGACCCGACATTGACGTAAGTTGCAGGGACTCGACCGTGACGTTGCCCTTGGTCTCGGGAGAGGTTCCAAGCAAGGTGAGGCACTCGCCCGGCTCGCTACCGACGTCACCAAACCCCTGGTACCGCATCAGCATCGAAGCGGTGTCGCCGACGGCGAGGAGCCTTCCATGATCGAGGACCGCGCACCGGCTGCAGAGCCGGTTGACTGCCGAAAGGTTATGGCTGACGAACAGCAAGGTACGACCGCCGTCGACCACGTCGCTCATCTTCCCGATGCATCGTTTCTGAAACTCGGCGTCGCCCACGGCGAGCACCTCGTCAATGATAAGAACGTCCGGCTCGAGATGCGCCGCAACGGCGAACGCTAACCGCACGTACATTCCGGAGGAGTAGCGTTTTACCGGGGTGTCAACAAATTGTTCAATCCCGGCGAATGCGATGATCTCGTCGAACTTGCTGGCCACCTCCGACCTTCGCATACCAAGAATAGTTCCATTTAGGAAGACATTTTCCCGACCGGTCAGTTCCGGATGAAAGCCGGTACCAACCTCTAGGAGGCTCGACAGTCGCCCTCGAACACGCGCCCGCCCGGTGGTGGGTTGAGTGATTCGCGAAAGTAGCTTTAAGAGCGTGGACTTGCCTGCTCCGTTTCCTCCGATGATTCCAACCGCCTCGCCTTCGGCAATGTCGAGGTCGATATCCCGCAGCGCCCAGAATTCCCCTGCTCGCTCGGATTGCGATTGCCCGGCGCGTCCGATGAGGCGTCTGGACAAACGCATGATCTGATCGCCCACGGTGCGGGCGTGCGTCTCTCCGAGTGTGTAGCGCTTTCCGAGCCCTTCGATTCGAATCGCCGTTGTCATTCAGATAATGTCTGCGAAGGTTCTTTCGGTGTGCAGAAAGTGCCTCAATCCGGTCGCCAGGAGGACGATTACGACCCCGAACGACAACAACATCGGGCCGATGTCTGGAGGAGCCACGTCAAGCAAGGCCCAGCGGAAGCCCTCAACCACGCCGACAATTGGGTTGAGGCTGTAGACCCACCTCCACTTCTCCGGGACCAGTGAGGACGAATACGCAATCGGAGACGAGTACATCCAGATCTGCATCATGAACGGAACAAGCAGACCAACGTCGCGATACTTCACATTCAGCGCCGTGAGCCAAAGCCCGATAGCGAACGCCGTGAGTGCGGTCATCGCTATGAAGACCGGCAGAAGCAAGACCGCCACACCGGGCACGATGTGATACCAGACGAGTACGACGACTAGGATCCCGAACGCGATCCCGAAGTCGATTAGGCCAGAAACTGTCTTGCTAATTGGGATGATGAGGCGCGGGAAATAGACCTTCGTCACGAGGTTGGACGCGCCGACGATACTGTCGCTGGTGCCGGTGAGAGCGCGCGAAAAATACAGCCACGGCAGCAGCGCGCACAGTGTGAAAACCGAATACGGATGTCCTTCCGAAGGCAGCTTTGCGAATCGACCGAAGACGACGCTGAAGATCGTCATCAGCATGACAGGCTGGACCACGGCCCAAGCGATGCCCAGCGCGCTCTGCTTGTACCGCACGCTGACATCGCGACGAATCAGCAATCCGAGGAGGTCCCGGTATTTCCATACCTCGCCAAGGTTCTGCCGGAGCGTAGGGCCAACTTGACTGATTTCGGTGACGTGGGCATGACCGAAGAATTCCGAGCGCTCTTTATCAGGGGCCGAGACGATCGATTTCTTATCTGAAGCGCTCATTCCGTGCCGTTCTGCAACAGTAAGCGAGGCAGCCAAACACCCTGTGTTGATTCGACGGGCGACTCAGCGCTCATCCAAGCCTGCTCCCGTGGGGTGCGGCTCGCCGTCGCTTGAAACTTCGGCCCGCAGTTGTTCTATTTCCCGCTCCAACTCCAGAAACTCTGCTTGCTTGCGACGAAGAAACGCGGTGGTTGCGCTGCCTTTGGCGCCAAGCCCGCTCGGCGTAAGCACGTAGGCATACGCCAGCTTGTTCTGGCTATTTCGGAAGTTTTTCACCTTCACCCAGCCTTTGTCGATCAGCGCTCTCAAGCAGTAGTTGGTTTTACCCAACGACAAGCCCAAACGATGGGCAAGTTCACGCTGCGAGAGATCGGGGCTCTCGGTGAGCTGGCGCAGCAAGCGGAGGCGGAGTTCTTCGTCCATTCGGTTCTTCAGACGCTACCGCCCTTCGGCATGAGGCATTCCGCAGGGCCGGGTATTCGGATTTGACCCAGCGCCCGTGGCGCCGGGGTACAGCGTTTACACACGCAGTCCGAGCTGCGACCGCGGCACGACGACTTCGCGGCTAGTCCCGAGCAGCTCCAGGAGCAGGCGCACGCGATCCATGCTCTCCGTCGAAAGGAAGACACCTTCCCAGCCGACCAATGGACCATCCATGACCCGGACGCCCTGCCCTGGCGCCAGCTCGGGTGTAATCAGCCGGATCAGGCCGTCATCGGCATCGATCCGGCGCTTGATGCCGTCGATCACGGCGTCGGGCACCTGCACCGGCTCGGCGCCGAAGCGCACCAGCCCGATCGCGCCACGCGTCGAGCGTACCGGCGCCAGCGACATGCGATCAGGGTCAGCACGCAGAAACAAATAGTTTGGGAATAGCGATTCAATGCGTGGCTTCAGACCGGCGGCATTGCGCAGAATCCGCCTTACCCTGGGCAACAGGCATTCGTATCCCTGCCGGGCCAGGTGTTCCAGCGCCGTGGCCTCCGCTCGCGGTTTGGTAACTACGGCGTACCAGGCTTCCATGTCTGCCCCATAGTGCGTTCAATCATTGAACGCAAGGTATCCCACGCGTACGGACCTTTGCAACCCTGCTCCTGGCCGCACTCGGCTCCTATGAAGCCATTTCGCGCTGACTGGGGGCCTTCGTGGCGCAGTAAGCCACGAACCATTTGAACTGAATCCACCGGGACAGAAAGTCGTATTGGTCGCGCGACAGCGCGCCGCGGTGAATTTGCACGATAGCTATGGTCGCGAGGCACGCGAAATAGGCCGCTGCGGTGGCGAGCCCCAGATACAGCCTGGTTTCCCATGAGTAGCGAACAGTCGCATCGAGCGACGTTAGCCAGAGCTCAAATGGATGATAGACAAGGGCGCCAAAAGCTAAACAGACGATGAACAGGGGCCACGACTGTCCCATGTTCATGATGGTCGCCGACATCGGCCGACCATAGGCGCGATGCACTTGGACCAGGAGCATCGCGGAACCGGTAAGCATGGCAATGGCGGTACCGGTAGCGGCGCCGGCCATATCCCACTCAAGCATCAGAATGATACTGAGCGGAATGTTGACCAGCATCGAAACAATGGCCGATCGCGCCTGGATGTCGGCGCGCCCGGCGGCCTGCGCCATCAGGGCGGCGGGCAAGGCCAGCAGGCTGCCCGCTGCGCCCAGTAACAGGAACAAGAACACCCAACGCGCGGAGTAGCCCATTTCGCCAGTCCATGCGTATAGAAACACTGGCGCCACGGCCAAGGGAGCCAGCATGAAGACCACGACCGCCAGCACAGCCAACCTGGTGACCGTCTGATAACGCGGCCATGGATCGTCGCCGGATTCGCGGCCAATGACGGCAGTCGCGAGAAACGAGTCCAGTCCGCTGGACGGCACGCTGCGCAGTGCGAGCACGCTGCGATTTGCCACCTCATAAGGCGCCACAGTCCACAGTCCCATGTAACTTGCGATCAGGAACTTGTCGAACTGGAAGTTGATGATCTGTGCCCAGTCGCAGACCTGGATCTTCAGACCATGACTGATCATTTCCCGCAGCATGCCCAACCTTGGCATTGCTGGGCCAAGTCCCCAAGCGTAGAACCGCCGCGCCGCAATGATCGTAGCGATCATGACGACGATCTGGCTGCCCCAGAACGCGATCAGCGTGATATCTACCCGGCCGGTCAAAATTGCCGCGACAGTCGCCGCGCAATTGGCCGCAAAGGACTGCAGGAACGAAACGGCAGCAAGCGCCCGAAATCGTCGCGCCGCATTGAACGTATGCGCGCCAAACTGAAGCACTGCACGCAAGGCAACCGACATGTAGACGAACAGGATCATCTGCTTGGCGGACAGCCACTCGTCGTCCGGCAGTTGCAGACTCCGCGCTACATCGCCGGCAAGCCAGAACACCAGCGGCGCGGCGAGTGCAAAAGCGACCAGCAAAATGATCGCTGCCTGACTCAGTACGATATTGACGTGAAGCCAGTTCCGCTGCTGGATCAAGGGCGCCGCATGTTTGATGAAGGTCTGTGCCATGCCGATTTCAAGCGCCGAAAATGCAGCGCTGATCGCGAGCAACATCGCCCATGCGGCAAAGCCGCCACCGCCCAGAAAATGAATCAGGACGGGAATCATGCCCAGGCTGATCACCATGTTGGCGATCCTGGCCAGGACCAACAGGGCCGCAGGCACGAAGGTGGACTGCTGCTCTGTAAAAAGACCCTTGCTCATGTCCTGGACCGCGTGGCGCTAACGACCGTAATCGTATGCGCAAGAAGCAGGCCAAACAGGAAGTTGACCGGAAACAATTCGGTGACGTTCATGGTCAAACTGACAAGCGCAATTACGAGATACGCAGGTCTCGCCACCGAGTCGCGCCAGAATGCCCAGCCGAGGAGCCAATAGAACGCAGCGATGCCCATGATTCCAAGTTGCGTCAGCAGCCCAGTGATGGTCGAGTCGGGAAAGTATCGTTCATTGGCACCCAACACCGCGGGAACGGGCGTCGTTGATATGGCGGCAAGGTTGGATGCAGTATTCGTGCCGTACCCCAGGCCATGGCCGATCAGCATATCGGTTGCGCTGCTCACCCGCAGCACTTTGTTGAACGTATCCACCCGGCCGCCCTTGGCAAAGAGGGAGTCGTAGATATCCGGCCGATGGGTTATGGCGGGCAGTTGCAAGACCATCAAGACGCCAAGCAATGCCGAAGCCATGACCGCCACTCGCTTACGCGTCCCGGTCATTCGCCGCAGCGTCAGGATAGCCAACAGCGCGAATAGCGCCACCAGCCCGGTGCCGGAACCGCTGGCGATGAACAGCAGCATTGTGGCGAGCAACAAGATGAAGAAGCGGGCGTTAATTGGCGTGAAGGATGCGTAGAAAGCGAGTGCGACGACGGCGATCGCGCCGAGGCTGTTGGGCAACACCATGGTTCCCGCCGCGCGAAACCAGTGCGGACATGTACTGAGCGGAATGCCGAGGAGCAACTCGACCGCGACGAGCAGTACTTGGAGGATCAAGAGCCAACCAACGCATCGGGCAAAGTACGGCATTCCTCCGACGGCCCAGCCACCCAGCAGCACGACGGCCAGAAATTCGAAGGACCTCAGTCCGATCAGCGCAAAGCTGCCGCCCCATAGAGCCAGTGACGTCACAAAACCGATGGCTACGCTGACTATCAGCAGCCATGGCGGCCAGGAATCGGCCGGTGATGTCATTCGAGCTCTTCGCGTACCAATCAAGAACAACGACAGCAGCAAGAAGCCGCCGAACAGCGCGTCCTTTCCGAGCTTCAGCCAGCGAAGGTGGCCGAAATTCTGGTAGATGTATTTGGGCTCCGGCCGCTCTCCCACGGCGGCGGCTTCGTCCAAGGGCTCGCGCATGCACATGCAGCGTTCAGAGCTGACAAACCCGTCGTGCGGAACTTGGCAGTACGTGGCCAAGTAGTCGTCGTATATCGGGCGATCGAGCAGGCCGATCCGCTTCAAATAGCCGGCCGCGCCATTTCCTAAGCTGGCCAGAATCAGGCCGATGCCGACCAGAATGATGAGGTAAGCTGGCTTCATGCAACGCTCCGGCACGGAATCGATGCCATGGACCCAGTCTCGATTCAGCGTCCGCCGTCTGCGAGCAAGGTGTCGAAGTAGGCAATCGTACTAGCCAGCCCCTGGTCGAGCTGGACCGCAGGCGTCCAGCCGAGCTTTTCTTTGGCAAGGCGGATATCCGGCTGCCGCTGCAGCGGATCATCCGATGGCAAGGGTTTGAATTCGAGCCGCGACGACGATCCCGTGAGTTCGATGACTTTCTCTGCGAGCTGACGAATGGTGAATTCACCGGGATTGCCTAGATTCACCGGACCGGTGAAACCAGCCTCGGTTTCCATGAACCTGAGGAAGCCCTCTACGAGGTCATCGACGTAACAGAATGACCGCGTCTGCTGCCCTTCCCCATAGATCGTGATCGGCTCGCCCTTCAGCGCCTGAACAATGAAGTTCGACACCACCCGGCCATCATTCGGGTGCATGCGCGGACCGTAAGTATTGAATATGCGCGCGACTTTGATATCGAGCTTGTGCTGCCGGTGATAATCGAAAAACAGCGTCTCTGCGCACCGCTTACCCTCGTCATAGCAAGAACGAATGCCGATCGGATTGACGTTGCCCCAGTAGCCCTCTGTCTGCGGATGAACGCTGGGATCGCCGTAGACCTCGCTGGTCGAAGCCTGGAATATCCGGCAGCGCAATCGCTTGGCTAGCCCGAGCATGTTGATCGCCCCGTGCACGGACGTCTTGGTGGTCTGCACCGGGTCGTGCTGGTAATGGATCGGCGAGGCCGGGCACGCCAGGTTGTAGATCTCGTCGACTTCCAGGTACAGCGGAAAGGTGACGTCGTGGCGCATGAACTCGAAGCGCGGGTGGCCGTGCAAATGCTCGATGTTGCGCTTGGTACCGGTAAACAGGTTGTCGGCGCAGACCACTTCGTGCCCTTGCCCCAACAACCGGTCGATCAGGTGCGACCCCAGGAATCCGGCCCCGCCGGTAACCAGTACGCGCTTGCGGCTCTCGTAATTACGCACTCGTTACCTCGCTGCAGTTCATTCGGGGAATCGTAGCCTAGCATCCGCGCCAGTCATCGCGAATACGCGGTCTTGCGATTTAGCTTGATCTTGCGGGCATGCGCCAGCCCTTCGATCATTTCGACGATGACGATCAGCGAAGCGAAATCGAACTTCCGCATGGCTGCAAGCGCACGCACTTCGGTTTCGCTCTGCGCGCTGTACTCGAGCAACAAGGCTGGCGTCTCTTCCCCGGAAATGATGTCGGAACAATAGGTCATCCTGCCGCGGCCGGTGGCCAGCCATTCGAAATTGACCGACGTGGTGATGGCGATCCTCGCGGAATTCTCCACGGTCGGGTGCGATCCTCCCGGCTTTTCCCACTGTGCCACCGCGCTTCGGTGTACACCCACCATGGTGGCCAGCATTTGCTGCGACAGTTTCGCGTGCCGTCGCGCCTGCCGAATTCGGTTGTAGATGTCCTTCATGCGGTTGGGGCGCGACGGGCTCGATAGGTCGGATCGCTGAAGGCCACGGCGGCGGCGATTGCAAACACCGCCGACAGGGCTGTGGTACGAAGGGGGTAGTCCAGTGCCGAGTGTATCAAGGCCAGGCTGGCGGCTAGCCAGGCGGCGCGGGTCAGCAAGTTCGACCATGACTCCGAGGTGCCGGGCTCGGGACTGCGTCGCCACAACTGAAGGCCGCGCCGGCCCCAGGCCACAGCGCCAAGACCGAGCAGCAGCAACGCCGGCAGGCCGCCTTCCAGCCACAACTCCAGGTAATCGTTGTGCGCGTGGTTGACGATGGCACGCGAGGGACTGCATTTGGCTTCGAAAGGTTGGTACGCCTGCTGGAACGTGCCCAAACCGGAGCCAATGGGGGAATAGGCGGCAGCCGCCTGCGAGGTAGTTCGCGCGTACTTCCAGCGGCCGTCCTCGAAAGGATCGCTGCCTACCCGTTGCAGCAGGCCGAACATCCCGAATTGAACCGACAACATCACCGCCACGCCAAGCGTGATTGCCAGGAACCGCTTGGTGCCGCGCTGGTGGCGCAGGCCCATGACGATCGGCAAGGTGCCAAGTACCGCCACCATGGCCAACAGAACGCCGGCACGCGAGCGCGCCAGCGCAATTCCCAGGAGGAACAGGATCACCAGTCCGCTGCCAGCGAAGATCCATAGAACGGACAGCCGGCGCCCGGCCAGACGCTCGACTACAGCCCAGGCGGTACCGGCTAGAGTCAGTGCCAATGCCATCGACAACAAGCTGGCCAGATGATTTCGATTGGCGAAGAAGCCCACCGCCTGGTCGGCATTCGTGGGCCGGTACAGGCGCAACGGGCTCTGGGTGCCGCCAGCCAGCTGCGCCATGCCGAACAGGACACTGGCAACCGCAAGTAGCAGGATGATCAACAACAAGACCTGCTGACTCTTTCGCGGCAGCGTCAACGTGGCCAGGAACAAGCCAGTGGCCGGCAACAATGTCCAAAGCGCTTCTTCCGTCGCCGTCGGATTCAAGCTGATCATTTGCAGGGGCGCGACACCCACTTGGGCCAATTGGGCGGCCAATTCCGCGCGGGCCGAACCAGTCGTCCACATGGCTATCGGAATCGGCAACAGCTGCAGCAGCGGCAGCAGCAGCGCCAGGGCCGGGAGCCAGCGCACCCAAGGGGCCGCCCGCCAGGACAAACGGTCGCGCAGCGCTTGCACGCCCAGGAACGCCAGCAGAATGATCGCCAGTTGCTGGGCCAGCACATCGCCCAACCCACCGCGACCGCCGCCGCCCAAGACGGCGACGATCAGGACCACGGCGCACAACAGCAGGATTGGAATATTTGCTACCGGTTGCGCGCGGACGTCCGTCGACATGTCGGCTCCAGAAATGAGTCGGGCCGCACTCGGCGGCCCGTCTTCACGTACGAGGTACATGCGATCAGGGGCTGACGAATTCTTCGTCTTCGCTCAACCACCAAAGGTCGATGGCAGCCACGATGCCGACCATGGCCCAGACACCGCCGTTGCCACGGCCGGTGCTGCCAATGGCTTCGCCACCGCGCGGTTGCAGGCCTTGCTCGACCAACGCGCCGCCGGCGCAAGTGGAGCGATCGGGAACGGTGACCAGCTTGTTCTCTTCGATTTCCAGCCGGCACTCGTCATCAAAGGTAAGCGTAACCTCGCTGTCTTCCTGCACCATGATGCGGTCGCCCGGCTTCAGGCGCATGCCTGCTTGCGCCGGAACGAATTCCTTGCCCTGGTTGACCGAAACCTGCCCTTCGAATTCGGTGAGCGTGGCATTCGGATCCGGCGTCTGGGCGGCGGCGTTAAATGCAACGCCCAAGCCCAGGATGGCAGTAGCAAGTAGCTTCGACATGGTCGGTTCCTTCCATTGGTTGCGACACGACCGCAGGGCGCAGTCAGGAGTGAGACTACTCGCTTCGGGATTCTCCCGTCAATCGGTTGATCGCCGGGGATTTTCATCCGGATTGGGCATTCGTACAGCTTGCCTTCCCCGGCTATCGAGAGATGGCCTGGACCTGCAGATCATCGAACCAGGCCTCGCCGCCGACCAGCTGTTCGGCCGGAATGCGGGCGGGCACATGCAGCGTCAACCATTGGCCGCCGCACTCCGCGACGGGCACCTCGAAATCGAGGGCAAACCGGGTCCACTCCCGCCTGCCTGACATGGGCTCAGTCTCCCCGATCGGGCGCTGGTCCTCGGCGCACGTCAGGGTCCAGACGAGGCCGCGTTCGCTACGCAGGTCGTCCAGCCGAACTTGGCCCCCCAGGCGATACTTGCCGGGCGCGAGCGCAAGCAGCTGGCTGACGTTCTTGAATGGGACACGACGGTCTTCGAATGCGACGCGTAATGCCAAGTGATCCTTCGCTCCGGTCACCTGCGCCCGCGACATTTGCGCTCCGGGTAACTGGACGAATCGCCAATCGAAACCGGAGTGACTGGGCTCCCGTTCGAAACTGCCGTTGTAGATGTTGCCGATCCGCTGGCTGGCCGCTGGCGATAGCGATTGCGCCCAAATCAGATAGGCCGACCCCCATTCCCGATCATGTACGAGGCGGTCGATCCACTTGGAGAGTTCAGAGTCGGAAAGCCCGCCCGGGACTCGACGCAGACGCTCCATCAACGCAAATAGTGCGGTTCCATCCGGGCTCCGACCAATCAGAAACGGCATGAACTCGGAGCGCCAAGGCGGCGCTCGCACTAGTAACTTTGCTACGTCCTCCTGCGCCCTGGGATGCATGGCCAGACCTACCAACGCGCGATGCAGGAATTGCGCCAACTGTGGCTGCAACCGCAACATTAGATCGATCTGCCCAAGCGCCCGCGCATAATCACCGCGTGCCAAGGCATCGTGAGCCAACCAGCGCAGCGTGGGCAAGTCTCGCGGACCGCGGGCCGCCGCCAGCGAATACAGCGAGCGGGCCGAGGCTGAGTCGCCGCCCAGCTCGGCCTGTTGCGCGAGCAGTCGATAGCCGCGGCCGTCCAAGGGCGCTGCCCGGATCGCCGCTCGGGCGGCAGCCTCCTGGCCAGTTGGAATGACAGCGCCGCGAGCCTGCTTGTCGAGCCGCCGCAATTGCGCTTCGGGATGTGCCGCCCGCCACGCCAGGGCGGCGTCCGGCTGGGAACGCGACAAATGATCGGCCAGACCCAGGGTCAGCGACCGCCAGGCGGCAAACCCGAGCAGCGCGGCCAGACCAAGTCCGACAAGGATTCGACGACTCCTGGATTCAGCCTGGACGTTCATCGTGCTGCATCCGGTAGATTCGCCATTGTTCGTTCTCGCGGCGCAAGTCCAGGCGCAGGTCACCCTGGGTTCGTCGCTGCCGGCGGCTGCGACCCGTCGTTACCGTCGCCTGATAGCTGGCAATAATCGTCAACGTCGCGCCGTTGGCAAACCAAGTGACGTCGCGTACCGCCAGGGAACGCTCCTCACTGGTTTCGAAAAGACGGTCGTACTCGGCGAGAATCGCATCAAGCCCGCCTCGCGGACTGCTGACATCGCTGGTGAACATGGCCTTCATGCCGGCGAGATTGCCCTCGGCGTAGGCGCGACTGAAATGTCCCAGCAGGCGATTGGCGTCGCGCTCGTCGATCGGCGCTCGAGCCGGGAGTGGCGGCGGCTCGGCGCTGGCCGAAGAATCCACCGGCGGCGCCTCCACGGCGGCCACCTTGTTGGCGCGGGAAGCCTTTGGTTCAGATCTAGGCGTGTTGCGCGTGACGCGTTGTGCCTTGGCATCGGTACGAGCGGCGGCGGTGCGCGTGACGCTCGGTGCCTTCACTTCAGGGCGAGCAGCTGCGGGCGGCGGAGAAGAATCGGCCAGCGCGCGCGGCTTCGGTTCTGGTGCGCGCTCGGGCGCGCGCGCGGGCGTTGGCCGAACGGAAGCTGCGACAGTTGGCGACACAGGCGTTGCGACAGCGCGCGATGGAACGTCCGGCGCTGCGGCCACGGGCGTTGGCACGTCAGCCACGGCCAGCGGCGCGGCTGCGCTTTCGAAGTTGGCTGGAGGGGAAGGCGCGACAGCCACCTCCTCGACGCTGTCGGCCGGCGTAAGCCTGGTAGCAAGCTGCTCCAATTCACGCAGGTCGATGGAGGACTCCGGCGGTCCGGCTTCCTCGACGTCCTCGCTTGCGGGTGCGACTGGCACGGCGGCCGACTCTTCCGCCACAGCTTGCCGTGTCGAGACTCGCTGCGGTCCGGGCTCAGCCCAGCGCAGCACGAGGAGCAGGGAAACGATCAGGATCGCGCTGACTCCAAGGCCGCCGAAAATCGCCGTGGGCAGCCAACGCAGGTTCCAGCCCGGCGCAGCAGTGGGCTCCATATAGGCAGCGCGGCGAACTACTGCCAATGTCTCCCTGGGCTCGCCCGGGAGTGGCGCTTCCTCGGCCTCCCGCAGCTGCTGGTCATAGCGCAGACGGCGCTCCGGCGTGCGCAAGTCCTGCCACGCCTGGTTCACTCGTTCCGCATAAACGACTTCCCATTTGTCGGGATTGCGGTCCGGATGCAGCCAGCGTGCAAGCCAGCGAAAGTGTTCTCGTAGCCGCTCATCGCCGGCATCCGCGTCTACTCCCAGCACGCGATAACTGCTGCTGCCCGTGGCAAACATTACCTGCTGGATGTAGAAGCCGGCGGCCTCACGAATCCTGTCGATCGGCTCGCGCGTGCTTTCCTGCGCGAGCGCCATGGCCTGTTCTTCGCCCGCGACGATCCGCAGCAACAACAGCATTCCATCCGGAAGCGAATCGCCGGGTCCCGGCCGCACGCTGCGCGGCGCCCGCAAGAGCGCCAACGCTTTGGGCAGGGCCGAGCCGGCGTCGCTGCTCATCTACTGGTTAGTTGTGGCTTGCCACTGCCATAGGAGTAGTAGCTGTACCCCCCATATCCGTAGCCATAGCCCTGCCCTGCGTCCTCGGCACGGAAATGCGTCAGCAAGCCGCCGACCACGTGCGCCCGCGCCGCATGCAGGCGTTTGACGGCGTTCTTGATGACGGCAACGCGGGTCTCGCCGGCGTGCACCACAAGCAAGGTTCCCTGCGCCAGGTTCGCCAGGATCGGCGCGTCGGCCAAGCCCATGACCGGCGGGCCGTCGAGAATCAGCAAATCAAACTTCTCGGTGGCGACAGTCAGCAGCGAAACCATCTTGGAACCCATCAGCAGTTCCGCGGGGTTGGGCGGCAACGGGCCGGTGGGCAGATACATCAGTCCCGGCGTCGATGTTGGCTTGATTAAGTCGGTGGGCTTGATCGCACCCGCCAGATAGTTGCTTAACCCCTGGTCATTGTCGACGCAGAGCGAGCGATGCAAGGAGGGATTGCGCAGGTCGCAGTCGACGATCAACACGCGCTTGCCCAACTGGGCGTAGTACTGGCCCAGCACCAACGCGGTGGTCGACTTGCCTTCCGACGGCGTCGCGCTGGTGATCAACAGCGTCCGCGGCACGCCGCGATCGGTCGAAAACTGAAGTGCGGTTCGCAGCGAACGATAGGATTCGGCAAATGCAGAACGCGCATCCTCCAAGGCTCTCGCCGGCGTGAGCGGCGCTTTCAGTAGCGGGATGGCACCAAGCACCGGCAGGCCCAGCAGCTTCTCGATGTCCTCGGGACGCTTGATGGTGTCGTCGAGATACTCGAAAGCCAACGCAAGTAGCACGCCGAGCATCAAGCCAGCGAGCAAACCCATGGTCAGGTTGCGCTTCATGTCCGGCTTGAACTTGTAACCGGGTTCGGCTCGGTCGACCAGGGAGATGTTGTTGGCGCTGACGCCGCCAGCGACACCGATCTCCTTGTAGCGCTGCAGCAAGGCATCGTACAGCTGGCGGTTGGTGTCGACCTCGCGCTTGAAGATGTTGTACTGGATGCTGCGGTTCTGCAGATCGAGTACTTCGTCTTTCAGGCCGGAAAGCTGGGTCGCAAGCATGCGCTCCTGTTGCAGGGCGGCCTGGTATTCGGCCTGGATGCCACTGCGGATATTGCCTTCTTCGCCGACGATCTGTTTGTTGATTTCGTCGATCTGCGCCTTGAGCTGCTGCATTAACGGATAGTCGGGTTTATACAGTCGCAGCTTGTCCTGGTATTCCATCAGCAACTTGGCGCGGCTTTCCTGAAGACCCTTGATCATTGGATCCTGGACAGCATTCTGCAATCCGGTGCCCCGTAGGCTCGGCGCCTGCTGCCAGCGCGATTCGGCGCGAATGCGGTCTTCCTTCGCCTTGGCGTAGGCAGCATTGAGGCTGCCAAGATTCTGCTGCATCAGGTTGGCGCCCGACTCGTCGCCGGAGCCGACAATCTGTTCCTTCTGCGCGAATGCAACCAGCTTGCGCTCTGAATCCTCAAGCTTGAGCTTGAGTTCCTGCAGACGATCTTCCAGGTAGTTCTTTGCGTACGAGGTGGAGTCAAAGCGACGCTCAAGATTCTGCGCAACGAAAGCCTCGGTAATCGCGTTTGCGGCACGCTGGGAAAAGAGCGGGTCCGGACTGTCGTAGTTGATCCTCACGAGCTGTGAGTTACCAACGGGCGTGACGCTGAAGCCCCCTTGAAATGCGCCCGCCAAGGCATTTAAACGCTGGTTAGCGTCCTTGCCCTTGCTCGGCGCAGGGCGTGCTGTTGGTGCATCCGTTTCTTCTGGACTCCCGCCAATCAGTGTCGAAAGCTTTTCCCACGTGGAGCCAGGCCAGAGGTGATCCATCTCTCCGGAATCGAGCAGGCCCATGTTCGAAACGACCCGCATGGCCATGGCTCGACTCTTCAGCAGCTCCATTTGCGTCTGTTGGAAATTGGCGTCGTAGCTGTAGTCGGCGCTGCCTTCGGTATTGATCCCGCCGACTTGAACTACCTGCATACTCGAGCGCTCAAGCTGCAGTGTGGCCGAAGCGCGGTAGATCGGTGTTGTCAAAAGAGTGCTTACCAGGGCGATGATCGATACCATCCCCGCAGTTGCGAGCACCGTCCACTTGCGCTTGACCAGGATACGCCAATAGTCGAGCAGGTTGATCTGGTCGTCGTCTTCGCCAGTCTCCTGGCCAGTGCGCAAGTCCAGGCTGAGCTGCTGCTGGTTGCGGGCTACCGTCAGAGCCGCGACTTTGCGCTCGTCGCTGCGAGCCGGCAGGTTCTCGGAGCCGCCTTCGGAGGCGTCAGGAAGATTTTGCTGCATGTTAGAACCCTTGCCGGTGGCGGTCAGTAAACGCCAACGGCGCTGAAGACATTAAGGATAGGCATCGCTTCCAGAAAGCGACGTAGGGCCGTCTTTGAACCGGACTGGTCTACGACGACAATGTCATCGCCAAAGATCAGCGGGTCCTCGGCATTGCCGGCGCGGATTGCCTTGAGATCAAAGACAGCACCCATCCTCTTGCCCGACACTTGCCGGAAAATCACCACGCCGCGCAGATTGGCTAGATTGGTGACGCCCCCGCTCATGGCGATGGTCTGCAGCAGGGTGGTACGACCGCTCAAGGGGTAAATGCCCGGCTTCGCGACCGCTCCCTCCAGGGTCACGCGCTGGCTGGTGAATTCCTTGACGAAGGCAGTGACTTGCGGGTTCTGCAGGTACTTGGCATCAAGCTTCTTGGCTATCGCGACCTCCAACTCTTGAATGGTCAGCCCGCCTGCTTGAACCGTACCTATGAGCGGGAGCGAGATCTGCCCGCCTGAATTGACCCGCACTGTCCGGCTCAAGTCCGGTATCTGGAATACGCTGATCTCGATCAGATCCAACGGGCCAACCCGATAGTCGGACACGCCGGTATAGACGCCACCGGAGGCCGTCGTGTCTGGCGGCGGCATTGACGCAGTGGACGAAGTCACCTCCTTAGAGAAACCGGAAGGCACTGACGGACTACTGGCACAAGCCACCAGACCGAGGCATGCCACGCAGAATGCTATCCATAGCAGGGAACGAATGTTCATGGGTTCTTCCAAAGTGCAGATTCGGGGATTATGCGTTAACCAAACAAGCGTTGCCAAAGTGAATGTCTGGCCGGAGCTACATTTCGTTCAGGAAGCCTTGGTAGTTGCTCGACCGCGACGTTGTCGACGATACCCCGCGGTCGGGTGCGCACCAGGTGCCAGGCCTCGGCCTCGCCCAGTCGGCTGGCGGCGGCGTCGCGGCCTTCGGCCAGCAACGGCGGGCGGCGGTCGATATGGTGCGAGTCGGTAGCCAGGATATGCACCAGGCCCTCGTCGAGCATCCGCTCGCCCCAGTACTTCGGGCGTTTGCCGAAGCGGCCAGTCAGGCTGCCGGAGGTGACCTGCATCCAGGCGCCGCCGTGGACCAGGCGCTGGAAGGTCGCGTAATGGCCCTCGATCCAGCTCAGGCGCTCGGGATGGGTGATCACCGGCACCACCCCGGCGGCGCGCAGCTGGAAGACGGATTCCTCGAAGCGCGGCGGCACGCTGTGATGCGGCGGCTCGAGCAAAAGGTACCGGCTGTTGTTAAGCGTCGGCACGCGGCCGGCGCGCATGGAGCCAATCAGGTCCGGGGCCAGATGGGTGTCGGCGCCGATGACCAGCTCAAGCGCGATCCCTTCCTGTTGCAGGATCGCTTGCAAGTCGGCGATCGCGGCAGCGATACCGTCGCGGGTGTTTTCGTACATGCCGGGATAGATGTGCGGCGTACACGCGGTCACGGTGATGCCGTCGGCCACTGCGCAGCGCGCCATGGCCAGGGCGACGGCCAGATCCGGGGCGCCGTCGTCGATGCCCGGCAACATATGGCAATGCAGGTCAATCATTGCTTTCGATAGGCAGGCCGCTCTCATGCCGTTTGTCCCGCAGCCTGCGGAAGAACTCCACGGCGCGGGCGCGATCGGCGGTCAAGTGGTAATGCAAGCCGATCAGTGCGAAGAAAATTACGACCAGCAGGGGGCGGTAGATTCCCATCTTCAACGCGACGGCCGCTGCCAGGCCCAATATCAGTGATGCAATCATCGCCCCCACCGCGATGGCGGTTGCCGAGTAGCCCGCGTCGAGCAGCAGATGGTGCAGATGATCGCGGTCGGCGGCAAACGGCGAACGGCCCTGGCGCAGGCGGCGCAGGATCAGGCTGACGCAGTCGATCAAGGGCAGCGCGATCGTCCACGGCCCGAGCACCGGCGAGACCGGATGCGCGGCGTTCTGGGTCAGGCGCACCGCGGTCCAGGCGATCACGAAACCCAGCAGCATGCTGCCGGCATCGCCAAGGAACACGCGAGCCCGCGGCAGTCCCGGTCGACGCAGGTTCCACCACAGGAAGCCAAGCACGGTGCCGGCTACCGCCAGCAAGCGTTCGGCGCTGGTGACGTTGCCAGCGTACAGCGCGAAGCAAGTAAACAGTAAAAGTGAAACGAGGGCCTGGCCGCCGGCCAAGCCGTCGACGCCATCGGCCATGTTCAAGGCGTTGATCGTCCCGACCACCACGAATACCGTCACCGGCACCGCGATCCAGCCGAGCATCAATCCTTTCACGCCTACGACATCGGACAATTGCTGCACGGAAACGCCGCCGAGATAGATCATGATCAGGGCCGCGGCAATCTGTGCGCCGATGCGCCACTTCCAGGTAATGTCCTTCAGGTCGTCGACCACGCCTACCAGCAACAAGAGTCCGCCGGAAAGATAAAACGCCACCATCGCCGACGACGCCATGTCCTTGAACAGCGCAGCGCTGGCAACCATCGCCACCAGGATGGTCAGTCCACCATGCATGGGCGTGGGCGCGGCGTGTCGCTTGCGCCCGTTGGGATGGTCGGTCAGGCCAAGATGTTCAGCCGCGGGCACCAGCAGTGGAATCAACAGCGCAACGGCGGCAAGCGCGATCAGAGCCCGAAGCCAGCCCTGCACGGAAACCTGTTCCCACAACGTCAAATATGACAACACTCAAACCTTCCAATGGTTTCCACCTAGTCCAACCCCAGCAGGGAGCTTAGCCGTATTCAGGGTGTCTGCGCATGAATGCGGCGGCGTACGAACAGGAAGGCACCACTTTCCAACCCGCCGTTCTGGCTTCGTTCAGCGCGGCGCGGGTCAAGGCGGCGGCCACGCCACGGCCACCGACGGCGGTGGGCACCCCAGTGAACGTGATGGTCATCGTTGAACCAGCGAGCCGGTATTCGAGAACGCACAAGTGGCCCTCCACGGTGGTGGTAAAGCGCCTGGCGTCGACGTCATGCACTACTGTGTACTTCATGATGGCCGCCCATCCTTGCCGGTCAGAGCCAATTTGCCGATATTAGCCGCACTGTGAGCAAGCCGAAACCTCCACTGCTCGATACGGACCTGTATGCGCTGCTGGTGGAAATGGCGGGTGAGGCCGTTTTGCTCCACGCCAACGACCGCATATTGATTGCCAACGAAGCCGCCGCGTTCTTGCTGGGTGCCGATTCGGCGGTGCAGTTGATCGGCATGCCTGCCAGTGCTTTCTTTTCGCAGGCGGCCATGGACGTGTCGGTTGCCCGGCAGGTGGCGGCCTATCCGCATCGACGCAACGTGGTGCAGACCATTACCAGACTGGACCACACGACCATCCAGGTCATGGTCGGAGAACGCAGTTGCGCCTACAAGGGACAGCCGGCGATGCAGGTGGTGGTGCGCTCGAGCGCGTCCGGCCGTCCTCCCGCTGCTGCCCAATCGGCAACCGAGGACGCCGATCTGCTGACCGAACTGCCGAATCGCCGCCAGTTCCGCAGACACCTGCAGGCCGCGATCGATCGGGCAGCGCGCATTCGGCATCAGGTGTGGGTGCTCTACGTCGACCTGGACCGTTTCAGCGCGGTGAACACAGTGCATGGGCACCACGTCGGCGACCGGGTATTGCACGAAGCGGCGGCGCGCCTGCATCGCTGCGTACGCAAGACGGATCTGGTGGCCAGCCCCGGTGGCGACGAGTTCCTGATCGCACTGGAAGGGACCGCCGATCTCGAAGGCGCCCGGGTAGTGGCCGCGCGCGCCCTGCACTCTCTAGCGCAGCCCTTCGATATCGACGGAGTCAGGATTGAACTTGGCGCAAGCATGGGCATCACCGTCGCTCCGGACGACGGCGCCACGCCCGACGCGCTCTTGCAGAACGTGGACGTGGCCATGTGGCAGGCCAAACAGGGCAGCCACAATCGCTGCGAGTTTTATTCCCCGGCGATGGACGACCAGCATCGGCGCAGTGCCCGCATCCGCGCCGAAACCGAGAAGCGGCTTGCCAGCCTGACGCCGCGAGAACACGAAGTGCTCGATCACCTGATCGCCGGCGAGGCCAACAAGATGATCGCCTACGAGTTGGGTTCGAGCATGCGCACGATCGAACACCACCGCGCGAAGGTCATGAGCAAGATGCAGGCGGGCTCCTTGCCCGAGCTTGTGCGCATGGTGCTAGGACGACGCGACGGCTAGTCAGCCCGTGCGGCACCATTCGGCCGTCTGTTGATAGCCGGGAAAATCCCGGCCGACCGCACAGACCGCGCAGTCGGGATCGGGCCGCAGACGGGTTTCGCGAAAGCGCATGGCCAGCGCATCGAAATGCAGCAGCCTGCCGGATAGCGAATCGCCCAGGCCCAGGATCAACTTCAACGCTTCGGTGGCCTGCAACAAGCCAATGATCCCGGGCAGTACGCCGAGCACGCCGGCCTCGGCGCAATTGGGCGCATCCTCCGCATTCGGCGCCTCCGGGAACAGGCAGCGATAGCACGGCGCTTCACCGCGATGGCGGCCGGCATCGAAAACACTGACCTGCCCTTCGAACCGGTGCACGGCGCCGTAGACCAATGGCTTGCCCAGGTTCACGCACGCGTCCGACAGCAGGTAGCGGGTTGGAAAGTTGTCCGCGCCGTCCAGGACGACATCGACATCGCTGAGCAGCGCTTCGATGTTTTCCGCGTTCAAGCGCACTGCCTGCGCGTCGATCCGTGTCCTCGGGTTCAGGGCTTGCAGCGACTGCGCCGCAGACTCCACCTTGGGCCGGCCGATGCGATCGTCCGTGTGCAGGATTTGCCGCTGCAGGTTGCTGCGGTCCACGACATCGTCATCGACCAGGCGCAGGAAGCCGATGCCCGCCGCCGCCAGGTAGAACGCGGCCGGCGAGCCGAGCCCGCCGGCGCCAACCACCAGCACCCGCGCCTGCTCGAGCGCCTTCTGCCCGTCCAGTCCGACCTGCGGCAAGCGCAGATGCCGGGAATAACGCTCGAGGAAATCGGCGTCCTGGTCGCTGCCCTGCACCGGCAGGCGCGCGGCCTGCCAGGCAGCGAAGCCGCCGACCACCGAATACAAGCGGCAGTAGCCCTTCTCCGCCAGGGCTTGCGCCGCGAGCAGCGAGCGGCGGCCGCTGCCGCAGATGAGCAACAGCAACTCGTCCCGTTCCGGATGGTGCTCGGCGGGCTCGGCTTCCAGCTGGGCGCGCGGTACGGCCAGCGCGCCTGCAGGAACGCCGAGCGCGTGCTCGCCGGCCTCGCGCACATCGATCAGCCGCGCGCCCTGCTCCTGCATTTCCCGGGCGGTGGCTGGCGAAATCTCGGCGATTTCAGGTTTCATGGGCACAGCTTAGCGCGTTAGTAATCGGCCAGCGGCAGGACTTCGAGCACACTGCCCGCCGGCCATTCGGCCGCCCCCTCGGGGACGATGATCAGGGCATTGGAATCGCTGACGGCGCGCAAGCGGTGCGAGCCGTCGGCCGGATTTTTCGCCACCACGAGTTGACCATTTTCATCGCAATCCAGCCGACCGCGCAGGAATTCCAACCGGTCGTGCGACTTGCTGATGGGTAGGGAAAGGCGCGCGAAGCAGCGCGGCCTGGCTTGCTTGCGGCCTTGCAGCCGGTCGAGGAATCGCCGCGCCAGGCTCAGGTAGGTGGCGAACACTGAAACGGGATTGCCGGGCAGGCATAGCAGGTGCGCCGAGCCAAGTTTGCCGGCCAGCACCGGCATGCCCGGGCGCATGCGCACCTTCCACAAATAGATTTCGCCGTGTTCGGCGAGCAGGGCGGGCAGGAAATCCTTCTCGCCAGCAGAAACGCCGCCGCACGTGATCACCACGTCGAACGAGAACGCCGCGTCGCGCAATGCAGCCTGGATTCGCGCCGGATCATCGGGGAGCAAGGGCCAGGCCACCGGCTCGAAGCCGTCGGCGATCAGCAGCGTCTGCAGCAACACGCGATTGCTGTCGTAGATTTCGCCGGGCGCCAGCGGCATTCCCGGAGCTTTCAGTTCGTCGCCCGTGGTGAATACTGCGATCGTGGGGCGCCGGTGCACGACCAGGTCGTGCATGCCGACAGCCGCTGCCAGGCTGAGCGACGCCGGCGAAAGCACTTGCCCGGCCGTGAGCACGGTATCGCCCACCCTGACGTCTTCGCCGCGGCGGCGAACATGGGTGCCGACCGCCGCGGCCTTGCGAATCCGTACGCGGTCGCCGTCGAGTTCGACATTTTCCTTCATCACCACGGTGTCGGCGCCTTCCGGCATGGGCGCTCCGGTGGTGATGCGCAGGCACTGACCGGCGCCAACCCGGAAATTCTGCGCGGGCCCGGCGAACTGCTCGCCGATCAAGGCCAGCGAGCACTCGCCATCGCATTGCAGGTCGGCGCCGCGCAGCGCGAACCCGTCCATCGCGGAGTTATCGAAGCCGGGCAGGTCGACCGTGGAAACCAGGTCTTCGGCCAGCACACGCCCAAGCGCGCGCGAAAGCGCCGTGCGCGCCGTCGATAGCTCGGCGCTCGCCGCGATTCGCTCCAGGATCGTCTGGGCTTCGGAGAACGACACTCGCGTTGGATAGTTGTCGGCCAAACTGCCTACTCGAAGTCGGCCGGGGTGTTCAGATTACCCAATCGCCACGGCGAAATATCGCGAATCTCAAATTGCATGGTCTGTATCACGGCATGAACCGCGCGTTCGCCAGCGTTCAACGCGGCAGTGCTTGCCAAGCGGCCGGCTCGAACCGGCCAGAGCGCGATCAAGGGTTGCAGGCCGTCGGCGTCACGCAGTGCGACGCCCTTTCCTTGTGCATCGACCGATCGGATCAGAGTCTCCGCGAGATCAACGGGAATATCGCACAGGTCCACCGGCAGGGTCAGCAGCCATTCGCTTTCGGTACTGTGCAGCAAGGCTTCGAGACCGGCCAAGGGTCCCGGAAAATCCCGGCGCAGGTCCGGCACGACGTGGGCGCCGGACTCGACCACGCGCGGATCGGACCCGTTGTAACTGATCAGGATGCCGGCATAGCCCGTGCCCATGGCCGCGAGCGTGCGCGACAACAACGACTGGCCGCCCAATTGAACGAGCGCCTTGTCCGCTCCGCCGAGGCGGCGTGCCTGGCCGCCGGCCAGTATCCCCAGCGTGACTTGTGCACGCGTGAGCATTCTACTTGCGCTTGACGTGCCGCATCAGGCGCCGGCGCTTCTCTACCTGCTTGTCGGTAAGCACATTCTTCTTGCCCTCGTAGGGGTTCTCGTTTTCCTTGAAGATGAACTTCACCGGCGTGCCGACCAGCTTGAAGCGCTTGCGGAAAAAGTTTTCCAGATAGCGCCGATAACTTTCCGAGAGTGTGCGCAGGCGCGTGCCATGGACCACGAACAGGGGCGGATTTTCGCCGCCCGGATGGGCGAAGCGCAGCTTGGCGACATGGCCGCGAACCACCGGCGGCGGAAAAGTTTCGTACGCCACTTCCAGCGCCTTGGTGACCTCGGCTGTGGTGAACTTGCGCGTCGCCGAGGCATGCGCCCGGTTGATGGCGTTGAACAATTCGCGCATGCCGGTGCCGTGCTTGGCCGAAATGGTGACTTGTTCGGCCCAGGTGCAGAACGACAGCTTGCGATCGAGCAAGGCGCGCGTCTGGTCGCGCTGGTAGTCGCTCTGCCCGTCCCATTTGTTGACTGCGATCACCAGGGCCCTGCCCGCCTCCAGAACATGCCCAAGCACCGTGGCGTCCTGCTCGGTCACGCCTTCGCCGGCATCGAGCATGACCACGGCCACCTGGCAGCTCTGGATGGCCTGCAGGGTCTTGAACACGCTGAATTTCTCGACCGCTTCCTCGACCTTGGCGCGACGGCGCAGGCCGGCGGTGTCGATCAGGCGGTACTGGCGGCCATCGCGCTCCATGTCCACGGCGATCGAGTCGCGCGTGGTGCCCGGAACATCGGAAGCGATCATGCGTTCTTCGCCCAGCAGGCGATTGACCAGCGTCGACTTGCCGACGTTCGGCCGTCCGATGAACGCGACGCGCGTGCGGCCGGATTCGTCGGCCAGCACGCCAGCGTCTTCGTCCGGCGGCAGGCGCGGCACCACGGCCTGGATGATTTGCGGAATGCCGCGCTGGTGCGCCGCGGCGATCGGAATGACCGTTTCCACGCCGAAGCGGGCGAACTCGTTGACGCAGGCGCTTTCGTCGAGCCCGTCGGTCTTGTTGACGATCAGGTAGAACGGTTTGCCCGTCTTGCGCAACCAGGCAAGAATGGTTTGATCCGAAGTCGAGGGACCCTCACGGCCATCGACGACGAACAGGACAAGATCGGCTTCCTCGGCGGCGGCGCGCGACTGCTTCGCGGTCGCGCCTGCGAGGCCTTCCTCCTCATCGGTGAGACCACCCGTATCGCAGACAGCGAACGGGTGTACCTCGTCGAGGCGACAGATGCCGTAGTTGCGGTCGCGGGTGACGCCCGGTTCGTCATGAACCAGGGCATCACGCGTGCGCGTCAAGCCATTGAACAGCGTCGATTTGCCGACGTTGGGTCGTCCGACCAGGGCGACCAGCGGCAACATGGCTTAGTTTCCCAGCTTGTAGGCAGCAAGCTCGCCTTCGTTGGTGACTGCATACAGCAGGCCGTCCGCCGAAACCTGCGGGGTGCCGCGCAAGGCCGCGTTGTCGACGCGTACGCGGCCGACCACGTCACCGGTATCGAGCTTGAACCAGTGCAGGTAACCGTCCAGGTCGCCGACCACGCCGTATTCGCCGTGCACCACCGGCGTCGTCAGCTGGCGGTTCTCCAGCACGTTCTGTTTCCACAGCGAGTTGCCGCTGGCGCGATCGAGCGCCCAGATATTGCCGATCTTGTCGGTCACCAATACCTTGTCCGACAGCAGCGCGACGCCGGAGTAGCTGCCGACATCGTGCGTCCACATCGGCTGCCCGTTGGCGGCCGACATCGCCATGACTTTGTCGTGATAGCTCGCGGCGTAGATCTGGTCGCCATCGACGACGATTTCGCCATCGATATCCGCCATCCGGTCCAATTCGGTGCGGCCGTCGGGTTCGGCAATCGCCTGCTCCCAGACGCGCAGGCCGTCTTCGTCGCGCAAAGCGACCAGCGTGCCGTCATCGTAGCCGATGTAGCTCAGGCCGTTGGCGCCGACCGGCGTGGCGTTGCCGCGCACACTGAGCGTCGGCAGGCTGCGATCGAACACCCACTTGCGGCTGCCGTCGGCAGGGTCCAGACCGAACACGCGGCCATCGTTGCTGCGCACGACGACGCGAGTGGCCAGCACCAGCGGCGCGCTCAGGACTTCCGAGGTCACCTTCGCGGTCCAGCGCTTCTCGCCGGTTTCGGCGTTGAACGCGACCACTTCACCGTTGCGGCCACCGACCACGACCAAGCCGTTGCCGACGCCGGGGCTACCGGTGAGACCGGCTTCGGAAGCCTCGCGTTTCCAGAACTTCCACTTGCTGCCCTTGGCGCCGACTTCGACGGCGTTCGCCGTCCAGATGTTTTTGCCGGAGGCGGAATCCAGGGCCAGCACCTCGCCCTTGTCGTTCACCGCGTAGATGCGATTGCCGTCCAGGGTGGGATGCTGCCGGAGCCAGCGGCGGTCTTCGCCGTCGCCGAGATCCACCGACCAAACCTGCCGAACTGCAATCGGCGAGGACAACTCGACCAACTCGGCGGGTTCAGCCGCCTTGCTCTTGGAAGAACCGCCGCCGAACCAGCCTTTGACCGTCGAGCAGCCCGGGGCAAGCGCCACGATCATGGCCAGAAAAAGAGTACGTCGCAGCATGGATCAGATCTCCGGCTTGGCTGGCGGTTGACCGCCCGCATCGATGAGTTTCAGTTCGAGCAGAGGACGCGTCGGCGCCGCCTGGTCGAGGGTGGTCAGAGCGACCTGGTATGCCTTGCGGGCCTCGTCGCGCTGGCCCTTGGCGGCGGCAATGTCGCCACGCAATTCGTTGGCGATCGCCGGAAAGAGGGGATTGGCGATCGTTGCCAGTTGCTTGGCGGCTTCGTCGGGCTTGCCGGCGATGAGCAGCAGACGCGCCAGGCGCAGGCTGAACATCTCGGCCATGTCCGGCCGTTTCACTTTGGGCAGGGACGACTTCAGCAGTTGCACCGCGTCATCGGTCTTGCCGGTGTCCTGCAGGAAGGCGGCGTTGCGCAGCGTAGCCAGTTCCCAATACGGCGTGTCCGAATATTTGTCGGCCAGCAGCGTGCTGAAGGTCTTGGCCTTGGCCGCGTCCTTGGCGTCGACGGCGTCGACAAATGCCTGGTACTGGCTGGCGGCCTCTTCCTGGTGACGCACGCCCTTGCCCTGCCACCACTGCCACGCGAAGACCAGGGCCAGGCCCATCGCGATGCCGGTGATCAATGAGCTACCGTTCTGCCGGAGCCATTTGCGGACGAGTTCGCCCTGTTCGTGTTCGTCTAATTCCATCGGTTTTTCATTCTCTCGGCCAACATTGACCGCTGGCGGTTGGGATAAGTTCGGTACGGGTACGGCGGTCAGTCGGCCGGGGCGGAGCTGATCTTGCCGTCAGAGGATACCGTAAAGTGCGCGACGTTCGCCTCGCGGTAGGGCGTCAAATCGACTGCGACTCCGGTCAGGCTGACATTGACGGCAGCCGCATCGCCCAGCGTGACAGCGGCCAGCTGGCCCGCGGCGAAGCGACGCTCGGCGCCCGCCACGACCATTCCGCGTTCGATGTGCGCGCCGGTCCGGTCGACGATGTCGACCCAACTGTTGCCGCGAAATCGCAACACGAGTTCGTTGCCGGCAGGTGTGGAAGCCGCGGGCAGTGACGGAGCCAGCGAAGCCATCACGGGCGAATTGGCTTGCGCATTCGTCGTTGATGCCAGCGCATCGTCGGCGTCGGGTGTTGCCTGCTGCGATTGGGCGCCAACCCCTGCTGCCGACGCCCCGGTGTTGGCTTCGATGCTGGTGTAGCCGGACAAGGAATCCAGCGGCAGGACGTCCGCGCCGCGCTTCGGCGACTGGAAATACATGGCGAGCATCACTACCGAGCCGACGATCACGACGGTCATTGCCAGGTAGGCAAGGTTCATCATGCTGCGGTCGTAGACGCGCCGTGCCGGCGAGCCGCTACTGATGGCGACCAGCTGCGGCGCCGGTTTGCCACGCACGACCTCGTCGGCCAATGTGACCGGCAGGCCGAGGATCTTGGCGTAGCTGCCCACGTAGCTGCGAATGAAGATCGGCGCGCCGAGCCGGGCCCAGTCCTCGCGCTCGATGGCATCGAGGATGGCGACCGGCAGCTTCAGTTGTTGGGCAACGGTCTCCAGGCTCAATCGCGCCTTTTCGCGTGAATGGCGAAAGCGCAGACCGATCGGATCTTCAAACAGCGTGTCCTGAAACGATTCGATAGTCATGGCGTGCGAGCCCCCTCCCCAGTGGGCACGTGATCTGGAAACTCGTCACGCAGGCGCTGCCGGTAGCGCGCGGCGGCGTGGCGGTTCTTTGCGGCGTCTTCGATGCGGGCCGCCAGCTCGAGCGTGGCGGCATCGCTGCCCAGGCTGTCGCGGCGCTGGACGAATGCTTGGGCTTCCAGGATCTTGCCCAGGCGAAGCTCGGTGTCGGCGAGCAGCAGCAATAGCGGGCCGTTCTGCGGCGCAATCGTCAGCGCCCGGCGCAGGTAAGCTTCAGCCTTGCTCCACTGTCCGGCCTTGCGTGCGCACATGCCGGCGTTGGCCAGGGCCTGTATGGGCGATCGGTAGTTGCCGTCGAGCAGCGCACGGGAAAACGCTTCGTCCGCCTCCGCCATTTGCCCCCGATCGCACAACCAGGATGCGTGGGCGTTCAGTACCGCTCCGTCATCCGGCGCGATGCGGAGTGCTCGATTAAACTCACGCTCGGCCTTTTTGTGATTTCCGCTGCTGGCCTGGATTAGCGCCAGGACAACGTGCACCTCCGCAGCCCCGGCGTCGCTTTTCAGCGCCAGCGCTGCCCATTCGGCGGCCTTGTCCGGCTGATTCCGTTCAAGGTAGCTCTGGGCCAGGACCAGATTCGTCCGCCCGGTGGCGGAAAGCGCCTTGCCTTTGCCGGCAGCCTCCGCCGTCGCGCAACCCGCGAGCAGCAGGATTGCCACAGCGACCAACCAGTCAAGCCGCCGCATCGGAACTACCCTGGGCCTGCAGCTTGCGGTTGAACTCGGCCTGACGCCGCGTGCGGTCCATGACCTGGCCCTTGAGCTGGCCGCAGGCGGCATCGATGTCGTCGCCACGGGTGCGGCGAACCATGGTGAGGACCTGGCTGTCGAGCAGGATGGTCTGGAAGTTGCGAATATCGCTGTCTTCCGAACGCTCGTATCGGGTGCCGGTGAAGGGATTGAACGGAATCAGGTTGACCTTGGCGGCGTTGGCGCGCTGCACCTGCGCGTCGATCTTGCGCATCAGCTTGACCAGGCCGCGCGCATGTTCGGGCTGGTCGTTGATGCCTTTCATCATGGTGTATTCGAACGTAATCGACGTGCGCGGCTTGCGTAGCGCGTAGCGCACGCAGGCATCCATCAACTCGGCGATCGGATATTTCTTGTTCAAGGGCACCAGCTGCGAACGCAATTCGTCGAACGGTGCATGCAGCGAGACCGCCAGCGATACGTCGCTGACTTCGGAAAGCTTGTCGATCATCGGCACCAGGCCGGCGGTGGACAAAGTAACGCGCTTGTTGGCCAGGCCGAAACCATTGTCGTCGCGCATCAGGCTCATGGCGCGGACGACGTTTTCAAAGTTGAGCAAGGGCTCGCCCATGCCCATCATCACCACGTTGGTGAGCTTGCGCTGGTGGTGCGGGACGTTGCCCAGGTGCTTGGCCGCCACCCAGACCTGGCCGATGATCTCGGCGGTGCTCAGGTTGCGGTTGAAGCCCTGGGTTCCGGTAGAGCAGAACGTGCACGCCAGGCCGCAGCCAACCTGGCTGGAAACGCACAAGGTGCCGCGCCCCTTGTCGGGAATGAACACCGCCTCGATCGCGTTGCCGCCGTCCATCCCGAGCAGCCACTTGTGGGTGCCGTCCAGGGCGGGCTTCTCGAACATCGTGTTGGGCGGCGATACCTGCGCATATTCCTCGAGCTTGCCGCGCAAGACCTTGCCCAGGTCAGTCATTTCATTGAAATCGGTGACGTGGCGGTGGTACATCCACTTCATCACCTGGTGGGCGCGGAAGCGCTTTTCGCCGAGCGTGTCGGCGAAAAAGCTCTCAAGACCCTGGCGATCGAGGTCGAGCAAATTGGTCTTGGCAACGACCTCGGTCACGTTTGTTTCCTGGTTCAGCGCGGGCAGAGTTCGGTGGCCGCGAAGAAATAGGCGGTTTCAATCGCGGCATTCTCCAGGCTGTCGGAACCATGTACCGCATTGGCGTCGATGCTTTGAGCGAAATCCGCGCGGATGGTTCCAGCCGCGGCGTCCTTCGGATTGGTGGCGCCCATCAGGTCGCGATTGACGCTGACGGCGTTGTCGCCTTCGAGCACCTGGATCATCACCGGGCCCGAGGTCATGAACTCGACCAGTGCGTTGAAAAACGGACGTTCGCGATGGACGGCGTAGAAACCTTCGGCTTCCTTGCGCGAGAGATGCTTCATCTTGGCCGCGACGACTTTCAGACCGGCAGACTCAAAACGGGAATAAATCTGGCCGATGACATTCTTGGCGACTGCGTCGGGTTTGATGATGGAAATGGTGCGCTCCAGCGCCATGACAATTGCTCCGGGTAAAGGTTAGGGAAAACCCGGTGAATTTACCACGAAACCCTTCTCGAAACGCGGGTTTAGCGTCGAAACCGCAGCCAACTTCCCGCTTGCGTGTAGGAGCGGCTTCAGCCGCGAAGCCCCTCGCAGTTCCTTTGCTTCCATCAATCCATCGACCATCGCGAACGCCGCGCTTCAGGCGGGGGTATTCGCTCTTCGGCCGTCGGGGCTGTCCCTGCTCCCATGCCCGAAAAGCAATCAGGTCCTGGGGCCGGCGGGCGGGCGCAAGTTCTGGGCGGTGAATAGGAGTGCGAGAAGCTAAGGGCATCGCGGCTGAAGCCGCTCCTACAAGTGCCTGGCGGGTTGACCCAACGGGTGTTGCAATTTATGATTGAAACAGTCGTTTCAATCGAGCCGAGTCCGATATGACTACTACGCATTTCAATACCAAGGACCGGATTCTGGGGGCGGCCGAAGAGCTGTTCGCCCAGCATGGGTTTTCCGGCACGTCCCTGCGCCAGGTGACCAGTCGGGCCGACGTCAACATCGCGGCCGTCAATTACCACTTCGGGTCGAAGGAAAACCTGGTCAACGAGGTCTTCCGCCGCCGCATGGACGAGATGAGCGAGCGCCGGATCGCCGAGCTGCGACTGGCCCAGGAAGAACACCCGGGCGAGCTGGAGCCGGTGCTGGCCGCGTTTATCCAGCCTGCCCTGGCCTTGACCCTGGATCGCCATGGGTCGGCCTTCGTCCGCGTCCTGGCACGCGCCTACGCCGAAAAGAACGATCGCCTGCGGAAATTCCTGTCCGACAATTACGGCCAGGTGCTGCGCGAGTTCGCCAAGGCCATCGCGCGCTGCCTGCCGCAATTGGGCAAGGAGGAGCTGTACTGGCGCATGGACTTCGTGGCCGGCGCGCTCACCTATGCGATGGCCGATTTCGGCCTGATCAAGCGCCCGGCGGGTGTTTCCGAGAAGACCCACTGCGACAAGGCTGCCGAGCAGCTGATCCGCTTCGCCGCCGCCGGCCTGCGCGCCGGCTGAAATCCTGGCAGCCAGCCAGCCCCCCCTCCCCCCTTTCACATCCTCCCCCACGGAGCAATCCCATGTCGCAACTTCGAATCCGCAAGGTGGCCGTCCTCGGCGCCGGCGTGATGGGCGCGCAAATCGCCGCTCACCTGGTCAACGCCAATGTCGAAACAGTCCTGTTCGACCTCGCCGGGAAGGATGGCGACGGCAACGGCATCGTCAACAAGGCGATCGCCAATCTCGCCAAGCTGTCGCCCTCGCCGCTCGCGGCCAAAGACAAGTCCGCGGCGATCACGCCAGCCAACTACGACGAGCACCTCGAGTTGCTCAAGGGCTGCGACCTGATCATCGAGGCTATCGCGGAACGGCTGGACTGGAAGAAGGACCTGTACGCCAGGATCCTGCCATTCGTCGCGCCAAATGCGATCCTTGCATCGAACACATCCGGCTTATCAATCAATGCTTTATCCGATGTTCTTGATGAATCACTTCATCATCGTTTTTGCGGCGTGCACTTCTTCAATCCGCCGCGCTACATGCATCTGGCGGAGTTGATTCCGTGCGTGAAGACCGATGCATCGGTGCTCGAAGGGCTCGAGTCGTTCCTGGTGACCACGCTCGGCAAGGGCGTGGTTTACGCCAAGGACACGCCCAACTTCATCGGTAACCGCATCGGCGTGTTCTCGATTCTCTCGACCTTGCATCACACGGCTGCCTTCGGCCTGGGTTTCGATGAGGTCGATGCGCTGACCGGCCCGCTGGTCGGCCGTCCGAAATCGGCGACGTACCGGACCTCCGACGTGGTCGGCCTCGACACCATGGCGCATGTCATCAAGACCATGGCCGACACCCTGCCCGACGATCCGTGGCACGGCTACTTCAAGGCGCCGGAGTGGCTGCAGGCTTTGATCGAGAAAGGCGCGCTGGGCCAGAAGACCGGCGCCGGCATCTTCCAGAAACGCGGCAAGGACATTGTCGTGCTCGACCTCAAGGCGCAGGACTATCGTCCGGCGACTGGGGAGGCGGCGGCGGAAGTTGTCGAAATTCTCAAGATCAAAAGTCCGGCCGATAAGTTTGCTCGGTTGCGGGGCTCTGAACATCCGCAGGCGCGATTCCTTTGGTCGTGTTTCCGCGACCTGTTCCACTACAGCGCCTTCCATCTCGAGTCGATTGCCGACACCGCCCGCGATGTCGACCTGGCGATCCGCTGGGGCTACGGATGGAACCTCGGCCCGTTCGAAACCTGGCAGGCCGCGGGTTGGCAACAAGTCGTGAGCTGGATCAACGAGGACATCGCCGCTGGCAAGAGCATGTCCAGCGCTCCCCTGCCCGCATGGGCCGTGGGTGCGCAGGGAGTGCACGACGCAAAGGGCAGCTTCAGCCCGGCGCGCAAGGCGCAGGTGCCGCGATCGAGCAATCCGGTCTATCAACGCCAGCGTTTTCCCGACCCGGTCCTGGGTGAGGTTTTTGCGCCGGGCGAAACGCTGTTCGAGACCGATTCCGTCCGCATGTGGCACGACGGCGACGGCATCGCCGTGCTCAGCTTCAAGTCGAAAATGAACACCGTCGGTGACGGCGTGTTGGCTGGCATTCGCCAGGCCATCGATGTCGCCGAGAAAGACTTCCAGGGTCTGGTGATCTGGCAAACGAAGGAACCATTTTCGGCGGGCGCGGACTTGTCCGGCGCGATGGCTTCGCTGGCCGCCGGCAAGCTCGGCGAGTTCGAGGCCATGGTTGCGACGTTCCAGGCAACGAGCCAGCGCATCAAGTACTCGCTGGTGCCGGTGATCGCTGCGGTTCGTGGCCTGGCGCTGGGCGGCGGCTGCGAATTCCAGATGCACTCGGCGCGCGCCGTGTTTGCCCTGGAGAGCTATGTCGGCCTGGTCGAGGCTGGCGTCGGCCTGCTGCCGGCCGGCGGTGGCCTGAAGGAAATCGCCACGCGCGTTGGTTTGGCCGCGGGCCCCGGCGGCGATGTCTTTGCCGGATTGAAGCCGTATTTCGAAGCCGTCGCGATGGGCAAGGTGTCCGCATCGGCATTGGAAGCCAAGGAACTCAAGCTGGCGCGCGACAACGACGTGGTGGTGTTCAACCAGTACGAACTCCTGCACGTGGCCAGGCAGCAGGCGCGCGCCATGGCTGAATCGGGCTATCGGCCGATGCTGCCGCCCAAGCAGATCCCGGTCGCCGGCGATGTCGGCATCGCCACTTTCAAGATGATGTTGGTGAACATGCTCGAGGGCCGCTTCATTTCCGAACACGACATGGAGGTGTCCACGCGGATCGCCACCTGCCTGTGCGGCGGCAACGTCGATCGCGGTTCGCTGGTCGACGAGGAATGGCTGCTCAAACTCGAGCGCGAACACTTCGTGGCCTTGGCGCAGTTGCCCAAGACCCAGGAACGCATCGCGTACATGCTCAAGAACGGCAAGCCGCTGCGCAACTAAGCGCCGACGAATCCAGGAGATCACTCAAATGTCTAAGCAAACCCAGGACGCCTACATCGTCGCCGCCACCCGCACGCCGGTCGGCAAGGCGCCGCGTGGCGCATTCCGCAATGCCCACCCGGCCGACCTGCTGGCGCATGTGCTGAAAGCCGTCGTCGCCCAGGCACCCAGTATTGATACCAAGCGAATCGAAGACGTGATCATCGGCTGCGCCATGCCCGAGGGCGAGCAAGGCATGAACGTGGCCCGCATCGGCGCGTTGCTGGCCGGCCTGCCCGACTCCATCGCCGCGCAGACCGTCAACCGCTTCTGCTCGTCCGGCCTGCAGGCCGTGGCCCTGGCCGCCGACCGCATTCGCCTCGGCGAAGCGGACCTGATGCTCGCTGGCGGCGTCGAGTCGATGAGCATGGTGCCGATGATGGGCAACAAGATCGCCATGAGCCCGAGCGTGTTCGAGGATGAGCACATCGCCATCGCCTACGGCATGGGTGTCACCGCCGAGAAAGTGGCCGAGCAATGGAAGGTTTCCCGCGAGGACCAGGATGCGTTTGCGCTCGCCTCGCACGAGAAGGCGCTGGCGGCGATCGCCGCTGGTGAGTTCAAAGCGGAGATCTCGCCATACAGCGTGGTTTCCAATCGGCCGGTGCTGGGCAGCAATGTGATCGCCCTGCGCCAGACCCTGATCAGCGACGACGAAGGTCCGCGCCCGGATACCAGCGCCGAAGGCCTGGCCAAGTTGCGCGCGGTGTTCCGCAACGGCGGCAGCGTGACCGCAGGCAACAGCTCGCAAATGTCCGATGGCGCCGGCGCGGTGTTGCTGGCCTCGGCCCAGGCGATCAAGGACTACGGCCTCACGCCGCTGGCCCGCTTCGTCGGATTCTCCGTCGCCGGCGTCAAGCCGGAAGTCATGGGCATCGGGCCCAAGGAAGCGATTCCGAAAGCGCTCAAGCAGGCGGGCTTGAGCCGCGACCAGATCGACTGGATCGAACTCAACGAAGCCTTCGCGGCGCAGGCGCTGGCAGTGATCCGCGACCTTGGGCTGGACCCGGCGAAGGTCAATCCCCTCGGCGGCGCCATCGCCCTGGGTCACCCGTTGGGTGCGACCGGCGCGGTGCGCGTGGCCACGCTTACCCACGGTCTGCAGCGGCGCAAGCAGAAATACGGCATGGTCACCATGTGCATCGGCACCGGCATGGGCGCGGCGGGAATTTTCGAATCGCTGTAATCTGTCGCCACGCGGTCGCGAGGGGATGGTATGAGCGAACAACGCAACAACGGCGAATTTCACCGCGCCGATCCGGCCTATCGCCGGCAGATGCAGGTTTTTCTTGGCGTCGCGGTGGTGGTTGGCGTCCTGGCGCTCGCCGGACTCCAGGTTTGGCTGCGCCAGCTGGATGCCAGCGCGGCCCATGGCGATCCGGTGAGCTACGAGGCTTCGCTGCACAGGCTGTTGGCCGGCCTGTGTCTGTTGCTTGGCGCGGCCGCGGCGGGATTTGCCCAATGGCTGTATCGGATGGCGAAAGCCAGCAAGGCCGAGCGTCGTTGGCCGCCGGCTTCGATGCGGACCTCCGCCGATGTGCGCATCCGTTACCTGACGTCGGCCGACTCACTGGTCACGCAACTCAACGCCGGCGCGATGGCGCTTGCCGTTCTCGCGGCTGCGCTGATTGGTTGGGGAATCTGGCTATTCTTCTCGGTGTAAACGATCAGCGCTTCAGCGCGTCGATCATGTAAGCCCTGGCGGCCTCCGCCAGATCGTCATGGTCCAACGCGTACTGGATAGTCGCTTCGACCAGCCCGATCCTGCTGCCGCAATCGAAGCGCCGGCCCTGGAAGCGATATGCCAGCGCGCGCTCCTGCTTCAACAAGGCGGCAATGCCGTCGGTAAGCTGGATCTCCCCGCCAGCGCCGGCCTTGGTGTTCTCCAGCAACTCGAATACCCGCGGACTGAGAATGTAGCGGCCGACGACGGCAAGGTTGCTCGGAGCGACTTCCGGACTGGGCTTTTCCACGATGGCCGAAATGACGCCATGGTGATTGCTGAACTCGCTCGTGGCGACGATGCCATAGCTTCCGGTCTGGTCGTGCGGCACATCCTGGACGGCGATTACGCTGGCCGATTCGCGCTCGGCAAGCTCCGCCATCTGGCTCAGCGCACCCGGCCCCGGGTTCCAGATCAGGTCATCGGCGAGCAACACCGCGAACGGCTCGTCGCCGACCACGGGCCGCGCGCAGAGCACGGCGTGACCCAGCCCCAGCGCCTCGGCCTGGGTGACGAAGACCGCCCGCACCTTGGGCGGCAGCACGTCACGAATCAGCGACAGCAGTTCACCCTTGCCGGCCTTTTCCAGCTTCTGCTCCAGCTCGTAGGCCTTGTCGAAATAGTCGGCAACCGAATGTTTGTACCGGTTGGTGACGAAGATCATCGTATCGCAACCCGCTTCGATGGCTTCGTCGACCGCGTATTGGATCAACGGCTTGTCGATGACCGGAAGCATCTCCTTCGGAACGGTCTTCGTGGCTGGGAGAAAACGCGTGCCTAGCCCGGCCACGGGAAAAACCGCCTTGCGGATACGAAAACTCATCGATGGGTCAATGCCTTGTTGTGACTCGATATCGAAATAACGTTGCCGCCGGCAGGCCGGTAGTCGTGAACTGTCTCGCGCAGGAACGTCTTGAATGCCTCATTATCGTTGGAAGCCGTGAGCAAGACATCCAGCCGCTCAAGGATACGGTTCATCGCCACCGGATCCACGGCCCGCAGTTCGGAACGCAGGACGCGGGTATTCGCGGTATGCGAATGACGCTCTTCCGGATGGAAGACAGTTTCGTGCAGTTTCTCACCCGGGCGCAAGCCGGTGTACTCAATTGCGATGTCGGTGCCCGGAATCTTGCCCGCCAGCCGGATCATCTGCTCGGCCAGGTCGCGAATCGCCACCGGTTGGCCCATGTCCAGGGTAAACACCGCGGCGGGCGAGACAGAAAGGTTCGAGGTCTGCAGGATGAGCTGGCATGCCTCCGGGATGGTCATGAAGTAGCGGGTGACGTCGGGATGGGTGACGGTGACCGGCCCACCGCGGGCGATCTGTTCGCGAAAAAGCGGCACGACGCTGCCAGCCGAATCGAGTACGTTGCCGAAACGCACCACGGCCAGGCAGGTGGTGCTTTCGGCGAAGGTGGCCTGGCACGCCAGCTCGGCCAGTCGCTTGCTGGCGCCGAGCACGCTGACCGGCTCGATCGCCTTGTCGGTGGAAATCAGCAGGAAGTTCCTGACGCCGGCCGCCCGGCAGGCGCGCGCCAGCGCGGCGGTCGCCTGGACGTTGTTGCGCACGGCGGCGCGAACCTGCGATTCCAGCATGGGTACTTGCTTGCAGGCAGCGGCGTGAAACACGAAGTCGATGTTGGCCAGACTGGTGCGATAGGCATTCACGTCCGCACAATCGGCCAGGATCGGTTGCAACTCAAGGCGCGGAAAGTCTGTTCCGATCCTGCGGGAAATCTCCTCCAACGCCTGTTCGTCGCGCTCGAGCAGCAACAAACGCCCTACTCCGGCCTGTGCGCACTGATGCGCGAGCTCGGAGCCGATCGATCCGCCGGCCCCGGTGATCATTACCGTGCGCGCGCCGAAACAATCGTGCGCCAGCCGCCAATCGAACTGCACTGCCGCCCGGCCGAGCAAGTCCTCGATGGCTACTTCCCGGAGCTCGAACGCGCCGATATCGTGTTCGAGCTGATCAGCCAGCCGGGAAACCTTTCGAAACGGCAAGCCGGTCTCGTCGCACAACGCCACCACGCGGCGCATCTGCGCCGCGCTGGCCGAAGGCATGGTGATGACCAGCAGTGTCGCCGCAGTTTCACGCGCCACCTTGATCAGGTCCTCCAGCGTCCCAAGCACCTGCACGCCCTGGATGTTCGCCCCCTTGAGGGCAACCGTGTCGTCGAGCAAACCGACGGCGTGATAGCGATCCTGGCCGCGCAATTCGCGTAGCAGCATTTCTCCGGCGCGGCCGGCGCCAAGGATGAGGACACGGGTGGCGTCGGCTTTTCGCGACGACGCCAGGCTGTTGTCCTTCCACAGGCGGTACGCCAGCCTCGGCAACCCCAGGCTCAGGATGAGGAACAACGGATAAGGGACCAGCACGCGGCGCGGGATATCGGTGACCATTCCCAGCACCATGAAGGTGGGAACGATCAGAAGAATGCCGATGAATGCGGCGGAAGTGATATTGAACAGGTCCGGCACGCTGGCGAAGCGCCACACGCCGCGATACAGGCCGACGCGCCAGAACACCACGCCCTGGATGACGATCACGATCGCCAATTCCCGCATGAGGAAAATGGACGGCGGCGCGCCCGCCTGGCCGGCGAACCAGCGCAGCAGCATCCACGTCAACCCGACCATGAGCAGGTCGTGCAGGACCACCATCAGGCGCGGCAGCTGGGCCAGCAAGGGCCAGCGTCTACTCATGCATCACGTCCCCTGTAAGTACTCCGGTCCAACCAATATTGCCTTAGCCCGAAATAGACCAGCGTCCCAAGCAACCAGTTCAATATAAACAGTCCTGCCGGAACCATGCTTGAACGGCTTTCATTGGCCGAGAGCGCCAGTGCGATGGCGATCGCCGTGCCTGCCGCATAGGCAAGGCACACCCGCGCGTGCGAATGACCGCGGCGCACGGCGTATTGGTACAGGTGGTCGCGATGGGCGCGCCAGAACCGCCGCCCGGCCAACAGCCGTCGCAGCAAGGTGTAACCACTGTCCAGCAGCAGCACCGATCCCAACAACAGGGCCTGGAACACATCGATGGTTTCGTTCTGCCACGCCAGCAGCAACAACCCGAACACCGCGGCGCCGAGCACGTGGCTACCGACATCACCGAGGAATACCCGGGCCCTGGGCAGGTTGAACGGCAGGAAGCCGGCGCAAGCGCCCACCAATGCGAGGGAGAACAGGCGCAGGTCCGCTGACTGGCCGGGCCAGAACGCCATCGCCAGCGCGATCAGCAGCGCCTGCACGCTGATCAGGCCGTTGCTCCCGTCCATGAAATTCCAGATATTGACCACGTAACAGCAGGTCACGACCAGGCAGGCCACGGCGAACCAGCCAAGTCCCCAGCCCTGGGACACGCCGGCGATCAGGGCGATGCCCGCCAGCAGCTGCAGCACGAACTTGACGGGCGCGCGCACGGCCATCACGTCATCAAGCAAGCCAACTGCGGCGAAGGATGCGAGTCCAAGCGCAAGTCCGGCCAGCGACGAGGTCTGCGGGAAGATAGACGCCAGCCAACAAAGCGCGGCGATCAGGATGATCGCAACGGCAATCCCGCCACCGCGGGGCGTCGGCAGTTCATGCAGCCGGCGTTGTCCGGGGTGGTCGTGTATCTGCTTCAGGTGCGCGAAGCGTATCCACCCCTGCGTCAGCAATGCGCAACCGGCCGCCGCCAGCGCGAACACGGCGGCCGGCCAAATGGTCTCCACCATGTCAGTCGCCCGCCGCGCTGTGCAATGGCTTGATGCTGCCCCAGTGCTTGCAGCTCGGGCACTGCCAGTGATGCGCGCGGGCGCCGAAACCGCAGCGCTGGCAACGATAGCTGTTGGTGCGGACGACCAGCTGGTCCGTGATCTGCTTGAGCGTGCGCAGCGATTCGCCCGGATCGTCGCCGGGATTTTCGATACTCAGATCGATGAGAGCCGCCTCGCCGCGAACCGAGGGACGCTGCTGTAGCTGGCGCGCCAGGAATGCCTGAGCGGAAGCGATGCCTTCGTCGCGCTGGATAAGCTGCGCCAGCGCCAACACCGGCGAAACGCCCGGATAGTGCTCGATCATTTCCTGCAGGAAACCACGCGCGCGGGCGGTTTCGCCGCGGCGTTCGTAGCAGGCAAGCAAGGGCGAGAGGATTTCCGGCAGAAACTCGATGTCGTGGCGGGCCACGCGCTCGAATGCACGAATCGCCGCGGCATCATTGCCCTCGGCCAGTTCCAGCCGGCCTTCGATGACGCCGGCCCGCACGCTATGACTGTCGGCCGAATAGGCCCTGCCGATCTCCTCGCGCGCCAGCTCGCTGCGGTTTTCCAGGCGCGCCTTTTCTGCCAGCTCGCAGTGGAAATGCGCGATCACCCGGCCCATCGGTTCGCCGGAGGTCTTTTCGTACTGCAGCGCATGTTCGATCGCCTTGTCCCAGTCACGCTCGAACTGGTAGATGGCGATCAACTGGCGCAGTGCCTGCGGCGCATGGACACCCATTTGCACCAGGTCGGTGAACAAGGTTTCGGCGCGGTCGAGCAGACCGGCGCGCATATAGTCCTCGCCCAGCGCCAGTACCGCCCGGGTCTTCTGCTCTTCGCTCAGGCCGTGGCGCGCCACCAGGCTCTGGTGCAGCCGGATTGCGCGGTCGACTTCGCCGCGACGACGAAACAGGTGGCCGAGGGCGAACTGGGTCTCCACCGTGTCCTTGTCGACTTCGGCGATCTGCAGGAATATCTCGATGGCCTTGTCCTGCTGCTCATTGAGCAGGTAGTTGAGGCCGCGAAAATAGGTATTGGAAAGCCGCGACACGCGCGCCCCACCCTTTATTTCACCGCCGCGCCGGCCAGCCAGCCAGCCGCCAGCGGCGGCCGCTGGTATCAAGAGCAGCCAGGCCGCATGGGTCATCATGAAACGGTGTCTCTTTCGCTCGCCAGTTCACGCGAATCCGGGCCCGATTCAGTGCCCGTGGAGCCCTGGAAACGGCGCCGCAGCGGCCAGACCACGCCGGCGGTGACGACCAGGCCGCCGATCAGCGCACCAAGCAACAGCACGGTCAGCAGGATCAGGCCAAGGCGCCCGTCGATGGCATCGAACCAGAGATCGACGTGCACGCGTTGCCGGTTCAGGGCGCCGAAGATGACGCCAAGAATCACGAAACACAGGGCAATCAGGGATTTGAACAGACGCATCGGAGAGGATTTCAGGTTTGCCAGATGCGGAAGAATGGTTCAGTCGCTGGCGACGTCTTCGCCACTATTGACCCGGTCGCGAAGTTCTTTTCCGGGTTTGAAATGCGGCACGTACTTGCCGGGTAGCGCCACCGAATCGCCGGTCTTCGGGTTGCGACCCAGGCGCGGCGGGCGGAAATGCAGGGAGAAGCTGCCAAAACCGCGGATTTCGATTCGCTCGCCCTCGGTGAGGGCATTGCTCATCATTTCCAGCAGCGTCTTGACCGCCATGTCCACGTCGTCGGACTTCAGGTGCGCCTGGCGACGGGAAAGGATTTCGATGAGTTCTGATTTGGTCATGTCAGCTGCGCGCTCTCGACGGCTGGGGTGAGCTGGGCAATCTGTTCTCTTTATAACATCGTGGCCCGGTTTGACCCGGGCCACGACACTTTTAAATCAACAACTTACTCGCCTTTGTTCAACTGCTCACGCAGCAAGGCGCCGAGCTTGGTCGTACCGCTGGAAGCGTCCGATGCCTTGTTCACTTCGGCCATCGACTCAGCCACATCAGCCTCGTCCTTGGCGCGGATCGACAACTGCATGACGCGGCCCTTGCGGTCCATGCCCATGTACTTGGCTTCAACGGTGTCGCCCACCTTCAGATGCTGCGAAGCATCCTCGATGCGCTCCTTGGCGATGTCGCTGGCGCGGACATAACCTTCGATGCCGTCCGGCAGAGCGATCGTGGCGCCCTTGGCGTCCACTTCCTTGACGACGCCGGTAACGATGGCGCCCTTCTGGGTGGTGGCCATGTAGGTGCCGATCGGATCCTGCTCCATCTGCTTGACGCCAAGGGAGATGCGCTCGCGCTCCGGGTCAACGGCCAGAACGACGGCTTCCAGCGTGTCGCCCTTCTTGTAGTTGCGCACGATGTCTTCGCCAGTGGTGTTCCAGCTGATGTCGGACAGGTGCACCAGGCCGTCGATACCGCCGTCCAGGCCGATGAAGATGCCGAAGTCGGTGATCGACTTGATCTGGCCGGAAACCTTGTCGCCCTTCTTGAAGATGGCGGCAAACGCTTCCCACGGATTGGACGCGCACTGCTTGATGCCGAGCGAGATGCGGCGACGCTCTGCATCGACGTCGAGCACCATGACTTCCACGTCGTCGCCGAGCTGCACGACCTTGGACGGGTTGACGTTCTTGTTGGTCCAGTCCATTTCGGACACGTGGACCAGGCCTTCGACGCCCGGCTCGATTTCGACGAAGGCGCCGTAATCGGTGACGTTGGAGACCTTGCCGACCAGACGGGCGCCGGTCGGGTAACGACGGGCGATGTTGTCCCACGGATCTTCGCCGAGCTGCTTCAGGCCAAGGCTGACGCGGTTACGCTCACGGTCGTACTTGAGGACGCGAACCTGGAGCTCTTCACCCACATTCACGACTTCGGACGGATGGCGCACGCGCTTCCAGGCCATATCGGTGATGTGCAGCAGGCCGTCGATACCGCCCAGGTCCACGAACGCGCCGTAGTCGGTGAGGTTCTTGACGACGCCGGTGACGATCGCGCCTTCCTGCAAACGCTCGAGCATCTGCTCGCGCTCGACGCTGTTCTCGCTCTCGACCACTGCACGGCGGGAGACGACGACGTTGTTGCGCTTGCGATCGAGCTTGATGATCTTGAACTCGAGTTCCTTGCCTTCCAGGTAGCCGGGATCGCGCACGGGGCGCACATCGACCAGGGAACCGGGGAGGAAGGCACGGACGTCGCGGATGTCGACGGTGAAACCGCCCTTGACCTTGCCGCTGATGCGGCCGGTGACGATCTCGCCAGCTTCCATGGAGGTTTCGAGTTCATCCCAGACCATGGCGCGCTTGGCTTTTTCGCGCGACAGCACGGTTTCGCCAAAGCCATTTTCCAGGGATTCCAGCGCCACCTTGACGGTGTCGCCGACGGCGACTTCGAGCTCGCCTTGTTCGTTACGGAACTGCTCGATGGGCACGATGCCCTCGGACTTCAGGCCGGCGTTGATGACCACCATGTCGGAGCGGATTTCAACGACGATACCTGTGACGATCGCGCCCGGCTTAAGCTTGACGAGGGCGATCTGGCTTTGTTCGAACAGTTCAGCAAATGATTCGGTCATGTTGTCTCTCGGTTGAACACACGGGTTGCCGGTGTGGGAGCGGCTTCAGCCGCGATAACGCCCGGACCCACCTGTTGTGCGCTTTCGCGCGTGGATGATCCCGCAGCACCTGCCGCGGGGGTTCTCTGCCTCGGAAATCGCCCCTTGAAACGGAGTGAACGAAGGTAACGGGGACTAGCGGCGCCGAAGGGATTCCGGCAGCACCGCAAGCACGCGTTCAATCACCTCGGTGATCGGCATTGCGGTGGAATCCAGGATCACCGCATCAGCTGCGGGTTTCAGGGGCGCCACGGCACGTCCGGCATCGCGCTCGTCACGAGCAGTGATTTCGTGTAGCAGACTGTCAAGGTTAACGGAAACCCCTTTGTCTTTCAACTGCTTATAGCGTCTTTTTGCTCTTTCGGAGGCGCTCGCGGTCAGGAACACCTTATGCGCAGCGTCGGGAAAGATGATGGTCCCCATGTCGCGGCCGTCCGCCACCAGGCCGGGCTTCTGCCGGAAACGCAATTGCAGGTCGACCAGGGCGACGCGCACCGCCGGGTAGGCGGCGATGGCCGACGCCAGGGCGCCGGCCGCTTCTGTGTGCAGGGCGCGCGTGGCGTCCTTGCCATTGACGACCACGTGCGGCTCGCCTTCGCCGTCGGAAATGAAGCGAATCTCGGTCCGCGCCGCGCAGGCGGCGACGTCCTCCGGATCGGTGAAGTCCACGCCTTCCCAGGCCGCGGCCTGCCCCACCGCTCGATAGATCGCGCCGGAATCCAGGTAGTGCCACCCCAGCCGCTGGGCCACCGCCCGACTGATAGTGCCTTTGCCGGAGCCCGAGGGGCCGTCGATGGTCAGTACGGGAATGGGCTTGGTCATTGCTGTCCATTCTATCCGTAGAGCGATCTACAGGAGCGGCTTCCGCAGGAGCAGCGTTTGTGGGAGCGGCTTCAGCCGCGATGGC